>Ga0209013_10001634_pt1 | contig 20533 bp, 16 predicted proteins | sample Cruoilmetagenom2_FD_187291 | JGI IMG/M metagenome (GOLD analysis project Ga0209013, IMG submission 187291) | Oil polluted marine microbial communities from Coal Oil Point, Santa Barbara, California, USA - Sample 2 (SPAdes) (version 2) | ecosystem: Environmental > Aquatic > Marine > Oil seeps ...
AAAATATTCGCAATAGCTAGCTATTACGAAGTACATGGATGTACAAGTGCCGCGATGACAGGACGTCATTGAGCGGCCGTGCACTTTTCGCCTCAAATCTGAATATTTTAGATCGCAATCTACTTCGCTCAGACACATCAGAGGTTCCTTAAAGTATTGTGGTGGTGATGTGGCAGGAACATTGTAGGTCCGAATTCATTCGGACAAGATTTGTGCGAATGAATTCGCACCTACAATAAAATCGTATAGAAAAGAGTTGCTGTGTTATCGCACGTTTTCAGGTACAAGCCCTCTGCTGCGCAGGCAGTTGTCATATTCTGTTTTATAGTTTGCTTCACCAAGCACGGCCTGCTTTTTTGTCTTATTCTTTTTTGCACCGCCAACTGCTGCACCGGCCGCTGCGCCTATGGCAGCACCCTTGAGTAGACTTTTACCCTGAATTGCTCGTACGGCAGTTCCTCCAGCAGCACCGACGCCGGCGCCCTTTGCTACAGTATTGCTGCCTTGGGCCTTTTCAGGGTCATATCCGGACTTTTCTACGGCCTGGTGATGGCAGAGTTTTTTAGAATCGGCTATGGGGTCATTCGCATTAGCCAATGTGTATGAACTCAGGGAAAATATCACTGTGCAAATAATTAGAGCAGGTCTAAGCTTCATAAGATTGTGTATCCTAAAATGGTGTAATTAATTAAACGTTTTGATTGGTAAAATATTAACAAATGGCAAGAATATATTCTTCACATAAAATTTCTATTGCTCCGATGATGGGCTATACAGATCGCCATGCCCGGTTGCTTTATCGTCTAATTTCACCGCATATTTTATTGTTTACTGAAATGGTCACAGCACGCGCCCTGCTGCATGGCGACTACCGGTATTTATTGAAATTTAACCAGCAGGAACACCCTCTGGTTCTGCAATTGGGTGGTTCTGAAGCAGAGGAGATGGCTAAAGCGGCAAAACTCGCTGAACAAGCTGGTTTTGATGAAGTAAACATCAATGTCGGCTGCCCAAGTGAAAGGGTACAGTCAGGTGCATTTGGTGCCTGTTTGATGAAAGAGCCTGAAACTGTCGCTTCGTGTGTCAATGACATGAAAAGACGCACAGTCTTGCCCGTTACAGTAAAGATTCGTACTGGTGTTGATGATTCTGACAGTTACCCGTTTCTTCAGGACTTTATTGAAACTGTGGCGGACGCAGGTTGTCAGACCTTCATCGTACATGCGAGGAAAGCATGGTTAAAGGGCTTGTCTCCGAAACAAAATCGAGAAATTCCACCACTACAGTATGAACGGGTTTATCAGCTAAAAAAAGATTTTCCCTCGCTGGAAATAATTATTAACGGAGGCATCCGTCAAGTTGATGATGTTAAGGCTCATCTTAAGCATGTTGATGGTGTCATGCTAGGTCGTGAGGTTATCAGGAACCCCTGGATTCTAGTTGAACTTGAACAGTTACTAACCGGTGATGTTGTTCCGTGCAGTCGGCAGGAGATAGTCCAGAAATATACCCGTTATATAATGCGCCAGCTTGATGAAGGGCAATCCCTACATTTACTATTAAGGCCACTTTACGGTTTGACACTTGGATTGCCAGCAGCAAGAAAATGGCGTCAGCTGTTAAGTCGACTGGCACAGGGAAAAGTTAAGCTAAATGAAGGCTTACAGAGCTTGTCTGATCATTTTATCCGGTAACTGAATCCGGCCTCTGCATTATTGGCAGTCATTTTGTTCTTCTATCTTCCTGTTTCATCAGAATAAGAATAAGTATTACCGATGGTATACCCAGAGATGCAGCATACAGAAAAAATACGGGGTAACTGGTGGCGTCAACGACCACACCGGAAAAGCCGCCGATAAACTTGGGGAGTAATAGCATAATAGAACTGAACAGTGCGTATTGTGTTGCGGTATAGGCACGGTTAGTCAGACTGGACAGATAAGCAATAAATACCGTTCCTGCTAAACCCCCTGCAAGATTATCTGCACCAACAACAAGTATCAGCCAGATTACCAGGGGCTGCTGGCCTGCCAGCCAGGCGAATAACAGATTAGTCAAAATAACAATAATGGCTCCAACCAGCAACATGCGCATGACGCCATAACGAACCACCAGTACGCCGCCAATCAGTGCGCCAGAGATGGTGATAAATTTACCTACCAGTCCACTGACGACTCCAATCTCGGTGCCGCTATAGCCCATGTCCTGATAAAAAGGGAAGGCCATCACGCCCAGTGTAATATCACTCATTCTGAATACAGCGATAAAGGATAAAATTAATAACGCATTCCAGCCGTTGCGTGCGAAGAAATCGGCAAAGGGGCAGATAACGGCACCGACAAACCATGCCTGTAGTTTTCTTATCTTCTCAGGCAGATGTTGCTTTCGCTCCAGCAATGAAATCACCCGCTCTTCAGTTTCCCATTCATGGTCTCTGAGCGTGTGATCGGGTTCAGAAATAATGAATGTACTGATGATGCCAACAAGCATGAACAGCGCCATACACAGATAGGCGATGGACCAGGAATAAAAATCAGCGATAACAAATGCCATGCTGCCGGCGAGTATCATACCGATGCGATAGCCGAGCTGATAAGTTCCTGCCATCGCACCCTGATATTCCTCATCAATCGCCTCGATGCGCCAGGCGTCAATGGTGATGTCCTGCGTGGCAGATGAAAAAGCCGTCAGTACGGCAAAAGCTACAATGGTCGGCAGGCTGGTTTTTGGGTCATACATGGAAAGCGCAACCAGCCCTGTGATGACGCCAGCCTGGGCCAGCAGCATCCAGCTGCGACGTTGCCCGAGCAGCCGGGTTAATATTGGTAATGGCATTCGATCAACCAGTGGCGACCAGATAAATTTCAAGCCATAGGCCAGCGCGACCCAACTGACAAAGCCGATAGTGGTCTTGTCGATGCCTTCGCTGTTCAGCCAGGCTGACAGGGTCCCGAAAACCAGCAGTATAGGCAGGCCTGCAGAAAAGCCAAGAAATAACATAGCCAGTACTTTCGGCTTTTTATAAACCTGAAAGGACGTTTTCCAGTTGTGCAAGGTGGCTAGTGTCATGACGGTGTAGTCAGCTTAGATGGGAGTCGTAGCCAATAACCAATATTCCGGAGTCTGAGGAATAGTGTGTGGCAAGTCGGAGCTGAGGCCTGTAAAGATACAGGTCAGCATCCTGTGGTTAAACAGGACTTCACGAATTCTGGTACTACTCATAGAGTTTACTGGCTCAGGCGTTTTTATTGCGAAAACGGTAGAGGGCGATCTCACCGAACAAATTTGGAAATAAATTCAGGCCCGGCCCTGTTTTATTGTCATGGGTGACAGCACGCCGCTCAAGGATTTCTATATCAAGTTTTTCACACAGCTCCTCAAAATCTTTCAGTGTGCAGAGGTGCACATTGGGTGTGTTATACCATTCCAGGGGCAGGGTTCTGTTGACCGGCATCCTGCCACCAATACCCAGTTGGATTCTTGAGGTAATATTGCCAAAGTTTGGAAAGGTGACGATTCCCTCAGTGCCGACGCGCAACATTTCACCTAGTAGTCGATGCGGGTAATTGGAAGCCTGCAGGGTCATTGACAGAATAACAAAGTCGAAGGATTCTTCATCAAAATCAGAAAGTCCCAGGTCCAGGTCACGCTGAATGACATTGATGCCTGCCTTGATGCACTGGCTGATATTTTTATCATCTATCTCAATGCCGTAGCCAGAAACTCCCCGGCTGTTTGATAACTCGCTTAATAATTCGCCATTACCACAGCCAAGATCAAGTACACGGGAGTTAGGCGTGATCCAGTCACAGATAATCCGAAAATCTGCACGTGACAGGCTCATTCTGTGCACTCGCGGGCTATGCGATCCATGTAGGCACCAAGAACAGACAGATATTGCGGCAGTGCCAGCAGGAATGCATCGTGGCCATGATGGGACTCAATTTCAGCGTAGGATACGTTCAGGTCATTATCATGCAGGGCCTTGACTATTTCGTGGGAGCGCTGTGGTGAAAATCGCCAGTCACTGGTAAAGGAAAGAACGAAAAAGTCCGCACAGGCCTTCCCCAGTACAGCTGCTAGGTCGCTGCCAGCTTCTGTTGCAGGGTCAAAGTAGTCCAGCGCTTTAGTCATTAGTAAATAGGTGTTGGCATCAAAAGTCCCGACAAAACGGTCTGCCTGGTGACGCAGATAGCTTTCAACCTGAAATTCGATGCCATAATCAAAATTAATTGCATCCTGCCGCAGGTCACGGCCGAATTTTTCTGCCATGACCTCGTCTGACATGTAAGTAAGGTGGCCGAGCATACGGGCAATTCGCAAGCCCTTTTCAGGGATGGTGTCATGTTCGTAATAGTGGCCATCATGAAACGCAGGGTCGGTACGTATCGCCTGGCGTGCTACTTCGTTAAAGGCGATATTTTGTGCAGTTAGTTTTGGTGCGGCAGCAATTACGATGGCATGGCGAAGTCGATCAGGATAATCGATAGACCACTGTAGCACCTGCATGCCGCCCAGGCTGCCTCCGATGACGGCTGCCCATTGTTCTATGCCGAGTTTCTGTGTCAGTCTGTTTTGAGAATCAACCCAGTCGGCTACCGTGACCATGGGAAAGTCGGGGCCATACGGCTTGCCGGTATCGGGGTTGCTGGTAGTGGGTCCGGTTGAACCATGACAGCCTCCCAGATTGTTGACACCAACGACAAAGAAGCGATTCGTGTCAATGACTTTACCCGGACCGACAAGGTTTTCCCACCAGCCTGGCTTAGGGTCATCTTCGCTATAATAACCAGCCAGGTGATGGGTGCCACTCAGAGCATGGCAAACCAGGATGGCGTTATCACGTGCAGAATTTAATTCACCATAGGTTTCATAGACTAGCTCATAGGCATTAAGTGTCTCGCCGCAGGCAAGCACCAACGGCTGGTCAAAATGAAAGGTTGATGATTTTACAAGACCAATAGAGCCCGCAGGTATTTTTTCAGGCATCGTTTAACAGGGTCTCTTGTACATCTTTTTTGTGTATAGTTTTGTGACACATTGGTATTCAGGCGGTAAAGATTATAACGAGATGAGAGTGTGGCAGGTAGTATATATGCCATTAATAGAGGTGCCCTATATTATTCAGTACTTTCTATGCGAGCAAGGATTCTCTGTAATGTCATCGTCTTGTCTCGCAATTCAGCAATATTTTTATCAATAATGGCGACTCGCTGTTCAAGATTACTATGATGCGATTTCAGTTTGTTGATATTGGATAGACGTCTACCTATCTGATCCTTGTGCTCTTCTATTTGGGCGGAAATTGGCAGCAAAATGGCTTTAGACCAGGCCCTGAGGGCAAAATTGGTCTCATCGAGAATACGCCTGGCGCGACTTGCCATGGTGATGAAAAAGCGTTTTATAACAAAATGTTGTTCTGTAACGACTAGCATCATACTGTCACGGAATTGTTCACCGTCCTGCCTCAGTTGCATAAAATCTTCTATGAAAGGCTCGATGTCAAACTCAGGCGGGGCGACCATATCCAGCTTATGTCGCGTTTTAAATTCTTTATAGATACGATCGACCAGATCACTGAGCTTAACAGCCCCGGCATTGACCTCTGACAGCCGTTCTTCTGCCTGATCAAAAAAACCTGCCATACCGCGTTTGAGCCCGAAGGTATTCCATGTCTCCTGCATGGTTACGCGAGACGCACCAATCATAAAGTCGATATTTTTACTGCTTAAGTGCTGACGTAAGCGTTTTGCCTGGTCGTTCATGATTCGTACAGTTTTGTGATAATCATCCATCGCCAAAGTGAGTCGTCGACTTTGAGCATGTAGCTGCTTGCTCAATGTTATCAGTACTGTTTTGCTTTTACCGCGCAAATTCAGGATTTCATGGCGTTCCTTGACCAGGCCGTTTAAGCGTCCGAGATAGATATCTTTGGTTGATTTAACCATGACACCGAGTTCACGCTGTACTTTCTTCTGGATCAGTGTCTGCTTTTTGTCAATTAAATCGACGGATAGTTTATCCTCAAGCTTTGGAAGGCCGCTGCGATTCAGCAACAAACGGTCATTTTTTACTTTTGCAATCAGTCCTTTCTGTGCGGAAACAGGGACTACCAGGTCCTCATCAATGTCAAGTATGCGCGAGGTTTCTTCAATCTGTCGTCTAATATTAGCCTGCGTGAATGCGTCATCATGCAGATCATCCCACATGGTGTCGATCTTGTTCAGGACGGCCATGACATTTTGTTCACGTGGATTTAATGCCACCGTTATGTGATTACGCCAGATATCCATGTCAGATCGCGTGACGCCGGTATCTGCGGCCAGAATGAACATGATGGTATGTGCCATGGGCAACATATTCAGAGTCAGTTCCGGTTCGGTGCCCAGCGCGTTCAGGCCTGGAGTATCCAGAATAACCAGGCCGCTTTTCAGTAGTGGATGCGGGTAATTGATGATTGCATGGCGCCATACAGGTACCTGCAGCATATTATTTTCCATAAGGTCCAGGCTATGCGGCGGGAAGCCCAGTTCTTTGGACTCCTGTTCAGAGATCTCCTTGGTCTGTACCAGCTGTAGTAGTGCTTCGGTCATCTGCTCGGGTGAGTCAATATCCAGATCAATACGAGACCAGTTGACAGGGGCTTCCTTATACTCATCAATGGTCAGTGAGGATTTTCGGGTCTCGATCGGCAGCAGTTGAATATATGGTGGTTCATTCTCATCATAGAGTATCTCTGTCGGGCACATGGTTGTGCGACCAACCGATGACGGCAACAGGCGTTTTTTATAATCGGCAAAGAAAATACTGTTGATAAGCTCTGTTTTTCCGCGCGAGAATTCTGCAACCAGAGCGAGCATGATCTTGTCTGATTTTAATGAGTCAATTAATTCAAGTATTCGAAGTTCTTCTGCCCCTTCGAGCAGGCTCTCTTCGTCCAGCCAGCTCTTGTATGCTTCTATCTCTGTCAGCAGGTCACGACGCCAATTCGAAAAATTGTCCAGTTTCCTCTGTAGTGCAGTTGTTGTCATAATGTCCGTTTATTTATGTGGTGCTATTTAATCCCTGTTTAAGGGTTCTGCTTACGCCTTTCTTCAGTTTGTAGCAGTCCCGGTAACCCTGGCAACTGGCCAGGGCTATGAATGCTTACTAGCTTTTTCGTGCTTTTGTATCCGCGCAATATCTCTACGGATGATTTAGGTACCCGGAATTCTTTCGAGAAAAATTTTTTAATGGCATCGTTCGCCTTGCCATTAACGGCGGCGGCTGTGATACGAAGCTTGATCCTGTCTTCTTTGATTTCGGCAAATTTATTGTCACTTGCTCTTGTCTGTACATGTAATCTTAGCAGGAGGTCTCCATTTTTCCACTCGTACCAGTCTTTATTTAGCATAAATATTGTTTTAATTACAGAAGCATACGTGCACCAATATCAAGTATGGGTTGAACAATCAAGCGCAGTATCAGACCAAGTATAAGAAAAACGACCATAGGTGACAGATCCAGCATGCCGATGGGTGGTATTAATTGCCTCGCGGGCCGCATCATGAAATCGGTCAGGCTTCCGAGCAACGAGGTCATTGGGTTATGCAAATGCGGGTTGACCCATGCGATGATGATGCGGGCGAAAACAGCAAACATAAAGACATAAACAGTCATTTCGAGCAATTTTCCTGTTGCGAGTATCAACAGCCCGGCTACGGATGGGGTGGTGCCATAAAGCAATGATATTAGCAGCAGTTCCAGAACCTGTAAGGCCAGCATTAGCACCAGAGCAGAGAAGTCTATGCCAGCGTAGCCAGGGATGATCCTGCGTAAGGGGCGTAAGGCTGGATTGGTCAGGGTAACAATAAATTGTGAAACCGGATTTGCGAAGTGTGCCCGTAGTAGCTGGAACAGAAAACGCAGTAATACAGCCAGAATATACAGTCCAAACAGTGTCTGGATGACAAAAGCAGCACCATTTGCAAAATATTGGCCAGTCATGTCCCGGCCCCCAGCTCATCTCCCATTTCTCTTGAACGGCCCATTGCCGCATTGATGGCATTGGCAAACAATTGTTCGATATTCCCCAGTTCAAGTTGCTGCAGCCCCTTTTCAGTGGTGCCACCGGGGGATGTGACCTTAAAACGCAGTTCTGCCGGCGAATCATTGGATTCTATGGCCAGCCTGGCGGCACCCAGTACGGTCTCTATCGCCAACAGCCGGCTTGTTTCACGTTCCAGGCCAGCCTGGGTAGCGGCTTCTTCCATGGCTTCGATTACCCGAAAAATATAGGCCGGCCCACTGCCTGAAAGAGCCGTGACGATATCCATCTGTGCTTCATTCTCCAGCCAGACAGTAATCCCGACTGAGCGCAAAACTGATTCTGCCAGGTCTCTTTGCAGGCTGTTGACCAGGTGGTTGGCATACAGTCCGGACGCACCGGCACGCACCAGCGCCGGAGTGTTTGGCATTACACGAACAATGGCAAGCCCCCCACCCAGCCATAGGTCAAGGTCGCTGCTCCGGATACCGGCAGCAATTGAAATAATTAACGGCTGTTTTGCCTGCACTGCCTGCTTTAGTGGTTCAGCGACCTGTCGCAATAACTGTGGTTTTACTGCAAAGAGCAGTAAATCAGACTGCCCGGCCAGTGTGGAATTTTCGTCCAGGCAATTGATTCCGAATTTTTTGGATAATTGTTCACGCCGGTTTTTGTCCGGCTCTGAGACCTGAATAGCCGCTGCCTTGTGACCGCTTGCGAGCAGGCCGCCAATGAGGCTTTCTGCCATATTGCCGCCGCCAATTATTCCTAGTTTATTCATGATTTAAGTTTCAAGTTTCAAGTTTTAAGTTTTAAGTTTTAAGTTTTAAGTTTTAAGTTTTAAGTTTTAAGTTTTAAGTTTTTTTACTTTCTATTGTTCAGCCCTTAGTTTCTGGGTCCAAATAGTGCGGTTCCTACCCTGATCATGGTGCTGCCTTCTTCTATGGCCAGCTCAAAATCGCCTGACATGCCCATTGACAGGGTGTCTACCGAAGCATGTTGAGATCTCAAACTATCGAAAAGATCATGCATCCGGCGAAAAGAAGCTCTCTGTTTCTCAGCATCACTGGTATTTTCAGGGATAGTCATCAGGCCACGGAGTACCAGCCCGGGCAGAGAACTAACAGCGCTGGCCAGAGGCAGTAGTTCATCTGCCGTTATTCCTCCCTTGCCGTGCTCTTCACTCATGCGAACCTGTATGCACACGTTTAATTTGTCCATTATTGACGGCCGCTGGGCTGACAGGCGTTCAGCAATGACTAATCTGTCGATACTCTGGACCCAGTCAAAATTTTCTGCGATAGCTGCCGTTTTGTTTCGCTGTATCTGACCGATAAAATGCCACTCAAGTGCCAGCTCTGCAAGCTGGTTAATTTTTTCCAGCGCTTCCTGCAGATAATTTTCACCAAATGACTGTTGTCTCAGCGCAGCCAGGGAACGAACAGTTTCGGCTGTCTGTTTTTTACTGACAGCCAGTAAGCTGATTTCTGCTGGATCACGATTCACCCGTCTGGCGGTAGTATTTACTCGCTGATCCAGTGATTCTTTTCTTGTTTCCAGGTCCATGCTATTGGCATTATTTGAATGAAGAAGTATTCTACCGTATAACAGCGGTAATATGATCTATAATCTATAAAACCTTAGATGCTCAACAACAAAAAATTTATTGCATTACACATTTACCTTAGGGAGTCCTTAGATGGATATTGCCGAGTTGCTCGCTTTCTCACATAAACAGGGTGCGTCTGATCTTCACATATCAGCCGGCCTGCCGCCATTGATACGTGTTGATGGTGACATCAAGCGCATAAATGTCGATTCGCTGGAAGATCGTGTTGTGCATGACATGATCTACGACATTATGAACGACAAGCAGCAGAAGGATTATGAGGAGTTTCTGGAAACAGATTTTGCTTTCGAATTGCCGGGTATTGCGCGCTATCGTGTCAATGCTTTTAATCAGCAGCGGGGTCCTGCCGCCGCCTTTCGTACGATTCCTTCCAAGGTGCTGTCGCTGGAGCAGCTCAATGCCCCGGAAATATTTAAAAAGATATCAAGCCAGCCGCGTGGTCTGGTGCTGGTAACGGGCCCGACGGGCTCGGGTAAGTCCACTACGCTGGCAGCCATGGTCAACTATATTAATGAGGAACGGTCTGATCATATTCTGACGGTAGAAGATCCTATTGAATTTGTTCATACAAGCAAGACCTGCCTGGTGAACCAGCGTGAGGTGGGTACACACACACTGGGTTTCCCCGAGGCATTACGATCCGCCCTGCGCGAGGATCCGGACATCATCCTGGTCGGTGAGCTACGGGACCTGGAAACAATCCGGCTGGCACTGACAGCGGCAGAAACAGGCCATCTGGTATTCGGTACTTTGCATACGACTTCTGCAGCAAAAACGATTGACCGTATTGTGGATGTATTCCCTGCAGCTGAAAAGGAAATGGTGCGTTCTATGTTATCTGAGTCGCTGCGGGCGGTAATTGCGCAGACACTGATGAAAAAATTGAGTGGCGGGCGCGTCGCTGCGCATGAAATCATGATTGCTACACCGGCAATACGCAACCTGATTCGTGAAAATAAGATTGCCCAGATGTATTCGTCTATCCAGACCGGCCATGCGCTGGGTATGCAAACACTGGATCAGTGCCTGTTGAATCTGGTCAGAAATAGGGTTGTTCATATCGATGAAGCGCGTAGCAGAGCGCAGGATAAGAATAAATTCCAGGCGTCAGCAGGTGGCGTACCCAAGGCAGGTGGAGCTTAATATGGTATTTACTGATCTATTAAAATTAATGGTACTAAAAAATGCATCGGATCTGTTTATTACAGCCGGTGTTCCACCCTGTCTCAAAGTAGATGGCAAAATCTCACCTGTTACCAAGCAGGCTCTGACACCGGATGAAAGTCGTAGCTTTGCCTACGGCATAATGAATGAAGATCAACGTCGCAGTTTTGAAGCGCATAATGAGTGCAACTTTGCTATCCACCCGAAAAAAGTGGGTCGTTTTCGTGTCAATGTTTTTGTTCAGCAGGGCATGGTTGGCATGGTGCTGCGTACTATTGAAACCCGTATCCCCAAATTCGAGGAGTTAAATCTACCACCGGTACTCAGCGAGATTGCCATGGTTCAGCGTGGACTGGTATTGTTTGTCGGTGGTACAGGCACTGGTAAATCCACCTCCCTGGCGGCACTGATAGGCTACCGGAACGAGAACAGTTTTGGCCATATCATTACAATTGAGGACCCGATTGAATACATCCACGAACACCGAAACTGTGTCGTGACCCAGCGCGAAGTCGGGGTCGATACTGACACTTTCGAAACTGGGCTGGTCAATGCTATGCGTCAGGCCCCCGATGTAATCCTGATTGGCGAAATCCGTACGCGTGACACCATGGAAAAGGCCATTATTTTCTCGGAGACAGGCCACCTTTGTCTTGCAACCCTGCACGCAAACAATACCTACCAGGCACTGGAGCGTATTCTCAACTTTTTCCCCGAGGAACGGCATAATCAGCTATATCTGGATTTGTCGATGAATCTGCATGCCATCATTTCACAGAGATTGCTGCGTAGACGTGGTGAAGAAGGTCGTGTTCCTGCGATTGAGATTATGATTCGTTCGCCGCTGATTGCAGAGATGATTCTCAAGGGCAGAGTGTCTGAAATCAGGGGGGTTATAGCCAAGTCAACGGATGGCGGCATGCAAACCTTTGATCAGTCGTTATTTCAGCTGTTTGAGGATGGCTTGATTGAATATGATGATGCTATTCGTGCGGCAGATTCCGGTAATGACCTGCGGCTGAAGATCAAGCTTGAAAGTAGCCGGGGTGAATCAGGGGAGCTGGGAGACAGCCTGACCGATGTGTCTTTTTCCTCGCTCAATCAAATGCCGTCAGACATCGAATAACAAAATCTTAACGGATTTTCCTTTCCAGCAGGCAGTCTGTTTGCTATGTTTAGCCTCATGGGAAAAATTAAGAACACGAAGATCACTTAACAGATATTTTTTAATTATCTGCATAGTTGTTTTACATGTTCAGGCGAAATACAAAATAATTAGCGAAAATTATAAAACCCCCTTGAAAAACAGGTCGATATAAAATCGAATATGCTTTTTTAGCAGACGTATACACATCATCCGGAGGATATAGATGAACCTTTCACGCAGAGAATTTGTCCAGTTGCTTGGTATTGCCAGTGCATCAGGCATGCTACCCACCAATGCCATGGCCGCTCGCAATCCCGCAGCAATGTATGATCAGAAGAAATTTGGCAATGTCTGCCTGATGCATATGACTGATTGCCATGCCCAGCTCAACCCAATTTATTTTCGTGAGCCGAATGTCAATATAGGTGTAGGTGGGTCTAAAGGTAAGGCGCCACATATCGTTGGTGACAAGTTTCTCGAACATTTCAAGATCAAACCTGGAACCATCGAAGCCCATGCATTTACCTACCTGGGCTATGACAAGGCTGCGAAAACTTATGGCAAAGTGGGTGGTTTTGCCCACCTTTCAACGCTGGTAAAGAAAGTGCGTGCTGATCGAGGAGAGAAGAATTGCCTGCTGCTAGATGGCGGTGATACCTGGCAGGGCTCTGCCACGGCCTACTGGACGCGCGGTAAAGATATGGTGGGTGCGACCAACTTGCTGGGCGTAGATGTCATGACAGGACATTGGGAGTTCACTTACCCGGATAATGAAATGATCGATAATGTGCGCGACTTTAAAGGCGATTTCGTCGCCCAGAACGTTCGCGTTAAGGAAGATGTCCTGTTTGATTATAAATTCGCCGATTTTAGTGATTTTAATGAAGATACCGGGGCAGCCTTCAAGCCGTATACGATAAAAAATGTAAATGGTGTCAAGGTGGCAGTCATCGGCCAGGCCTTCCCCTATACGCCGATTGCCAATCCGAAGCGCTTTATCCCGGACTGGACTTTTGGTATTAATGATGAATCGATGCAGGAAATCGTAGATCAGGTTCGTTCTGCTGAAAAACCGGCTGTTGTTGTGGTGATTTCACACAATGGCATGGATGTGGATTTAAAAATGGCCTCGCGGGTCACTGGCATTGACGTCATCTTCGGCGGCCATACACATGATGGCGTACCTCAGCCCTCGGTAGTCAAGAACCCGGGTGGCAAAACGCTGGTTACCAATGCCGGGTCAAATGGTAAATTCCTTGGTGTCATGGACCTTGATGTACGAAAGGGCAAGGTGCAGGGCTTCCGTTACCGCCTGATGCCGGTATTTTCAAATCTACTGGAAGCCGATGCTGAAATGTTCCGATATATTGAGAAAGTTCGCGCGCCCTATCGCAAGGAATTGCGTAAGAAGCTGGCGGTTGCTGACCAGACGCTGTATCGCCGTGGTAATTTCAACGGTACTTTCGACCAGGTCATTTGTGATGCCCTGCGTGAGGTGAATGATGCAGAAATCTCTCTGTCTCCGGGCTTCCGTTGGGGCACCACGGTGCTAGGTGGCCAGAGTATTACTTTTGAGAATGTCATGGACCAGACCTGTATTACCTATCCCAATACCTATCGTCGCGAGATGACCGGTGATGAGATCAAGGTCATTCTGGAGGATATAGCGGATAACCTCTATAACACAGACCCCTACTACCAGCAGGGTGGTGACATGGTTCGTGTGGCGGGTATTGATTACACGCTGGCGCCCAACAACAAAATTGGCAGCAGGGTCTCAGATGTGCGGCTCGATAATGGCAAGAAGCTTGAAGCGTCCAAAAAGTATACCGTGTCCGGCTGGGCGTCGGTCAATTCGATACCTGACGGTAAGCCAATCTGGGATGTCGTTTCTGATTATCTTAAAGACAAAAAGACCGTCAAGATTAAGAAGATGAATCTGCCCAAGCTGGTCGGTGTTAAGGGTAATCCGGGTCTATCTTCATATGGTAAAGTCTGATTTGAGAAGTGTATGCAGTTCTCTCTGCTGAAATATTTGACTGGCATTTCGCTAGCGGTGATTATCATCGCTATTGTTGGATGCCAGTCAGATTCACAGGTGTCACAGCCGCGCCAGGTTGATTATGACCTCGGCAAGTATCTCTCAAGCATTCCCAGGGAGTTTCCCGAACAACGGGAATTCCATGCCAGTGACGGCTCTCTGCAGGCCTTTACCGGGTATCGGCACGGAGGCAAGCAGCGGGTTGCCATAATTTATCTACATGGACTGGAAGGCCATGCAGGCTGGGGTCGTGCTCTATCAGAAAAACTTGTAGAGCGGGATTACGATGTATTTTCACTGGACCGTCGTGGTAGTGGCTACAGCAGCAAAAGTTCCCGCACTGTCAACGGTAAGCCTGTTCAGTACGAAGATTATGTCAGCGACATTCATTCCTTTTTAAAGCCTTTAAAGGCCTATTACCAGTCAGTCTACATTATCGGCTATGACTGGGGTGCGAGGCTCGCGCTCGCCTATGGCATTGCCTATCGCGGGCAAAGCAGGGGCCTGGTGTTAATCAGCCCGCGGCTAATAACACCGGGTACCAGTCTGACGCAAAAAGTTAAATCCATGGCTGGAATGTCAGATCTGAGTGAGCGGGATATGGCCGCAGAATTCAATCCCGAACTTCATGTCACGAACAGTGAAATTCAGTCAGCCCTGGCAACAGACAAGTCACGAGTTAAAAAGCTGGATGAGAATTTTCTCAAGCAAAGTATGCGCATGAGTGAGTTCATTAAAACGTATATCAAGCGCATCAACCAGCCTGTGCAGCTCTTTCTGGCCAGGCCTGATCCGCTTATTGATGAAAAAGGTCTGATTGCTCTGCTCGAAAAGGGTCGCCAGCCCTCGTTTGATGTGCAATATATAGATGCTGCGAAGCACGCGCTGCAAATTGAGGCGCCGGACCGTCTCGCCCGCGATATTCATCACTGGATACGCTACCAGGAGCTGTCACGAAATGGCGGGTAGATTGATTGAGCCAAAAGTAATTACTGATTTTAATCAGTAGCTGGTATGCGTGTTACCGAAAGGCTTCTGGTTTGATGATGTCAGATGGCAGAGGGTTTGGGCCGCATTTGACGAAAAACTGCGACCTTGAGCATGGCCGATCTGAGAGAAATATTCCCTGATTAAGACGTCCTGTGCGAAGATAATCAGAGAATCAAACAAAAGGGCAGCTCTACATCATAATGCATGAGTGGCTATATTATATTGAGTATCAATCAATATGGTATGTCCAGAATTAGATGGTATATCCAGAATTAGTTAGACTAGCCTAAATTTATAAAAACGGTAATAAAGTGTTCTCCTGGCATGCTTCAGGTTGTAAGATATGGTAATGTTCGAGGTCTCATAAAAGTAGAGAGGGCAGGGTCTATTCCCTGATTTTACGGGTCTTCGGTTACAGCCGCTGCTGTGGACAAAGACACCATGCGTTATATTAATAACGTATTAAACTAATGAATATAATGATTGTGTTTGCCGGGGCCGCGCTAAGCCGGGCGTACACATCGGGAATCCCAGAAAAGAGGAATATCCATGGCAGTAAACAGGGCAGGCCTCCCGCTGCAGAATAATAACTTCAGCTTTTTACGATTAATATCAGCACTTTGCCTTGCTGTAGCGATGCAAACAGCAAATGCCTGGAGCATTGTGGATGTTGAGCAGCAACAGGTAGGTAATTCGTCGGTACTTGGCGGTACAGTCATTCCTTATAAAGAGGTTTTTCTGAATGCTCAGATGCCTGGGCGGGTAACCTTAATCAGTGGCTCCGAAGGTGACAGTTTCAGTAAGAGCGCTTTACTGGTGTCGCTCGATGATGACGCATTACAGGCCAAACGGCAGGCGATTTTGTCACGAATCTATGGTGCCGACAGTGCACTCAGGAATGCGCGTGCACAATATAATCGTGAACTCTGGTCACCGGCCAGCCGTGACTCAACACGTCAGGCCACGGGGATGGGAGTGCCTTCCATGTTCGATTCCATGTTTACTCGCAATTTTGCCACCATGTTTGATGCCGGCGAACCCGGTCTCAACCGACAGACAGATCTGATCGCGCAGGGTACAGGAATGAGCCAGGCCTATGCTGGCTACCTCGAGGCCCAGGCGGGACTGGCAGAACTGGATGCAAAGATTCGGGATACTAAATCTATGGCGCCTTTCGATGGCGTGATCACAGATAAACTGGTTGAAGTCGGTGATACCGTGCAGCCAGGTCAGCCATTGCTGAAATTCGCTCATATCAAGTATCTTCGGGTCCAGGTCGACGTTCCGGTCAGGCTGGTCCGAAATCTGAAGCTAAAGCAAATTGTCCCTGTCAGGCTGGATGGCAGTGATGAAGACGTTATGGCACGCGTCAGTCGTATATATCCTGTTGCAGACTCCAGTCGTCACACGGTAAAAATAAAACTCGACCTGCCAACAGATGTAGTGGCAGGACCAGGGATGTATGCAAGGGTAAAGATTCCTACCGCCAAATCGGGTCAGGCACCCAGTACTCCCGTTGTTCCTGAATCTGCCGTCATTCGCAGGGGAAGCCTGCCGTCTGTATTTATAGTCAATGACGAGGGTGTCGCTGAGATGAGAATCGTTAGAACGGGCGCCAGAACAGACAAAGGTAAGGTAGTGATCAGTTCAGGGTTGAGCGGTAATGAACGGATCATCGATAACCCCCCTCCGGGGATTGTATCTGGCTGGCGGCCCAGTCAGCCTCGTTAAACAGCAAGAGACTAGCGATACAGCCCAAGAAACGTAACACTGCGGAATAATAATGACTGGTAATAAAAATCAGAATTCTAACGGGGAAGGGAAACAGGATAGCAGCACACAGGAAATGGCTGCTTGTGCCCCGGAAGATAACGAAAAAGAAGGCCTCGGTTTAGCCGGTAATCTAGCCAAAACTTTCATTCATTCCCCCTTATCCCCCCTGTTCTACTTTGCCCTGCTTGGCCTTGGCTTCATGGGAATGATGTTTACGCCTCGCCAGGAAGATCCACAGATATCTGTACCCATGGTGGATATCTTTGTTAGTTACCCAGGCGCCTCATCAAGCCAGGTGGCGAGCATGATTGCCAATCCTCTGGAAAAGATCATGTCTGAAATCCAGGGTATCGAGCATGTTTACTCCGCTTCCCAGCGGGGCAATGCCATGGTTACGGTACAGTTTCAGGTTGGTGAGGACATGGGCAAATCGCTGGTCAAGGTCTATGACAAGCTGGAGTCCAATAAAGACAAGATACCTCCTGGCGCTACACCGCCGTTAGTCAAACCCAAACCGGTAGATGATGTACCCGCCGTTACCCTGACGCTGTGGTCAACAGAGATGGGTGATGATGATCTTCGTCTGCTGAGTCTTGATGTCATGCAGGAACTGAAGGCGGTAAAAAATACTAGCCAGGCCTTCGTCACGGGTGGCCGCTCGGAGCAAATTAGAATAGAAGCGGACCCTGCGCGTATCGCCGGCTTTAACCTGACCCTGGATCAGCTTGCCCATACTATTAGCAGCGCCAATGGTGAAATCGAGGCAGGTGCAATCGAGAAAGGTCTGTATTCGTTTAAAGTGTATACCGGCAGTTTTCTGAAGACAGCCAGTGATATAGAAAATCTGGTTATAGGTACAAAAGACGGCTCTGTTGTTTATGTTCGGGATGTTGCTAACGTAGTAGAAGGTCCCGAAGAATCAAAAAGTCTCGTTAGCTTTTACACTGGCCCCTCTTATCTGAGTGACACGGCACTTGTTCCCGACGGTGCTCCTGCTGTCACCATTGCCGTGGCAAAAAAGCAGGGTACTAACGGTGTTGATGTCGCCAACGATATCCTGGCCAAGGTTGAACAACTCAAGGGCCGTTTAATACCTGACAATGTTCATGTTGCGGTGACCCGCAACTACGGTCAAACGGCAAATGACAAAGTCAACAGCCTTATCCTGAAGCTGTTCTTTGTGACCGGCTGCGTTACCCTGCTGATCTGGTTTTTCCTTGGCTTGAAGGCCTCCATGGTCGTCCTCATTGTTATTCCGAACGTCATTTTAATTACGGTGTTTGTTGCATGGGTGCTGGGCTTTACGATTGACCGGGTATCATTATTTGCACTGATTTTCTCCATCGGCATACTCGTCGACGATGCAATCGTGGTGATAGAGAATATTTATCGCCGCTGGCTGGAAGAAGGTGCCATCAGCACCGAAACGGCCATTGATGCCGTCCGTGAAGTCGGCAACCCGACCATCCTTGCCACCTTCACGGTAATTGCCGCACTGCTGCCTATGGGTGCTGTAAGCGGCATGATGGGGCCGTATATGATGCCTATACCCGTACTGGGTTCGGCTGCCATGTTGTTCTCATTGTTTGCCGCCTTTGTCTTTACACCCTACCTGGCGATGCGTCTCAAGCCTTCACTTGAGGCTTTGAAGAAGGCGGAAAAGAAAGAGCATGAATCCAATGAACGCATCGAGCGTTTTTTCCGCAAAACGTTAACCGCCCTGATTACCAGTCGCGCTAAAGGCCGTTTGTTCCTGTTCAGTCTTTTCGGTGTGTTCTTTGCCAGCATGCTGCTTTTTTACTTCCAGTTGACGACAGTGAAAATCATGCCACTGGACAACAAGGCTGAATTCAATATCCAGATCAATATGCCGGAAGGAACGGCGTTGCCCGAGACCAGTAACGTTGCATTCAGAATGACCAAGGCCCTGCAGGCTTTAGATGAAGTCACCCAGCTGCAATCCTATGTAGGGACCTCATCACCGTTTAACTTCAACGGATTAGTCCGGCACTCTTACCTGCGTATGCAACCCTGGGAGGCTGATATCCAGGTCGAGCTGCTGGGCAAGGGTGACCGCAAAAAAACAAGTCACGAGCTGGCTCTCGAAGCACGCGAAATCCTGCAGCCACTGGCAACAGAACTGGGCGCCAGGATCCAGGTCGTAGAAATGCCGCCCGGGCCACCGGTACTGCAGACCATGGTGGCCGAGATCTATGGTCCAGACGATGAAACTCGCCGCCAGTTTGCCCGTGACATGGAAAAGATGTTTGAAACGGCTGAGTTCATCACGGATGTCGATACCATGATGCCTGATGATTATGATGTCTGGCACTTCAAGATAGACCGCGAAAAAGCAGTGCGCCGGGGCGTCAGCGTTGAGACGATTAACCGTAACCTGAACATGGCTATGGGTGACTACAAGCTGGGTGATATCAAGGTTGAACGCATCCTCGAACCGCGTTATATCGTCATGCAGGTGCCGTTATCACAGCGGTCACAATTGCACCAGCTGGACCAGCTGCCCATTCCTTCTGCGGCAGGTACGTCCATACCCCTGTCCGAACTGGGCGAATTTGTGCTGGTTCGTGAAGACCCCATCATCTTCCACAAGGACCTTCAGGCGGTAGAATTTGTTACCGGTGAAATGATAGGCGATCTGGCTGCTCCGGTATACGGTATTTTCGATATTATGCACCAGGTGGAAGACTACACCGCCCCGGATGGCGTCAAGCCTGAATTCTCCTGGTACGGTGTTCCCGAAGACACATCTGTTTCGACCTGGGAGTGGACCGGCGAATGGACCGTTACCTGGGAAACTTTCCGTGATATGGGTGGCGCCTTCATGGCCGCGATTGTACTGATCTACATGCTGGTGGTGTGGGAGTTTGGCAATTTTATTATGCCAGCCATCATCATTTCACCCATTCCGTTGACCTTGATTGGTATCGTCCCCGGTCATGCAATTATGGGCAAGGAGTTTACCGCCACTTCGATGATTGGATTCATCGCACTGGCAGGTATCATTGTTCGCAACTCTATTTTACTCGTGGATTACTCCAGAGAGATGGTCAAAGCGGGCCATCCTGTCAGTGAGGCAGTGATACTTGCCTGTAAAACGAGAACCCGGCCGATCGTGATTACCGCACTGGCGCTCGTGATGGGCTCCTTGTTCATTCTTACTGACCCGATATTCAACGGCATGGCAATCACGCTGATGTTTGGTGTCATTGTGTCAACTTTCCTGACCCTGCTGGTAATTCCTCTGGGTTGTATCACCGCCAGCAAGTCATTTAACTGCGGGGTTAATATTGTTGATCCCTTGCTGCCAGGGGGTAGTGGAGGAGCTGGCGCTGTGTCCGGAGTGCCTTCAACGAAAAAGAAGAAGACTCTTGGCGACCTGGGCATGCGTGTCTGGACGGTACTGTTTACTATTGGCAGCAGCATTTTCTATGCCGTCAGGGCTGTCTATTTACTGATCAAAAATATATTTGATCAAAGAAAACGACGAAAACAATCGACTGCTCAACAAGCGGCTCACAGGGCCGAAGAAATCCGGAGGGTGGAAGAGGTTCGAAAAGACGAAGAAGCCCATAAAGTAGAGATAGCTCGCAAGGCTGAAGAAGACTACAAGGCTGAAGAAGCTCGCAGGGCCGAAGCAACCCGCAAGGCTGAAGAAGCTCGGAAGGCCGAAGAAGCCCATAAAGTAGAGATAGCTCGCAAGGCCGAAGCAACCCGCAAGGCTGAAGCAGCTCGCAAGGCCGA
>Ga0209013_10001635_pt1 | contig 20531 bp, 11 predicted proteins | sample Cruoilmetagenom2_FD_187291 | JGI IMG/M metagenome (GOLD analysis project Ga0209013, IMG submission 187291) | Oil polluted marine microbial communities from Coal Oil Point, Santa Barbara, California, USA - Sample 2 (SPAdes) (version 2) | ecosystem: Environmental > Aquatic > Marine > Oil seeps ...
GAGCCGTAATATATCGCTACAGCAGATCGATAGAATTGTACTCAGCAGTGTGGTTCCTTCACTTATCCTTCCCATACGGGAAATGATATTAAAACTCTTTGGTCAGGAACCGCTGATTCTAGGTCCGGAATTATATCCTCGTCTCGATATTGGCATAAGCAATCCTTACGAAATTGGAACCGATTTAGTCGCCAATGCCGTTGCGGCTCATAGCAAGTATCCTGGAAATTGTATTGTTGTTGATTTTGGAACAGCACTAACCTTTACCGCCATTAAAGCAGATGGAAATTTGCTTGGAGTAAGCATTGCTCCAGGATTAAAAACAGCCATGAGCTGCTTATCGCAAAACACGGCAAAACTTCCCAATGTGGATATTGCCGTACCGCCTTCCTGTATTGGCAAAAACACCACACATGCACTACAGGCAGGTATTGTATTAGGATACAAAGGTTTGGTGGAATTTCTGATAAAAGGAATTCTAGAAGAAATGAACGGATCAACCACCATTATAGCGACGGGAGGACTATCCACTGTTATGCTACCTATTATAGATTGTTTTGATCATCACGAACCACTACTCACGTTGGACGGATTAAAAATTATTGGGAATCAGTTTTATAAATAAGAAAGAGAATTATAACTATGGCAATCGAAATAGAAAGAAAATACTTGGTTCACGCCAATTTATTACCTCCGTTAGAGAAAGGAATAAAATTAACACAGGGCTATATCTGGAATGAAAGCAATAAAAGTTTGCGAATACGTATTGCCGACAACAAAGCCTTTCTTACCATAAAAAGCGGACTAAATCCATTAAAAAGAAGCGAGTTCGAATATGAAATTCCACGTGACGATGCCAAAGAATTACTGAACTTATGTGATGCTAAAATAGAGAAAACCCGCTATTTAATTCCAATTGAAAAACACACATGGGAGATTGATATTTTTGAAGGCGCAAACCAAGGATTAATAATTGCTGAAATTGAACTCTTGTGCGAACAGGAAAATTTCCTTCTTCCTAACTGGATTGATCGGGAGGTAAGCCAGGAATCAAAATATTTAAACGTGGAACTAATTAAACATCCCTTTACCAAATGGGGAAAAAGATAAATTCATTTTTAATTTGTTGATCTGGTAACATCGCTTTATAAATACGCTCCTGAATTTTTGTTCTTACATTCATTTTCATTAGCTCATTGTTCGACTCATCAGGACACACCCGATTCGAAAGAAATATGTAGAGCAAATCATATTTAGGATCCATCCATACCATCGTACCTGTAAATCCAGTATGTCCAAAACTAAGTGGCGAAGCTAGCGTACATGTTGGTCCATTTTCCTCATTAGGCTCAAGAAAAGGCTTATCAAAACCTATTCCCCTGCGATTCTCTCCATCGGGATAAGCGCGCGAGGTAAATTGATTTAATGTCTCCGCACTAATATAAGTTTCGCCACCATACATCCCGTTTTGAAGATACATCTGCATCAACTTGGCCAAATCACCTGCATCGCTAAATAATCCAGCATGACCAGCAACGCCACCCAACATGGCAGATGTTGGATCGTGCACATATCCATCAATCCATTGCTTTCTAAAAAACTTATCCTTCTGAGTAGGTACAATTCGATTGATATTGAATCGTTTTAAAGGATGATAACCTAGACTTCCGGCACCTAACAAACGATAAAAATGTCTTTTCATAAATTGATCCAAAGGTTCACCAGCAACTTCACGAACCATTTCACCCATAAGCACAAACCCCAGATCGCTATACTTATATCCATTCGATTTTAATAAATCACTATCCAGAATTTCCTGAATCATTTTATCATGATAATCTTTTTGAATATACAAGCCTTTCGCAATTTGAATCGGAAAATTATCACTCATTTGTTTGGCGAAAATTCCTTTTTTAAACCGATAATTTCTATCCATGTAAAGTTTATCCCCCAGCTTTAAGCTATAACGTTTAGAGAATTTGCGACTAAATAAAATACTATCAAAGCTTGACGAATCAACAGCTTCCCAATGGAAAGGTTTCCAACTGATCAATTGTGCCTCGTGAGCCAATATCTTTTTCAAAACCAAACTGTCTTTATTCGTTCCCTTTGCTTTAGAAAAGTATTTACCCAAACGCTCGTTGATATTAATCCAACCCTCATCGCGAAGCTGCATAATAGCAGGTAAGGTTGCACTTATCTTGGTTACCGAAGCCAAATCGTATATATCCTGATTACGCACCTTGGCTTTTTTTCCATAAGTATGAAATCCATAGGACTTGTGAAACACCACTCTCCCTTTTCTGGCTATCAAAATCTGGCATCCCGGAGTTGCTTTTTGTTGAATAGCGTCTTTCGCAATAGAATCAATTTTATTTAATCCCAGAGTCTTTAATCCCACCTGCTCAGCAAGTGCAAATCCAAGTCTATTATGCTTGGTTATAATTCCCGTACCTACCGGAAATTGCTTACTAATGGTTACTGGTAAATGTCCTCTGACAGCTATACCTCCGAAGATAATTTGTGCCGATGCCATCTGCGATTCCCGCGTATCCTCATAGGATATTAGAATTCCTTTCAACCGATTAGTTCCCTTATATAAAGCTAAACCATAAGGGTTTGCAAAAAGATCAAAAATTACTGGCTTACGCTTAATAATTTCGGAAAGAAAATCTATCGTTGGTTTAGTGATTCCAAATTTTCGATTCGCACGCAAGTCGCTATCATGTTTACTTACAATAATCAAATTGTATTTTCCCAACTTATTTAAAAGCTGATTGTAACTTTCCTTGCTTGCATTCTTATCAATCTGATAAAAATCCATGTCCGTATATCTTCCCAAATATTCCTGATATCTATTTCGAATGGAAGCGCCCATTGCAACAGATGCTATTCTTAAAGTATCCAAGCGTTTCAAAGGCAATAAATCGTTTGTGTTTTTCACCAAAGTGATGGCTTCCTCTGTAATTCTCCTGCGCAACAAAAATCCTGGCTGCGTATTTAATCCCGACCATAAACGATTCAAATCAACGGGTTTATATTCATTTAATCCCAACCAATATTTCGCTTTCAGAATCTTCAAACATTTTTCATGGATGGCCTCCCATTGTAATTCGCCATTTTTAATAGCCAATTTAATTTTACGGATAGCAGTTGGTACATCCTCAGTAAAGAGAAGTACATCATTACCTGCAATCAGTGCCTTTACATCTACTTCACCCTTTTTATAATATTTACGAACACCTTGCATGTTGAGGGCATCGGTAAAAACCAAACCCTTAAATTTCATTTCCTTTTTTAATAAGTCTGTAACAATAGGAATCGAAAGAGTGGCAACTTTTTGCTTAGAATCCAGAGCAGGAACATTTAGGTGAGATACCATAATTCCACCAATTCCTACTTTAATTAAATTACGGAAAGGAAACAATTCAATGGAATCCAACCGCGCTCGGGAATGATTCACCAGAGGTAAATCCAAATGTGAGTCGGTATCCGTATCGCCATGACCCGGAAAATGCTTTCCTACTGCTAGGAGCCCAGATTTTTGCATTCCGGCAAACAAAGCATAAGATTTATTGGTAACATTATAACGATCTTCCCCAAAAGAACGGCTGTTTATCACCGGATTTGAAGGATTATTATTCACATCCATCACCGGTGAAAAATTCACATGAACACCCAATCTTCTGCATTCCTTTCCCATTTGTTTTCCAAGCTGATAAATCAACTCATCATCCTGCACAGCACCTAACATTATTTCACGGGGATAACTAATCGTCTGCTTTAATCTGCCGCCAAGTCCATTCTCGGCATCCATACCAATCCAAAGTGGTGTTTTTGAAAGACCTTGATACCAATTACACAATTGTGCTTGTTTTTTTGGCTCTCCTTGAAAAAAGATCAGACCCCCAATTTGATACTCATCAATCAGATTAGCTATCTTTTCAGACTCCTGCTTACCTTTATTTGAATATGCTGCTACCATGAATAGTTGTGAAATATGCTCGTCCTCACTCATGGTATTAAAAACAGAATCTGCCCAAGTATTTGCCTGATTAATTTGATCAACAAGGAGTAATTGATCTCGTTCAACATTCTGTGAAAAAACATGAATTCCTAGAAACAAAAAATACAGAGAAAATATAAGCCTGCGAAGAGGGAGATTATTAGTCATAAATGAAGTGTCTTTATCCAGTTTTGAACGTAGAATAACAAAATTATAAATACCCTATGAATAAAGGGAATGATTCATCACTAAAATAAAGAGATTGATAAATTAAAATATTTGAGAGGTTTCCAAAAAATTAAGAAACAGATGAAAAGACTCCTCACACTTACAAGCATAATTTGCACATTCAGTTTTTTTTTCTGCTCAAACATCCAACAAAAATCGGATGGGATATATTATAAATCCTCATCTGTTTTTTGCAAACAAGGCGCACCATCCATAACAACTTATACCTCGGACTAGTTTACTCAGAAGACTATTACAAAAATAAAGGCAAGCAACCCTCGTTAAAACAAAATACCAACGCGAAAACAGAAGAAATTTTTGCTTTAGCAAATCAATTCTCCCTTCGTAACTACAAGCATCTAGCCTTGCGTTCTATCACATTGTTTGCCCAAACTTCGCAATTTATCAACCGCAGTACTAATCTCTTTAATGGCAATATCAATTTCTTCTTCTGTAGTATATCTACCAACCGATAATCGAATAGTACCCATCGCAAAATCCTGAGGTATTTTCATTGCTTCCAATGTTGCCGAAACGCTAATTGAATCAGTGTGGCATGCAGCCCCGGCAGATGCGGCTACATGTTTGATTTCCGATAAAATATCATTCGCACGCAAATTTCGAAAGGATGCACTCAAGGTGTTTGGCAGGCAATACTCATTATTTCCATTAAATTTTACATCTTTCAGCAAAGACAAGCCAGAACGAAGCCTGTCTTTCAATTTTAGTTCCGTCTCTACTTCGGCTTTTAGATTTTCCTGAGCCAATTCTGCGGCTTTACCCAAACCAACAATTTCTAATACATTTTCTGTTCCGGCTCTCTTATTCTGCTCATGATCTGCCCCATGAATCAACTTTTGCAAAACTATTCCTTTACGAATAAATAAAGCTCCAATTCCCTTAGGTCCATAAAATTTATGTCCGGCAACCGTTAGCATATCAACTCCTAATTCCTGAATATCAACCGGTACTTTCCCAATTGCCTGAGAACAGTCCGAATGAAAAGCTATTTCATTATTTCTTGCAAGTGCCGAGATTTCAGCAAGTGGTTGTAAGGTTCCCACTTCGTTATTTGCATACATTACCGAAATCAAAATAGTATCCTTACGAATTGCCTGTTCAATCTCCGAAATCGCGACTCTTCCGGTTTCGTCAACAGGTAAATAACTAATTTCAAAACCCAGACTTTCTAAATATTTGCAAACTTCAGTAATCGCCGGATGTTCAATTGCGGTAGTAATGATATGTTTCCCCTTATGTTGGTTTGCCAAAGCATATCCTTTAAGTGCATAATTATTAGATTCGGTTCCTCCGCTGGTAAATATTAAATCCTCCGATTTGCAATTTAGCAAGGATGCCAATTGAGTTCTTGCATTTTCAATAGCTTTTTTGGTTTGCTGACCATACCAATGTGAACTGGATGGATTTCCAAAAAAATCACTCAGATAAGGCATCATAGCTTCTGCCACTTCAGAAGCAGTGGGTGTAGTAGCATTATAATCCAGATATATCATTTTCTCAGTCATAAAAACTTTAACTTTTAGTATTAATTATTTATCCCCAAGTATTCGGAATTCTGTTCTTCTATTTAAGGCTCTTCCTTTTGCAGAATTATTATTAGAAATAGGTTTATCTGATCCATATCCTTTATAGGTTAAACGATCTGCTGCAACCCCTTTCGAAATAAGATAATCACAAACTGCTTTTGCCCTATTCCGGGATAATTGATTATTGTGAACAATGGTTCCGGTATTGTCGGTGTGTCCTCCAATTTCAATCTTCAACTTCAAATGATTTTGCAATAGTAATAATAAACGATTCAATTCAATTTCCGATTGTGGCAGAATTTCCCAAGAATCAAGTTCAAAGAAAACATTGCGAAGCACTACCTCATTCCCTGTCTTAATTCTTTGCATCGAAATATCCAATTGTTGTGGCTTAGCTTTTTGTTGATTATCCAAAAGAGAGAAATTAGCGGAATAAAACAAATAATTATCTGCTTCGGCAGCAAACATATAATCTTTACCGGCAGGAAGACAAATCAGATATTTTCCATTTATTTTATCGGAATGAATCTGAGCCACTGTATCTTTCGATACCAAATCAATTAACAAAACAGATGCGAATAAAGACTTTTTATTATCGGTATCAAACACTTTCCCTTTTAACCAGGAAACGGAGGGTGGTTGAAGTTCTACCGGCAGATCAAAGGCAAAAATATCCTTTCCCTTTCCTTCCAATCGATCAGAAGAAAAATATGCACGATCACCCTTGGCATTAATAACCAATCCTATTTCATCGCCATAGGTATTAATCGGATAACCTAAATTAACCGGTTTGGTCCATTCTCCCTTTTCCGTTTTTGTCGTTTTATACAAATCAAATCCGCCCATTCCACCTCTCCCATCGGAAGCAAAAATCAAATACAGATTACTGGCATGAATAAAAGGAGACATTTCATTATCTCTGGTATTAAATGGCAAATTAACTGGATTTGACCATCTTGGTGTTCCATCAGCTAAAATCTCGATTAATTTAGATTGCCATATATCCATTTTTCCCTTACCGGATTTTCGATTGCTCACAAAATAGAGTATCCGACCATCGGCAGAAATACTGGGTTGAGCTTCCCATGCAGAAGAATTTATGGGTTTACCCAGATTTATAGGCTTCGACCAATCTCCTCCCTTTCGCACAGCATAGTAAATATCGCATCTTCCCATACCATTCGAGCGATTGCAAGCTGTAAAATACATATATCGACCATCGGCAGTAATACTTTGTGCACCTTCATTACTTGAAGTATTAATGTTCCCAGACAACTCTTTAGCTGGCTGCCATACAGAATCTTCCTTGTGCGAAATCCAAAAATCCTCCTGCAATTTCAACTTTACTTCCTTTTCTTTCGGACTTAGTCGGGTAAAAACCAACACCGACTCATCAGCAGTAAGACTTGGCCAATATTCGTCAGACTCCGAATTAATTCCATTTCCCAAATTTACCGGATGAAAATCAACCGGATTTTCCATCATCACAATCGCTTGATCACAAATCTTTATTCTCTTCTCAGCCAAGTGCATATTCCTTGCTGAGATATTAAGGAAGGATGAAAAATCATTATATTTTTTTTTGGCATCGGCATATTCCCCTATTTTCAGATAAGCATTCCCTAAATTAAAATGAACATTCGGAAAAAAAGCAAGGTCGATATCGATGGCTTTTTGATAAGCGAATATCTCATCATTAGTCCGCCCCAAGGCATGTAATACATCCGCTTTGAACAGCCAGGCTTCAATAAAATTTTGATTCTGATCAATGGCATTATCCAAATCCTGCAAAGCCCGTTTATCCTCCCTGTTCCTATAATGCTGAGCAGCCAATTCGTAATAATAAATTGCCTTTTTAGACTTAATACTATAGTGTTGCTGACCAAAGGAACTTGTGCTCACAATCAATATGAAAATGAAAAAAAGGATATGTTTCTGCATATTTTATAAATCAATTCTGGCTACATACTACAACTTTATCGATGACAAATTTCAACGTACGGACATGTTCGGCAAATATCTGCATTTTCCACCTGAGAAAACGGGATTTCAGGATTAAAGATCTCCGTCAATAATTCTTTTAAGCTATTCACAAACTCCTGTTTGTAGGTTTGATAATCATCAACCATTATAGGTTTCGACCGACCTACTTTTTGCGCTAAAACACAACTAAAATTATTAGCAAAAAATTCTTTCAGACTATATATTCCCGGAGATATTGGCGTGTTTCCTCCAAAGTTCTCCTCGTAGAACAAGCAATATAATAAAGTTTGAAATGCAGCCTTATTCCTGTTTTTCCCTTCCTTTTCAAATAGAGATGCTATGTCTTTAAAAACCAGATTTGCTTTCCCTGTCTTGTAATCCAGAATTCGAATAGTACCATTTAATTGATCTACTCTATCAATCAAACCACTTATATTTACTTTACGTTCTCCATTTGACTCAATAGGAATCTGAATACCATATTTCCCTTCGAGTGCAACAATTTTGAATGGTGCAAACTTCTGATCTATCCTCAAAACCCGATCTATATACTTCTTCAGAATATCAAATATCAATAAATTTCTTCCGGATATTTGAACCGAATGATTTTTAGTAGTATGAAAATAATTCTCCCGAAATGCATCCGTCAATATCCTTTCAATTAGTGCTTCATCTTTACGGATATATTCCAAATCTACTGGTTCTACCATTTTGCCCTGATATGGCAAATACAATTGCTCCAATGAGTAATGAAACAAATTTCCAAACGTAGGCGGATCAATCTCTTCCAGAACCATATCCGGCTCCTTTAAACCAGCCAGATATTTAAAATAAAAACTCAAGCTACAATTCATATAAGTATTTAGTGCAGAAGGAGAAAATTTACGAAATGCATCCCCGCAATACTCGTCTAGACGCTTTAAAATTCTTTCATTCTTTGTAATATTTATCGGTTTTGCCTCCTTTAAAGAAATATCGTAGCCTGGCGTAGATTCCTTAATCTTAAAATCCGATTCATACTTTAACTGATACAAAAAGCGACTCATTTCACCTGTTCTGATTCCATCACTTTGGGTACTATATAACAATTTTATATCCTCAGCTCTCTGAATCAAACGATAAAAATAATAAGCAAAAATTGCATCCTGATGATCGATAGTAGGCATACCAAAACCTTTGCGCAGATGGTAAGGAATAAATGAAATTGCAGCTCCTGATTTTGGTAATTTCCCCTCGTTCATCGAAAGCACAACTATTTTTTTGAAATCGAGTAATCGTGTTTCCAAAATTCCCATGACCTGTAAACCAGCCAAAGGTTCCCCCTCAAACGGAATACTTAAAGATTGAATCATTTTCTCCAGAATGCGATAAAAAGTATCTTGCTTTACATCGATCTTATGCTGCACTAAAAGTGCTTTCAATCGCTTAATCGCCAAAAACAGATGATAAATATATTCCTGCTCAATCTTATCAACCAGAGCTTTTTCCTCCGATTCTGATTCCAAACGTTTATATACATTCTGCAATAATTCCAATAAATAGATAGCAAATTGCTCTACCGAAGCAACAGGAGTGAATAATTTCTCCAATACTTCGTCTCCGGTAAAAAAATGCTGAGGTACTTTAATTTTGTTTGTAGTTAAAATATGCTGTGTTAGCTGATGCGCTAAATCAGAATTTAAGGAATTAAGATACTGATGATTTAACAATGCTAAAACTTGCTTATGATGAAATTCAAAAGTCTTCCCATTCTTTTTCGCTGACTTCTGCAAGTCAATTACCAATCTCAACAAACTGGCCACCGGCGTATTTTTAGCAGGATATCCCATCGTTACATTCACCTTGTCTGCAATTATTGGAATAGAATGCAAAACAGGTAGTAAAAGTTCCTCATCAGCCAAAACAATTGCTGTTTCCTCCAAAGCAACATCCGAATCTTTACAAAAATCGGCTACAACTTCATGAGCATACTTTGCTTGTCCAACCTCGGAAGTAAGGGCAACAAATTCAACCGTTACATTATTATTTGCAATATTACGATAGTTTACCGCCGTTTCAGGAGATGGAAAACGCTTGATGTTTTCTCGCATAAACAATCCTGCCTCATGATATGGATTGAGCAGATATGAATCATCGTAATCCCAATAAAAATCTGCTTTATTCTGTTTCTTTAAAGTCTTAAACAGATCAATTTCGCATCTATTTAAAGCATTAAAACCAATAAAAATAATCCTTTCCGCTTCAATTACTTTCTCTCCTGCTTCCAATTGATCTACGAATTTACGCGAAGCCATCCCTTCGTAAGCCAATAATTCAGACTCTAATTCTTTCTTAAATTCGGTGTAAATGGAAAATAAATTATCCCAAAGTCTAACGAATTCCTTCTGATGATCAGAATATTTCTCCAGACGAAAAGCACTCCAAAAGGATTGAATGGCTTCTATCTGTTCCTCACTCAAATAATCAAACAGATCATCGATTTCCTTTTCCTCCGCTAAATTTCGAAAAAGATGCTCGGCATGAACACGATACTTATCCAGGTCATCGAAATCGCCAAGCAACATTTCTCCCCAATGATAAAAATCATCGAAGCTTTCAGCTACTTTCATATTTCGAAGATAGATTTTATACAAGCGAAAGAGTAAGCCCAGATTATCCTCTATCTGTACATCGGACATTGATCTGAAGAATTCGCTGATCGTAAATATTTTAGGCGACCACATTTCTTTCTCAATGATCTCATTCAAATATTTCAAGAAAAACAAGCCCGCTCTCCTATTTGGAAAAACAAGCATACAATTCGATAACTTGTCTTGATATTTCTGATAGAGCTCGTTAGTGATTTGATGTAAAAAGGAATTCATATAAGATTTGAAAAAGTTCTTTTTGAATTAATAAGTTTATTTCATATCGTATCGAAATACGACAGCTATATTTGGTGATTGAAACATACCATTTGGATTCAATCCTGGCATTCCCTCAGGAATTCCCAAACCTAAATCCTGATAATATTTTTTCCAAAATGGAAGATAATCTCCGGTAGCATCCTTAAAGGTCATCGGATTCAGTCGAAATACTTCCATTGTATCATTAGTGTGGTCAAACATTTCATAAATCAATTCAGAACAATAATAGCTTGAATCCCCCATTACATAAACATTATCGTATGGCTTGTCAAGCAATGATTTTCCGTAATTTAATGCATCACCAATCCTATCTCTAAATTTAGGCTTAAGTCTTGCTACTACAACCTTTGGCTTACCGAATGTATTGGTACTTCTTTGCAAGAACACCTTCAATGGAGTCAAAGAAACACCCTTTGATATAGCCTCCAGTACTACAGGATTACCATGTCCATCAAAATCTAAAATTCCGATATGAGAGAAACTAAGTTCTTTCGTTCCTCCTGTAACTGTTTCTATGGCATTGCTAATAGAATCAGCATCCAGATCCTGAAAAAGCAAATCTCCTCTATGCAATGAGGAAACTTGTTTTTTTTGTAAATTGACACAGCCAGAAAGAAGAAGAGAACTTAATAAAAATATCAAAATCCGATTCGAAAACATATGCTAATAGCTTAAATGAAGATCTAAATTAAGTGGATCTGCATTCAAATAAAAAGAATATACTTTCTTTTTTTAAAAATGTTAAACACGGTAGATATAGAAAAAGTCTATAAGCATATTTGTAAAAAAAATGATCTTTTTATCTTTTATTCGTTCTTAGGTATTCTCATACGTTTCAAAATTAATACATTTGTTTTAGTTAGAACAAAATCAGACTAAGCACAACAAGCAACTCTATGGATAAATTTAGCTTTCTAGGAAACAGCGAAATTGAATACATCGATGAACTTTATCAATCCTATAAAAATGATCCGGAATCTGTTGAAGAGAGCTGGAGAAAATTTTTTCAGGGATTCGACTTCGCATCAGCAAAATTTCCGATAAAACAAACCATCAACAAAGATCAAATTTCTGTCTCTGAATCTATGGGAAAGGAATTTAATGTCATGAATTTGATTCAGGCATTCCGACAACGCGGGCATTTATTTACCAAAACAAATCCTGTTCGCTCCCGAAGAAAATACTTTCCCACTTTAGATATTGAAAATTTCGACCTCTCCGAATCCGATTTGGAAACTACCTTTCATGCAGGAACTGAATTAGGACTTGGGAATGCCAAACTAAAAGATATTGTAGCTCACCTGCAAGAAACCTACTGCAAATCTATAGGAGCAGAATATCTATTCGTGCGTCATCCACAAATGTTAAGATGGCTTCAGAAAAAAATGGAGGGAAGCAAAAACACTCCAAATTTCACAGATGAACAACGCAAGCATATCTACTACCACCTAAAACTTGCTGTCGGTTTTGAGAATTATATACACAAGAAATTTGTTGGTCAGAAGAGATTTTCGCTGGAAGGTACAGAAACTTTAATACCTGCACTTGATGCAATGATCGAACGTGGAGCAGAATTAGGTGTCGAGGAATTTATTTTCGGAATGGCTCATCGAGGCAGGCTGAATGTTCTGGCTAATATTCTGGAAAAACCATACGAGAATATTTTCGAGGAATTTGTTGGAGAGGAATTTGAAGAAGGCATTGCATTAGGAGATGTAAAATATCATCTGGGATATGGAAATACTGTAAAAACAGATGATGGCAATGAGATAAAACTGCATTTAGCACCAAATCCTTCTCATCTGGAAACGGTTGGTGCTGTGGTACAAGGAATTTCACGTTCTAAAATAGATAATGACTATCAAGGAAATCAGGATAAACTGGTTCCGATTGTGATACATGGCGATGCAGCCATTGCAGGCCAGGGAATTGTTTATGAAACAATCCAGATGTCGCAATTAAAAGGATATAAGACCGGAGGCACTATTCATTTGGTGATCAATAATCAGATTGGTTTTACTACCAATTACTTGGATGCAAGATCAAGCACCTATTGCACGGACGTAGCCAAAGTAACCCGTTGTCCTGTGTTTCATGTAAATGGTGATGATGTGGAAGCACTAGTTTTCACAATCAAAATGGCAATGGAATACCGTCAGGAATTTAACACTGATGTTTTCATAGATATTCTATCCTACCGGAAATACGGACACAACGAAGGAGATGAACCTCGATTCACACAGCCAATTCTGTATAAAAACATAGCGGCTCATAAAAATCCAAGAGATCTTTATGCAGATCTTCTGCTAGAAGAAGGAATTTATTCCAGCCAGGAGATAAAAACAATTAATGCAGATTTCAATAAGCTTTTGGACGAAAAATTTGAATTATCAAAAACATTTGAGAAGGTATTCATTCAGCCATTTCTAGATGATTATTATAAAAACATTAGATTTTCGAAGCCTATAGACTTTGTATCTTCTCCTGAAACTGGTGTAAATCAGAAAGTACTAACCGAATTAGCCGATAAGATTACAAATCTTCCGGACGATTTACACTTCTTTAAGAAGATTGGTAAATTAATGTCCGATCGAAAAAAGATGATTGAGAATAATCAATTCGATTGGGCAATGGGAGAACTATTAGCTTATTCCAGTCTGTTGGCAGAAGGTAATTCTGTTCGGATAAGCGGTCAGGATTCCGAGAGAGGAACCTTCTCGCATCGTCATGCTGCCTTAGTAATTGAAAATACAAATAAGAAATATTTCCCTCTGAAAAATATCAGTGAAAATCAAGCTCCTTTTCATGTTTACAATTCGTCATTAAGTGAATATGGAGTATTAGCTTATGAATATGGGTATGCTTTATCGCATCCAATGGGACTAACAATATGGGAAGCACAATTTGGTGATTTCCATAATGTGGCACAAGCGGTAATCGACCAATATATAAGTGCAGCAGAAGATAAATGGGGAATAAAAAATGGTTTGGTAATATACTTGCCACATGGTTACGAAGGACAAGGTGCAGAACACTCGAGTGCAAGAATGGAGCGATTCCTTACCCTTTGTGCCAACAATAACATGCAGATTACCAATCCAACAAGTCCTGCAAACCTTTTTCACATGCTTCGCCGGCAGGTTAAACGCGATATTCGGGTTCCATTAATCTGTTTCACACCTAAAAGTCTACTGCGACACCCTGCCTGTGTTTCCGGCATTGCAGAAATGGCAAAAGGTAGATTTCAGGAAGTAATTGATGATGACAACGTAATATCTGAAGAGGTTCGACGGGTGGTATTCTGCTCTGGAAAAATTTACTACGATTTGCTTGCACAGAAAGATAAGCTAAATGCTCAAGATATTGCCTTGGTACGATTGGAACAATTATACCCTTTCCCTCACCAACAAATAGATCAAATTTTAGATCGATATCCGAATGCACTACTTCATTTGTGGGTACAGGAAGAACCGGAAAATATGGGTGCATGGCAATTCATCAATTATAATTTCAAAAATAAAGGCATAAAAATTATTCCAGTTGCTCGTTTGGCAAGTGGCAGTCCCGCAACCGGACTATCCAAAATCCATACGATAGGACAAAACGAAATTATTCGTAAGGTATTTCGGAAATGTACCTGCGAGCGGAAGCTTAAATATTGCGGATTGCAATGTGTTGAGGGAAGTTCACATGATAAAATCCTGCGTCAGCACGAATATTTTGAGGAGAAAAAAAGTAAATTATTGATGTAAGCGTATCAATAAACTTTACATCAGAAATAAAAAGAAATACAATCAAGAAAACAAATTCGAAATGATTGAAATAAAAATACCTAGTCCCGGAGAATCCATATCAGAAGTAGAAATAGCCAGTTGGTTTGTTGCCGATGGCGATATTGTGGAGAGAGATCAGGAGATTGCAGAATTAGAATCCGACAAAGCAACCCTTACGCTGGTTGCCGAAGAAAGTGGGAAAATACAAATTCAAGCTCAGGAAGGCGATACCGTAGCCGTTGGTTCAATCGCCTGTTCAATAGACACGAGTTTTGCCGGATCGGCTCCCAAACCAGCAGCTGTACCCTCAAGTAAAGCAGAAGAAAAGAGCACCACAAAACCTGCTGAGGCCAAAGCGCCGGTTGAAGCATCGGAAAATTACCAGGATGTAAAGATTTCGCCCATTGGCAAAAAGCTGATGGAAGAAAATAACCTATCCGTAGAGGATGTGATAGCCGGCCTGCAAAGACTATCGAAAAAAGATATTCAGGCAGTAGTAGATGTAAAAGATCAGACAGCCCCTATCTCGGCACAAACAAACACCATATCACGGGAAGCGAAACGTACCAAAATGACCAACTTGCGCAAGAAATTGAGTGCACGTTTGGTATCGGTGAAAAATGAAACGGCTATGCTAACCACCTTTAATGAGGTTGACATGAGTGCTGTAATGGAATTGCGGAAGAAGTATCAGAAAAAATTTGTGGAAACCCATGATATTAAATTAGGTTTCATGTCCTTTTTCACCAAAGCCGCCACCGAAGCATTAAAGGCTCACCCGATGGTAAATTCAATGATGGACGGTGAAGAAATTGTTACACCCGATTATGCCGATATTGCTATTGCCGTGCAAACTCCAAAAGGATTGATGGTACCGGTAATTCGAAATACCGAAAGCCTAGGTCTTGCTGATATTGAAAAGAAATTAATGGAACTGGCCAACAAGGCTCGAACAGGTAAAATTAGTCTGGACGAAATGACTGGCGGCACCTTTACTATTACCAACGGAGGTGTATTTGGATCGCTACTCAGTACACCAATAATCAATCCTCCGCAATCGGGAATTTTGGGAATGCACAATATTGTGGAACGACCAGTTGCCGTAAATGGCAAAGTAGAGATTCGGCCGATGATGTACATTGCCCTATCCTACGATCATCGTGTGATTGATGGAAAAGATTCGGTTGGCTTTCTGGTAAAAATTAAGGAAATGATAGAAAATCCGTACAAGATGTTATTCGATGGCAAAGATCCGGATAATATGTTACTCGGAATCTAATACTAAATTAGCATATGCAATATTTTAAGGACATGTTTTCACGTGTCCTTTTTTATTTAGGAAGCATACAATCGTGAATGTATCAGCCCTTCAGGCTGATGACTTACAGCTTCGGTATACTAGGGGCGATGCCCCTAGTTATAATATCTGAGCCTTTCAGGCTCTAAAAATCCCTGCATCGTGTAACAACCCTAGCCTGAAAGGCTAGAACTCCAAAGCATCGCCCCTGGAATATATACCATGAATTTACACCATGATTACACACCACGGGTAATTCAGGCTGAAGGCCTGACACGATATCACAAAAAAAACCACCCCTTGCGAGGTGGTTTCCCTTTTAGATATTTAGACTTCGGTGGTAGTCTCTTGCTCTGTATCTTTAGTGGTGCGGGAATCAACCACGAAGTTGTACTTTCCGATAAGACTGTTAGATCGCTTAATAATATCGGCATAAGTTGGCACTTCGCTGATAATTGAAAAAGCACTAATACGACTGGAGAGTTTGCGATACGCCTGAGTGATTTCCTTGCGGAGATCTACAATTTTAATTTCGGGCGATGCTGCATCCTCTTTGATACGCTCTAAGTAATGAGCATCAAATTCCAAATTCGAAGTCTCTAGTTCATTCACCCAATCGGTCAATGATAATTTACCAAGCGCTGCCACCAAAGCATCCTCACGCTTCCACTCCTGAACAATTGCACTAATGGTTGCCGTTTCTCCCTGATAGTTCTGCTTCGTAATATGAGCGCCATATTTTTTCAACGAATTAAGTAAGATATCAGACGCCTCCCTCTTATCCGCATCATAATGATAGACGTATGTATTGATCATCGACTGGATTCCAGAAATCGCTCTATCGCGACGATTGTCATCCTCTTGCAGTGTTTTTGTAAACTGACTACTTTGCGCGGGCATAAACAAAGCTACCATTGTTGCAAGTAAAGCCTGAAGCTCATCATACTCAGGCTTTAGTTTAAGTGTTTCGAGTTCATTCTCATTTAAAACAGCTAAAAAATTCTTTACAAACTGAATAAACTCGTTGTTTCGCAAATGCGATAAATAAATTGGTTCAAACATTAGGTTAGTTTTACATTTAACAAATTTCAGATGAAGATATAAAATATCACAGGAACATAAAAATAAATTATCCATTTTTATGTCATCTATTTTAAATCAAGCTGCCCAAAAACAATCTATGTACCGAATAAAATATATTGTAAGCAAAGAAGCACCGCACTTACGCGAAAAACTGCCGCCCAAGGCAGCACGTATTCGCAACCTTGCGGAAGTCTCCCGCCTGGTGCGGCAAGCTTTCGCGGCTCTGCGGAACATTGCTGCCTTGGGCGGCTGACTTTCGCGGCTGCGCGGAAGGCTCCCCCCGACGGCAGAAAGTTTTCGCGCAGCTTTATTCCACTCACCACCAGAAGATTACTTTAATACATCTGAAAAAATGACAAGACTTGATTCGCATCGCCATTTATTTGCAGGCTGAAGGCCTGCGATTCCATAGCTTGGGGCATCGCCCCAAGGAATAGGAGCACCAGTTGATAAAGGCCCAAAAAATGGCGCCCCTGGGTTAAGGATTGCAGTGGAAACCCCACAAGATTGCCTGAGGTACGAAGGTAAGCCGAGGAGTTGCAACGAAAAGCCTGACCCGACAGGGGAACCCCCTAATAAGGATTCGAGTTTTAGACAATAGTCAATAAAAAAAAACCTGACCAGGTCAATCCGTATGTTAATTGAATGACCCGGCAGGTTTGAGAAATGTCTTTAATGAAAAAGAGTTGACAGGTTTTGGAAACCTGTCAGCTCTGGAAATAATATTAGATTTTAGCGTTAACCATAGCCACAATCTCGTTTTCGAGAGCAATAGCTTTATCGGCAATCGCTTGTCCTTTGGCGATGATGTCGGCAGACCATGCTTTATCTTCCAAATCAGCAGCGTTGATTTTCACATTCATGAAAGCTCCCAAAACGCCCGAACGAGCAGCTAATGCGCCTACTCCGGCATCGGTAATAGAATTAGGATTTCCTATTTCGCCCATTGCTTTGGCAACATCCATGCAGCCTAAACACAATTCCATGGTTTGGAAAGGCACCATGGTAGCAAATTTAGTAGCCTCCTCCATTGCGGCCTTGCGGGCGGCCTTTTCGGCATCCGATTTTTTAGGCATACGAATAGCATCCATAATTTTGTTGAAGGCATTGGTATCCTCATCCACCAATTTCACCAACTGAGTATGATAATGCTTGCCTTTCTCTGCCCAATCCGAGAATTCCTCCCAACGATCGTCCCAGCCTGGTTTGTGCGCCGAAAGATTGGCAACCATGGAACCAAGGGCAGCACCCATAGCACCCATATATGCCGAGATAGAACCTCCACCCGGAGCCATAGATTCTGAAGCAGTTTCCTCAACAAAAGCGGTAAGATCCATGTCAACCAATTTCTTTTGCGACTTATCTTCGAGGATATATTCAATGATTTTCTTATCGGCATCGAAAGGATAAAGCTCGTCGAGACCTAGAGATTTAACGGCTATTTTAATGATTTCGCGATCGGCAATACCGGTAGAACGACCTTGCTTGCGCAGATAATGTTTTCCTGCATCAATCATGGCTTTCAAGGGCACAACACCTACCAATTCGGAACCGGTTACCCGGATACCGCGGGCCTGTGCCTTAGCACAAACCTCATCAAATGCCTGGTGAATAGAAGTCACCGATATGTCGGTCATGTTCATAGAAATCTGCGCCACACCAAACTCTTCGATAAACCATCCGATGGCTTTGGTAGCCTTTAAAGTACCAGGAATCATCACTGGTTTGCCATTCTCATCTTTCACGATTTTACCCGTTGATGGGTTTCCTTCGCGCTTAGTACGACCGCGTTCGCGAACATCGAAAGCGATAGCATTGGCACGACGGGTAGAAGTAGTATTCAGATTGAAGTTATAGGCAACTAAAAAGTTACGAGCACCCACTGCGGTAACACCACTCTTAGCAACGGCAGCTGTAAATTCTGCTGGTCCGAAGTCGGGTTTCCACTGCTCTGTTCCGATTCTCTCCTTCACAGCTTCATACTCTCCGGCACGACAAACGGCCAAATTTTTACGCTCAGCTGTACGAGCTGCGAACTCGTAGCAATAAACAGGAACACCAGCCTCTTCGCCAATACGTTGTGCCAATTTATGAGCATATTCTATGGTTTCTTCCATGGTAATATTGGCAACTGGTACCAAAGGACAAACATCGGTAGCCCCAAAACGAGGATGAGCCCCTTTGTGCTTGCTCATATCGATTAATTCGGCTGCTTTTTTCACTGCGCGGAAAGCTGCTTCGCAAACCTCATCAGGTGTACCTACCATGGTTACCACGGTGCGGTTAGTTGCTTTTCCAGGATCTACATCGATTAGGCGAACGCCCTCAACCGATTCAATTTCGTCGGTAATCTGCTTAATGATATTCATGTCGTTCCCTTCACTGAAGTTCGGAACGCATTCGATTAGCTTTTTCATTTTAGTGTATGTTATTTATAGTTATTCTTATTTGAATTGTTTGTTTCTACTTATTTCAACGCAAAGACACAAAGACTCTAAATATTACTTTGCGGCTTTCCGTCTTAGCATTCGATTTTAATTTTCCGTCTTAGCGTTCGAAATTACAATCGCTGTCCTCTTAATATCACCACATCAATCAGATTGCTTCCATAGGCATATGGCATATATTCAATAGATGGAATCTCTTTCGTGATAAATACATTGGCAATCTTTCCCTTAGCGATACTTCCCAATTCCTCCTGCAATCCCATGGCATAAGCGGAGTTGATAGTTGTTGCATTAATGGCTTCCTGTGGCAACATTTTGTAGTTGATACAAGCCAACGATAAAATAAATTTCATATTTCCCGATGGCGACGATCCCGGATTAAAATCGGATGCCAAAGCCACTGGCAATCCCGCATCCATCATCTTGCGTACGGGCGAACAAACCATATTCAGAAAGAAGGCTGCCCCAGGCAATACGGTAGGCATGGTTTCCGATCCTTTCAAGGCTGCTATCTCCGCATCCCCAACAAATTCGAGATGATCTACCGATAAGGCATTGTATTTCACACCCACCTGAATTCCACCAGAATAATCTAACTCGTTGGCATGAATCTTAGCACGTAAGCCATATTTCATTCCGGCATTCAGAATCCTATCGGTTTCCTCTACAGTAAAGAATCCTTTATCGCAGAACACATCAATATAATCGGCCAACTCTTCGACAGCAACCTGCGGAATCATTTCGTTGATCACCAAATCTACATACTCCTCTTGTCTTCCCTTATAATCGGCAGGAACGGCATGAGCACCCAAAAAGTTTGCCTTAATTGTCAATGGCGTATTCTCTTTCAGTCGCTTAATCACGCGCAACATTTTCAACTCATCCTCCACACTCAATCCGTAACCACTTTTAATCTCTACGGCTCCGGTTCCCATACTAATAATTTCGTGCAATCGTTCCATCGCAGCATCGTACAACTCCTCTTCGCTGGCATCGTGCATCCGCTTTGCCGAGTTTAAAATGCCGCCACCTCTTTTAGCAATTTCCTCATACGACAAACCTTTAATCTTATCGGTATATTCAATTTCGCGGCTTCCTGCGTACACCAGATGTGTATGCGAATCGCAAAAACTAGGAAAAACCATTCGCCCGACAGCATCAATTTCCTCCACCAAATCAAATCCCTCCATTTCGTCGTAATTCGGCATGTCTTCCATCTTCCCAAAATCAGATATTTTATCATCTTCAATCAGCAAATAGG
>Ga0209013_10001636_pt1 | contig 20531 bp, 17 predicted proteins | sample Cruoilmetagenom2_FD_187291 | JGI IMG/M metagenome (GOLD analysis project Ga0209013, IMG submission 187291) | Oil polluted marine microbial communities from Coal Oil Point, Santa Barbara, California, USA - Sample 2 (SPAdes) (version 2) | ecosystem: Environmental > Aquatic > Marine > Oil seeps ...
CACGATTGCCTCGGGCGCCGCCTGGCGGGCGATGGCCGCGGTATCGTCCTCGCAGGCATTAGCGATCATGACGATCCGAAATTCTCCAGGGAGCATACCGATGCGCATGTGCTTCAGCGTCCGCTCGATGACCGACGCCTCGTTATACGCAGGTATTAGGATGGTCGGAGCGGTCATCTCACGGACCTCACGGACTGTAGCGCTGCGTGTTCCGGCGCGGCGTGTGAGGCCCACACGAATTCGCGAAGCGCTTCGAGAAGGGGCGCGCACGCGTCGGTTCCGGTCGCCGCTGCTGACGGCATCGCGAAGCCGCGGGCCAGCGCAAGGTCGAGCGCGGCGTGCAGGTCCTCGCCGTTGCCAGCAACCACGACATTCGAAAGCCGCGACATCTCGTGGGACGTATCCTTCTGATGGTCGTTGCGATGCTCGCCGAACTTGCTGAGGCGGGGCATGATGATCACGGGTTTGCCAAGCTCAACCGCGGACAGGATGCTGCCCATGCCGGCATGTGCGACAACGAGGCGTGCTGCCTGGAGGTGGCGGCGAAACTCCGACTGCGGCATTGCGGTGACCGTGTCCAGGTGCCGGAAGGTGCGACGGGTCGAACCCGTCTGCGCAACAATGGGAACGCCGGGATTTTGCGCCGCCCAGGTGTCAAGCCCCGTCAGTAGGCGATCAAACGGCAACTGGGTGCCAATCGTAGCGAAGATCATGGGGTATGCTTTCGGTTGGTGTAGGTCAGATGACGGCGCCACGGTATTCCGTGCCGGTAATTTCGGCGACCCGAGGCCACTGGCAGAGCACGCGATCGGCGACCCCACGCGACAGGCGTGCGGACAACGACAGCTCGCGGGCGTTCGCGATTGAATCTATGAACATGGTCCTGGCGCCAAAGAGCCGCGCGATTCGGATCGCCAGTAATCCGCCTGCCGCCCCGGTCGAGAAGACTGCGTCAGGACGGACGGTTACAACTATCCACGCGAGCTTGAGCGCGCAGACGATCAGCCGGACTGGCGTGTCCTTGTTGGCGTCGAGAAAGGTGTGAAAGCCGGCCGCCTCAACCTGGTCAGCCGCGCTGGGGTCAGTGGTGGCATAATGGACATCTGCGCCGCGAAAAGCGGGCGCGATGCGAAGCATCTGGATCCAGTGTCCCCCGCCGGAGGATACGGCTAGGATGACCGGCCGGTTGCGACGTCTTTTCAGCATGGTTCTGCACCCCGTAACAGTTGAACACGCCGGCAGGTTACTCTCTATCAATTATACGATGTTACGGCGCAAAGAGCTGTCTGGGGTCTCATTGAGGCAGGCTCGACTACCCATCGGTATAGGCCCTCGGGCCATTGGCGAACTTACGCGTCTCTTCGTAGAGGTCGACCATGCGCGCGGCTTTGTTCCGCCAGAGGCCTTCCTGCGAGACCTTGGTACGCGCGCCTTGCCCCAGCCTGTGCCGCAGCTCGTCGTTGCTGGCGAGCCGCCGCACCGCGCTGGCGATGTCGGTGGGAAATCGGACCGGATCGGTGACGGGTACGCGGATTCCTGAACGATCGTCGATGATCCAGTTCGGCCCTCCGCGTGCCGCCGTGATGACCGGCAGGCCATGACGCATCGCCTCGTAGAGGACGCCGCCGGCAGGCTCGCGGAAGGAGGGGAAGCAGAAAGCATCGTGCGACTCGTAAAGCGCCTCGACGTCGTGACGGGCGACCTGGCTTAGAAAAGTGACCCGTTCCGAAACGCCAAGACGCACGGCCTCCGCTCGGCAGGTCGCGATCTCTTCGCCTGTTCCAGCGCTGGTCAGGGTCGCCCCGGGCAGATCGCTCAGGTGGGAAAGCGCACGCACAACATCTCGCAGGCCCTTCGTCCGGACGCCCCGTCCGACATGAAGGAGTCGGATCCGCCCGGTTTCGTATGGGCGAAGCGTTTCGGGGGCCAGCTCGTCAATGCCAAGTTCCAAAACGGGTTCGAAACGGCGCATGGGAATATCCGCGAGAACATTGCGCACATAGGGCGCGACGCCAAGCACGCAGTCGGCCTTCATATAGCTTGCTCGAAGCCACGGGTCGTGACGGAAGCGGTAAGCGTCAAGCGCGCGGAGCCGAGTGACGAGCGGCGCGCCCGCCACTTCATCCTGGAACGCTGCGGGTGTTTCCAGCGCTCCGCCGAGGGGGCCAATGAGATAGGGGATGTCGAAGTGCCGGAGAGGCGTGGCGTACCGCGCCGCCTGAGGCATGAGCTGATGCGCGATGTCAAACCGCTCGCCCCGACCGGTTGCTGCGGACAGCCAGTTTCTTACACGGCGCGAAAAGACCGGCCAGGCCGGTTTCAGCATGGCGTTGATCCGCTCGTTGCAGCGTGCCCAGCTCGGTTCGGGCCAGGTCACGACGCGGGCGTGAGGGAGCTGCCCCGCGGGATCGGGACGCCCGTCCCGATGGAAGGTCAGCACCGTTAAGTTCACGAGTTGCGAGAGTGCCTCTGCCCATTTGTAGGCAACGAAGCCTTCGCCAACGTCCATTGCGTCGACGTGTGGCGCGATCAGCAGGACATTCATGAATTGGTCGCCCTTTCCGGCATGGATGGCCAGGCCTTCGGAAGCTCGGCCACCACGCACGCGAAATGTCGGGCGCGGGCGATGGCTCCGGGCCGCCCGGCGGCCGATGCGGCGTACCAGAATGCGGCGCGTGTGATGTTGTGCAGTGCTAGGATCGTGAAGCAGACGACCGCGGCTGCGTGGCTGCCATGTTTGAGATGAAGACGCGTCGTGCCTTCCGTCAGCATGACGTCCCGACGATGGTTCAGCCGGCGGATTGACCCGCCACCGAAATGCGTGATCTCAGGGATCGGAACGAATTTCAGGCGCCACCCCTTCACGCAGAACCGGCGGCACCAGTCAGTCTCTTCTCCGTAGAAATGAAAGCTTTCGTCCAGAAGGCCGACCTCGGCCATGGCCTTCCCCCGGACGAACATCGCCGCGCCTGAGATCACGTCGACCGATCGTTCCTCTGACCGGTCCCACCCAGTCATGCGGTAGCTGTCCCAGCGGCCGATGCGGGTAATCCCGATCAGTTGCATAGTGAGATTTCTTAGCGACGGAAAGGCCGAGCAAGACGGCTGCGCCGATCCATCGCCGTTAAGGAGCTGCGGACCCATCACGCCGACGCTCGGGTTCCTGTCGAGCCAGGCGACGCAGTCCGGGATCAAGCTACCGTGGACGATCGTGTCGGTGTTGAGCAGTAGCACGTGGCGCCCCGAAACCCTGCGCAGCGCAAGGTTGTTGCCCGCGGCGAAGCCTCGGTTATCGGGGCTTTGAATGAGTCGAACCTCGGGAAATTCGCGCCGGATCATCGCGGGAGAGTCGTCCTCGGAGGCGTTGTCCACGACGAATACCTCGGCCTCGAGGCCGCCGAGCCCGGCGAAAACGGACTGCAGGCAATCGCGAAGCAGATCCCGAGTGTTCCAGTTCACAATGACGACGGAAAGGTCCATGATTGGTCTCCTTGGTGGCGCGAAGTCAAAAAAGGCGTGCCGGGGCACGGGTACGCGGCACAGGGCTGCGCCGTGGCTCGGCCTTGGAGGCAGCGGCGCCTGGCCTGACATCGCTTAGCCATGCCCCCGCGCCCAGCAGGAAGAGGAACAGCACGAATAGCTGGTTCCAGAGATGCGTGTTCGCCGCGGCCACCGAGATCCCGAACAGGGTGAACGCCCAGGCGTGGCGCGCGCGCCGCCAGTCGTCCGGCAGGCCTTTGCGCCGCCCCGCCGCGACGACCAGCCCTATCAGCACGGCAAGCAGCAGGACGAACGCGGGTACGCCGTACCGGACCGTAATGACGAGCCAGAAATTGTCCATGCTATCGGACATCCAAGACGGCCGTTCCCAGTCACCAAGGCCGATGCCGAAGGCAGGGTGTCGGGCGACTTCCGCAGTCCCGTAGTCAAAGATCCGGATCCGGTTGTAGGCGGATATCTTTGAGAACGTAAAATTGTTCACGAAGACATGAAACGGCGTTTTGGTCGAGAGAAGATCGATCGCCAAATATGCCATCCCGAAAAGCGTGAAGAGCACCGTCCACCGGCCTTGGAACTGGCTGAACACGCGCTCCCAGGTTGCGACGAAACCCTGCATGAGTAGCACAAGGTAGGGACCGCCCGACCCGGATAGGAAGGTGGCCAACGACACCCCGGCGACCATCGCGATTCCACGGTAGTTGGAAAAGCGCCGCTCGGCGACGACGAAGTAGGCCATCGAGAACGCGGCGGCGGAGAAGACGCCATAGAGGATCGGGTGGTCGAAGGGGCCAAACGCGCGTTCGAGGCCCATGCGTTTATCTATGTACGGTGCGGCCGGACCGCCCAGCACCGACGAGGCGCCGTCATGCAGGATGTGAACCGCGGTAATCGCCTCGGGGATCGTGAAGATGAGCATGCCAACGACCAAGGCCACATAGGCCCGCGCCATGGCCACGAAGTCCTCGCAGGACCGGATATAGAGCCGGCCTACGAGGTAGGCGCCGGCGCATTCGATCACGTAAATGCCGCCGGATTCGATACCTTGTGCGAGCCCGCCCCATTTGATGAGTGCAGCAACGACCCAGGCGCAGTGGAGCCCGATCATCGCATCGAAGATATTCATCTGGCCGCTCCGTCCCAACAAAAGGCGCACGAGCATGGGGAGGAAGCAGAGGATCAACACCACTCGGTAGGCGGACAAGCGCAGGCCACCGAGGTTCACAGATAGCGCCGTGGGTAGCAACATGCCGACGAAGAAAAGCGCCACGACAAGTGGGACGCCGAAGACGCTGCGCTGGGGTTGCTGTCCGGCCATTTGTCAGGCTACCGCGCGCGCCCGAGTCAGGCTCGGCCGCTCCACGAAATGCCAGATGGCGTTCGCTGCGAGCGTCATATTCAGCCCTCCGTTGCGATACGGACAGGCCGCCAAAGGCGCTCGCGAGCAATGCGCCGCCACGTGCCGAGAAACGACGCCAGCTTCTGACGGGCCGGCAAACGCCACCACAGGCTAAAAAGGCTCTGGCCGACGTCATGCGGCGCCGGCAGTCCGCTGATGCGCATCGCAAGCCTCCGCCCCCAGACCGCGCCGTGCGTCGCCGCGAGGTTCGGCTGGGCGCGCGCGATCACGTCGCGCCGGCGCGGATCCGCTATGAGTGCGCCCGCACGGATGGCCTCCTCCACGAACGTTCGGCCGCGTTCGGTGCGCGCGACGATCAGCGATCGGCCCGCGTCGCCGTTCCCCGAAGGCGGCGCATGCCAGGGATCCCCCACCGAGATGTCGGCAAACGCGCCGGTATGGTCCGAACATATGCGGCAGCGCCAGCGCCTTTCCGATTGGAGGATCCCGCCCCATCCCTCCGCATAGGAAATCTCGGCGCTTTGGTGTGTTTCCCCGTCCGCGTCGCGCCACCCAGCCCGCATCGTGCCAGGCCATCCGTTTCCGCGATACCTGAGTTCGGAGATTGCGGTGTCCTCCGGCACGCCAAGCCGGCTCAGTAGCCGGTCGGTCGCGACAAGGTTGGGTGCCCCGGCGCAGAAGATAGCGATGGTCAGCGGCAACTTGTCGTCGAGGGTCGGATCCGCTGCCGCGGCCTTGCTGACCGTGGCGATATCGCAGGGCTTGCCAACGAAGACGACCGGCTCGGTGCCGGCAGCGACCTGACCCAGAGCCTCTGCGGGGCTGGCCTGCGCGTACCGAGACCCCGCGCCGCGAAGCAGTTCAGCACGCCCGCGGCTGATGACCGTCTCGTTTCGTCGCGGATCGTCTTGGCGGGCCGCGACATGCGCGACCCCGCAGGCAAGGCCCGCGTCAAGCGCATGTAGGGCAAGAGTGGTCACGGCGCCGCCTGACGAGCCGCGATGCTGGATCTCCGGGTCGGCGGACCACCCTTCCCAAGCGGCAAGGATCGGACCCCAGTCCGCGTCGAGGATGTCGGTTCGCGGCAAGTCGCGCCAGTCCGACCCAGCCCCAGCACAAACAGCCGACGCGACTTCGGCCGCCTGTCGCGAAGCCGGGTCGGGGTTCACCACGGGCCGGCGTCCATTGATCGGATCCTCGAGCATAGTGATCGCGTCGGGGAAAAGGCCCGCGCAAGCCCCGCATCCGGTACAGAGGTTCTGCGCCACCATACGTGTGATCGGATCCTGTGTCATGCCATGACCTCCTTGAACTCTTCTTGTGCCAAAAGCGGCCACGCGAGGGTCGCCGCACGTGCCGCTGCTGCTGCCTCTCCAAGAGCCGCGGCCGCCGCCACAGCAGTCAGTGGCAACCCCGCAACCGCCGCGAGCGCGGCGGGAACCAGCGCCGCCGCCCGAAGCACATTGGCACGCGCCGGATCCCCCGGGCTGCCAGAGGCGTATGCGAGTTGTGACAGCGGCGTGCGCAGGATCCGGAATCCCGCGGCCAAAGCGAGTGCGGCCACAAGCGTCAGATCGGGCCGAAGGGCCGCGCCATAGGCGAACTCGATGGCTGGTCCGCCAAGCATAATGAAGCCCGCCAAGAAGATGCCCGCCAGGGCAAGATGCGCGCCCATCGCGGCGCGGGCGGCAGGTCCGACCGCGCCCTCGGCAACGGCGATGCGGAAGCGGGGCAGCAGGAGCGACCCAGACGCCCGCCCGACGATCTGCGCGGGGAGCAGCGCGAACTGCAGCGCCGTCCCGTATATCGCGAGCACCGTCCAATCGAAAACGGAGGCGACGATCAGCCTGTCGGCGTAGAACGTCAGGAACATAAGCGCCCCGTTGGCAATCATCGGAGCGCCGAACCTGCCGATCCGGTCGAGCGCGCTCAGGCGGATGCGCAGGCGGTACGGGCGCTGTGACTGAATGTGGGAAAGGACCGCAAGCGCCGCCGCATGGGCCACAAGGACGACAGCCATAGCGCGGTGATCGCCAAACACCCACACCGCCGGCCCAACCGCCGCGATCATGACCAGCGTCGCCCCACCCTCGGCGATCGCCATGGGCTTGTAGGTGAACCGACGCTCGGCCCTGCGTATGTCGAGATGCACGGCGCCGCGGAAAAGAGAAACGAGAGCAAGCGCGGCATAGGTCGCGGTTGCCGGACCATCCTGAAAAGCAGCTGCGAAGACGGGAGCAAGGGCAAGCAGGAACAGAGCTAGTGCGCCGCCGCGCAGGGCCACAGCGCCGTGGAGTTCCGCCTGGAAGCGGGCTGAGTTGCCGTCATGCGCCTGCACGATCTGCTTCTCGAAGCCCAGATCGCTCGCCATTTCGACCATGCGCGCAACGAGCGCCAGCATCATCGCGCGCCCGAGCTCCTCGGGGCCGATAGCCCAGGCGAGCGCGACTGACCGGCCAAGCGCGGCGGCTTCGGCAAGCAGGGGCACCCCCCAGGCAAGGACGCGACCTGATGCGCTCGGGCGCGCCATCTGGGTCAAACTCCGATCTGGCGGACGATATGGTCCATTTCACTTGATGCACGGGCGCGGAGACCTGCGACGCGCTTAGCGAGATCGGCGCGCATCTGCGTCCGGCTCAGATACGAGGCAACCGTCCGTTCGGCTAAGTGCCTTGCGTCGAGGCGACGAAGGTCCGCGACTTCCGAACCGATACCGCATTCCTCGAAAACGCCCTGGGCCTTATCGGAATACCCCAAGCCAAGTGTTGGAACGCCAGAAGAGAACGCACCAATGGTCGCATGCATCCGCGCGCCCGCAAACCAGTCCAGCCGCGCTAGCACCCATTTCAGTTCCATCGCCGAAAGCGTACCGGAAAGAACGTGGACGCGCCCGTCCGCCAAGGAACCAAGGCGGGCGGCGAGCGCATTAGCGGCGGCAACGTCGCTTTCGGGATGGCCAAGCGGCGCATGTACGTGGGGAACGAGAAGCAACCGCAGCGAAGTATCCGCCCCAAGAAGCGCCCGGGCAACGGCTTCGATTTGTGCTTGATGCGCATCAGCAAGGCCGAAGTCGCGGCGGGCCGCCTCAGAATTATTGCAAAGAAGACCGGAGACGTTGAGCCCGACAAGCGGAAAGGCGCGGGGCTCCGACAGCATCTCCGTCAGTATGCGGGGAACGTCCACGGGCCGCCGCGTCGGCAGCGCGATGGCTATGTCGACGCCAAGCCGGTGCCTCTCCGGGTCGAATTTCTCTTCCAGAGCATTCTGCAGGAAACGAAAACTTTCGGGGTCCCGGACCCAGACGGCAGCCGCGCGTCGTAATATCTGTACCGCCGCGCGCAGGTTTGCGGGGTCCTGAAACGGTCCAAGCTTCTGCGGCAGCAGGATCAGAGGAACGCCGGAATCGAGCGCCAATCTTTTTGTGAGAACCATCGATTGGAAACGCCGCGGCCCATAGAGATCGGTGAAGCTGTCGCCGCCCGATATGTCGAGAACTGCCCGCGACTGAGCCACGGCGCGCGCCGCGACGCTTGCCCCAACGCCCAGGCGGGCGCAGAGGTACGCCCTTTTCAGGCTGTCGTTTCGCCAGAACCGGCGGGTGTTCGTTAGCCCGACAAGGTCGACGTCGGCGTGCTCCCAACCCGACGGGCGTCGTCCACGCCCGTGATCGGCCACCGCCATGCGGGCCGCGCCGCGGCTTGCAAGTCCCGCCACGGCGGCATGGCAAAGCGCCGAAACGCCCTGGTTGCCTGTATCAGGCGCCGCGTTGAGCAAAGTTAGCATGTTGTTCCTCGCTTTTCTTGGACAATGCATAGGCTATCGTGCCTAAGTCGTCGCTAGCGCAGCGGGGCAGGTTCTGGGGTGATCGGATGAGGGGGACTATCCGAAAGGATAGAACACTATGTCGAGAAAAGCCGAGCCGTGCTCTGTCATTGCGGCAGACGACGCGCTCGGGACTTCCGTAGGCTTCACGTCAGACGAGGTTGCGGTCACGCGCGATCATCGCAGCGTGCGTCCGATTCTTAGCGCCGAGTTTGCGGCAAAGCGTCTTCGCATGGAGCTTCACCGTGGCTTCATGAAGATCGTGGTCGCGGGCGATCTCCTTGTTGGCCTTGCCCCGGCAGATGCCCCTCAGTACGTCCAACTCGCGATCCGTCAGAAGATTGGAAACCTTATCGCTACTCTGTCGCATTAAGTTGTGCGGTGCGAAGATCTCGCCGGCTGCCATGAAGCGTGCGGCGCTAATCATCGATTTCGATGCAAGCGTCTTCGGGACATAGCCTGCGGCACCTGCTTCGATCGCTTCATCTGCGAGCATCCCGGGGGCCGATCCCGAGAGGATCGCCACCGGGCGGTTCTCGTTCGCCGAAATCATTTTTTGCAACCCTACGAGTCCGTCCATGCCCGGCATGTTGTAGTCCAGAAGGACCAGATCGAATGATCCCTGTTTCTTAACAACCTCGAGGGCTTCGGCAAGCGATCCGGCCGTCGAAACCTCGGAATCGCCTTCGGAACTAAGGAAAGCGGCAATCGTCTCGCGGACCAGAGTGTGATCGTCTGCTACTAGAATACGCATATCTGGGTTCTGTTCCGTTGGACGTGATGTCGCAAAAATCAAATCGCTACTCGGTGTTGATGGATTATATCTTTCTTGCGTTCGCGAGCTACCTCGAACTGAGAGCAAGAACCCATATTTATATATGAATATAAAAGACGTCTATCAATCTCTGAAGGAAGAACTTTTCTCGCCCATTAGCAGTTGCCACCTATTCGAAAGAGTAGGTCAATATACCCATGGCCGGATGACAGCCTTCCTCAATCATGCGACCACCGCTGGACCCGGGATTATCCAGGTGCCGGAGCAGCGAGATGATATACACAATACGGGGGCTTGCCGTCTGTTCCATCGTCGCGGATCGTGCCGGGCGGGTCCTCGAGTTCAACGAAGCCGCGGAAGAGCTATTCGGCTACTCGCGTGCCGAAGCCATCGGCGAACTCTTGGAAGACCTGATCATCCCCAGGCATAGGGTGGACGCTCACCTGTCTAGTCTCGACCGCTATCGAAGGACGGGCGAGCGGCGCGCGATCGGGAAAGGACGGCTACAGTTCGAGGCCCGCCGGAAATCCGGCGAAGTGTTTCCCGTCGAGTTTTCGATTTCCACGGCGCAATCCGCGGAGGGTGAAATCTTCGTGTTTTTCATCCGCGACTTATCGCGCCGCGTCGTTGCCGAAAAGGAACTCATCAAGGCCCGAGACGAGGCCGTCGAAGGGGAACGCGCCAAGGCGAACCTTCTTGCAGTCATGAGTCACGAGATGCGGACACCGCTGAACGGAATGCTCGGGACGCTGGAACTGCTTGACAGGGAAGACGCCACCGAAAAACAGAGGCAAAGGCTCGACATTATCCGCAGTTCGGGTCTTCTACTGCTGCAGCATGTCAACAAAGCGCTCGACGTCTCCCGGGCGGATGCCGGCAAGATAGAACCCGTAGCGGAAGTGTTCTCTCTCGGTGGTCTTGTCTCCGAACTCGTCGCGAGCCACCGCGCCGTGGCTGAACATCGTGGCAACTCGATCTCGCATCACGTGACGACCGACGGTCCGGACGCTTGTCGGGGCGATATCGCTCTGCTGCGCCAGATCCTCCTGAACCTGATTGGGAACGCCATTCAGTTTACGCGCGACGGGCGTATCACCGTCACCGCCAATCGGCTCCAGCATGACGATCTCGTCGACTTTCGGATCACTGATACGGGCATCGGAATCGCCGCGGCTGATCAAAACCGGATCTTCGAGGACTTCATCACCCTCAATAAATCCGATAGCCGGATGGCTGGTGGAACCGGCCTCGGACTGGGGATCGCCCGGCGCCTTGTCGCCGCAACCGGCGGCGAGATCGGCGTCGAAAGCACCCCGGGCAACGGAAGCGTGTTCTGGTTTCGCGCGCCCCTGCCAGCGGCACCGTCCGTTCCGCAACATCGGGCCGATCCGAAAGGAGAAACCGCACCGCGCGAAGTTCCTCATTCGGTGCCAACGCTGAGGGTTCTGATCGTAGAGGACAACAGGGTCAATCGGGTGGTCGTCAGCGAGTTACTCGAGCAGGAGGGTATGCAGGTAGACGAAGCGCACGACGGAGCGATGGGAGTGCGGCTTGCCGGCGCAAATTCATACGATCTCGTCCTGATGGATATATCGATGCCGGTGCTCGACGGAGTCTCGGCGACCCGGGAAATCCGCGCGGCCGAGAACCCCGAAACGCGAGTTCCGATCGTGGCGCTGACGGCCCACGCCCTTCCCGAAGACATCGAGCGATTCTACGCGGCCGGATTGAACGACATCCTAGTCAAACCGATTTCCCGATCCTCAGTTCGTGCAATTCTTGAAGATGTCGCCCGGGACAAGATTGGAAGTGATGGCGAACACTCGGACACATCAGCTGAGTCAGCGTCGGCACTGGTCGACCGGGCCCATCTGTCGGAACTTGCGGCCACCCTGGGCGAGGACCGGCTGGCTCCTCTTCTCGAGGAGCTCGGCATCGAAATGGAGCGTGCACTAAACATGCTGGACAGCCTCTCGGAAAGTGATTGCCCGAGGTCCGACCTGCGGATCATGGTGCATCATGTGGCGGGCTCGGCGGCAATGCTGGGCGCACGCGGACTGCGTTCGGAACTCGTCGCGATCGAAGAGATGCTTCTGTTGAGCGACACGGCTGGCGGCGGATACCACATCGCATCGCTTCGGGCGGTTTGGGACAGAACGCAACCGCTTCTTCAGACTTGCTGTCAGAGAAAATCGGCTTGATGAGGTCAGGGGGTCTTCTTTGGGCGCATGATTAAAAGTGACGGCTAATCGGACGATGTGAACCGGCGACACCTCGATGAGGAGCTGGTGCATCACAGAGAAAACGGAAATTGGAGAGGTGCTGTGCTAGGAACAATTGCCAGAATTTTTTTGCTCGTTACGTTGGCATGCACTGTGCCATCAGTGGGCGCATTTAGCTTATCAAGTAAACAAAATGCTTATAAGATTGCACCTGGAGACAGTTTGACCATTACCGTTTTTGGCCATAAAGAGCTGTCTGGTCCATACACTGTTGACGCTGAGGGTTACTTCCAGCTGCCTATCGGTGGACCATTGCGTGTTGAAGGCTTGACGCTCAGAGAGACGCAAGGTCATTTGAAGGAGCGGTTGGCCAATGGCTATTTGATCGATCCCGAAGTGAGCATCCGCATCGCCGAACTTCGGCCCGTCTATATTATTGGTTCAGTGAAACGGACGGGGAGCTTTCCATTCCGATTTGGGATGACAGTGGCCGAGGTCGTCGCTCTCGCGGGTGGTTTCGGTAGTGAGGCTCAGCTCACCACATCATCGCTTCCTCAACTGATTGCTGCAAAGGAGCGCCTGGCACTCTTGGAGCAGAACCGTCGGGATCTCCTCATTCGATTGGCGCGCACTGATGCAGAGCTGTCGCATGATGAAAGACTCGTCCTTCCGCAACAACTCAAATCGGACAGAGATCCTCGCGTATTGTCAATGATCGCGCACCAACAAGCTGTGTTACTGCAGTTTAATGAACAATACCATCGTAATTTGGAACTGATAAAGAAGCAGAGGCCTCGAATCGAAGCCGAGATTGATGAGCTTAAGAAAGAACGCAAGGCGGCAGTGCGCCGGTTTGAGCTCGCCAGTGACTATGCGAAAATACAAGACAAGCTAAAAAGTAAGGGATGGGCACGGGCGACCACGGTCTTAAGCGCTCAAACCTCAGTCGCCCTAAATGAGGGGACAATCGCCGGGATCGATGGAAAGTTGTCGGGCTTGTCCCAATCCCTAGGAGATCTCGAACTTCAGTTGCAGAGAGAAGAGAATGAGCAGATGCGGCGGATTGCAAATGAGAAACAAAGTATGCTAGCCAAGCTCAATGAGATTGAAGTATCCTTGCCGCTTGCTGAGAATCTTGTCGAACTGAGGCAAGGCGAAGTGGGTGGCGACGTTTATTCGAACCAAGACGTCGTATACAAAATTTATCTCATTCGCAAAGCAAACCCAAAAGGTGAGCGTCCTGAGGTTGAATTGTTGGACAGCGTTTCCCCAGGAGACATCCTCGATGTGCGTGTTACCATGCCAGGGCGGGCTAATAACGTTTCGGCTCTGAAAGGATCGGATATAAAGGGATCCCAGTCTGTAGCATTGAGCCAATGGACACGATAATCCCCCATGATATTCGCGATTACAAAAAAACAAAAATAGTGTTTTGCCGACTAAAGCGAGAAGAATGTCCGAGGGCGAATTGTGGCATGCTGAATTGCGTTTTTGGAAAGTGAGAAACGCGTTTCGATAAGTCCGTCGTCGCATTTGGAGTAGCGTCGCATGGGCCGGTTGTCTAGTGATGGCCTACTCCGATCGCAGCACCAGTTTCTCTTCAATTTTTAGTTTATATTGTGAGGTTGAACTAACACGTAGGGAGTTGTTTGAATGAAGAGCTACGAAGAACGGAAGGCTGAAACGAAACAGCTTGAGAAGTAGCTGGTTGAGGCGCAGATGCGTGAGCTAGCAAAAGCACTAAATAAGGGGAAAGAGCTGCGCGAAGAGTTCGATTTTACAGCTGGAATGCTGGAAGGTGCATTGGCCGAACGGAGGAAGGAGAAATGACTAAAAATATTCGAACGGAAATTGCTCCCCCTAGTCGATTTAGCTCTAGTCCCATTTGTTGCCATTGGATCGAGTCCTTTAAAAACCTATCGATATCTCGGCAGTAAAAAACTTCCCCTGTGCACGGCCTCTCTGAGAAAAATAGGCGTATTCCCTATCTGCGACCACTATTACGAACCACTGTTCAATGATGTGCATTTGAAGAAGTCTTTGGGAGCAAAACGCAATCTCCCGGGAATTAATTTTAGGCGAGATGAGCAAGTTAAATTACTAGACTGCCTAACCTGTCAAAACGATTTTGAGGAATTCCTAAAAGGTCAACTTAATGTTCACCCTAGTGGCGGATTTGCATTTGAAAATCGTCAATTTGTGGCTGGCGACGCAGAGTTTCTGTTTAATTTTGTTAGGCACACCAAACCACAAAACGTAATTGAGATCGGCTATGGAACAAGCGCGAAACTGATCTCCGCACTACTCGACCTAAACATGAAAGAAGTCGGTGAGCGAGCAAGGCACGTATGTATCGAACCATGCGAACAGCCTTGGTTGGAGAGGTTTTCAAATATCGAATTAGTGCGTGAGAAGGTTGAAGACGCTGATTCTGAATTATTTAAGTCTCTGGGTTCGAATGATTTGTTATTTATTGACTCGCCCCACATGATTAGACCTCAAGGCGATGTGCTTTATGAATATTTAGACGTTTTGCCTATGTTCAACGAGCGTGTCTTTGTTCATGCTTACGACATCTTTACTCCATGTGATTACCCCGAAGTCTGGGTTAAAGATAAGGTTCTATTCTGCATTGAACAATATCTGCTCGAGGCGGTTTTAAGCAAAAACTCATCCTTCAATATTGTTGCTGCACTAAATTACTTAAAGCATGAGGAGTTTGACTCCTTAAAGAGGGTCTACCCATGCTTAAATCAGGACAAAGAGCCTGGTTCATTTTATTTCCAAGCACTTAAGCGTTGAGGGACTCTCATTTTCGCTCTCACTATAGATTGATGAAACTAATTGGACCATGGATCAGGCGGTTTATAATGCGCGAAAAGAATAACAATCTAAAGTGTGCTGTCCGCGACTTGGAAGAGCGGTCCGCCCCTTCTTAAAGGCAATGCGATTGAGCTTAGTAAACTGGACGGAGATGGCCATGGCCGGTGCTTCTAAACCCGGCAAGCGACGAGGAGAGCGCAAGAAGACAGGCCGTTGGAACATCCGAACCAGATGCCAGCTGGACCTGTATCTCACGTCACAACTTCACGCAGTTTTCTTCAGAGCAACGCTTCCCGGCCGCCAAATATTGAGTTGCGACCAAAAATCATCATGAGCCTCCACCTGCAGCAAACGCTGCTGGGTCGTTTCGTAGTCGAGCGACTTGCCTCAGGCGAGAGTAAGATTGCCGCCGACATCGAACTCGAACAGGTCATCTGGATCACCGTCGATGATGATATATGAAAGCGCATCATCAGGGTCCGGTGCAAAAATGGCCACGGTCAACGTCACGGACGTTAACGAGGCTCCATCGGCGGGCGACGTCACAGCCAGCGCCGCTGAGACTTCCGACGATACGACCATCTTTTCCACCGTTGTCGGATCGGAACGCGACACGCTTGCCGAAACCGATGAAGACCTTTCAAACAACACCTACAACGATCTAAGCTACGCCATCAACGGCGGCAATTTGGACGGTCTGTTTGAGATCGACGCGAACGGCAACCTAACGATGCGAAGGTCAATTAAGTCCAGGGCTAGGTTTGGTCGCCCAATGACCTGCCTAGCCCTGGGGCCACCGACGGAATAGCTACTTTCGCCTGTCGCAAGCGCTGGGTGTACACCTGGCCATAGTCATAGTCACCTGCCTCATCCATGCCCGTGGCTAGCGGGACCGGGCGTAGGCGAGGCCGAGGCGGTCAAATAGGCTTAGACCAAGCTCATCTTGAGTGACACACCCCAACTAAACCAGTAAGAAGTCGCTAATATTCAGATTATTCTCTGATTCTACACCGCGCATGGTGATCGAGTCGCCGTCGCCGTAGCTCACTATTACGCCCCATGAATGAGTATCTACTTGAACCGTCGCCAGATCTACGTCGACGAATTCGAGGCTGTCGATGCCAGTCTCGAAGTGTTTGATAGCGTCCACGCCGTCGCCAGCATTAAATATAAAATTGTCGCTACCGCTAGAGCCTCCGAGAATGTCACTGCCCGTACCACCGATCAGAGTGTCTCCTCCGCTTCCGGCCGAGAGTTGATCGTTGCCCGCTCCACCGTCGAGCGTATTCGAGCCGGAATTACCATATAGCTTGTCTCGTCCTTCGCCCCCCCTAAGCAGATCGTTCCCCGATCCTGCGTACAGGCGATCATCTCCCTCACCGCCGTCGAGCGTGTCGTCGCCGCTCAATCCGTAAAGAACATCGCGCCCTGCAAGCCCAAGAATGTCGTTGTCGTTTACATTTCCCCGCAAAAGATTGTCGCTCGCGTTCCCAGTCGCGGATATAGCGCTCGAACCCTTGTTCAGCGTCAGATCCTCCAACGTCGCGCCGAGGACAAAGTCGATGTCGGACATTACCCTGTCCCTGCCGCCGCCGTTTTCCACCACCACGTCCGCGGCCTCACTGACGTAATAGATGTCGTTGCCCGCGCCGCCGTCCATAGTATCGGCTCCTGCCCCACCATCGAGCACATCATTGCCCGCCCCACCTGTGATCAGATCATTACCCGCCTGGCCACGCATGAAGTCATTGCCATCCCCGCCATGAACATCGTCATCGCCGTGGCCCGCGTAGATCCGATCGTTGCCGCCGTAGCCGAAAATTACCTCGGATAGACCATCCTTTGAGTCCACAGCGTTTCCGTCGACATCTATGAAGCCGCCGCTGATATGATCATCGGACGAAGTGCCGTCGACCGGGCTCGGTGTCACTGTGACGAAGGCTGTATCTGAAGTGCCTTTCGCATCAGAGATTGTGTATGTGAAAGTAACTGGCTGATTGGCGTTGGTAGAAAGGATCTTGACCGTGCCGTCCGCGTTGAGATGGACGATGTCGCCAGTGGTCAATGTGATCTGCTCTCCGGGAGATATTGCTTGGTCATTAATATGACTAATTGTAACGCTTTCACGCCCTTCTGTGGTGTCATCCGAGATTAGATCGACGGTGACTTCACCTTTGGTGGTGACGTACACCGCATCGTCCTTGGCGATTAGGGAGGCCTGGATACTGTCAGCGACGATCATCAGCGACGAGTCGTAGATACCGTCTCCAGCATCGGCGATACCAATACGGATTGTGTTCTCCTCGCCTGGATTTACAGACGCCTTCAAGGTCAAAGTGACGGTCACGCCGTCCATTTCTGAATTGTAGGTGCTGCCGGTATTGTCGCGGAATAAGTTTTCGTTTGATGTCGTGTTGATATTATCGATCGAGATGTCGCCATCTCCGATGCTTAACTCAACCTTCTCTCCATTGACCCAAACACCAACGGCGTCGTTGTAACCCGAGTGAACATATTCAAGGTATTCTTCGGAGCTAAAGACAAGCTGCATTGTCAGCGTGTCACCGTCGGGGATAAACGTCGCGTCGAAGAATGCCGCGTCATAAGTTGGGAGGCCGGCAATGGCGTTCATGTCCGCATCGCCATCGATTCCATTTGCAAGGTTAGTCGACGTGCCAGGACGTTGGTTTGCCGCGCCTGAAGCGTTGGTAAAATCGGTCGCCTTTCCCGTGGAGAGGATGACACCACTGTCGGCAGGAACAACGTCAGGAGAAACCTCCAGACCCCCGGTGTAGATGCCCGAGGCGAGATCGTCGCCAGTGTAACTCGCAGACAGAACGGTGACACCATCTCCGAACATCATCTCCGCCATCTGCGTGGCGGTAGCGTTCGTATCCACCGTCAATTTCGTCGCTGTGACTGGCATTTGTTTTACCCTCTCAATCAGATGCGGATCCCTAAAAGCGAGAGCATGGCTCGAGCAGGAAGAGACATTTTTCGAACGCGAGGCCGAACCGCGAAATCAGCTAAATCAGCCCGCGTCAAAAGCACCGAGTGAGTTAGCTCGTCCCGCAGGCATACCGGAAGCCGCGCAAAGGGCGAGCAAGTGAGCGCAATCGAGTGTTTGCCACTTCTTTAGTATAGTGCCCGATGGCCTTTTAGTAGAACTCCTCGATTAATGAGGCTTCAGGCTGCCCCATTGCGCGCGGGCCGGCCCCCCGGATGACGCATATAAAAATGCGATGTTTCAAATGCACTAGTGTGAAATGAAGTCTTTGCGCCTTAAGCGCCATTGTTCGACGTGTTCGAACGATGAAGCAAGAATCAATGGAGGAACCGTCGGTGGATCAGAGTGCTTCGCCGCGCACCGAGTTAAGGAAGGCACTTGGGTCCTGTACGAGCGCGTTTCTCATCATCGGCATGTTCAGTGGCGTCATCAACATCCTGATGCTGACCGGCGCCTTCTTCATGCTGCAAGTCTATGATCGTGTGCTGCCCAGCCGAAGTGTGCCAACGCTGGTAGCGTTGGCGATCCTCACCGGATGTTTGTTTCTCGCTTACGGTATTCTCGACATGATCCGCGCGCGCGTTCTAGCGCGCGTTGGCGGTACACTTGATGAAGCCTTGAGCGAACGGGTGTACGACGCTGTCGTTCGGTTGCCGCTAAAATCCGCCAGCCAAGGCGATGGGCTGCAACCGGTTCGTGATCTTGATGCCGTTCGGTCTTTCCTATCTGGCCAAGGACCCGCCGCGCTGTTCGACCTGCCGTGGCTTCCGATTTATCTCGGCATCATCTTTGCGTTGCATCCGATGCTTGGTGTCACGGCCTCAGTCGGTGCCGTTGTTCTGGTGTCATTGACACTCATGACAGAGATTCTAACGCGGCGGCCGATCAAAGCCGCTACGGGCTTCAACACGCATCGAAACGGTATTGCTGAAGCCAGCCGGCGTAACGCCGAAGTCTTGACGGCGATGGGTATGGCTAGCCGCCTTCGTCGCCAATGGTCGGTTGCTAATGAGCGGTATGTGGCGAGCAATCGCCAGGCCACCGACGTGTCGGGTGGTTTCGGATCCTTCTCCCGATCGTTGCGGATGATGCTCCAATCAGCCGTGCTGGGTGTTGGCGCCTACTTTGTCATTCATGGCCAGGCTACCGCCGGTATCATCATCGCCGGTTCCATTCTCGTCGCCCGGGCGCTAGCTCCTGTCGACCTCGCCATCGCAAACTGGAGGGGCTTTGTTGCGGCCCGGCAGGGCTGGAGACGATTGTCAAAAGTTCTGGAATTACTTCCACCGCGAACATCTCCGATGCAGTTGCCTGCCCCACGCACCAAGCTGTCTGTCGAAGGCGCTTCCGCTGTTCCTCCGGGGCTGCAGAAAGCCGTGGTGAACGATGTGAGCTTTTCGATTGCCGCTGGCCAGGGTCTCGGCGTTGTTGGCGCCAGCGGTTCCGGCAAATCGTCTCTGGCGCGGATGCTGGTTGGGGTTTGGCAACCTGCCCGGGGGCGTGTCCGCCTAGACGGCGCGGACCTGTCACAGTGGTCTTCAGACGCGCTTGGACCTCACATTGGGTATCTGCCGCAGGATGTTGAACTGTTTGCCGGGTCTGTCGCTGAAAACATCGCGCGGTTTGATCCGGAGGCCGAGCCAGAGGCCATAATCGAGGCCGCCAAAGCCGCGGGTGTCCACGACCTCATTGTCAGCCTATCAGATGGTTACGAGACCGAACTGGGTGAGCAGGGGCAGGCACTCTCCGCAGGCCAACGTCAACGCATTGCGCTTGCTCGAGCCCTATATGGCAAGCCGTTCTTGGTGGTGTTAGACGAACCGAACTCTAACCTTGACACTGAGGGCGAGGCAGCGCTGACGAAAGCTATTCTGGGCGTGCGTGCCCGAGGTGGGATCGTGATTGTCGTGGCGCATCGTCAGAGTGCTCTCGCGGGCGTGGATTTGCTTCTTGTCCTGGCCAACGGACGTGCCATGTCGTTCGGACAGAAAGACGAACTACTCTCGAAGGCGTTGCGACCGAAGCCGGCACAACCGAGCCGGATCAAGTCGGCGCCAATGGCTGGAGCGAACACACAATGACGACACCCAATCTCTCGTGGTCTCGCCGATCGATCCGCCGTAACCTGCAGTTCGGCCTCGCCGTGGTGCTCCTTGTCGTCGGAGGTGTTGGCGGATGGGCTGCGACAACGGAGATCTCCGGCGCTGTGATGGCGCCGGGGTCTATAGTTGTGGATAGCAACGTCAAAAAGATCCAGCATCCGACCGGCGGCATCGTCGGCGAAATTCTCGCCCGTGATGGCGATCAGATCAGCGCTGGCGACGTTGTCGTACGTCTTGATGCGACAGTCACCAAGGCCAATCTCGCAATCGTCACCAAGCGTCTCGCGGAGATGCGCGTACGCAAAGCCCGGCTTGAGGCGGAACGCGACGAAAAGGCTGAACTAATTCTGCCTGAGGAACTTGCGGCGGGCCGTGACGATCCGGAGATAGCTCGTCTCATTGCCGGTGAGGAGAAGCTGTTTGTGTCGCGGCGGACCGCTCGGACAGGCCAGAAATCGCAGCTCCAGCAACGCGTCGCCCAGCTCCGAGAAGAGATCCGAGGGCTTGTCGGGCAGAAGAATGCAAAAGACAAGGAGATCGAACTTGTCCATCGCGAGCTGAAAGGCGCGCGAAGGCTCTTTAAGAAGAAACTGATGCGGATCACCAAGATGACGGAGCTGGAGCGCCAGTCGGCCCGCATCGAAGGGGAGCGGGCCCAACTGACGGCTGCCGCAGCAAGGGCCGAAGGCAGGATTGCTGAAGTCGAGCTGCAGATCATTCAAATCGACCGTGACGTTGCGACTGAGGTTGCGAAGGAACTTGGCGAAATCGACGGGCAGATTGGTGAGTTTATCGAGCGGAAGGTCGCCGCCGAGGATCAGCTCAAGCGCGTTGATATCCGGGCGCCGCAAACGGGCACCGTGCATCAATCGACGGCGCACACCATCGGCGGCGTTATTAGCGCTGGCGAAACCATCATGGT
>Ga0209013_10001637_pt1 | contig 20530 bp, 25 predicted proteins | sample Cruoilmetagenom2_FD_187291 | JGI IMG/M metagenome (GOLD analysis project Ga0209013, IMG submission 187291) | Oil polluted marine microbial communities from Coal Oil Point, Santa Barbara, California, USA - Sample 2 (SPAdes) (version 2) | ecosystem: Environmental > Aquatic > Marine > Oil seeps ...
AAAAATGCCCCCGGCATCGATTGAAATTATGCAGCAGTTAAATCCACTTCCCTCGGGGCAGTTACGTTCTGTGCAAAAATTGTGCAAGGGTCAAACTTTATTGTGTTCTTCACTTCATCTGACAGTAGCAGAATGGGATCAACAACAATTTGACCATGGCTGCTTTTATTTTGATGATATCAATATTAAACCCAATAAAATTATACAGAGTACCCGTATGGGGATTCCACAAGGTCGTGATGAAGACCTTCTATACCGGTTTATTGATTATGAGTTTGCTCCTTATTGCAGTAGTAATCCGCTCACTAAACGAAAGCAAGTGCCCCGGTTTGTTATAATAGACAATAGAAGAAAATAAATTCTATCATACACAATTTATAGAATATTATTCATGCCTTAAGTTATTCACTTGTTTAAATAATAAAAATCCACCCCAGGAAAATGCTGTCAGTATAATCAATGTACCTATGAAAAAAGATAATCTGGCAATGAATTGATCATAGTGCAATAATCCTGTTTCTGTTAACAAGTATTCCCAGTCGTGAAAACCATAGGGGGCAGTGTGCCCTGTGTTGCCGCCTAATAGTGGTAATACACCTGCTCTGGCATCGTTAATGTAAGGAGCAATATCAAGAAAATTCTGGCCGAACCACCACAAGCAAATTGCAGCACCGAATGTATTACGGTATTTGAAAAGAAAAGTCCATAAGCAAATAAGAGGGATTAGCATTTGTCCTAATGTCCCGCCAAGTGATGTGAAAAAAGAACCAAAAGGACGAAAAATTATATGCCCTGCCTCATGAAAAGGCAGGTTAATAAGATGCATAAATGATTCCCCGACATAATTGCTTTCAATGGAAGAAAAAATAAATAACCAGCCCCAGATGAAAATAATTATAAAGCTGATAAATCGTCCAGCTAAGAATAATGGATCGGTTTTGTCATCAATATAAAATAATAAATCCGCCCAGTCATAGTTTCTTATTTTTTCTGTCAGAGATTGTTTATAGCTTATAGAGGAAGCATCATCCTTATTTTCTATTTTGTCTTGTCCATGATATTTTTTATATTTTTCAAAAAATATTCCGCATTCTGGACACGAATTTAGACTTTCATTTATGTTCTTGTGACATTTTGGACAGTTCATAAATAGCTATTGAGTAAATCAGAATGATTGATTAAAAGTCTTCGCTTTGTTCCACTTGTTCAATTAAATTTATAGCCACACCGACAAAATCAGAGTCTGTAATAATTCCTACCAGTCGGTTATTGTCTATTACAGGCAGACACCCGTATTTGTGTTTTTGTATTTTAATTCCGGCACTTCGTAGTGGATCGCTGGGGTGCACATAAGCAATTTTATCTGACATGATCTGCTCAAGTAATACTGAATTTTCATCAAGAGGGTGACCCTTGCCATTTGTCAGATTGGAATTTTGGGCACTTAGAATATCTCGCTGGGTAACAAGGCCTACGGGGACAAGATTGTCATTGACGATGGGTATATGACGAATATCTTCTTTTTTCATAAGTTCCCGTGCAGCAGATACACTATCAGACGCTTTTAGTGTTATGACTTGTGTAGACATGACTTCATTGACGGTAATCATGGTAAGGTCCTCACTTTAAAAAATCTTCACTTAAAACAAGCTGCTTTATTTCAAGTATACTCCAAATCCGGAAGATGTTCCGGTAAAATCAGGCCATTTTTTTTCTAATTGGTGATTAAGTGCACATGATTATAATGACATGAATTTTATATCTTCTATAATTAATACTAACAATTAAAGTATTCGGAAAAATTAAAATAACTAGGTTCTCAATATGTTTACACCGCAACTGCGTGTTCCTGTGCAAAAAGTAATTACAGATAGTTATCAGGGAGTATTACCTGATGTGGTTTCTGTGCAAAACTGGCTTAATAGCCGTGATCATTTTGACTGTCAGGATTTTCTGGATACTATTGTCGGCTTAAATCGCGTTCATTGTGAACCTTCAGTGCGGATGGAAATAATGAATCTGATCGATTCAGATATCCAGGAAGAGCTGGATAAACTGTATAAAAAAACAGCATCTGCGGCTTTCCCGATTAATGAAGAATATCAGGCTCTGAGTGATACATTGCAGTATCTTTTGCTGGAAAGTTCTGTTGCCTATCAAATTATAATTCATGATATTGCCGCTAAAGAAGATTATATCAACCAATATATTGGCAGCTTGATTCCGGAAGCGTTATTTCTGGCGCTTTTTTATCTGTCCGATCTGTTGGTGGAACGGTTTCAACTTTATCTCTCTGAACCTGTTCATATCTGGGAGGAACTTAATCAACTTTATTTACTGGCGGAAAGAATTGGTGCTCAGGATGATAAAATCAGAGCACATACATCGATTAAAAATAAATATTTACAGATCTCTATTTTGAAGATGTTGAATCCTTATCGTTTAATGCATCTGGAAGCACGAAAAATATACCACTTGCTGGAGACGTGGGAAGGATATTGTGAAATAGCGAGCTATGTAGAGCAAACACCTGAAAATCACTTTGTTGTTAATCTCTTAGCAGATGTACCCCCTCATTTTTATAATGAAAAGAATGACAGCAAAAAAAATGAAAGCACAGATTTTGAAGGTCGTGTATTGAAAATGGACAGACTAAGGGACTATCTTGATTCCTATCTGGAAAAAGTTGATCAACAAAAGGAAACCCACGTTTTTTCCTATCAATCCCGTATGCATAATGAAATGCTGCAACGTATTGATAATGAAATAGAGATGCATGAAGAACGTTCAGAAGAACGTGTATTTGCCGGTAATGAGATAAAACTGGTTTCCGGTTTGAGAGCCTGCCATCATTTTCTTAACAATAGAAAACCGTTTAAGCCGCAAGAGGAAATCGATAACCAGCTTGCTCAGAAACTGGAAGAAAATCAGCCCAATGATGATTCGGGCATTAATTTAATCAACCTGATTGAAGAAGAAAGGTTATTAAGCAGAAAGAATCCAATGGGAGAGCTGCAAAGTATTAATCCGTTTATGGGAGAAACGGAAATAATTGGCGATGAGTGGGAACATATTCATGCTACTTCAGTAATCAATGCGAACTTTAATATGACCCAGAAACAGCTAAATGCCAGTTTGAAGGAAGAAAGCTGGCGGCAAAGAAATGAAAGTGATCATGGAATGCTGCTGGTGAGTAAAAATGACATAGAAATGCCGATTGCTGTGGGAATGCTGGTAGCTTTTCGTTTAAAAGTGGAAAAGGCTTATTGTCTGGCCGTAGTGAAGTGGTTAAGAGTCAACCCTAAAAAAGGCATGGCAATCGGTTTGAAGGTTATGGCGGTACAGGCCAGAGCTCTTGCCGTGAAGGGTGAGGAAGGAGCGGGTTCCGGCGGACATTTTAACCGGGCCTTTCTGATCTCTGAGAGCAAGACAAATGCGAAAGGTGATAAGATGCATCTGATTTTGCCAGCGGGCATTTATGATAAGGATAGCATTATCAAAGTCTGGCACAATAAAAAGGTAGAACAGGTGCGAATTATAAAGATTTTATCGGCAACCGATTCATTTGAAAAAGTATCATTTCAGGTACTTCATTAGTGGAGATAAGTTGTTAAGTGCCGGGTTTAAGCGCTTAACGCCTGATACTTTTTACGGACCTTCTTCGTGTTCAATAGCATCCAGTTCTGCTTCCATTTCTTCATCTGTCATAGGTCTGTAGCGGGAATCATCAGCCTCTTCACCTGCTGAGGGCTCTTCACCTGCGGAAGGCTTTTTGTTATCCGTTGCAGATTCATCTTCTTCTGCGGCTTCTTCTTTTGCTTTTCTATTGCCAATAATTCGAGAGAAGACAATCCCCAGTTCGAATAGCAGCCATACAGGAATAGCGAGCAGAGTTTGTGACACGATGTCCGGTGGGGTCAGTAACATACCAACAACAAATGAACCAACAATGACATAAGGGCGTTTTTCTGCCAGTTTATCGGCACTGGTTGCTCCGGTTATGGTCAGAACAATGGTCACAATCGGCACTTCAAATGCCAGGCCAAAGGCAAAAAACATTTTTAAAATAAAATCAAGATACTGGCTGATGTCGGTCATCATCGCAACACCTTCTGGTGTTGTGGCAGTGAAAAAAGCAAACATCAGAGGGAAAACAATATAAAAAGAGAAAACAATACCGCTATAAAATAAGATGACACTGGATGCGATTAAGGGTAATGCCAGACGTTTTTCATGGCGATACAGACCTGGGGCAACAAATGACCAGAACTGATAAAAAATATAGGGAATGGCAATAAAAATCGAGGAAACGAGGCTCAGTTTGAAGGGTGTCAAAAAGGGAGCTGCAACACCGGTGGCGATCATGGTACTGCCATCAGGTAATTGTTCCAACAGTGGTTCAGAGACAAGGTGATACAGATCGTTGGCAAAAAAGAATAAGACCAGAAAGATGGCAATGACAACAACGACAATTCGCAAAATACGATCACGAAGTTCAATTAAATGGGCCATGAAGGGTTGTTCATGCTCCATTGTAGCTTCACTATTTGCTTGATCTTCACTCATTGTTCAATTTGCTTTTGTGTGTCTTTCTCTATCGGAGCGCTGTTGTCTTTCACTTTTGTATCAGTATTTTCAGACTCTTCAATTTCCAGTATATCGTCCATATGGACACTTTCCCGAAGTGATTCTGTGCTTGATGTTACAGATGATTTCATAGAATTAGCAGCATTTTTATACTCATCAGCCAGCTTTTGCTGGTCTTCAAGAATGCGCTTGAGATCCTCATCCTTGAGTTCTTTGCTGATATCGTCCTTTACGCTGGAAACAAATCGATTGGCTTTGCCAACCCATTTGCCAACGGTCCGGGCAACCGCAGGCAAACGCTCAGGTCCTATCACCAGTAGCGCTACGATTCCAATCAGGGATAGTTCCCAAAAGCCAATATCGAACATACCAAACCCACATATCTAACTGCACACAATAAAGAGGGGGGTGATTAAACCTGTTCTTTATTCTTATTTTCAACGGTACCTTCAATGGTAGCACCTGATGAATTATTATCTAACTTAGCGTCAGCCTGTTGTTTAGCGGCAGGCTGGTTTTCGTCAGGTGCATTTTCTTCTTCTTTTACTGCCGTTTTAAAGTTTTTAATAGCACCGCCTAAGTCACCACCGATATTGCGCAATTTTTTTGCTCCAAACAAAACCAGTACGATGGCCAGGATAATTAATAATTCAGTAACACCAAATCCCATGGGATTCTCCTGTGATTAAATAAATGGATGGAAATTAATTAAAACCAGGTAGATTCGTTCCACCCAGTAAATGGATATGAAGGTGAAAAACTTCCTGACCACCTTCGGCTCCGGTATTAATAATAGTACGAAAACCGCCTGATAACCCTTGATCCCGGGCAATTTCTGTTAATTTTAACATCATATAGCTTATCAGGTCATGATGAGATTCATTCATTTCCGCCAGACTTTCTATATGAACTTTGGGGATCATAAGCAAGTGTACATCAGCTTTAGGATAAATATCCTTGAACACCAGTACCTTATCATCCTGATAAACAATATCAGCGGGAATATCCCCGGCAATAATTTTACAAAAAAGACAGTCGCTCATTGCTCTTTATTTACCTTTACTACGATTTTCTTTTTCTTCAATGCCGGACAAGCCAAAACGACGTGCCAGTTCATTGAGTACATCTTCAGGTCCCAGATTATGGTGGGACAACATCACCAGGGTATGAAACCACAAATCAGCCGTTTCGTAAATGATTTCTTTTTTATTTCCGCCTTTTGATGCAATGACTGTTTCAGTGGCTTCTTCGCCCACTTTTTTCAGAATGGTATCCTGACCTTTATGGTGCAGTTTAGCAACATAGGATGTTTCCGGGTCAGCCTGTTTGCGTTGCTCCAGGGTCAGTGCCAGTTGTTCCAGAATATCATTTGACATTAGTATACTCGTAATAGGTAGCTTGTATTTATTTATAGATGTCTTGAGGATTTTTTAACACAGGTTCAACTGCCTGCCATTGTTTCTTATCAGCCTCAAGTTCAAAGTAAAAACAGCTTTCTCTTCCAGTATGACAAGCAATACCGCCAATTTGTTCAATGCCAAGAAGAATCACATCTTTATCACAATCAACTCGAATGGATTTAATTTTTTGCACATGTCCTGACTCTTCGCCCTTGGGCCAGATTTTAGCTCGTGAACGTGACCAGTAGACGGCACGACCGGTTTCCACTGTCATTGCCAGTGATTCTCGATTCATCCAGGCAAACATGACCACTTTAGCGGTTTTTTCGTCCTGAGCAATGGCCGGAATCAGCCCCTTGTCATCCCATTTTAATTCATCGAGCCAGTTGCTGCTTTCTATCATAAGCGTACTGCTATCCCTTTTTCAGCCATATGACGTTTGGCTTCACCGATACTGTATTCAGCAAAATGAAAAATACTGGCAGCCAGTACTGCATCTGCATGACCCTGCAAAACTCCTTCAGCCAGGTGTTCCAGATTACCGACACCGCCAGAAGCAATAACCGGAACGGCAACATTATCACTGATAGTTCGGGTCAAAGGCAGATCAAAACCATTTTTTACCCCATCATTATCCATGCTGGTTACCAGTAATTCACCGGCACCATAGGAAACCATCTTTTTTGACCACTCAATTGCATCAATACCAGTAGGTTTTCGTCCGCCATGGGTGAAAATTTCCCAGTGTGGCTGACCATCCACATCTTCAACCTGTTTTGCATCAATAGCAACGACAATGCATTGATTGCCAAATTTCTCAGCCGCTTCACGGACAAATTCCGGGTTAGCAACTGCTGCAGAGTTGATAGCAACTTTGTCAGCCCCGGCATTGAGCATTAATCGGACATCTTCTACCGTGCGGATTCCACCACCAACAGTGAGAGGAATAAATATTTCACCTGCAACCTGTTCTACAACATGCACAATGGTATCACGACCCTCGTGAGTAGCGGTGATATCCAGAAATGTCAGCTCATCAGCGCCTTCACTATTGTAGCGTCGCGCCACTTCAACTGGATCGCCGGCATCCCGAATATCAACAAACTGCACGCCTTTGACGACACGTCCTTTATCAACATCAAGACAGGGAATTATACGTTTTGCCAGTGCCATTTTTACCCTCTACTTAGCTAATAATTTGTCGGCTAATTGTTGTCCGGCAGCAAAGTCGAGTGAGCCTTCATAAATAGCTCGACCGGTAATCGCACCTGAAATACCGTGATGAGCAACTTTGCAGATGGCTTCGACATCTTTTAAATCATGAATACCACCGGAAGCAATAACCGGAATACTGATGGCCTGCGCCAGAGCAGCAGTATTTTCAACGTTAGCACCCTGCATCATTCCATCACGACTGATGTCAGTATAAATAATGGCATCAACACCATCATTTTCAAAGCGTTTTGACAGCTCAAACAAGTCTACATCAGAGACTTCTGCCCAGCCTTTAATCGCTACTTTGCCATCGACTGCATCCAGGCCAACAATCACATTACCGGGAAATTGTTTACATAATTGAGTGACAAAATCAGGATCTTCAACGGCTTTGGTACCGATAATAACATAGGCAACGCCGGCATCCAGATAAGCTTCAACGGTTTCAATGCTGCGAATACCACCGCCAATTTCTATGGGCAGATCAGGATAAGTTTTAGCTATTTCCTGAATAATATCACCATTAACGGGTTTACCTGCAAAAGCACCGTTTAAATCGACCAGATGAAGTCTGCGTGCACCGGCATCATACCAGCGTCCGGCCATTTCAACCGGGTTGTCAGAAAAGACAGTGTCATCATCCATACGTCCCTGACGCAGGCGTACACATTGGCCGTCTTTTAAATCAATAGCAGGTATTAAAATCATTTCTTTCTCACTAATATTTTGTATTTAAAAAGAACAGGGTACTAGTTGCCATCCCATTTGATGAAATTGGCAAATAATTGCAATCCGGCATCGGCACTTTTTTCCGGGTGGAACTGCGTGGCAAAGATATTGTCATGAGCCATTGCAACACAGAGCGGATGTCCATACAGGGTGGAACCTGCAACGGGCTCAGATGTTTCCGGTACCACAAAATAGCTGTGTACAAAATAAAACCGCTGATTCTGAGGTATATTCTGCCATAATGGATGTTCAATCTGCTGATTGACCTGGTTCCAGCCCATGTGTGGAATTTTCAGCCGTTCATCAGTAACAGGATCGTGCAGATCATCGGCAAAGCGTTCAACTTCACCAGGAATAATATTCAGACATTCAACGCCGTTATTTTCCATGCTATGGGTCATTAATGCCTGCATTCCGATACAAATACCAAGAAAAGGTTTATTGGCAGCAGATTGCTTGATGGTATCAATTAAATCAAGACGCTGCATTTCACCAATACAATCACGCATGGCCCCGACGCCCGGTAAAAGAACCCGATCAGCATTAGCAATAAGCTTTTTGTCGGAAGTCACTTTTACTTTGGCGAAGGGATCAGCGTGTTCAAGAGCTTTAGCTACGGAGTGAAGATTACCCATACCATAATCGATAACTGCGATTGTAGTGTGAGTTGTAGAAGTCTGGGTCGGCATAATGGTGCTTACTAAAAATAAAGAGGCGCTATTATAAACTACCCTTGGTAGAAGGGATAGTACCCTGCATTCTGGAATCTTCACTAATTGCCATACGCACAGCCCGGCCAAAAGCCTTAAACACAGTTTCAGCAATATGATGGCTATTACTGCCGCGTAGATTATCAATGTGCAAAGTCACCAGGGCATGATTTACAAAACCCTGAAAAAACTCATGGAAAAGTTCCGTATCAAAGTTACCGACCTTATCCCGTTTATAATCGACATGCTCTTCCAGACCGGGACGGCCGGAAAAGTCGATGACAACACGAGACAAAGCTTCATCTAATGGAACATAGGCATGACCATAACGGGTAATGCCTTTTTTATCACCCAGAGCCTTGGTCATAGCCATACCCAGAGTAATACCAATATCTTCAGCAGTATGGTGAGCATCAATTTCCAGATCACCTTCGGCTTTGACTTTAATATCAATCATGCCATGGCGGGCAATTTGATCCATCATGTGATCTAAAAAAGGTACACCGGTCTGGAAGTTACCCTGTCCTGTTCCATCCAGGTTAATATCAACCTCGATACGAGTTTCATTAGTATCACGTTTTACTGAGGCTTGTCTTTCAGATGAGGCTGCCGCCATTGGTTTGCTCCAGAGATTTTTTAAACGATTTTTTTAATTATATAGTACTGACCTATTATAAGATCATCTTAAATATTAGCAATAACTGAGATAGTGGTTTGTTTTTAACCGAATTTGTTATAAAATTGATAAATATCAAGATATTTGGTGGTTATACAGCTACACAGTTGTGTGACTTAGACAATGAATTGGCTAATAGCAACGGAAAAAAATTGACAGGATATAGTAAAGCTCGTCAAAACAAGATTGTTGATTTGCATGCAGCCAAGGTGGCATGTCAGGAATGCAGCTTGAATCAACTCTGCCTGCCCAGCTCTATCGATGGAACTGATCTGGACAAGCTGGACAACATCATTGAGCGCAAAAGACCACTGAAACGAAATGAACATCTTTTTCAGGTTGGCAGTTCATTTAATTCAATTTATGTGGTTCGTTCAGGTTCATTGAAAACCTATTCACCCACAGTTGATGGTCAGGAACAGGTCACCGGTTTTCATTTGCCTGGAGAGCTGCTGGGTCTGGATGCCATTGGTAAGGGTCAACATCCCTGTGCGGCAAAGGCACTGGAAACAACCAGTGTTTGTGAGGTGCCCTTTGATAACCTGGAAGATCTGACTCAGGAATTACCGACATTGCAGCATCAATTACTGCGCCTGATGAGCAAGGAGATTTTTGATGATCAGGAGCTCATGCTATTATTAGGTAAAAAAACCGCAGAAGCCCGTTTGTCAGCATTTCTGCTCAGTATTTCTCTAAGATTCAAGCAGCGTGGATTTTCTTCGTCTGAATTTTATCTCAGTATGTCACGCAATGACATAGCCAATTATCTGGGACTGGCTGTTGAAACAGTAAGCCGCATGTTCACTCGTTTCCAGGAAGATGGCTTTATCAAAGCCGAACGCAAACACATTGTTATCAATGACCGGGATATGATGCTGCAGATAGCCGGTATCAACGAGTGTTGTGAAGATTCCCCCACAGAGAAAACAGTATAAAAATGGTGGCTGGTAAGTGCTCTTACCACTCACCATTTTTTACTCCGCATTTCTATCAAACGACTGGCTGTGCGTTGAAACGGCTGTTGTAGCAGTCTGCCCTGATAAAGATCATCCGGTTCTGTTTCTGCAGTTATAATCATATGACAATGTCTGTCATATAAAGCATCAATCAAATGTACAAAGCGTTTGGCTATATCATCTTTTTGTTCATCCATCCGGTAAATACCGGTAATTAATATATTGGCATATTGCTCGGCAATCAGCAGGTAATCAGAGTTTGAACGTGGGGTATTACATAATTCATCAAACTCAAACCAAATTACTGTCTGAGGATATTGCTCGGAAGAATGATTCAGGGCAAGGACCTGAATGGGACGATTGTTAATATTAATGCTCTGTTGTTCAATAGGGGCGTGATTGCTCAGATCAATAAAATGCTCTCGTAACAGATTGGTATTATATTTATTTAATGGCGAGTGATAACAGCCTTTTTGCATGAGCGTCTGATGACGATAATCAGTCTTATTATTTAACTCAAAAACCTGAGTGTTTTTCTTAATCCATTTAATAGCCGGTAAAAAATGATCCCGCTGCAAGCCATTTTTATAGAGCTCATCGGGTGCAATGTTTGATGTGGTGACCAATGTGATGCCATAAGTAAATAACGCCTCCAGAAGACCTGCCAGCAACATGGCATCGGTAATATCCTGGACATGAAATTCATCAATACAAAGAAGTCGATATTGTTGTGCTATCTGTTGAGCAATAATAGGCAGTGGATCAGGTGTTTTCGGCAGACTTTTTAATTGTTCATGCACTTCATTCATAAAATGATGAAAATGAACACGGCGTTTTTCAGGAAATGGCAGAGTATGGAAAAAACTGTCAATGAGCCAGGTTTTTCCTCGCCCGACGCCACCCCAGAAATACAGTCCTGTTACAGGGGGGCTGGGTTTATACCAGGGATGAAGGGAAGATAAATACTGCCATAACTTTTCCCAGGCCGATATGTTTTGAGATGGTTTTACGAAATGTCGGTTAAGCAATTCCAGGTATAATTTTTGTGTCAGCTGAACGGCTTCTGCCTGAACCGGATCCGCTGTAAAACCAAGATTTTGAATCGCATTATGATATGTTTGTTTTGGTGTCATGCCTGGATATAAAATTTATGTATCGTTGTATTCAGTTGTTCCGGACTAATGGGTTTGGTAATAAAATCATCCATACCTGCCTCGAGACAGGCTTTGCGATCATCCATTGTGGCATTGGCTGTGAGGGCAATAATGGGGATATGCTGATCATTCTGTTCCATTTCACGCCAGGTTCTGGTTGCCTCCAGACCATTCATTTCCGGCATACGCATATCCATAAAGGCCAGATCGTAATGGTTTTCAGATAATTCATTTACAGCCAGAGCACCATTTAATACCCGTTTGATTTTATGGCCCGAATTTTTGAGAAAGCTGGCCAGAACCATGGCATTAATATCTTCATCTTCAGCGATCAGAATTGTCAGGGCGGTTTTAGATGCCACCGCAGCAATATGTTTGTTTGACAGATTAGGGTGATACTCATCCCGGCTATTGCTTTGTTGTTCAATGGGTAATGACAGGCTAAACCAGAAATGACTACCTTTGCCCGGTTCACTCTCCACGCCAATTTGACCGCCCATAAATTCAACCAGTTGCTTGGAAATAGTGGTTCCCAGACCCGTGCCGCCAAATTTATGGGTTTGCAGATCCTCAGCTTGGGTAAAACTGTCAAAAATCTTTTTTTGCTGCTCTGCACTGATGCCTATACCGGTATCAATAATATCAAAACGAAGTTGAATATTTTGACCGGGCTTATCTTTGGCTTGTTCTTCTCGTGTCACTTGAAGCGAAACTTCCCCTTGTTCAGTGAATTTGATGGCATTACCTAATAAGTTAAACAAAATTTGCCGGATACGTTGACTATCACCGACAACCAAAGCCGGTAGTTCGGGGTCAATATGAACAATCAATTCCAGATCATGATCCTCAGCATTGGGAGAGAGTACAGACACGACTTCTTTTACCATGTGATGCAAATCAAAGCGGGTGTTTTGCAGTTCCAGTTTATTGGCCTCAATTTTTGAGAAATCAAGAATGTCGTCGATCAGGGCATGTAACGATTTAGATGCATCAAGTAATGCGCTGGTATATTCTTTTTGTTCTTTATTCTGATCGGTTTTTTGTAATAGATGAACTGTGCCAATGATACCGCTCATTGGGGTACGGATTTCATGACTCATGGTCGCCAGAAAATTGCTTTTTGCTCTGGTTGCATGTTCAGCTTCCTGCCGTGCCTGGCGCAATTGCCTAATCATTGAATACAGGTAAAGAGGCATGGTAATCAGGACAAAAATCTGGGCAGAAGAAGTCAGGGGATATTCAGACCAGGCGTTATCAATGATCAGGACATAATTATACTCCAGCAGAACCAATATCACGGCAGTGAATAGATAAGGAGCACCATAGCGTGTACCATAGGCAATATAAAGCCAGATATAGATCAGAATAAACTCACTGCCGCCACCGCCGGTCAGCATAGATGCGTAGGTGGTACAGGAAAAGTCAAAAAATAAAGTGATGTAGCGGCGTGTAGCGCATTCAGGGTTGCGGAAAATATCCAGGCCCATGATGAAGGTGGCACTAAAGAAAATGGCAGCAAAGTTAAAGTATGTGCTTTGAGATATTATAAAATCACTGCTGGACATCCCTAACCAGACGTATAGAGCAATGCATAAACCCAGACAAAGACGGATAATTGCAGAATAAAAATCTTTCGAATGTTTAACAACTGAAAAAGGGTAGAGTTTCATAAGCTTTATATTGTTTATTATTTTATCCTTGTTCGAACTTGAACTCACTTGTAAATCATTTAAAAGTTTTATAGGATAATTTTTTTTTTAATATTCTTACCTAATAGAGGGTGGAAGTAAAACAAAAATCTCATTTTGACTGTGTAAAGTTAACGTTTTAATAACTACTTAACACCTATTAATTCAGGATAAAGATGAAAAAGATTACTATTACCCCGGAAAATAAGTGCAGCTATTGCCCCGGCACCAGATGTTGTCAGTATGTGACACAGCAAATTGATACACCGAAAAAGAAAGATGACTTTCAGTTAATGCTCTGGCAGATTTCTCATGCTAATGTGGAATACTATAAAGATGAAGATGGCTGGTTTCTTATGTTTATCACGCCATGTGAACAGTTAAAGGATAATGGTCAGTGTAATATTTATACCGATAGGCCGGATATTTGCCGTGAATATTCAAATGATTATTGTGAATATGACTCTCCTGCGGAAGAGGGTTTTGATCTTTATTTTAAAACTTATGATGAATTACTGACTTATTGTCGTAAACGGTTCAAAAAATGGGATAAAAGACTGAAAAAAATGGAAAAGCCCAATTAATAGCTTGAGCCTGTTTCAGGCAGGCATTATTTCAGCAAAGGATCTAATGGCCGGGAATGGGCCGACATCTTTGGTAGTGCCTTTACTATCAGGATTATAGATGGCCATGAGATGTGCAATGCCGTATTCCCGTGCTGAACGGAGGACCTGCAGGTTATCATCAATTAATAGTGTCCGCCTGGGGTCATAATTTTCCAGCGTACCCAGTTCATTCCAAAAGCGGGTTTCTTCTTTGGGAATACCGAGTTGATGAGCACTGATGATTTTATCAAGTAAACCGGATAAAGAGGTGTTTTTCATTTTCAGGTCAAGACTTTTCTGATGGGCATTGGTGACCAGAACCCGGCGTTTACCAGCCTTAGCCAGATTTTCCAGAAATTCAATGACAAAGGGATGGATCTGAATCAGGTGTTTGACTTCTTCTTTCAGCAGTGCAATATCCAGATCAAGCTCTCGTGACCAGTGGTCAATGCAATACCAGTTGATAGTGCCTTCAATCGATTTAAAGCGGGGGATCAGAATATCAAGGGCTTGCTGTTTGGACAGTCCGTTTTTTTCTGCATAACGCTGCGGCACGTGCTCAAGCCAGAAATGATTATCAAAATGAAGATCCAGTAAGGTTCCATCCATATCGAGAAATACACTATCGATTTTACTCCAGTCCAGCAAAACTATTATCCTCAGTTATTGAAAACTGTTATTATAATCATTTTAGTATAACTATCACACCAGAGCATGTTAAAAAAAGCAACGATAAAACCAAGTGTCACCGATTGCAAAGTAGTTGCGCAAAGCCGCTTGTTTCAGGTAGAACAACTGGATATTACCTTTAGTAATGGCCAACAGGTTGAATATGAACGCATAAAAGGTTCCAGCAGAGGCGGTGTACTGGTGGTGGCATTGCAGGATGATGATACGCTCTTAATGGTCAGGGAATATAGTGCTGGTGTGGAACGTTATGAGCTGATGTTTCCCAAAGGACGGATTGAAACGGATGAACCTGCTGTAGAAGCTGCCAATAGGGAACTACAGGAGGAGGTCGGCTTTGCGGCCAGAAAACTCACTCTGGTCAAATCAATGACTCTGGCACCTGGCTATATGGGACATCTCACCCATGTCGTGTTGGCAGAAGATTTGTACCCTGCTACACTGATAGGAGACGAGCCTGAGCCACTGGAAGTGGTATTATGGGAACTGGATAAAATAGATGAGCTGGCTGTGCAGGAAGACGTAACAGAGGCAAGAACTATTGCCGCTGCATACATTGTCAAAGCACTGCTGGACCAACGTAAAAGAGTTTAAATTTTTCATGCATTCAAATGCTTCTGAGTACGAACTGAACGAAGACCTGCACGAAGAGTCACGAAAATTATTGCCTGAAGTTATTGAATTAGCTCGTCTGGCCGGGCAGAAGATTCTGGAAATTTATAATACTGATTTTAAGATCAGCAATAAAGATGATAATACACCAGTAACCTGTGCTGATCTTGCCGCTAATGATTTAATCGTTCAGAAGCTGTCTGAACTCACGCCTGACTTTCCTGTTTTATCTGAAGAATCCGCGGAAATTCCTTTTCAGGAACGACGCCTCTGGGAAACCTATTGGCTGGTTGACCCTCTGGACGGTACCAAAGAATTTATTGAGAAAACGGGGCAATTCAGCGTGAATATTGCCCTGATTCATCGACATTGTCCTGTTATTGGTGTGATTTACAGTCCGGTTAAAGAATGTAGTTTTTATGCCTGCAAGGGTAATGGCGCCTTTTATCTGGATAACAATAATAGGGCTCGCAGTATTCAGGTGCGTTCACTATGTCTGGAGAAGAAGCAGAAAACAATTGTCGTCGCCGGAACACATTCTTCCCGAACAGCGGCTTTACAGAATTTTCTGGACAATCTGGAAGCAGGCTTTAATCATTATGAAATCAAGTTTATGGGTAGTTCACTGAAATCCTGCATGGTGGCAGAAGGCAAGGCCGATATCTATGCCCGACTGGGACCGACCTCTGAGTGGGATACTGCAGCAGCACAATGTATTGTCGAAGAAGCCGGCGGCTTGATCACCAATACTCAAATGCAAGTGCTGAGCTACAATAAAAAAGAATCCCTGCTGAACCCGGAATTCTTCGTCTTTGGTGACAAATCAATTCGCTGGGATCAGTTTTTAGAAGAGCAGAGTTAAAATTTAATATCGGTAAAGACTTCCTCTCCCGCGCTGCCATCGGTCATGCGGATTTTCAGTTGCAGATTATTATATGAGTCTGCGTATTCCAGTGCGGTCTGCACATCAATTGTACCTGCTTTATACATCTTGTAGAGTACGTCATCAAATGTAGCCATACCGTATTTGGAACCCTGCTCCATAGCTTCAGGCAATTTTTCCATTTTACTCTGCTGTAAAATCTCGGTAACGTAAGGCGTATTGATCAAAATCTCTACCGCAGGATATCGCTTGCCGTCTTTGCCCGGGATGAGACGTTGGGAAACAATGGCTCTGAGATTTCGTGATAAATCTTCTGATAACTGACGATGAGCATTTTTAGGGAAAAAGTTAAAAATTCTATCCAGAGCCTGAATGGCATTACTGGCGTGCAGAGTTGTCAGACACAGGTGACCGGTATCAGCATAGGCCATTGCATGGTCCATGGTTTCAGCATCACGAACCTCACCAATCAGGATAACGTCGGGAGCTTCACGCATGGCATTCTTCAGGGCATTTTGATAACTGAGGGTATCCAGTCCCACTTCGCGTTGGTTAACGATGGCTTTTTTATGATTGTGAACAAATTCAACCGGATCTTCAATGGTTAAAATATGACCGCCGATATGGGCATTTCGATGCCCTATCATGGCTGCAAGTGAGGTTGATTTACCTGAACCGGTTGCGCCAACAACCATAATTAAACCATTTTTATAGGCTACCAAATCATTTAGCGTGCTGGGAAGATTGATATCTTCCACCTTGGGAATGTCTGTTTTAATATGTCGAATAACCAGAGCAATATCCCCGCGCTGGCGAAAGGCATTGGCACGGAAACGACCGACTTCCTCTAAAGAAATAGCAAAGTTTAACTCCAGATTATCGTGAAACTCCTGCCATTTTTCTTCATCAACCAGGTTTTTCAAAATAGCTTCTATTTGCTCTGAGGTCAGTGCCTGTTTACTAACTGGGCGCAGAACACCCTCAACTTTCATCGAAATACTGGCACGAGTGCTGAAGAAAAGATCCGATGCTTCATCATCAACCATTAGTTGCAGAAATTTGGTGATATCCATTACTGGGCCTTCTAAATCAGGGAATAAAAAATAATCATTTAAAATAATTATAGCAAGAAAGGTAGGTAATGAAAGGAAGAGTTAAAGAGAGTTGAAAAAGTGTGAAATACTTAGTGTTCGTAGACTGACATAATGGCTTTCAACTCTTTTAATATGATGTGATGTTCATCCGTTGTCAGCTCTTCAGATATACTGATAGACTGACCATTTTCCATTGCTTTAATGGTTGCATTCACTGCATCACAGCCACTTTGACATAAAATTTCAAGATATTCTGCGAGTTTTTGATGATTCATAAAAAAGCCAATATTGCTTACAATTTGTACACATTATCGCATAATTGGTATTTTTTGTGCAATACTGTAAAAATTGTTGCGCTAAATTTTTCAGACTCAAAACCATCAAGGTGATCTATGAAGTATTCTATTGTTTCAATAAGCTGTATTCTGTCCTTACTAATTCTTCATCCTGCTCAGGCTGAAGATGAAAGTGACCATGTGATCAAATATCGTCAATACCTTATGTCATCCATCTCATCTCATTATAAATCCCTGAAACTTTTGACGGCAGGAAAAATCACTCAGCCTGAACAATGGCTGCCTCATGCCAGAGCCTTGAATGATATGGCGAAAATGGTCGAAGGTGCTTTTCCTGAGGGATCTGATTTTGGCGAAACAGATGCAAAAGAAATCATCTGGGAAAATAAAAATGATTTTAATCAGAAATCTCAGCAGTTGGTCAAGGTAACACAGGATATGTTCCAGTTTGTTCAGAAAAATGAACAGGATAAAGCCCAAAAACAGCTGAATGACATTGGCCAGTCCTGTAAATCCTGCCATAAAGAATATCGGGAAAAATAAAAATAGATCGGACTGATTTATCAGGGGCATTGATATCCTACTAATCTGGACTATTCTTGACAGAGTATCTTTAATTTTGGCTGATTCAGGAGACCATTTCCAATGGAGAAATCATTAGTAATTAACCCGGATAAATGTACCGGTTGCTTACAATGTGAGCTGGCTTGTTCTTATGAGCATGAAGGTGTTTTTAACCCTTCAAAATCACGCATAAGAGTTTTTACCTTTCATCAGGAAGGTCGATTTGTTCCCTATACCTGCACACAATGTTCCGAGGCCTGGTGCCAACAGGCTTGTCCAGTGGATGCTATTAGTCTCAATAGCATCACGGGTGCTAAAGAAGTTAATGACAGTGCTTGTGTTGGTTGTAAAGTTTGCACGATTGCCTGTCCTTTCGGTACGGTGAATTATAATCAGGCGACAGGCAAAGTGATCAAATGTGATCTTTGCGGCGGCGATCCAAAATGTGCATCTGCCTGCCCGACTCAGGCTATTACCTATCTGGATGCTGATCAGACGGGTTTTGATAAAATGCGTAAATGGGCTAAAGAGACTGACAACAGCTCTTCAGCTTCTGCTTGATAACATTCTGTTTTATAACAATGAAGACAGAATAAATAACTCTTTCTTACAATCTGGAGAATATTAATGTCCTGGACTGGAAAAATCCTTCGTGTAAATCTGACTCAGGGAACCGTTACGCCCGAACCTATTAATAATGAGTGGGTGCAGCAATACCTGGGACAACGTGGCCTGGCAACAAAGTATCTGACCGAAGAAATCGATCCAAAATGTGATCCGCTAGGCCCGGAAAATAAATTAATTATGGCAACAGGGCCGTTAACGGGCACCATGGCGGCAACAGGCGGTCGTTATTCCGTAATTACTAAAAGTCCGTTAACCAATTGTATCGCCTGCTCCAACTCGGGTGGTTTTATTGGCGCCGAAATGAAACAGGCGGGCTGGGATATGATTATCTTTGAAGGTCAGTCAGCCAAACCCGTTTACCTCTATATAGAAAATGACAAAGCAGAACTGGTTTCAGCGGAAGAAATCTGGGGAACCAGTGTCTGGCATGCTGATGAATGGCTGCACAAAAAATATCAGGATCCCATGCTGCGTATAGCTGCAGTTGGTCGTTCTGCTGAGTCCGGCTGTTTATATGCCGGGGTCGTTAATGATTTGCATCGTGCTGCAGGTCGTTCCGGCGTAGGAACGGTAATGGCATCAAAAAACCTTAAAGCCGTTGCAGTACGTGGTACTTTAGGTATCGGTAATATCGCAGACCCGGCTAAATTTATACAGGCAGTAAATGACGGCAAAACCGTGCTGGCAGAAAATCCGGTGACTGGTCAAGGGCTGCCAACTTATGGTACTCAGGTGTTAATGAATGTTATTAATGAAATTGGTGCCTTACCAGCTAAGAATATGCAGGATGTTCAGTTTGAAAATGCACATGCTATTTCAGGTGAGGCCATGCATGAGCCGCGCAAAAGCGACGGCAAGCCGAACCTGACAACCAATGCCGCCTGCTTCGGCTGTACGATTGCCTGTGGACGTATATCCACAATTGATCAAGGTCATTTTTCTGTAGAAAACAAATCCAAATACTGGGGCAATTCCGGCGGTCTGGAGTATGAAGCTGCCTGGGCACTGGGTGCTGATACCGGTGTTGATGATCTGGATGCTCTGACCTATGCCAATTTCTTATGTAATGAAGATGGTTTTGATCCCATTACTCTGGGAGGAACGGTTGCCGCAGCGATGGAACTATATGAAATAGGTGCCATAAGTGATGAACAAACTGATGGTGTTGCCTTTACATTTGGTTCAGCACAAGCGTTAGTTAAGTCAGCAGAATGGGTTGCAACGGGTGAGGGTTTTGGTAAAGATTTAGCCATGGGTTCCAAACGTCTGTGTGAAAAATACGGTCATCCGGAATTATCTATGACGGTAAAAGGTCAGGAATTTCCGGCTTATGACCCACGAGGTATTCAGGGAATTGGTTTGAACTATGCGACATCTAATCGTGGAGCCTGTCATGTCAGAGGTTATACTGTTGCATCGGAAGTTCTGGGTATTCCGGTAAAAACAGATCCATTGGTAACGGAAGGGAAGCCTGATCTGGTTAAGGCTTTTCAGGATGCCACAGCTGCCGTTGATTCCAGTGGTTTGTGTCTATTTACTACATTTGCCTGGAATATGGATAATATTGCTCCTCAGGTCGATGGTGCTTGCGAGGGTGACTGGTCAGCTGATCGCTTAATTGAATTAGGTGAACGAGTCTGGAATATGGAGCGTCAGTTTAATATGGCTGCCGGTATTACCGGGACGGATGATACCTTACCGGATAGATTGCGAACTGAACAAGGGGCAGCAAAGACCGGGCCAGCTAAAGGCATGTTTTCGGGGGTTGATGAGATGATGCCTGAGTATTATGAAAAACGCGGCTGGGATGAAAAAGGTGTTCCTACTGGAGAGACTTTGAAACGTCTTGGATTGAAATAGGGACGATTGATTGTATTAAACCCTAATCAGCCACCCCACACTCCAAACCACTCTTAATGTCATTCATACGCAAGCTATAGAGATGAGAGCTTTCGATTTTGTTCTGGCTCTTACTCTTGCTCTGAACACCACCAGAGAGGAACATGATGCGGTGAGTGCCGGGGTGGGGGAGGTGGTCTGGTTCAGG
>Ga0209013_10001638_pt1 | contig 20527 bp, 18 predicted proteins | sample Cruoilmetagenom2_FD_187291 | JGI IMG/M metagenome (GOLD analysis project Ga0209013, IMG submission 187291) | Oil polluted marine microbial communities from Coal Oil Point, Santa Barbara, California, USA - Sample 2 (SPAdes) (version 2) | ecosystem: Environmental > Aquatic > Marine > Oil seeps ...
GAACTAATCTTGCTTCCAGACCTTTGCGGGTACCCAGCCATTCAATATTCATACCTCTTTGCTGCAGCACATCAGCGACAGCCAAAGCTGGAAAAATATGTCCCCCGGTACCACCCGCCATTATCAACACTGTTTTTTCCATAACTGTCTTTTCAAAAGAAGTAGTCATATTAAAACTGCTTCCCTGTTTTTATTTGCGGTGCTGTACTCTTCAGGCTGGCAATAATGCCGCTGCCCAATGGATATTTAAAACGTAACTCATGTTCTGCGCGTAATATTAACGCTATCGCTATACACATAATCATCATACTACTGCCGCCATAACTCATTAATGGCAGTGTTAAACCTTTAGTAGGTAATGCACCCATATTCACGGCGATATTGACAAAGGCCTGCAGACCAATCCAGATAGCCAGACCAAACATCATATAAGCTGAAAAAGGCTTAACTGCCATGTCTGCTTTTTTTGCCAGAACAAATATTCGGCTGACTAAAGCACTAAATAATCCAATCACCGTTATTGCACCTATTCCGCCCAATTCTTCGGCCAGTACTGCAAATAAAAAATCTGTATGACCTTCTGGTAAATAAAATAATTTTTGTATGCTATTACCCAGTCCAACGCCCATTAGTTCACCACGGCCAAATGCGATTAATGACTGCGTTAGCTGAAAACCACTATTAAATGGATCAGCCCAGGGGTCCATAAATGACTGCAGCCGCTCCATTCGATAGGGTTCAAAGATGATCAGTAAATACACACAAATCCCCATTACCAGCATCAGTATCATAAACTGCCATAAACGAACACCACCCAGAAACAACATTCCTAATGCCGTTGCAGAAATAACGACGGTAGCACCAAGATCAGGTTCCAGAAGCAGCAATATGGCCACACCAGACAAAACAATCATAGGTAAAATAAAGCCTTTGATAGTTTTTTTTACCGTTTCGTTATGTCTCACCAGATAACCTGCCAGATAAATTACCATGGCCAGTTTAACCAGTTCTGACACTTGCAAATTAAAAATCCCCATGGGTATCCAGCGGGCACTGCCGTTAATTTCACGCCCGACACCCGGGAGAAGAACAGCAATTAAAAGCAATACACCTATCAGTAATAAAACTGGACCCGCTTTTTCCCAGAACACTATTGGCGTAAACAAAACCAGAGAGCCGATTCCCATGCCTATACCAGTAGCTATTAACTGGCGATATAAATAATAAAAGGGTTCGCCATTATTTCGTTCTGCAATAGAGATTGAGGCAGAACCAACCATTGTGAGCCCTATGGCAATAATACTGATGGTCAAAAATAATACCCAGGGATCAAACAACCATTTTTGCTTTTCTTCTGTGAGAGCTGCAGTAGCAGTCTGCTTTGTTTTCCTGGCAGCCTTTTTATTTGTTTTGCCTTTTTTGGCGCGTTTTTGTGCGCTATGTTCAAATAGTTCAGTCAATGACTCATCATGACTTCTATCTCTACGTCCATTGTTGATGGTGATTTCAGCTGGCATTTTTTAATCCTTTATCCTTTCTCTTTTCTTTTGTATAAGAGAAGAGAAGAACCTTCAATGCCAATACTTTTTCTTTAAAGTCATCACCTCTTTTCATATAATTCTGATACATATCAAAACTGGCACAAGCCGGTGAAAATAAAACCACATCCCCGGCCTGTGCCAGTTTATTTGCCGTTAATAACGCTTCCTGCATTGAATCTACTGTAAATAAAGAATCATTCTTTGCACCTGATTTCAATGCACAGGCTTTTATGATGCCTGAATCGACTCCCATCAATACTGTCGATTTAATTTTTTTCTCTATCACTGAACCCAGCTCAGTAAAATCAGCATCTTTTCCAACGCCACCAGCAATGAGTATGGTATCCACAGAGGAGAAAGCATTGATTGCGGCAATGGTTGCTCCGACATTAGTCCCTTTTGAATCGTTGTAATACTGGACATTATTAATTTCATCCACCCACTCACATCGATGAGCCAGTCCATGATATTCCTTAATCGATTCAACCTGCTTTTGTTCATCAAGCTGCAATGGTTCTAATAAGGCCAGTGCTGATAAAACATTCAGGTAGTTATAGATACCTTTTAGTTTAATATCCGTTGACTGGATTATGGTGTGCTGTCCCTTATTTAAACGATAAGAGGAATGATCTGAATCATCTGATTTAACCAGGCCATAATTATTATTTTCTGGTTCCTTACTACCAAAGAAGATGCTAGCAGTCTCATTTACTTCAGATGCCTTCTTTTCAAGAGAAGAGTTTTCATCCAGATTGATAATTTTGTTTTCACAATTTTGATAAATCGTTTCTTTTACTCTCCGGTAATCTTCTATATCTGTATAACGATCCATATGATCTTCACTGATATTCAAAACAGTTGCAGACAGAGTTTTTAAGCTATGAGTTGTTTCCAGCTGGAAACTGGATAGTTCCAGAATATACAATTCACTTTCAGTCTCAAGCAGATCCAAAGCCGGAATACCAAGGTTACCGCCGGCAATTGCTTTCACACCACAATCATTGGCTATTTTTTCAACCAGTGTGGTTACCGTACTTTTACCATTAGAACCTGTAATAGCAATCACAGGTTTATCCGCAACCTGGGCAAATAATTCAATGTCGCCAATAACCAGGCAACCCTGTTGCTGTAATGTTGAGAACAATTCATTTCTAATTGAAATTCCAGGGCTCACTATAAATTGCTGGTAAGCTTTAAAATCATTGATATCAAACTCACCAGTGATAATGTCTGTTTCAGCAAACTCTTTTTTCACTTCATCAATTGAAGGCGGCACATCCCGACTGTCTGCCAATGCAAATGGACAAGCTTTTTTATTAAGATAACGGGCACAGGACAAACCAGTATTTCCCATACCAACGATCAATGTCGGTACGGTAAAATCAAAAGCTTTGTATTGGTTCGTTATTTTTTTCATTTGCTCTTTAAGATATAAATTATTAACGTATTTTTAATGATGCCAGGCCAATCAATACCAGAATAACGGTAATGATCCAAAAACGTACAATCACTCTGGGCTCTGGCCAGCCTTTTAATTCAAAATGATGATGTATCGGTGCCATTCTAAAAATTCTTCGTCCGGTCAGCTTATAGGATGCAACCTGCAAAATAACTGAGACAGTTTCCATCACAAATACACCGCCCATAATAAACAAGATAATTTCCTGACGTACAACCACTGCAATAATACCAAGACCTGCACCCAGTGCCAGGGCACCAACATCACCCATAAAAACCTGAGCAGGATAAGTGTTAAACCATAAAAAACCTAATCCAGCACCCACAAATGCCGCACAAATGACAACAATCTCACCGACTCCGGCAATATAAGGAATACCCAGATAGGCGGAGAAATTAGAGTTACCCGTCAGATAAGCAAAGACACCAAAGGCTCCTGCAACCATTACCGTCGGCATAATGGCCAGGCCATCCAGACCATCGGTCAGGTTTACCGCATTACTGCTGCCGACAACGACCAGATAAGTCAGTAAAATATAAAAAGGTCCCAGATCAAGAAAGACATCTTTCATAAAAGGTATCAGCAATAAAGTTTCATGTGGTGTCTGTGCTGTCATATATAAATACAGAGCCGCACCAAAACCAATCATGCTCTGCCAAAAATATTTATAACGTGCAATTAATCCTCTGCTATCTTTATGGACAATTTTTTTGTAGTCATCCACCCAGCCGACAATACCAAACAACAGGGTGACAAGAAGTACTATCCAGACATAACGATTGCTCAAATCACCCCATAATAAAGTACTGATAGCAATGGCAACCAGAATCAGTGCACCGCCCATAGTCGGTGTACCCGCTTTACTAAAATGACTTTCCGGACCATCATCTCTAACCACCTGGCCAATTTGCTTGACACTCAGTTTTTCAATCACAATAGGACCGACTATCAGGGCAATGGACAAAGCCGTTAAAATCCCCAATATGGCTCGCATGGTTAAGTAGGAAAAAACATTAAACGCGCTATAGTATTGAGCCAGATATTCTGCGAGAGCCAGCAACATTATTGGTCACCTTCTATTACATCTTTATTAACCAGAGCATCAACCACTTTTTCCATTCCCATACTTCTGGAACCTTTTACTAAAACCACAGTATTTTGATTTAATTTGTTTTGTATCTCACGAATTAATTCTTCTTTATTATTAAAGTGCATAGCAGCTTCTGAACTATTGTCCTGTTGCTCAATATTGCTATGCTCTCTGATACTTGCCAAAAATCCATTGCAGGTTTCCCGGCTAAAATTTCCCACGGTAAATAATTGTTTTATGCCCATATTTGCAGCATCGACACCAAGCTGATAATGCAGTTGTTTTGATTCTTCGCCCAGCTCACCCATATCCCCAAAAATCAAAATAGTCTTACTGTCTTTTTTTTGTAAAGAAATTTGCTGTAGCGCATCAATTCCAGCTCTGACTGAACCTGGATTAGCGTTATAGGTGTCATCCATTATCATTGAGCCCTGGAGCCCTTTTTTCTGTTCCAACCGGCCAGAGACATTGCGAAAACTTTCCAGACCTTTTTTCACATCGTTTAAACTGCATCCGGAAGAAATTGCTGCTGCTGTTGCAGCCAGAGCATTATAAACACTATGCTTGCCAAACTGTTTCAATAGCACTGACTGATTACCGTCAGGTGTTTTAATGTTCAACGCTATACCATCACGCTGTTGTTTATAGTCAGCACTGATATCTGCCGGTTTATCCAGTCCAAACGTTAATATTTTAATATTTCCATGTTGTTCTGTCTGGCCGTACTGTTGGTTAAGCTCCCGACAATAGTCCTGCCAGAAATCAGCAAATTGGTCATCTGCATTAATCACTGCTGTGCCGCAGCTTTCCAGTTCTGTATAAATTTCTGCCTTGGCTTTTGCTATTCCTTCAATGGAACCAAAGCCTTCAATATGAGCAGGAGTAACGTTGGTAATAACTGCTACGTCAGGCTGTACCATTGCCACCAGTTGTTTAATTTCGCCAATATGGTTTGCACCCAATTCGATTACTGCAGCTTCGTGATTATTATTTAATCTCAATAATGTCAGTGGTACACCAATGTCATTATTCAAATTACCTCGGGTTGCCAGTATATGTTCATAGCCATTTTGTTCTTTAGCTTTATAGGCATGCCCCAAAATAGCAGCAGTCATTTCTTTAACTGTTGTTTTACCGCAGCTGCCTGTAATGGCAATAATGGGCAAGCTGAAAGCCGAACTCCATAATGAAGCAATATCTCCCAGTGCCGACCGGCTATCTTCAACAACTATCTGCGACAATGTAGAATCACAGCTGTGTTCCACAACCAGACCACAAGCACCCTTTTCTTCAGCCTGATGCACAAATTCATGAGCATCAAAATTTTCACCTTTTATGGCAACAAATAAATCACCGGGTTTAACAGTTCTGGTGTTAATACTGATCTGAGAAAAGGTCCGATCTTCTCCAAGCAAATCAGCACACAATGCAGCCGACACCTGTGAAAGAGTCAATGACATTTTCAGATTTTGATCTGTAGTATTTATCAGGCTGCCCGTCAATGTAAATTCCTGTCTGCCAAAATTGATAAGACACAGGCCTTATCACTAAAAGGAAACCGTTCACCGTTTATTTCCTGGTAATCTTCATGACCTTTACCAGCAATCAACACCGCATCATTTGCCCCGGCTGTTTGCAATATCTTCTTAATAGCCTGCGCTCTGTCTGCTTCAATTGAGACATTAGTCATTGAGCTGTAGCCACTAACAATCTCATTGATAATCTGTTCAGGAGACTCTGAGCGTGGATTATCTGTAGTAACAATAGAACTATCTGCATATTGCTCTGCTACTTTTGCCATCAATGGCCGCTTACCCTTATCTCGATCACCGCCACAACCAAATAAACAACAAAGCTTACCCTGGGTATGCGCTCTTAATGCTTTTAAGCCTTTTTCCAGTGCATCCGGAGTGTGCGCATAATCCACAACAATCAGGGGCAGGCCATCACCATCCTGATCATTAATTTTTTCCATACGCCCTGGAACGGTTGTCACTTTTGAAATTACTGATGTGATATTATCTAATTCATAACCATGCTGATGCAGAACAGCAATTGCAGCCAATAGATTTTCAATATTAAAATCACCAACCAGACGACTGTTTACTTTATAGGCTTTTTTCTCTAACGTGAAAGAGTCTGAGGTTTTTAAAGTAAACGAAATACCCTCCTGATTTAAACGAACATCACAGGCATAAAAATCAGCTGTTGTATCATTTCTTGAATAAGTTGCTATATCCGTTTTTCCAGTGTCAGTTCGTGTACCGACAGATGCCATAATCTCACTTGAGAAAGCATCATCAAGATTAACTACTATGTGTTTTAATGATGTATATTGAAACAATTTCAATTTTTCATCGGCATAATGTTTCATGTCACCATGATAATCCAGATGATCGCGGGACAGATTGGTAAAAATGGCTGTATCAAAATCAACACCATTAACCCGCCCTTGTGCCAGAGCATGAGATGATACTTCCATCACTAAAGTATCGGCCTGACTATTCCTGAAACCAGCCATCAATCCCTGCAAGGTCACTGCATCCGGAGTGGTGTGAGTTGCTTGTTCCAGTTCACCATAAATACCATTACCCAGAGTACCAATGACTGCGCATTTACCCTTAGCTTCTTTGTTTTTCATCAGGTGAATCAGCTGGGCAATAAAATGTGCGGTTGATGTTTTACCATTTGTTCCTGTTATGCCAATCACGTTCAGAGCCCGGCTTGGCTGCTGATAAAAACGCGCCGCAATTTCACCTGCTTTTTCATGTAAAGCTTCAACTCTGATCAAGGGTACATCCGCTGCATCTTTAACAACACAGCTTGACGGCATTTTCTGCAGTTCTGATGTGGGTTCCCAGAGCACACAATTTGCACCGCGATTTATTGCTTCTCCCGCATAGGCTATACCATGTACCGATCCGGCACAGGCAAGAAACAAGAAATCCTCATGTACTTTCTTACTATTGTTTGTTAAGCCTTTGAAAGATAGCTCACAATTTTCGATCCCCCTAAAATCAACAAAACCATCTAACAGAGTCTGTAGATGGTTTTGAAGTTGTTGCCCTGGGAGTTGTGTCGTCATCCCTGCCTCCCGATACTTTCTTCTACCTGGGAGACGATATCAGGTTGGCTGATATCATCAGGATCTATATTAAATAGCCTCAATGCACCGGACATAACAGTTGAAAAAGTGGGCGCAGCCACCAATCCACCGTAGTAGTCTCCATTATTGGGTTCATCAATCATAACGACTATGGCAAATTTAGGGTTACTGGCTGGAGCAAATCCAGCAAAAACGGCACTGTATTTTTTCTTAGTATAACCGCCGCTTCTGGATGCCTTTTTCACTGTACCTGTTTTACCAGCCACTTTATAGCCTGTTACTGCAGCTTGTGGTGCTGTACCGCCCTGTTTAACAACACCTTCCATCATCTTGCTTACTTGTTTAAGTGAGCGAGCAGAGACTAGCGTACGACCTTCTATTGTACTTTCTTCTTTTGCAGAATTGTCTTCAGACTGCCTTAAAAAAGTAACCGGGAGTTTCTTACCCTGGCGAGCAATAATACTATAGGCATTGGTTAATTGCAGATTGGTTACTGACATTCCATAACCAAATGACAATGCCGCCTGTTCAATTTTTGAGACTCGTCTGGGGCGTTCGAGGCGACCGCTGGACTCTCCGGGAAAACCGCTTCCGGTGTCATTACCAAAACCAAAGCTGTAATAAGTATCCCAAAGCATTGACTTGGGTAAATTCAAAGCAATTTTAGATGTACCGACATTGCTGGATTTTTGTATTACAGTCGTTACATCAATTGTGCCGTAGGCATGGGTATCCCGAATGGTTTTACCATTAATCATAAACCAGCCGTCACCGGTTTTAATTTGTGTTGCAGGACTATAACGACCGCTGTTTAATGCTGCGGCAATTGAGATTGGTTTCATGGTTGAACCGGGTTCAAATAAATCAGTGATAGCACGATTACGATATAATTTTGATTTTCGATCCTGCAAACGATTGGGATTAAAGCCGGGCTGATTGGCCATTGCCAGCACTTCACCCTTTTCAATATCCATGACCACAACTGAACCTGATTTTGCCTTATGCTTTTGTACTGCTTTTTTCAGGGCCTTATAAGCCAGATACTGAATACGGCGATCCAGACTCAGACTCAGGTTTTTGCCTGGCTCAGGAAACTTTATTTGTTCTTCAATAGAAATGATTCGTCCCAGCCGATCTTTTACCACCCGCTTACTACCTGATTCACCACCGAGCCATTCGTTGTAAGCCAGCTCCATACCTTCCTGACCATTATCATCCACATCAGTAAATCCCAGTACATGACCAAAAACTTCACCATCAGGATAGTAACGACGATACTCACGCTGAATATGAATGCCCTTTACCGACAGGTTCATAATACGCTGAGCCAGATCAGGATTAATACGGCGCTTAATATAGACAAATTCTTTGCTGGCACGTTTTTTAACTTTATTTTTAATGTACTGACTATTCAGTTTTAATAACCTGGCCAGTTGGTAAATTTTCTTATTTTCTGCATCAAATTCTTTAGGATTGATCCAGATGGATGAAATGGGAGTACTGATAGCAAGCGGATAACCATTTCTATCTGTGATCATGCCTCTATGAGCAGTCACTTCTAATTGCCTTAAGACTCTGGCATTTCCCTGGCCTTTTAAAAACTCATTATTGAACACTTGCAAATCCAGTACCCGCCAAATCAGCGCACAGACAACCACGGCAAGAATCAAATAAATAAATTTGATTCTATAAGGTTGTATCAGACTGATTTTTGTTGACGCTGTTTTTGACATAACGCTCTCAGGTTATTTACTATCAACGTTGACTCAACGCTGTTTCACATAGATAACATCCCCGGCATCCGGTGTTATCATTTGCAATTTTTCTTTTGCGATACGTTCAATTCTTCCATGTGTTGCCCAGGTATTTTGTTCCAGCTGCAACTTTCCCCACTCGATTTCCATATCATCTCTTTGTTTTTCCAGTTGCTGCACTTCAACAAAGAGCTTGCGGTTATAATGTTTAACATAAACAACGCTGATAGCAGAGACAAAAGTGATAATCAGCAAAATCATAATTAATAACACTTTGCCGCTCATTTCATTTCCCTTGAACCCACCCTATCCCTCTCCCGGGGGAGAGTGTCTATAATTTTGACGCTACTCTTAACACAGCACTTCTGGCACGAGGATTATCTGATAACTCTTGTTTTCCAGCCTTAATCTTCTTGCCCACCAGTTTCATTTTTCGATTGACTGCAGCTTCAATAATGGGTAAATCCGGTGGTAATTTATCACCCTCAACCATCTGCCTGAAAAATCGTTTTACTTTCCTGTCTTCCAGAGAATGAAAACTAATCACTGCTAAATGTCCATGCTTAGCCAGACAACGATAGCTTTGTGTTAAACATTCATCCAAATCATTCAGTTCATTATTAATAAATATTCTAATTCCCTGAAAACTGCGTGTCGCAGGATGTTTTTTCTTTTCCCAACGCGGATGCGCCTGCTTTATAATTTCTGCCAGTTGCCTGGTATCATTTAACGGCTCTTTTTCTCTTGCCCAGACAATTGCTTTGGCAATGCGTCGGGAATAGCGTTCTTCTCCATACTCATAAAGTACTGAAGCAATATCGGCTTCTTTGGCTTTATTGATCCATTGTGCGGCGCTCATACCCTGCTGGTCATTCATGCGCATATCCAGTGGACCGGATTGTTGAAAACTAAAGCCTCGTTTAGGATCATCCAGTTGCGGAGATGATACGCCCAGGTCGAGTAATATCCCATCAACTTTTCCACACAAGCCCTGTGCCGTCAGGTATTCTTCCAGTTCAGCAAAAGAGCCATGATGAATTTTAAATCGGGGCTCATCTGCATATTTTTCTTCTGCTGTTGCTATGGCCAGTGGATCTTTATCAAAGGCAATCAAACTGCCGGTTTCACCTAATTGTTCTAAAATAGCCTGTGAATGTCCGCCTCGGCCAAAGGTTCCATCAACATAAGTTCCTGATGGCTCAATATTGAGCGCTTCAATGGACTCACTGAGTAAAACCGGCTTATGTTCGTACTCATTTTTGTTATTTTTCATAAAACTGTTTTTTTACAATGAAAGAATTTTCAGCTCTTCAGATAAATCCAGCTCTTCATCATCTTCACATTCACTATTCCAGCTTTCTTCATTCCAGACTTCAAATTTTTTGCCGATACCCACTAAAACAATTTGCTTATCCAGACCATTTTTTTCCCGTAAGTAAGGAGGCAAATTAATGCGGCCGTTTTTATCCATATCACAATCTGATGCATGTCCCAGGATCAATCGTTTTAACTTGACGGCCGCTTTGGTGCTGGGCAGTTCAACTAACTGGCCTTCAACTGCTTTCCATTCGTTATAAGGATAAATAACCATGCGTCGATCCGGATCCAGTGTGACAACCAGTCGACCGGCACAATCAGCCGTCAGACGTTCTCTGTAGCGACTTGGAATCGCCAGACGTCCTTTTGCATCAAGATTGAGTTTGGTCACACCATTTAACACAGTACAGTCCCAGATTTTAGATATTGTTCTACAGGTAAAGAAGCAGGTAGAGAAGTTATTGTTTTTTCTCTATTTTAGAGCACTTTTGGTCTTTTTTGATCTACTTTAATCCATTTTAAACCATTTTGATCCACTTTACCCCACAATTGCTACTATAGAAACTGTTGAGGACAAGGTCAAGTAAAATCGTATTTATTTTCTATTTCTTTCTTTTATGACAAGGACTTAGCTCATATTCCTCTATATTTTACAGGGCTAAATTTATCAATAAATCAGTACCTTATTGATACTTGTTAAGGAGGATAATAAGAATTACAGGATTAGTTATAGATTTTACTGAACGATAAGATAAAAATAGAAATTATATTTTTATAGGGTGTATTTATAAATTATGGGGGAAAAGCTTACTTTATAATACTTTGCAGCGGAAGAAAACAACAGGAACACTATATATAGTTAAAATAAAACTCATAATTCACTATATAGTGTACATTGTTTTTTGTACAACAAACTGAAAAAGACACTTTGAAGCATCATGAAAAAATAAGGAATATTAAATAAATTAGAGTTAACCATTAAGCCGGGTTCTGTCATAAACAGTCATTCATCTAGGGCAGACGTCGCCGTCTGCCTCAAGCAACCTACCCGGGAACAATGTGGGCCACATCTCATGTTCCCCTATTTGGTCTTGCTCCAGGTGGGGTTTACCATGCCGTTAATGTTACCATCAACGCGGTGCGCTCTTACCGCACCCTTTCACCCTTACCCCGCTACTTAAAGCAGCGCGGCGGTTTACTTTCTGTTGCACTGGCCGTGGGATCACTCCCCCCAGGCGTTACCTGGCACCTTGCCCTGTGGAGCCCGGACTTTCCTCCCCCCGAATACAGATGTATTCAGGCAGCGACTGTCTCGGTTAACTCTGAGGCGCATTATCCCGGAACAGAGACAAAAGATCCAGCGTTAAGCGTTATTTTGCTCTTTCAAAGAAAGAGCAAAATTATACAGTTTCTTCTTTTTTTCACCGCTGATATTAACCGCCAGCTGAACTGCCTGTTTCAGCGATAACTCCTGGAGTAAGGTTCTGAGCAGGTGTTCAGTTTGTGCCGATAAATGATCCCCCTCTGGTGCTTTATAACCCTGAACAACCAGCACAATTTCACCCTTTTGCTGATTGCTGTCCGCTTTTACCCAGTCCAGCAGTGCTATTGCACTATCATTACGAATCGTCTCAAATGTTTTAGTTAACTCTCTTGCCAGTACAACAGGTCTTTCATCTCCCAACTCAGCACATAAATCAGTCAGTGATGCAACGATTCGATGCGGCGTTTCATAAAAGACCATGGTTCGGGTCTCTTTATTTCTTTGCGCATAAAAACTTTTTCTCTGCCCCCCTTTAGAGGGTACAAAACCTTCAAAGCAAAACCGGTCGGTTGCCAGACCGGCAGCAGACAAGGCTGCAATTAATGCACTGGGACCGGGAACAGGGATCACGGGAATTTTTTCCTGATGTGCCAGTTTCACCAGAAAATATCCCGGGTCACTCACCAGAGGTGTTCCGGCGTCCGAAATAAGGGCAATATTCTGACCGCCTTTTATTTTCTGAATCACTTTTTCTGCAGACTGTCTCTCATTATGTTCATGCAATGCAATACAATGCGTGTTAATATCAAGCTGATTTAAAAGTCGGCCGCTATGTCTGGTATCTTCGGCAGCAATAATATCAACGCTGTTTAATGTAGCAATAGCTCTGGGAGACATATCCTGCAGGTTTCCAATCGGCGTAGCGACAATATATAATTGACCAGAACTGCCATTAACCTGATGAGTATCAGAGAGATTGATATGAGAGTGTTTTTCTTCCATTGCTTATCCTGCGCGTACTGATTTATGCGTATGTCATGGCCATTAATTCAACTAACGTAAAGAAAAATCTAAAAGCAATGTCTAAATTCTACCAATTTATTTTATTACTCTCGGTCGTTCTTTTTTTCGCCGGTTGTGGCGGTACATCTGCGCTTAAAGATAGCACACAAAAGACCGGTAAAGAAACTGATATCAGTTCCATAGATGATACACTGCTTGGTACTATGAGCAGCGAAGAAAAAATACGCCATGCTGAAAAACTATTTGCATCCTCTCTCTCTAAAGGACTGGCAGAGAAAAATACTCTGCTGAGCAATGCCTTATTCCTTTGTTCTGAAGTGCTCACCTCTTATCAGCCCCTGTCGCCCGAGCAACTGGATTACACTTTACAGCTAAACAGCAAAATAATGGCGAATATTGACCTGGCCACGCTGAATCCGGAACAAAAAAACCAATATTTGCTGGCCACAGCAGCAGTCAAATTATCCAATTATCAGGCCAGTATCACTTTGGAATTATTGGCTCAGAATTTTGATTCCAGTCAGGCAAAACAATGGGCTTTGTACCATAAACTACGTGCCATGGCTCAATTTCAACTGGGACAAAAATCAACTGCAGTCCATGAATTGATCATCCGCCATGGTTATCTTTCAGCAGAACAGATGCAACAGGAGAATCAGAATCTAATCTGGAAATATCTGGCCACGTTTAATAGCAATGAACTAAACAGCTCTCTGAATGCGGCAGGGCAGACAGAAAGTGACCGTACTTATAGCGGTTGGCTGGATCTGGAAAAAATCTTTCGCGCAAATAATGATCCCCAAACCATGAATCATGCAACGAATTTCTGGCTCCAGACTTATTCCGGACATCAGGCAGATCGAGCTTTTATCAATCGAATTATTCAGGCACGACAGGAATCCAGACTTAATCTGCAACATATTGCTGTATTATTACCACTACAGGGCAAGCTGGCAAAACCTGCCAAGGCTATCCGAGATGGAATTATGGCCTCCCATTATCAGTCACCGCTTACGGCAAATATCCAATTACGCTTTTATGATACCAGCAACCCTGCTCTGATCCTTTCTACCTATCAGCAGGCCATCGACAATGGTGCAGAATTTGTCATCGGTCCATTGGCAAAAAGTAATCTGAGCTCAATTATAGAGTCAGCAGAACTTCAGGTGCCGACTCTGGTTCTGAACAGCGTTGAAAACTCAACACCAGAGCGCAAACCTGATAATTTATTTCAGTTTGGCCTGTCTCCTGAAGCAGAAGCACGTATGGTTGCAGAAAAAGGCCGCAAAGACGGACATTATTATGCTGCCATCATGGCTCCGGATAATTCATGGGGCAAGCGTATGAAAAAAGCTTTTGCCGAGCACTGGGAAAAATCAGGTGGCATTGTCGTTGAATTAGTTGATTATCCGGCAAAGTCACATGATTTTTCTGAATCGATTACAGCAATGCTTAATATTGATCAAAGTCTGTCCCGAAAAAAAGAAGTCAGCCGTACGATTGGCAGAAAACTGGAATTCACACCAAGAAGACGTCAGGATATCGATATGTTGTTTATGGCTGCCTTTCCGAGGCAGGCTAAACAAATACCCTTGCAAGTCATTTACCACCATGGCGAAACAATTCCAATCTACTCCACAGCACATATTGTTGCCAATTATCACAATGCCAAACAAAATATAGATATGGATGGTGTTTATTTTTCTGATATGCCCTTCCTGCTGGGTGCTGCTGAGAATTCGGCCAGCCAGCAGAATACTTATCAGAGTACTTTGTATAAACGCCTGTTTGCACTGGGTGTTGATAGTTATCAATTAGCACCTTTTGTTAATTTCCTGTTTGACAATTCCTCCGAATCATTTGCCGGTGATACCGGTCAAATCACGATTAACTCTGAGGGGCATATTATCCGCGTTTTACCATGGGCAACCTTTAAAAAGGGTAATGTGTTGCTGGAAAATATCACCCATCGCACCGACCATGCTGCAGTTTATTAAGGATCATAACCAGAAAGGCCAACAGGCTGAAGCCATGGCTTCAAACTATTTACAAGCACAGGGTTTAAAAAAAATACAGTCCAACTTCTCCTGTAATTGCGGTGAAATCGACCTCATTATGCGAGATAATGAATTTCTGGTCTTTATTGAGGTCAGATACCGTAAGCAGACCCGATTTGGTCATCCCCTGGAGACCATTAACTATGCCAAACAGAAGAAAATCATTAAAACAGTTCAATATTTTTTAATGAAAAATCCAGCATATAATCAATTGCCTTGCCGAATTGATGCGGTGGCCCTCTCTTCAGTAAAGAGTTCAGAAAAGAGCGCTCCAACACAAGTAGGGCGTGGTACAATTGCAATGGTCGACAAGAACACACAAATTGACTGGGTTAAAAACGCAATTCAACTAATGTAGAACCAATAAGGACAGAGTAAGCCAATGAGCCTATCTCGCATCGAAACAATTTTTTCTAATAGTATTGCTGTCAAACAAAAAACATTTGATGCCATTGCTGAGCAAATTGCTCTGGCGGGTGACAAATTAGTTCAGTCACTACTTAATGAAGGAAAAATAATGGCCTGCGGTAATGGTGGTTCTGCTGCTGATTCACAACATTTCACTTCAGAATTAATCAATCGCTTTGAAGCAGAACGACCCGCATTGCCGGCAATTGCCCTGACCACAGATTCTTCAGCAATTACATCCATTGCCAATGATTATCAGTATGATGATATCTTTTCAAGACAGATCCATGCTCTGGGCAGAGAGCCTGATATTTTACTGGCCATCACTACCAGCGGTCAGTCCAATAGTATTGTCCAGGCAATTGAGGCAGCCCATGAAAGAAATATGACCGTCATTGCCTTAACCGGAAAAGACGGTGGTATGGCTGCAAAGAGCTTATCTGATGATGATATAGAATTGCGCGTACCGGCAGAACAAACCGCACGGATCCAGGAAACTCATATTACCATTATTCACTCACTTTGTGATTTGATCGATTTTCAGTTATTTGGTGCTTAGACAAAACAACCCTCACCCCAGCCCTCTTCCTGATGGAGAGGGGATTTATCAGAACAACAGGATGTCTCCATGAAATCATATAAATTTATTTTCTTACTATTATTCACAATTTATTTTCTCTCCGGCTGTACTGCCGCTGTGGTGGGTGGCGCTGTTGTCGGTACTTCTGTTGCCATGGATAAACGTACCACAGGTGACTATGTTGAAGATCAAAATATTAAATCAAAATTCACTTATATTTATTATGAAGATGAGGCTCTGGCTAACGAAACCCATATTAATGTCACCAGTTATAACCGTCAGGTACTTATCACGGGTGAAGCACCAACAGAACAACAAAGACAAAAACTCAGTAATATAGCCAAACAAATAAAAAATGTTCGTCACCACTATAATGAAGTGACTATTGGTCAGCCAACGTCTTTTAGCTCACGTAGTAATGATTCCTATCTGACCAGTAAAATTAAAACTTCCGTTTTTACCCATATGAAAGAGCTGGATGGTGCTCAGGTCAAAGTCGTTACTGAAAACGGCAGTGTATTTTTAATGGGACTGGTCACTCGTAAACAAGGTAATCAAATTACAGAAATAACCCGTACGACCCGCGGTGTGAAACGCGTGGTAAAACTATTTGAGTACCCTCACCCTGATAATAAACGGATCTAAATCTGTTGGATACTCATTTTACAACAGCTCTCAAACAAATCATTGAACCTGAAAATTGCTTATTTGAACAAGCACTTTGCTGGAGTTATGGTTACGACAACAGCCGTCTGCATGCTCTGCCGGAGGCTGTCGTTTTTGTCCATAATCATCAGCAGGTTGTCGATATCGTCAAACTATGTCGACAACATCATGTACCCATTATCAGTCGTGGTGCAGGAACCGGCACAACAGGTGCTACCGTGCCTGAGACAGGGGGTATTATTCTCTCTTTTGAGCGAATGAATCAAATCCTGGCTATTGATCCCGCCAATCGTTTAATTTCAACTGAACCCGGTGTAAGCAATCAGGCAATTCAGCAGGCGGCTGCCGAACATGGTTTTTTCTGGCCACCTGATCCCACCAGTAGTGCTGTATGTACTGTAGGTGGAAACCTGGCCTATAATTCGGCAGGCCCAAGGGCCGTAAAATACGGTACAACTCGCGACAGTGTGCTTGGCTTGACTCTGGTGACCGGCAAGGGCGAAACCCTGCATACCGGTGTTAAAACCACCAAGGGTGTTGTAGGCTATGATCTGACTCGCCTGATGATTGGCTCAGAAGGCACATTGGGGATCATCACCCAGGCAACATTAAAACTGATGCCCTTATCGGATGATAAACGAACTCTGCAAATCACCTACGATACCATTCAAAATGCTGCGCAGGCAGTATCAGCAATTATGTCTCAACCGGTTATCCCCTGTGCTCTTGAGTTTATAGATAAACGCGCCATAGAAATGATCAGAGATTATTCTTCAGCCGATTTACCGCATAATGCCGGTGCTATGCTGATGGTAGAACTTGATGGCAGTAAGAGCTATCTTGATGAGGGTTTAGAGTCTATTATCGCTGCAGCTGAAAACAGCGGCTGCCTGGCTATCAATAATGCCGCTTCAAAAGAGGAAGTTAAGGCTCTATGGGAAACACGAAAGGCTCTTTCCCCTGCTCTGAGAAAAATAGCGCCCAAAAAAATCAATGAAGATGTCGTCGTTCCCGTATCCCGGATACCGGAACTCATTGACAATCTTGAGCAGCTTTCACAGAAATATAATATCCCCATTGTCAATTTTGGCCATGCCGGAAACGGCAATATTCATGTCAATCTGCTAACCAACCCGGATGATGCTCAATTACAAATCAAAGCACAGGAATGTCTGGAGGAAGTATTTCAACTGGTATGGGATCTTGAAGGCACTATCTCTGGCGAGCATGGAATTGGCCTGGTAAAAAAAGACTATGTGGGTAAAGAGCTGGATGCAATAAGCCTGTCTTATATGAAAGCCATTAAACAGCAATTTGATCCGGACAACATTCTTAACCCGGGAAAAAGCTTCCCGGATTAAAGGAATTATTTCACCAGAGTAAGACGCGGTTTTTGTGGTAAATCATTTTTATCTGGATCTTTACCTGGATCCGGTGATTGCGGATCATCATCCGAACCTTCTTCAGGAAACATCATGCCACGGCCATTTTCCTTGGAATATAGTGCCAGTGCCGCCGCAATAGGGACATTAACTTTCATTGGCTTACCGCCAAAACGGGCATTAAAACTAACACCATTATTCGTCAGTTCCAGATCTCGTGTAGCCGACAGACTGATATTTAATATAATCTTACCATCCTGTACATGCTCTCTGGGCACAACCACTTCTTCAGCATCGGCATCTACAAGCAAATAAGGTGTTTGCTCATTATCAATGAGCCAGTCATATATACCACGTAATAAATAGGGGCGACTCGGAGTCATACGAAACCTGTTTATTTTATTTTTAGGATTATTTGTTCAGTGTCTATCCGTAAAATACATTTCTTATGCTCAAATTAGGATAAGACTTCCATATCTTCTTCTGCTTCAGAAAGACTCTGTTGAAAAGACTCTCTTTCAAAAATGCGCTGGGCATACTGAGTTACTGCAAGAGCTGATTCCGGCAACTCAATACACATTTCATTCAAACGCCATAAGATTGGAACAATAGCACAATCGACCAGAGTGAATTCATCTGACATAAAAAATGGTTTTTGCTCAAAAACCGGTGCGATCGTTGCGAGGCTATTACGTAATTCTTTTCTTTGCTTAATGCCCTGTTTTTCAGTTTTTCCAATCAGTTTCTCAACCAGAGGATCCCAGTCTTTCTTTATTCTGATCAGCAGCATTTTTAGTTTAGCACGGTTCACGGGATCTACAGGCATCAGCGGCGGGTGAGGAAAACGCTCATCCAGATACTCCATAATTAATTGAGCATCATATAACACCAGATCACGGTCCACTAAAGTAGGTGCGGTATTATAAGGGTTTAAATCAATTAAATCTTCAGGTAAATTTTCCGGATCAACATTGACAATCTCGTGATTGATACCTTTTTCTGCCAAAACCATTCTTACACGATGACTCAAAAGATCATTCCCATCAGAGAAAAGGGTCATAATTGATCTTCTGTTTGTTAGTTGAGTCATAGTTCCTCCATAGGAATTCTTAAACGCAGATAGGGGGCATGAAAGCCCCCTTGAAAAATATTGCTATCCCCTTTAATTTGAAAGGGGGATGAAATGTGACAAGTGCTCTTAGGAACCGCTTCTAGTGCACATCCTTCCAGTAGTCTTTCTTCATTGCATAAGAAAATCCGAAAAGAATGACCAGGAAGATAAGCACACCATAACCCAGAGTCTTACGATAGCTCTGGTTTGGTTCGCCAATATATGACAGGAAAGCAACCAGATCACGAATCATGGTATTAAACTCTTCTGTTTCCATTGAGCCTGGTTTAACAACCTTAACACCCGTCAGAACTTTCACACCATCGTGTTCTTCATAGACAGCCTCTTTAACACCTTCCTGTTCCCAGAAAACATTAGGCATACCGACATCTTTGAAAATCACGTTGTTATGACCAGTTGTTTTTGCACTGTCTGCATAAAAACCAGTCAGATAAGTGTATAACCAGTCAACCCCTCGGGAGCGAGCGACCAGAGACAGATCGGGAGGAACCGCACCAAAAGCTTCTTTGGCATAGGCATCCGTCATAGTGGCTGTCATTGTACCACCAAATTTGACACCAAGATGGTTTAAATTACCCATAACCTGTTGTTCAGTCATGCCCAAATCACTGGCAACTCGATTGAAGCGTACAAATTTAGCTGAGTGACAACTTAAGCAATAGTCTGAAAAAACTTTAGCGCCACGTTGTAGTGAAGCTTCATCATCAACGTTTACATTAGCTGCAGTTAATGGATAACCACCTCCGCCGGCCATTACCAGGCCAGTATTCATCATTGCTATTGTCGTTAATAGCACAACTATGATTGTCTTTTTCATTTCATTGTTACCCTATCTGGAACTGGTTTATTTTTTTCCAACTTCGTGTAGAAAGGCATCAACAGGAAGAAAGCAAAATAGTAAAAGGTACATATCTGAGCTAACAGAGTACGTCCATCAGTTGGTGACAGAGTACCTAAAATACCCAGAACGATGAAAGCAACAACAAATAATGCCACCAGAATTTTATACCAGCCAGCACGATAACGGATTGACTTAACCGGGTTCCTATCCAGCCATGGCAGGAAGAACAGAACAACAATTGCTGCACCCATGGCAATAACACCAGGGAAAGCAGAACCGGCAATACTGGGCACTGCACGCAATACTGAATAGTAAGGAGTAAAGTACCAGACCGGAGCAATATGTTCAGGTGTCTTCAGAGGGTTCGCTGGTTCAAAGTTAGCGTGTTCCAGGAAGTAACCGAACATTTCAGGCATAAAGAATACGACAATTGAGAAAAACATCAGAAAGACAACAACGCCTACGATATCTTTAACAGAGTAGTAAGGGTGGAATGGGATACCATCTTTTGGAATACCATTTTCATCTTTGTTTTTCTTGATTTCAACACCATCAGGATTGTTAGAGCCGACTTCATGCAAAGCAATGATATGCGCCACAATCAGACCAATCAAAATCAGTGGAATAGCAACAATGTGCAAAGAGAAGAAACGATTCAGCGTCGCATCACCAATAACAAAATCACCACGAACCCAGATTCCCAGATCTTCACCAACAAATGGAATGGCACTAACCAGATTAATAATTACCTGAGCACCCCAGAAAGACATTTGACCCCAGGGTAATAAATAACCCATGAAACCTTCAGCCATCAGAGCCAGGAAGATTAATACACCGAAGATCCAGACTAATTCACGCGGTTTCTTATAAGAACCATAAATCAGACCACGGAACATGTGCATATAAA
>Ga0209013_10001641_pt1 | contig 20516 bp, 7 predicted proteins | sample Cruoilmetagenom2_FD_187291 | JGI IMG/M metagenome (GOLD analysis project Ga0209013, IMG submission 187291) | Oil polluted marine microbial communities from Coal Oil Point, Santa Barbara, California, USA - Sample 2 (SPAdes) (version 2) | ecosystem: Environmental > Aquatic > Marine > Oil seeps ...
CGATCAAAACGGCTTTCCAGCAAATCCAAACCTACAAAGCCGCCATCCCCAGCCTGTTCACCTATAACGGCCTGGTGGTGATCTCTGATGGCCTGGAAGCGCGCGCCGGAGCGCTCTCCTCAGGTTTCAGCCGCTTCATGGCCTGGAAAAGCGCCGACGGTCTCACCGAAGCCTCCCCACTGATCCCACAACTGGAAACCTTGATTCAGGGCTTGCTCAACCCGGTCACGCTGCTGGATGTGATTCGCCACTTTACGGTTTTCGAGCAGAGCAAAAAAGTAGATTTGCACAGCGGGATCACCACGGTTGAAACCGTCAAAAAGATGGCGGGCTACCACCAATATTACGCCGTCAATAAGGCGGTTGATTCGACCCTGCGGGCTGCCGATCTCTCCGGGGAGCGGCGAACCCGTGAAGATCCAGGAGCCTACGGCCTGCCCTCAGTTCAAGATCAGCCCAAAGGCGACCGCAAAGCCGGGGTGGTCTGGCACACCCAGGGCAGCGGCAAATCGCTCTCAATGGTCTTCTACGCCGGCAAAATCGTCCTGATCCTCGATAATCCCACCATCGTGGTCATCACCGACCGCAACGACCTCGATGATCAACTCTTCGATACCTTCGCGGCCTGCAAGCAGCTACTGCGCCAGGAGCCCGTCCAAGCCGAGAGCCGCGCCCATCTCAAATCCCTGCTCAAAGTGGCCTCCGGGGGTGTAGTCTTTACCACCATCCAAAAATTCCAGCCCGAAGAAGGCAATATTTACGAAACGCTTTCCGAGCGCAAAAATATCGTGGTGATCGCGGATGAAGCCCACCGTACTCAATATGGCTTCCAGGCCAAAACGGTGGATGAAAAAGACAAGCTGGGCAACGTCACCGGCAAAAAGGTGGTCTATGGTTTCGCCAAATACCTGCGCGATGCCCTGCCCCAAGCCACCTATCTGGGCTTTACTGGCACTCCGATTGAAAAGACCGACATCAACACCCCGGCGGTCTTTGGCAATTATGTGGATGTTTATGATATTGCCCAGGCGGTGGAAGATGGGGCTACGGTGCGAATTTTCTATGAAAGCCGCCTGGCCAAAATCGAGCTGAGCGAGCGGGGAAAGCAGTTGGTGCGGGAATTGGATGAGGAACTGGCTGAAGACGATCTCACCGATATCCAGAAGGCCAAAGCTAAATGGAAGCAGCTTGAGAGCCTGGTGGGTAGTGAGCGCCGTTTGAAAAACGTGGCCCAGGATATCGTCGCCCATTTCGAGCAGCGCCAAGCCGTCTTCGATGGCAAGGCCATGATCGTCACCATGTCCCGGCGGATCGCGGCGGCGATGTACCGTGAAATTACGGCCCTGCGCCCGGCCTGGCATCACAAAGATTTGGATAAGGGCGCTATCAAAGTGGTGATGACGGCGGACTCATCAGACGGGCCCGAAATGGCCCAGCACCACACCACCAAAGACCAGCGCCGTGGCTTGGCCGAACGTATGAAAACCCCCGCCGATGAACTCAAAATCGTGATCGTCTGCGATATGTGGCTGACCGGTTTCGATGTCCCCTCACTCGATAGCATGTATCTCGACAAACCCATGAAAGGCCACAACCTGATGCAGGCCATCGCCCGCGTCAATCGGGTTTACATGGATAAACCGGGTGGATTGATCGTTGATTATTTGGGGATCGCTGCCGATTTGAAAAAAGCGCTCTCATTTTATTCGGACAGCGGCGGCAAGGGAGATCCCGCTGAAACCCAGGAACAAGCCGTAGCCCTGATGCTGGAGAAATTGGAAGTGGTCTCGCAGATGTTCCACGGCTTCGCGTATGAAGAATACTTCGGAGCGGATACTTCCCGGAAGTTAGGGTTGATCCTGGCTGCCGAAGATTTTATTTTGAGCCTTGAAGATGGCCGCCTCCGCTACATCAACGAAGTGACTGCCCTCTCGCAGGCCTTCGCCATCTCCATCCCCCACGAGCAAGCCCTGGATGCCAAAGACGAAGTCGCCTTCTTCCAGGCCGTCAAAGCCCGGTTAGTCAAGTTTGACAGCACCGGTACTGGTCGCACCGATAAAGATCTCGAAACCGCCATCCGCCAGGTGATTGATCAAGCCCTGGTTTCGGATCAAGTGATCGACATATTCGATGCCGCCGGACTAAAAAAACCGGATATCTCGATCCTGTCCGAGGAGTTCCTGCTCGAAATTAAGGGCATGGAGCACAAGAACGTCGCCCTGGAATTACTTCGTAAGCTGCTCAACGATGAGATAAGAGCCAGAGCCAAAAAGAACCTGGTGCAGAGCAAATCCCTGATGGAGATGTTGGAGCAAGCCCTGAAACGCTATCACAACAAAGCTATTTCATCCGCCGAAGTCATCGAAGAACTCATCAATCTGGCCAAAGAAATCGAAAAGATGGATAGCGAAGCCGAAGAGATGGGCATGAGCGATTTTGAATATGCCTTCTATTCCGCTGTGGCCAACAACGAAAGCGCCCGCGAATTGATGAAGCAAGACAAGCTACGCGAGCTTGCCGTAGTCCTCACCGAGCGGGTGCGCAAAAACACATCCATTGACTGGACAATCAAAGAGAGCGTGCGCGCCAAGTTGAAAGTCATCGTCAAGCGCACCCTGCGGCAGTACGGATATCCACCGGATATGCAGAAGCTGGCGACGGATACGGTGCTGAAGCAGGCAGAGTTGATCGCGGAAGAGTTGACCACGGTATACAGGTAGATGCACTAAATAGGAGAGAATTGCTCTGGGAGATGCAGATTCTGCTAAATTTCCGCTCTCGATCCAGGGAAAGTATAAAGGTCAAGTTTTTGGTATGGTGTAAAACTTGCGCAATTCGACAAAGGGAAGAAGAGAGAATTCAAATCGGAGTATTCAAATGATTAAATGGGAACAATTTGAGATGGAGGAAAGGATTAGAAGTATTTTGAGGGATGTACCTGATTCTTCAGACGATCACCAGTTAGGTAGGGCGTATCTCACAGCATACCAAATCGCGATTGAATTCAAACAGAGGTATTTCGAAGATTTTGAAGCATTTCTTTTGCCATTAGGTGGGGCAGGGATAGGCCAACGAAATAGTTTTTCCCAGTATATTGCTAACCAACTTTCACGAAGAATTGGAGCGGGGTATTTGCCTGAGGTTGAGGGTGGATTTTTATCAAATCAGCATTTGAAGGACATTCATTTCCGGGATGGCGAAGATGAGATCACGTCTTCCTTGACAGATTCCGGCTTTACACTTTCCATGTTTTGGTTGAGGGATTGATGGAAAAAGGGAGATTGTAGTATGGAAGCAAAAAATTTACCACTTCGACATATCACCATTCGAGTGCCCTGGCATGATACTGGCTGGGCTGGAAATATTTGCAATAAACCTGAAGATAACATTGCTTGTCTGATATTAGATCGCATTCGAGAAACCCGTGACGATGCTGCGGAGGAAGCTATTGCCGGGCAATCATGGGAAGATCTTCCAGAAGAAGACTTGCCGCCTTGTGTTGCCGAACGGGGTAACTTCATGTCCCCTTATGCAATTACTCGTAAACTCTCCCATCCTTATGCCAAAATAAGCAAATCCCACCAACATTTATTGCCAACTACCTATCGCTATCCACCGTATTCGGCAAGTTCTGTCCCATTCAGTTGGATGCTCTCCGAAGAAGCCCATCAAAAAGCGAGTATGTTGGATCTGGATTTCAGAGAAGAGTTGGAAGAAAAAGCACATGAGATCATGAGATTCAAAACCACCTGGTTGCAAACAAAACACAATCAATTGACCATGCTGGATACGTTTTTTGGAGCATTGCAACCGAATAAGTCTTTGTGTTTCTTTTATGCTAAACGAACGCCTTTGACTGAAGATAGCCGAAGGGTTATTATTGGTGTAGGCTGGGTTACGGATGTTGGCCAATCAAAGGAATACGAATACAGCGAAAGTGGACATTTTATAGGTAGCGTGCTGTGGGAACGTCCAGTCTATCATTCAATCCGTGACAATTTCAACGAAGGATTCCTTTTCCCTTACCATCAAGTACTCAAATACCTGGATGAACACCCTGAAGAGACGCCAGAAGATTTCATTGCCTTTGCTCCTGATGACCATTTCTGGTCTTTTAGTTTTGCAGCGGAACACTTGACCCATGATGGAGCCATCGCCTCTATTCTAGCTTGTCTACGGGCAATGGCTAATATAAAAAGAGTTGTCCCTGGCGAGTGGGGAAAGGTTGAAGTCTGGCTGAATGCCCGTTTGAATGAACTTTGGGGGATGCGTGGCCCTTGTCCAGGTTTGGGTTCAGCACTCTCAGCTTTTGGTGTGCAGCATGGCACTTTGTTGGCCTATGAGATTGAGAGCATACTAGTGGATAGCGAGAATCTTGACCCTTGGCCTTTTGTAGATCAACTCTTCCGTGATCCACTCACTCAGGTGGAGCATCTTCAGAAATATGTGACCCCTACACTTTCAAAGAAATGGCAAGCGTTGCCAGATGAACGGCGAGAATTAGTAATGCTCCTCAGCCGATTTGAGCTTTCTATTGAGCAAGCGACTTGCTGGTATGTCAAGGAAGACTCACGACGACAAAATTTGGATGTGGATATCACAGATGCGGAACTGCTCACCAATCCTTATTTGCTGTATGAATTAGATCGTGGTGCAGCAGATCCAGTATTTTTGAGTACAATTGATCGTGGTCTATTTCCAGACGACTCGGGGCGGGAAGAATATCCGATTCCGACACCATCAGGGCTAGAGGATTCTACAGATCCCCGTCGGGTTCGAGCATTTGTTGTGGCGCAGCTAGAGAAAGCCGCAGTCAATGGTCATACATTGTACTTGCGCGATGATATTATTCGAGCGATACGTGACCTAGAAGTACAGCCTCCTTGCCTGGTTGATGGGGATTTGATGCGGGTGGTTGAGGATACATTTCCACCGGTTGTAAATGTAATCGATATAAGCGATAGGAGAGCTGCTTACCAACTCGATCGGTTGGAGGAGACTGGTAAGGTTATTCGCGCGGCTGTAAATCGAAGACTTAGAGGTCAGCGACATCAGGTTGAGATTGATTGGCGCGAAAGACTGGATGCCTCTTTTGGAGGAAAAGCTCCAGAAGACGATCAAGAAGAACAGGATGCGCGCCAGGAAAAAGGAGAGGCTTTGCAAGAGTTGTTTGCTTCTCGGATTAGCGTTTTGATTGGGCCTGCTGGCACTGGGAAAACTACCCTCTTGAAAGTGCTATGTAACGCTCCTGAAGTCAAAAATGAAGGTGTTTTGTTATTAGCACCAACTGGAAAAGCGCGTGTTCGTATGGAGACGCAAACCGAGACTAAAGGAGCACAGACAATTGCTCAGTTCCTCCTAGCGCATGAACGATATGACACAAGCACTAGGTGTTATATCGTTTCAAAGACAGCCAGAATGTATCAAGGAAGTAGCACGGTTATCATCGATGAATCTTCAATGCTTACTGAGGAGCAGTTAGGAGCATTGATTAGCAGCTTGTCTGGTGTAAAACGTTTGGTTTTGGTGGGTGACCACCGTCAACTTCCTCCCATTGGGGCCGGAAGACCATTCTTGGACATTGTTCAACATCTGGCTCCTGAAAATGTTGAAACTTTGTTTCCCCGAGTTGCTCCAGGATTTGCAGAACTGACTATAAGACGTAGGCAAACTGGTTCTGATGACCGGGATGACCTCCTGCTGGCTGATTGGTTTAGCGGGCGGTCTTTAGACCCTGGGGCAGATGAAATCTGGTCACGTATTTCTGAAGATGCTACTTCTAATGAGGTGCGGTTTATTCGATGGGATCATCATGATGAATTGAGAGAGAAATTACTTGCGGCTATCGTTGAAGAACTTGAATTAGATGGAATTGAAGATACTGATGGTTTTGAAATCTCCTTAGGGGGAAGTAAATTCAAAGAAAGGGGTGTATTTTTCTGGGCAGGTAGAGATGGTAAACCTGGAGCATGTGGCAAAGTGGAAAATTGGCAAATTTTATCTCCTGTTAGGAACCAACCACAAGGAGTTGAAGCAATAAATCGAAGTATTCAAAGTACATTTAGGGCGAAAACAAAAGAATTCGCGACTGCAAGGAGAAGAAGAATCCCAAAGCCAATGGGACGCGAAGAAATCATATATGGAGATAAGGTCATCCAGAATCAAAATGAAAGAAGATATAAAGTATGGCCTAAAGATGGCGCTCTTCAATATGTTGCGAATGGAGAAATTGGCATTGTAGTTGGTCAGTTTAAGGGAAAGAATGCCAAATATTCTGGGCTTCCATGGAAAATGGAAGTAGAGTTTTCTTCTCAACCTGGATATAAGTACGATTATAGCAACTGGGATTTTGGAGAAGATACAGATCCGAAAATTGAGCTTGCTTATGCGTTAACAATTCATAAGGTTCAAGGATCAGAATTTGGTATTGGATTCCTTGTTCTTCCAAACCCATGCAGACTCTTATCCCGTGAATTGTTGTATACAGCTTTAACTCGCCAGATTGAAAAAGTAGTCATTCTGCATCAGGGTGAGCGAAATGAACTAAAAACATATTCTAGCGATTCTTATTCTGAGGCTGCTAGGCGACTTACAAATCTATTTGTTTCACCTGATCCTGTAGAGATTCGCGATCGGTTCCTGGAAGATCGTTTAATCCATCGCACCCGTCGGAGTGATATGGTGCGCTCCAAATCGGAAGTGATCATTGCAGATTTGCTTTACAGTAAAGGCATAGATTACCAATATGAGCTGGCACTTCCTGACCACGATGGAGGTAAGCCCAGATATCCAGATTTTACATTTGAAGATGATGAAATGGGTGTCACATACTATTGGGAACACCTAGGAATGCTTCGCCAACCAAAATATCGTAGACGTTGGGAGCGAAAATTAGCTTGGTATAGGGATCAGGGAATTCTTCCAAACGATGAGAGTGGTGGCCCCAATGGCACATTGATAATAACTAAGGATGATATACATGGCGGCATACAATCTAATGAAATCGAACAAATGTTGAATGAGATTCTTGGGCTTTGAATTTCGAATCATCCAATAATAATAAATAATATTTTTTGAGTTGGTTGAAAATAAAATATTTCTTCGCGTAAGAGGATGGCTTTGCTCGAAAAATGTGGGGATCTCCATGCCTGTGAAAAAATACTCTCACAAACTGTTGAGGGTGTTTGTTTACTTGGTGATATTTCTCTTTCGAAAGAAGACCTCGAAGTTTTATCCGAGTTTATTCGCCAAAAGATTACTCCAAGTATATCTAGGGGAACTCAATATCTAAACTTTGAAACTCCTACTTGCCTAGTATATTTTCTCGTAGGCATGGGTAGATATTACGATAAAGAATCCGGTTATTGGCCAGCAATCGAAGAGAAGATCGGACTGATTGATTCAAACTGGCAAGTGAGATGGGGGCAAACCTTTTTAGATTTCCTACTAGAACATCAATTACCAAAATTTGATAAAGAAGAGGGATTGACCTATGTTACTCCCATACTTGGTCATTTCGGTATCCCAGAAGATTGCTATGAAGAGTATTTTGAAGGAATTTTAGATCCTCTCGTTCGACGCGATTTACTCAATCCATTCGATGAAGAGGAGATTATCCACGATTTAAATGCTATACGCCGTCTAAACAGAAAAAGGTTAGATTTGGAGCCAGAAAAAAAAGAAAGAGTCGAAAAACTTAAAAAACTTAGAAGAAAACGCAGGCAGTTTGTTGATCAAATAAAAAAATATAAAGATATAGATTCTTTGTTACATGCGGAAGATGAAGCTGAAAGAAAAAGAAATTTACTGCAAGGATTAGAGGAATCTGAGTTTGACAAAGAAAAGTATGAACAAGAACTCGAAATTCTCGGTGAAAAAATCCGCAAACTAGAATCGCAGGAAAAGAGCTTACTCGAGCAGTTCAATTCATTTGGCCAAAAGGAAAAATCCATTCTTGAACAGGAAACTGATTTTTGTCGGATTATCTATGGGTATCGGGATTTAACTATTGTAATAGCTCAGCTTCTAGTTGATGATGAAGAACAACTCAACGAATTATTTTCAATTTGGGATTATTTGTCAACTAAAAAGTGGAGTAATAATTTTGGTACTGAACTTATAAATTTTCCTCTTGATCAACTCACACATCAAATAAATCAATATCATAATTTGGATGAACATCTTCAGGGTATTCAGGAAGAAATTGATCTCTTGAGAATTTCCCAAAAGGAATTAATAAAATCACCACCGATTTATTTAATGCCACTATTACTTATTGGGGAAACCTTAATACTAATTGGAAGACATAATCCCTCATCGAAGCTTGTTCACGCAGGTAATTCATTGATCACCGCTGGTTTTGTGGGAAATCGCTCAGATTATGAGATTTATCAAAAACAAGAAGACCAGATTATCCATCGTAATTCTGAGTATCACAAAAATTTTGGTGAATTGGAAATTCAGGGAAATGCAATAAAAGAAACATTATCTAGTATTCCTCTGAAGAAAAGTATTTTTGAGAATCTTACAATTGAGCTACATGATCAATTAGTCAAATTGAAAAGTTATTATGAGCAAATTGACGAAAACCGCTTGCTTCAAAGTGAATTAGAAAAGGAATATGAACGATTTGAATTGGATGCTGCAGCGCTATTATATGCCTTGGAATTTTCCATTGAAGGTGACATGAATCAATTAGTATCCATTATTAGAAAAGTTTACGATGAAGCTAGTCGCCATAAAAACGCTGCAATTAGAGCAAAACAAATTCTCGAGCACACGGTTAAACCAGCTCTTATAGATCATCGAATTCAAAATAGCTCTCTCCAGGAAGAACTCCAAAATATTAATATAAGACTTGAAGAATTAGGTGGTGGGTCAATCGAGAGAGGAGTTGAGTTAGTAAAAGAAATCTACGAGTTTTTAAGGCGAGTAGCTGAAACTAGGATTGAACTGGTGTCTCTCTATCCTAATATTCAATTGACTGAGAAAAAAATTAGAGATCATGGTTGGAAAATTTTAGAAATCGCTTTCAAAAAAGATGTCGAGAATATCGATCACGAGATAATATTCGAAAAAGAATCCTTGAAGGATATATGTAATGGTTTGGATCGGGTCCCAAAACAATATCTTGGCATTGATGAACCAATCCGCCGCTTCTTATTGTATGGGGGTCCCTCTGCTGATGATTTTCTTGTGAGTTCTGTTCATTTGTTTGCAAGTATGGCAATCGGAGAATTGGATGATAATATCCAACATTTAAGATTGCCCCAAAATTTTGTTGAGAAATTCCAAAAATGGTGGGAATACAAGCAGACCATCGAAGAGATTGATCGTTATAGAGATGAAGAGACTGATACTACAACTGGACAAAAATTCAGGGCACCACAAATTTTCTTTGAACCTTCAACTGCTGAGGTTCAGGTTATATTTCCCCCACAGCTCTTACTAACCCCGCGTCATAATGAAAATATATATCTAAAAGTATATACTCCAAATATACAAGAAGAAATATGCAGAATTCACTTGAATCTTTATCAACACTCTCAGGAATTAGTCCAAAGCTACTCCCAAGAATTTGCCCTACCGATTCCATCGAGTTCCTATCGTTTTTCACTGCAGGGTAATACCGCTGTAATAAATGAATGGGAAAGTGTAGCACCAGGGGATGGTGACAACTATTTGGTTTTCGACACGCTTTCGCACAAACTAATCAAGGAACAAATTCTCCCGAAAGGTCCACTCACTTTTTTACTAAGAACAAGATTCACAATTGACCCACCAGAATGTGTTCTTGTTGAAGGTAATAGTCTAATCGGAGATTGGGGAGATTATATCTGGTACCAAGCAGATTTGACATCTGTGGATGAACTATGGCTTGTAGATGAGGGAAATCAACGGTTCCAACTTTCAATTGCATCCTTTACGGTTCCTTCTTTGGAACTTATTGGGGGGAAAGTGTTGAAGGGAGTTTTGTCAGATGAGCGTCCGATGTTTGTCGAACCACCGGATTATATTAGGATACCACTTAACGATTTGGGGGAGCTTGCTCTAATGAGGCTCTCCATATTCGCAGAAAAAGGAAAAGGTGATTTCCAAATAAAACATGTCCAAATTGAAGACTTGATGAATATCATAGAAGATCATCTTTCTGATGGTTGGCTTGATATTCCTCTAAAACACGAATCATTACTCGGTCAATTGCCAATGGGTAATATTGATATCCGAGTTTATAAGTCCCCTTACTTAGATCGACGATTCTCATTCTGTGTATCACCACAAATAACTATTAATTTTGATCAAGAGTTTTACCTTCCTTATGTAGAAGAACCTTACAAAGCAGTCGTTACGTTGACACTTCTCCCAAATTGCACATTTAAACCGAGACTACCGGCCAGAATTCATTCAATGGAGGGAAATGAATATCAAATATTAGTCCCAATTTCAGAGAATGAATTTGTTGGAGCTTTTTATATTAGTAACAACAATTTCACTCTACCAATTTCCATTGTGATCCCCAAAGTAATGTGGCGGATACAAGGGCTGGATGATTCTAGATATGATATCTGGCTTGATAGAGTTGCTGAAGAAGAGTTTTGGATTGGAGATTGGACGAATTCTCAAGAACTATTTCTTGTGGTCAAAACCCCACTTTTATACGAAGGAAAAGTATCCCTTTCCATAACCAGCAATTCGGATCCGATAAGTGTTGAAGAAGTTGCTGACGGGAACACGCGATTTGATCTCAAGGCACTTGAAGATATGCTTCGCTCCGGTTCATCTTTAGAAACTTTCTCACTATCGTTTACCGATTCACAATCACACATCAAAGATGTTAATTTATTTTCCATCCGGACGCGTTGGGAAGCTGAGAATATCAAATGTTTTCAATATCCAGAGGGAAAAGTAATTCGTCTTAATATAACCTGGGATGAAAAGGGTAAAGCTGACGAAAAGGTTGTACGTATGTGGTATATCTCCACTGGGAAGACACACATTGTTCACCAGGAAAAAGTACCTCAAGATATTTCTGAGGTTGAAATTAAAATAAAATCAAGGAAATTGATATCGGGGAATTATCTAATTCATATCGAACCTTATAATGAGTGGTCTTCCCAACCATTAACACCACCAAAGGGAAAACAAAATATAATTCTAGTAGAGATAATCATCGAAAAACCAAAAGAAACGATTTTAATACGCCGAATTTGGGTTAATCCAAGCCATTGTTACGATCTACCAATAGATTCCTACAAAATAAAAATTATCGGTAAAGTATCGAACCTTAAACTTCCTGATGAATTCGAAAAGGAAGATATCGGTCGCGTTTTAGTGAAAAGGTTAAATGAAGATTGGTACGTAGGTATTCTTGAAGTAAAAGGATTCCAGGATGTTATCGATCATCTGGGGAGAACAAACCCAGTGAAAATTGAGTATGACTCAGATAAGCAAGAGGTCACTTCCATCGAAGATCGTCAAGGAGATGGCACCGTTTATTGTCACGAATGTAATATGCTTTTCTGGAGTCAAGAAATGGTATTGAAGGAAAAAAGGATTAATCATCGAAATTACGGTCCAATTGAGCGATTCTGCATTGATTGGAAAATAGAAGAGTAACATAAAGCAAGCAGTGAGGAATTAGAATGTCTTTAGATCCTATCAGAACCACAAAAGCCATCACCGAAAGTTACCTCAATTATCTCTCAACTACATTTCGGATGAAAGATCCTGACCTCCAAAATCAATTTGAAAATGCTTTACGTAAACCTGATAAATTCGTTAAAGGTCCAATTCTTGAAGCGACACCTCCATTCGAGACTATGTCGACGTTAGAGGAGCTGATCCAATCTGGTATTTTATCTCCCCGCTTCCGCAACTTAAAAACCGGAAAACTTCCTTTAGATCGTCCTCTCTATCTTCATCAATTTCACGCTATCAAAAAGACGGTCCAATTTAATCGGAATATTGTGGTAGCCACTGGGACGGGTAGTGGCAAAACCGAAGCATTTTTAATACCTATCTTCCAATACCTCTTTGAACAAGCTGAGAAAGGGGAATTACATCCAGGCGTCAGAGCACTTTTACTTTACCCGATGAATGCACTCGCAAATGACCAAATGGCAAGACTGCGAGAAGTCCTTAAGAATATTGATTACATTACATTCGGACGTTATACAGGAGAAACAAAGAACAAAGAGAAAGATGCTTTAGATTTGTATCGAAAGATGTTCAATAGGGAACCTCATCCTAATGAATTAATTTCTCGTGAAGTAATGCGCGAAAATCCTCCTAATCTCCTTCTGACAAACTACGCAATGTTAGAATATTTGCTTCTCCGTCCTGACGATAATGTTTTCTTTGATGGTGTTTTTGCACAAAGTTGGCGGTTCATTGTTTTAGATGAGGCCCATACATTTTACGGCGCAAAAGGAATCGAAATGGCTATGCTCCTCAGGAGACTCAAAGACAGAGTTGTGCAAAGCCAGTCAGGAAAATTACAATGTATAGCAACTAGTGCAACTCTAGGGTCCGATAAAAGAGATTTCCCGGAAATCGCGAAGTTTGCGGAAAATATATTTGGTGAGCATTTTGAATGGGTTGAAGATGATCAAACTCGACAAGATGTGATCAAATCCACCCGTAAACCTATGGGCGAGCTGAGCCCAATTCATTGGACGCCAGATCCGGATCTTTATCCCGAATGGCAAAAGGTAATCAACGATCACAAATTAACTCGTAAAGTAGACGCTCTCGCAAAATTGGGTAGGGAGGCTGGAATTCCAGAAAATGTGGTCAATGCTGCTCTCGAATTTGGAAATCAGGCACAGTCGTATCAAACGTTTCTATATGATGCTCTTAAAGGCGACACTCATCTAATATCTCTGCGTCAGTCTCTCGCGCAGAATCCCCAATATCTTTCTAATATTGCACAAACTGTGTTTGGTGAGAACCCTTATTCAACAAAATTGTTAGTATCTTTAGTGGATGTCGCTGCCAAAGCCAAACTATCCGAGGATGATCAACCTCTTATCCCAGCGCGATATCATTTCTTCGTCCGTGCAATTGAGGGTGCCTATTTATCCCTTCGTCCCAGTAATAGTTTATATCTTGAAAGACGTGAAAATGTTGTTCTAGATGGTCATTCTTATTCTGTTTTTGAAATTGCTACTTGTAGGCAATGTGGCGCTACCTATTTAACGGGTGAGCTTGAGGTATCTAATGGGACAACTTACTTGAAGCAGCCTGGGAAGCATTACTTCGAAGATCCTAGTAATTTAGAATTTTACTTCCTGCCCAATCAAGGATTTAATGAGCTACCAGAGGATGAGGATTCGCGGGTTGAATTAGATGAAGATGAAGAAGTAGAACTATTCGAGGATGACTATTTATTATGTGTGGCTTGTGGCGCCATCGATCACTCCACCCTGCTTTTGCCACTATGTAAATGTGGAGAGGAAAACCATGTTTCTTTGATAAAGGTCTCATCAAAGCGCGGGAAAGTTTTCAAGTGCCCTGCATGCAGTTCTATTAGTCCCGCTGGTCTTGTTTGGCGCTTCTTTACGGGGAATGATGCGACAGCTAGTGTTCTTTCTACTTCTTTGTATCAAGAAATCCCACCCAGAAAAAAACAAAAGGAAGGGGAAATAGGAAAAGAATCAGAGAAGATTGATATATGGAGCCAGCCTGCACAATCCACAGCATCCAGTTTTAGAAAAAGGATGTCATTTGACCAGGGTTTGCGTCAATTGCTAATTTTTTCTGACAGCCGGCAAGATGCAGCATTCTTTGCACCTTATCTAAATCGTACTTATTCCCAATTCCTCCGACGACGGGTTATTTTACAAGTCTTAGATGAAAATCGTGAGAAAGTCCTCGACAACCGATGGAGAATTGGAGATCTCATTATCCCACTTCGAAGAGCTGCTGATCAAATCAACTTACTATCTGGAATGAGTAATCAACAAAAGGAAGCCGAGGCTTGGAAGTGGATCCTTTATGAGCTTTTAGCAATGGATAGGCGAAACAGCTTGGAAGGTTTAGGTTTACTTGGGTTTTCCATTGTTATGCCTGAAACATGGTCTCCATTAATGGGATTCCAAAGTATAGGTCTTACAGAGGATGAAACCAAAACACTTTATCAAGTCATGTTGGCAAATTTTAGAAGCAAAGGTGCAGTCCTTTTTCCAAACGAAGTATCTCCTGATGATAATTTCTTCACGCCACGGAACCGGGAATACTTTTTCGTTAAAAAAAGACCTAGAAATGGTAGCGCTTTAAAAAATATTTTCGGTTGGAATCCAACAAGAAATGGGGGCATGAATATTCGTTTAGATTATCTGCTAAGAGTAATTCGATCGGGACTAGAACAAGAGATATCCTACGAAGATGCAAACGATATCCTGAATGCTCTTTGGAATAATGATTTCTTTCCAAATAATCATCCGGGCAAATGGAGAGATTACTTCTCAATAATTCCATTAAAAAATGGTCTGGTTGTATATCAAATAAAAACTGATTGCTGGGAACTTCGACCTGGTATCCTTGATCCTGCCATTAAATGGTACATTTGTGATACTTGTAATAATCTTACTCTTAATAACATTCGTTGTGTATGTCCTACCTATCGATGTGAAGGCAAGTTGAATGAATGTCATCCATCAGAGGTATTTAAGGACAATCACTATAGACATCTATACTCAAATATTAAACCTATACGATTAATTGCTAAGGAGCATACCGCTCAGCTCACCAGCCAGCGCGCAGCGGAATTACAAACACAATTTATCCAAGGGGATGTAGATGTCCTAAGTTGTTCAACCACATTCGAGTTGGGAGTTGATGTTGGGGAACTTGAATCGGTTTTCATGCGCAATGTCCCTCCATTCGCATCTAATTATATTCAGCGCGCGGGTCGCGCTGGTCGTCGCACTAGCTCCACCGCTTTCGCGTTAACATTTGCCCAGCGACGATCACACGATTTAACTCACTACAACAATCCGCTAAGACTTGTTTCCGGTGAAATTAGGGCTCCATATTTCGAAATCGCTAATGAAAAAATTATTAGACGGCATGTTTATGCAACTGCTATTGCGTCCCTTTGGAAAATATATCCCGATACTTTTCCTAAAGTAAGTACATTTTTCTTTCGCGATGGAGAATCTGGTCCTGATTTGTTTCAAAATTATCTAGCCCAAAGACCATCAGATCTTCAAAAATCACTCAAGAGAATTGTTCCTAAAGAACTCCATAATGAGTTGCAGTTAGAAGATTGGGGTTGGGTGGATGGACTTTTTGATCATAAAAATGGAGTTATGTCGCTAGCAAATGATAGAGTTATTAATGATGTGACTCAATTGCATGCAAGGCGAGCAGATCTAATTGAAGCGCATAAGCCATCTGATTTTATTTTGAGAGTAATCAACACAATTGAACGGGAATATCTCATTAATTATCTTTCGAAACAAAATGTCATTCCAAAATACGGTTTCCCAGTAGATGTTGTTGATCTTCAAATCCTTCATCACTCAGAAGAAGCCAAAATATTAGAGCTAAACCGTGATTTACGGATTGCTCTTTCTGAATATGCACCTAGTAGTCAGGTTGTTGCGGCTGGGAAATTATGGACGAGTCGTTATATCAAGAAACTGCCGGATCGAAGTTGGCGAAGATATAGTTACGCTGTTTGTGATTATTGCCAATGCTATCAGCGGATACTTTCTGAAACTGCTGAGAAACTTGAATTTTGTAATGCGTGCGGAATGCCACTAGATGGACGTAATAAGGGTGATTTCATCATCCCGCAATTTGGATTTATCACCGAAATTGGACCTCCTGGGAAACCGGGCGATTCACGGCCAGAGCGGACATACACAACTCGCACCTATTTCAGCAGGGGCATATCTAAGGAAACAGGAGAAATATCGATACCCTTAAAAGGAGTGAATGTGGTTATCTCTCCTGCAGAGGATGGGGAATTAGCTGTAATCAATCACGCTGGTTATCGGGGTTTTAAAATTTGTTATAGTTGTGGTTTTGCCGTTCTTGGAAATGAGAATGTTAAGAGTCCACATCTAACTCCTTGGAGGGCTGAGTGCAGAGGGAGGCTCACACGACTTTTTTTGGGCCATGAATTTAAGACAGACGTTCTACAGATACGTTTTGAGGGATATACAAATAATCATCGAGGATTCTGGTATTCGCTTCTTTATGCGCTGCTTGAGGGAGCTAGCCAGACTCTCGAGATTGATCGCCAGGATCTGGATGGAATACTTTACCCATACTCAGGTGATCCCTCCATGCCAGCGTTAGTTCTATACGATGATGTACCTGGAGGAGCTGGGCACGTCCGCCGTATAGCCAAGAGCGAACGACGCTTGATTGAAATCCTAAAAGCTTCTTTGCATAAACTTGAGTTATGTGATTGTGGAGGGGATCTGAAAAATACAAGCTGTTATGGATGTCTTAGAAATTATCGCAATCAGTTCTGTCATGACGAATTGGAACGAGGTCCAATTATTGAGTTCATTCACTCGATTCTTGGATCACAATTAGTCTAAAATTGACGTTTATTGGCTTAAATAAATTTACAAAATCGTTTCATTGCCTTGGATGGTGATAAGCCTGATTTGAAGCTAGAAAAAGTGAGGCGTCTTCAAGAGGAATTGGCTGTCCGCGGTATAGACTTTGAAATCAGGGCACTCTCAAAGAAAAAATTGCCTCATGATCGATTATTGTACAGCCCTACACAGGTTATTAATATGCCGCCGTTCACGGGAGCTTATGGGGATCACAAACACGTAAGTGAGTACACAACATCCAATATTGGTGAGGAGTATTTCAATGAATTATGGAAAATTGCTCAAAAGCTTGAAGAAATATGGGGTTGTAGAAGTGTGTTATTGGAGATCATTAAATGATCATTCTTTTGTATCGTTTCATTAGCCTGTTAGACAAAATAGGGTGGAGCTTACCGAATCTGATTTCTCGCGATTTCTCCTTGATGAAGACGATGAGGAACTCATTTTCGATGAACAAGATCGATGGCGGATACTGAATAACTTTTCATATTCGGGTGAGTTTACACATATCGATAAACAGAATATTTCTGCCTATTTCCAGGCAATTCTCATTGCCTGGATTGGCTACAATCACTAAATAACTAATAACGGCCCCATGAATTACACGTCGGTTATCGGGTTTTTGACGAAATCATAATCTTTCTAGTTGCAGCAGATCAGAATCATCTTTTTGACAAAATATCCGGAGTATTAACCGCTTTTGATGCTGCCGTGTTAATGATAGTATTGCCGAAGTTTCATGGATCTCGAAGCAAGTTGGAAACTCCCCTGAGATCAATATTGGCTTGGTGCATGGATCCCTGACGCACCAGCAGAGCAAGCAATTACAGATATGCTAAAAGAAAGCGAAGGTTTGATTACTGATTCTTTCTCTCAGTTAGTATATCGTTGTCCCCGTACAGCAGAACGTGCTCAACGAATGTTATGGTCGTTGCCTCAACAGGTTTTGCAGCTTTTAGTTAGTGTGTTTCAAATTAGCTTAGTAAACTCTATTCCCTTAAGTGAGATAAAGGTCTGGATTCTTCTTGTAATATGGCAGTAACAGTTAACATTCAGAACAACTTATTAAAGAACTTGACCTGGTTGACCTTACAATCCTAAAAATTGAGCATCATTTGGAACAAAGCATGTTATAAAAACTTATCGATTATCAAGTAATTCTAGCTCACGGCCTATATATTCATAATCTACCAGTTTTACTGTACGAGAGTGGGCAATATGGTTACGTAACGTTCGACATGCAGAAACAATCGGAAGCCAATGTCGCTGTGAATAAAGATCTCTAACCGTCTTCAGCAAGTGTTCTAAATAACCCCATGAAGTTGCCATTGGATCCTCCTGGACAGCTTCAAAATCCTCCATAACATTAGGTTGATCCCAACGAATAGGCCAATCAGAACCATAATGAGCAGTCAAGTTACGACAAACGCGCAAGCGAAGACCATCTAAAATTGGCAAAAGTAATTCTGATTGACCTCGCCAAATACGATATCTAAGCATGTTCTTGCGTTTCAGTACAGCTAGCGCGGCTGTATGGATTTCCAGTCCATATTCGGGTGTGAAATTAAGGATCCCTTTAGACCATAACTCTTTAAAGCTCGCCTGAGGAGCGTGAGCAAGCTGTTTTTGATACTCACCAAAGTCAATTCCTGGCAGATGGAGTTCTGCCAAGCTGTTTTCATCCCAATTCCTGAGGATAGCGTATTGGCAGAGGGTTTCGATCAATTCTTCGAATGTAGTATAAACTGCTGTCCACAGATATTCAACTAAGTTGATATCACCCAGAGCTAGAGATGGCAGGATGTATTCACGCCAACGTGCCGCTGGCATAAAATCAATCTCATTGTCAATAAGCCTGCACAGCAAATGTACCTCAAGGATAGAGGGAAAACCCCACCACCAGCGAAGTGATAGATAGATATTGCTTTCCGGGATCAACGAAAGCATATTTTCTGCAGGCGCAATCGCACATAGTGAGGTTGGCATTTGCCCAAGATTTTTCTGCTGCTGGCTGATCTGAGCCCATTTGTCAAAAACTTCCATCCACCTCTTTAGCTGAGCGCCCGGCAAATTATCAAGCCCTCTGAGAATGATCACTTCAGGTAAGTTGACATTGTTTGCAACGTTTATTAACGTGTGAGGAGTTTCAGTGTCACTCCAATGCAGATCCAGCCCTTCGGCTAAAACAGTTTCTGGATTCTGTTCATCGGGTACCGGTAATAGGTTTAGCTCCTGAATATAAAAATCACGATGCCACAGATCCTTTTGGATGTGCGCTAAAACAGGTCCTGGGTCTATTCCGACAGGCAACAGTCCAAGTACACTGCGCCGATTAGAAATATCTTCTATGATGCCTTGCAAATAACTTCTCACACTCGGCATCTGATAGAGATGTTCTTCTATGCCACTGGTCATTTTGCCTGGAGTACCCGCTTGACAATGGAATCGATTTCAATCTCGTCATCCACATGTTTAAGAATCCCAAATCGATCCATATAAGCTAGTGCTCGATCACACATGGATTTGGTCAATTGATCTCCACTTTCTATTATTATTGGTGTGATCAGTTCATGGGGTATCCTTATTTCATTAAAAGCTAATATTGGGTTCAACACCCTGATGATCGGATTTATTTCAATTACTCCTAGTGCAGACACGAAATCTTTATGTAGATCAGTATTCTGTTTTTCCAGTTCGGAAAGGATATCCAACCCGGTCGGGCGGGGGTCATCTTCCTTTCCTAATCGACCAAACAGTTTGTCCAACAACCAGGGCCATCCTCCAGTCGCCGTCAAGACTTCTTGACACACAGTATCAGATTCAGCTTTATTGTGTTGGTAAAGACGCTTTCGAATTCCGACATTATTCCATCTCTTCGGAGAAATAACCGCATCACACTTCTCTTCCAGACTTTTACGCAAACTATCTGGTAGTGAATGCCATACCCAAGCCGCATCTGGATCAAATAAGAACAGTAAGCGAAGAACCTTTCGCTTTGATTGATGGCGTTTGCAGTACTCAATTGCCCCTTCTACAACGCTCTGTATTTCTTCGGGGGTTGATGGATATGGCTTATAGTATGCAATAATGTGATCCATGTCTGGATAAATTCGCATGTGCTTGTTTAACAACTGATCCAAGTCATCACCGGTTAATATATAAAGCGGGATCTCCAAAAAGCTCCCAGGTGGAGGAGTGCCTTCAGATGGAACAAACCGCTTAATTGCGGATTCTATATTTTGCCAACCCAGGGCATCTGATCCAAAAATTAAGCCTACCCCAAAACTTTTTTTGTTAAGGCTCCGTTCTTGGGAGTGGGTGAAAGGGCTATACTGACTTGCTCGTTCGTCTAGAGGGAAATGATGGTAATCCGCCTCAAAAGGTGTTGGGGGCTGCTTATCAGAAAGCTCAATAAGCTGTTTATCTATGTCCGCTTCGCTGCCCATTAGCCTGACCAAGTTGGGGCTACGTAGCCTGTAATGTCCATCTGCATCTCGAACCAGCACACCCAAACCTACCATCTCGTCCAGAAGGCTACGCAGCTCTTCAGTCGAGACTTCGCCAAAACCTTGTGGCCACCAAGAACGTACCAATCCCAAGATTTCTCCGGGAGAATATGGTCGGGCGTAACTATCCTTATTTTCCATTTGATCTTCGATAAGCGTCCAGGCAATTGCCTGATAGCGCATGTCCAATGCAAGTGTCCAATCGAACCGTTCGCGTATGCGAACGTGCACTCGACGGTAAACCGCCTCCACATCTTTCTGTTCAATTTTAAATGGTACTTGTTTCTGGCCAGGCGCGGAGCGGATACGGTTGATCAGTTCTTGGCAGAAAAGCTGGATTAATCCAGGATGGTAGTTTGTGTAGGATAAAATCCGTAAAGGCCCACTATCATCGCTAAACCGATAACCCAAATACGCTAAAGGCTCGCGCACG
>Ga0209013_10001642_pt1 | contig 20516 bp, 20 predicted proteins | sample Cruoilmetagenom2_FD_187291 | JGI IMG/M metagenome (GOLD analysis project Ga0209013, IMG submission 187291) | Oil polluted marine microbial communities from Coal Oil Point, Santa Barbara, California, USA - Sample 2 (SPAdes) (version 2) | ecosystem: Environmental > Aquatic > Marine > Oil seeps ...
ATGCGCGGTGCCGGGTCGGGCGCCGGGAAGGCATGTGCCCCGTCGAGCCGGTAGAGGCGGCCCTCGTAGTCCACGGGACCGCCGCCGAACAGGCGCCGCAACACCTCGATGCCCTCGACCAGGTGCTCGGCACGTTGCGGGAGCGGGGGAAACTCGATGCCGTAGGCCTCGTGCTCAGCCGGATGGCCACCGGCGCCGATGCCGAGCTCCAGCCGGCCCCCCGACAGCTCCGCCACCGTCGACGCCATCCGTGCCAGCACTGCAGGGTGGCGGTTCATGACGTTGGTGACGAAGGAGCCGAGGCGCACGCGCGAGGTGCTCGTCGCGGCAGCGGCCAGCATCGTCCAGCACTCCAGCACCGTGTCGTCGAGCCGGCCACGGCTGATGAAGTGGTCCCAGATCCAGACCGAGTCGAAACCGGCCTCCTCAGCCTCGCGGGCAGCATCGAGCCACCACGCGGCCGAGACGCCGATGGACGAGAGGTTGAGCCCGACCGGGATGTGCAGCATCGGAGCGGCCGCCGCGACTAGCCGACCCAGCTAGATGGAGAGGCCAGCCTCCAGGGCCACCTCGATCATGCGGTCGGTGGCCTTCTCGAGCGCGTCGAGCGGCAGGTACGTCTCCTCGGACGACTCCTCTTCACTGAGCGTGTCGCTGACGGTCAGGATGCAGGCCGCACGCACGTCGTCACCGGCACCGGCAGCTCGGGAAGCGAGGTAGAACAGTGCCGCCGCCTCCATCTCGAAGCCGAGGACGTTGCGTGCGCGCCACTTGCTGACGTAGTCCTCGTCGGGGTTGTAGAAGACGTCGACGGTGGCGATCTGGCCGATGTGCGGCTCCACACCCGCGGCGCGGGCAGCGTCGACCAGCGCGCGCGTCAGCTCGAAGTCGGCTGCCGGTGCATAGGGGTCGCCGTGCAGATAGGTGGCCGTGGAGCCGTCCATCGGCGCAGCGGAGGTGGCGATGACCAGGTCGGCCGCACGGACGCCCCGGCCGATACCTCCGGTGGTGCCGACGCGAACGAGACGCTTGACGCCGAGGTTCAGGAGTTCCTCGGTGACGATCGAGATGGACGGCGTGCCCATGCCCGAGGTCTGCACGCTGACGGGCTTGTCCTTGTACGTGCCGGTGTAGCCGAGCATGCCGCGATGATCGTTGACGAGGCGGCTCCCCTCCAATCCGCCGTCGAACAGCTCGGCGATGCGGGTGGCGCGATTGGGATCGCCCGGCAGCAAGACCAGGGGCGCGTAGTCGCCGATCTCGGCACGAAGGTGGATCTGGGTCATGTCTCTCTCCCCCGGCATCCCGCCGTGCTCCTCATTAGGCGCAGAGTCTATCCCGCAGCGACCCGTATCATCGGGTCACGACGGACGAAGTGCAGAAGGGATGGCGAAGTGGTGACACGGATCGATGGCTGGGCGCGTGAGATGCTCGAACGGCAGGGCGTGTTCGGAACGCTGGCCACGGTGTCGGCCGATGGCTCCCCGCACCAGGCCGTCATCTGGTACCTCGTGCGTGGCGATATGCTCGTGGTCAACTCCGCGGTCGGACGCATCTGGCCCACCAACCTGGTGCGGGACCCGCGCTGCAGCATCGCGGTGGAGGGCGGCTACGACTGGGTCGGCGTACGTGGTCGGGCCGAAGCCATCACCGATCAGGCCACGGCGCAGTCCGACATCGCGGCGATGGCCCGTCGATATCATGAGGCCGACCCGGCCACGGCCGAGGCCATGATCCGGAACACGTTCCAGGCGCAGGAGCGCATCAGCTTCGTCATCCATGTCGACCGGGTCGTCGAGCATCCCGACGCGTGAGCCCTCAAGGACCGCCCCGGATCGTCATCCTTGCCGGCGGCTACGGGGGCGCCAAGCTCAGCCACGGCGTCGCGCTGGCGTCGGCGACTCGGGTCGCGCGGGCAGAGGCACCGGTCGAACTCTCGGTCATCGTCAACACCGGCGACGATCTGGGGCTGCACGGCCTCTCGATCTCGCCCGACCTCGATACGGTCATGTACACACTGGCCGGGCTGGCCAACGACGAGACCGGCTGGGGTCTGCGCGATGAGACCTGGTCGACCTCGAAGATGCTGGGCCGCTATGGGGCCGACACCTGGTTCGGGCTGGGCGACCAGGACATGGCCACGCACGTACGCCGCACCCAGCTGCTGCGCGAGGGGCTACGCCTGACCGAGGTCACGGCCGAGCTGACTCGCCGCCTCGGCGTGACCGCGCGGCTGCTGCCCATGACCGATGACGAGGTGCGTACCGAGATCCGCACGCCCGACGGATGGCTCGAGTTCCAGGACTACTTCGTGCGTCGTGGCCAGCGGGACACCGTGCTGGAGATCCGGCGGCGCGGCATCGAGGCAGCCCGGCCGACCCCCGAGGCGCTCGCGGCGGTCGCGGTCGCGGACCTCATCGTCATCGCACCATCCAATCCGTTCGTCTCGGTGGGCAACATCCTCGCGGTGCCCGGCCTGCACGCTGCGATCGCCGCGACCCCGGCACCGATCGTGGCTGTCAGCCCGGTGGTCGGGGGCAGGGCCCTGCGTGGTCCCGCGGACAGGATGCTCGAATCGCTCGGCGGGACGGCGTCGGCGACCGGCGTCGTGGAGCACTACCGCGAGCACGATCCCGGCCTCATCGACACCTTCGTGCTCGATCGGATCGACGCCGATGAAGCCGCTCACCTGCGCGAGGCCGGTGTGGCCGTCGACGTGCTGGACACGGTCATGCGCTCGTACGCCGACCGCGAGCGACTGGCCACGGAGATCCTGAAGGCAAACCTGGCTGACTGACGTACGGCCCACTCCGACTACCATTCGACAGACTGATGACCACCGACCGACCCACCCGTGACACCGTCCTCGAACCCATCCATATCGTGCTGCCGATGCGCTCGGTGTCCAGCGGCAAGGCACGCCTCGGTGGCGCGCTCGATGCCGAGGAACGCGAGGAGCTGGTGCTGGGCATGCTGCTGCACACGCTCGCGGTGCTGGGCGAGTGGCAGGTCTGCCGCCGCATCCACCTCGTCAGCCCGGACCCGGTGCTGGGTGTGGTCACGCGCCAGGCAGGGGTCGAGCTGACCGTCCATCACCAGGCAGGCGAGGGCCTCAACGAGGGCATCCGCCTGGGCGTCAGCGCCGCTCGCGTGGAGCAGGCGCCGAGCGTGCTGGTGCTGCCCGGCGACCTGCCCCATCTCTCGGTCGAGGCGCTCGACGAGCTGCTCATGGCGGCCGACGCCGGCCTGGTCGCGGCCGCGGGTGGTTCGCTGGTGGCCATCGCGCCATCGGACGCACGCAGCGGCACCAACGCCCTGCTGCTTCGGCCGCCGGACGTCATCTCCCCCGCCTTCGGGCCCGACAGCTTCGAGGCACACCTCCGGGCAGCGGAGTCGGCCGGGGCTGCCGTGCAGGTCGTGAGTGACCCCGTGCTCGGCTTCGACCTGGACACGCCCGATGACCTCGAGCGGCTTGACCCGGCACGGTTGCGTGAGCTGACCGAGCTTGGGCGCGCCGCGGCCGATGGGGTCGGCGTATGAGCACCGGGCGGCTGCTGGCGGTGGCCCTGCCGGAGCTGCCGGAGATCAAGCCCGGCGATGACCTGGGCCGGCTCGCGGCCGAGGCCTGGTGGGAGCTGATCTCCGCGGAGCCCGAGTTGGCGCCGGCTGCAGGTGACGTGCTCGTGGTCACGCAGAAGGTCGTCTCCAAGGCCGAGGGCCGCATCGTGTCGCTGGCCAGGGTCGAGCCGCGCCCGGAGGCCGTCGAATGGGCGCAGCAGTGGGACAGGGACCCGCGCCAGGTCGAGGTCGTGCTGCGCGAATCGGTCGAGATCGTGCGCATGGAGCACGGCGTCATCATCAGCCGGACGCACCATGGCTTCGTCTGCGCCAATGCGGGCGTGGATGCCTCCAACGTGGGCGAGGGTGACGTGGTCACCTTGCTGCCGGAGGACCCCGACCGCTCCGCCACGGGCCTGCGGTACGCCATCCTCGCGGAGCTCGGGGTCGATGTCGGGGTCGTGGTCAGCGACTCCTTCGGCCGGCCCTGGCGCGTGGGCATCACCGATGTCGCGCTGGGCGTGTCCGGCTTCCGGCCGCTGAACGATCTGCGCGGCCAGACCGACACCGAGGGCCGCGAGATGCGCGCCACCGTGGTGGCCGTGGCCGACCAGCTGGCGTCGGTTGCCGAGCTCACCTCAGGCAAGACCAGCCGCCGTCCGCTCGTGCTCATCCGCGGCGCCGAGCTGCCCGCCGGTTCCGGGTCGGTGGTCGAGGACGTGGTCATGCCGCTGGAACAGGATCTCTTTCGCTAGCAGAGCCCCAGGTGCGCGGATCGGGACCCGGCGACGAAACGCCGATGGGTACACTCGCGACCATGAAGATCGGCCTCCAGATCAGCTCGTTCACGTGGCCCGGCGGCGATGCCCGGCTGGGGCAGACGCTGGCGCGCATCGTGCGCACCGCCGACGATGTCGGATTCGATTCCATCTGGGTCATGGATCACTTCCTCCAGATCGGATCGGTGGGCAAGCCCGAAGAGCCCATGCTCGAGGGCATGACCGCGCTCGGCTTCATGGCTGCCCACTCGGAGCGCGCCCGCCTCGGCCTCATGGTCGGCGGCATCCACTACCGGGGGGCCGGCCTCTGGATCAAGGCCGCAACGACGCTCGACGTGCTCAGCGGCGGCCGCGCCTGGTTCGGTATCGGCGCAGCCTGGAACGAGCAGGAATCGCGCGCCTGGGGTTTCCCCATGCCACCGCTCGGCGAACGCTTCGAGATGCTCGAGGAGACGTTGCAGCTGGCGCACGCCGCGTGGCAGGGCGAGCTGGGCAGTCGCGAGGCCTTCGCCGGGGAGCACTACCAGGCGAGCGACCCGCTCAACTCCCCGCAGTCGATCTCGAAGCCGCACCCGCCCATCCTCGTCGGCGGGGGCGGTGAGCGACGCACGCTCAAGCTGGTGGCCCGGTACGCCGACGCCTGCAACGTCTTCGGCACCGACCCCGATCAGCTGCGCCACAAGTACACGGTGTTGCGCGGCCACTGTGAGACCGTCGGCCGCGACTACGACAGCATCGAGAAGACGCTCCTCGCGGGTATCTCCATCACGCCCGATGGCGCCCGCCGCTCGCTCACGCCGGACCAGCTGGTGGAGCGCCTGGGCCGCACTGCCGAGGTCGGCGCGCAGCACGCCATCCTCGGGATCCGGGACGTCGAGGACTCCTCCACACTCGAGCTCATCGGCCGCGACGTCATCCCGCAACTGCGCGAGGTCGGCCGACCCTCTCCCCTGCCCTGACAGGAGCCCCTGTCACAGCGCTGACACATCCCGCACGGATACTCCCGGGGGGTATCCCCCTCCCATGCTAGGATGACCTCGATGAACGACAACGAAACAGGCTTCGGGGGCCTGCAGATGCTCGACGACGACGGCGACGCCAACACCGCGACGACCGCGCCCATCGCCCCGATCGCGATGGAGCAGCCGGCGGATGCCGCGCCGGTCACGGCGGCAGGCTCGGGTGGCGCACATGCGCGTGTGCTCATCGTGGGCAGCGGTCCGGCCGGCTTGACCGCTGCCATCTACGCTGCGCGCGCCGACCTGGAGCCCGTCGTCATGGCCGGCTTCGTGCCCGGCGGCCAGCTCATGATCACCAGCGAGGTGGAGAACTTCCCCGGCTTCCCCGAGGGTATCGACGGCCCTGCGCTGATGGCCAACATGCGAACCCAGGCGGAGCGCTTCGGCGCCCAGCTCCACGACCTCGACGTCGAATCGGTCGACTTCAGCGAGCGCCCCTTCAGGGTCACCGCCGGCGGCACCGAGTACACGGCCGACTCGGTCATCGTCGCCACCGGCGCCTCGGCCATCTGGCTGGACCTGGAGAATGAGACGCGTCTGCGCGGACGCGGCGTCTCCGCCTGCGCCACCTGCGACGGCTTCTTCTTCCGGGACAAGAAGATCGCGGTCGTGGGCGGCGGCGACAGCGCACTCGAGGAGGCGCTGTTCCTGACCAGGTTCGCCAGCGAGGTCGTGCTCATCCACCGGCGCGACGAGTTCCGGGGCAGCCGCATCATGCGGGACCGCGTCAAGACGCACCCCAAGATCAGCATCGAGTGGAACACCCGGATCACCGACGTCCAGGGGGTGGACAAGATCGAGGCACTGCAGCTCACCGACACGCAAACCGGGGACGTGCGCGAGATGCCTATCGAGGGCCTCTTCGTGGCCATCGGCCACAAGCCCAACACCGAGGTCTTCAAGGAGCACCTCGAGACCGACGACAAGGGCTACCTCGTGGTCGAGGATCTGACGCACTCCGGTGTGGAAGGGGTCTTCGTGGCCGGCGACGTCCACGATCACCGCTACCGCCAGGCCATCACCGCGGCCGGCGACGGCTGTCGCGCCGCCATCGACGCCGAGCGCTGGCTCGAGGAGCAAGCCGACGAGAGCGTCGAGGTCGCGACCCAGGGGGCGGGCGAGGCGGTCTCACTCGCCTAGTCGCCCGACCCTACTCGCGGTAGCCCATCTCGCGGAGACGGCGCCCCAGCAGCAGCTCGATGGCCGACTTCGCGCCCACCCCGATGCGGGAACGCCAGCGATCGGCGGCACCGGCATCGAAGCCGGCCTCGCCCACGTGCGCTCCCTTCGAGGTGACCCTCTGTTCGTACATGCGCGCCTCCGGCTCGACGCCGAGGAAGTGGCAAAGCCCCACGAGGGTGTCACCGGGCTCGGCCACAAGATCCTCGAAGCGGACCATCCGATAGCGTTCCGGGTAACGCCGGCACAGCGTTCGATGCCGGTTCACCGCGCTCGCCCACGCCCACACCACCTGCAGCAGCACGAAGCGCTCCATCAGCGCCGGCACGAGCGCCAGCTGGCGATACGGGAAGCCGGTGGCGACCTCGGAGCGACGCCGCAGCTCCGAGACGAAGATGGCGCGCGGATCACGCATGCAGTGCACGACGCGGCCATCGGGGAACCACTCCAGCAGCGTCTCCACATAGGCCAGGTGCGCCGGTGTCTTCTCACCGATGATGGCCTTGCCGCGCCGATCGGCGTAGATGCGCAGGAAGGCCTCGAAGATCCCACGCTCGGTGCGATCCGAGGCGAGCAGGTAGGCCTCGATGTCCTCGCGCGGCACCTTGCCCGTGAGCCAGCGCCAATACGGACTCAGCTCACGGATGCGCGACTGTCGCTGCAGCTCGCCGGAGTAGATGAGCTCGACGAGCGCGCGCACCGTCCCGTCGTCGCGCAAGTCGCCGACGCGGCGGAAGTAGACCCGCGCGCCCTCCCACGCCAGCAAGTGGCCGAGGTAGTGGTTCTCGGTGGCGATGCCGACGCGACTGTGCTTGTCGAGGATGCGCCGCATCAGCGTGGTGCCGCTGCGGCTGACGCCCACGATGAAGATGGCCTCTGGCTCGCCTCCGAGCCGGGTTGGTCGTTCCACTGGTCTGTGAGTCTAGCGGGGGCTGCCTGATGGGCTTCCACGGACGCGCCACGTTCAGCAGCGGCGACTTCACGCCGGTTCCCAGGGAGCGCCGCGGCGAGACGGTGCGCCGCATCGTCGGCTTCTTCCGCCCCTACCGCTGGCAGGTGCTGGTGGTCATGGTGTCGATCGTCGTCACCAGCCTGCTCGGCGTCATCAATCCCTATCTGCTCAAGTTCCTGCTCGACGTGGCCATCCCGCAACAGGACTTCTTCCTGCTCAACGTAGCCGTCATCGCGATGATCACCATCCCGGTCATCAGCGGGCTCATCGGCGTGGGCCAGACGTACGTCAACAATCGAGTCGGCCAGGCGGTCATGGAAGACCTGCGCAACGCCGTCTACGCGCACCTTCAAGAGATGCCGCTGCGCTTCTTCACCGAGACGCGCACCGGTGAGATCCAGAGCCGCATCAGCAACGACGTCGGCGGTGTGCAGTCGGTGGTCACCGACACGGCCAGCTCTACCTTCGCCAACCTCACCATCGTCGTCACCACGCTGTTGGCGATGGTGCTGCTCGACTGGCGCCTGACGGCGATCTCGCTGACCATCCTGCCCTTCTTCATGTACCTCACCTTCCGCGTAGGCAAGGTCCGCCGGAGGGCCAGCACGGAGACGCAGAAGTCACTCGCCGATGTCTCGGCGCTGACTGAGGAAACGCTCTCGGTCAGCGGCATCCTGTTGGCCAAGACGTTCGGCCAGCAAGAGGAATCGGTGAATCGGTTCCGCGTCGCCAACGCCAGACTGGCCAAGCTGCAGCTGCGCCAGTCACTGGTCGGCCGTTGGTTCTTCATGCTCGTGGGCACGGTCTTCAGCGTGATGCCCGCCTTCGTCTACTGGGTCGCCGGCGTGCTCGTCATCCAGGGCGACCCCACCGCGCCGACGGTGGGCGACATCGTGGCCTTCACCACGCTCCAGAGCCGCCTCTTCTTCCCCGTGGGGCAGTTGCTCAACGTGCAGGTGGAATTGCAGGGCGCGATGGCGCTGTTCGATCGCATCTTCGAGTACCTCGACATGGAGCCGGAGATCAGGGACGCACCCGACGCCAGGACCTTGCGGCCGGCCACGGTCGAGGGCCGCGTGCGCTTCCGGCACGTCTCCTTCGCCTATTCGGACAGCACCGCTGCTCCGCTGGACATGGCCGAGGCGGAACTGGCCACTGACGCGTCGAGCCACGGACGGGACCACGCGCTCGACGCCGAGGCGGTCAAGGCGCTCGATGCCGTTGGCACCGACACAGAGGGCCTGACCACGACGCCCTTCGCCCTCGACGACATCGACTTCGAGGTCGAGCCGGGGCAGCTCGTGGCCCTGGTGGGACCGTCGGGCTCAGGCAAGACGACCTCGACCTACCTGGTGCCCCGGCTGTACGACGTGGACTCGGGTGCCATCGAGATCGACGGCCGGAACGTGCGCGACATCAAGCTGACCAGCCTCGGCGACGTCATCGGCTTCGTGACCCAGGAGGCCTACCTGTTCCACGCCTCGGTGCGAGAGAACCTGGCCTACGCCAAGCCCGACGCCACGGACCGCGAGCTCCAGGCCGCTTCCCGGCTGGCCGCCATCCACGACCGTATCCACGAGCTGCCCGAGGGCTACGACACGGTCGTCGGTGAGCGCGGCTACAAGCTGTCAGGCGGTGAGAAGCAGCGCATCGCCCTGGCCCGTGTGCTGCTCAAGGACCCGCGCATCCTCATCCTCGACGAGGCCACCAGCGCGCTCGACACGGTCAGCGAGCGGCTCATCCAGCGGGCGATCGAGACGACCATGCGCGGTCGTACCACGCTGGCCATCGCGCATCGCCTCTCGACCATCCTGCGGGCCGACCTGATCCTCGTCTACGAGCGTGGCCGCATCGCGGAGCGCGGCACGCACGACGAGCTACTGGCGAAGGACGGCGCCTACGCGCGGCTCTATCACGAGCAGTTCGAGACGCTGGCGCCGCTCGCGAGCTAGGGGCACCGAGTCGGGTCAGGCGAAGTCGGCCAGGTCGGGCCGAGCATCAGCGTCGAGGAAGCGACCACCTTCGTGCACCGTGCAGCGGATGCCGACCATCGGGACGGGACTGCCACTGGCATCGCGCCCTTCAAGCTCCATGGCCTCCCACAGGCAGAACTTGTGCTGGCCATCGTTGAGGTGGCAGCGCGAGCCGGTCTGGGTCAGCTCGCGGGCGTACTGAGAGGCGGTCGCGAGCCATTCCTCGTACTCCTCGCGATCGACCGCCACCGTCTGTGATCGAAGCATCTTGCCCCATCCCATCGGATGCATCATCGACCATCCCATCACAAGCCGACACCTGGCTCCGGTCAAGAGCCAGACGGACCGCTCGGCCCGCCAGCTTCCGGCCGACCGGCACGGCGCCCGTCCAGCAGCGCTGCCCTACGCTAGGCACATGGCAAAACGCATCAACGTTCGCTGGAACAGCGACCTCGATTTCACCGGCACATCCGAGGACGGCGCCTCGGTCGCCATGGGTGGTCCGACCTCGCCTGCGACATTCCGCCCGGCCGGCCTCGTGCTGGTCGCTCTCGCCAGTTGTACCGGTATGGACGCCATCTCGATCATGAACAAGAAGCGTCTGCAGATCGAGAGCTACGAGGTCGAGGCCGTCGGCACCCAGCGCGACGAGCATCCCAAGTTCTTCACCTCCATCGTCGTCGAGCACGTAATCAAGGGTGTCTCCATCGACGACAAGGCCGTGGCCCGCGCCGTCGAGCTGTCGGCACGCAAGTACTGCGTGGTCGGCGCGAACCTGGCCTCGGGCGACACGTCGATCAACCACCGTGTGCGCATCAGCGACGAGAACGGAGAGCGCACCTGCGACTGCCTGACCATCGGCCCCAAGGGCATGGGCCTCAGCCACTACGAGAACGCCTGACCTCATCTCGACACGAGAAACGCCCGGCCGGCTCGATGCCAGTCGGGCGCTTCTGATCCGGTGCGACTACATCTGCGCGAAGCGCGGACCCTCACCACCCTCCGGCGGCTGCCACTTGATGTTGTCGAGCGGGCACTTCACCGCACAGGTCATGCAGTGCAGGCAATTCGAGGGACTCAGGACGACCTTCTCGCCGTCCCAGCGGTAGACCTGGCCGGGGCAGAAGCTCTGGCACGAGGCCGCGAACTCGTCCGCACAGCTCGGACACTTCGACGGGTCGAGGATGGCCATGTGCGCAGCCTCGTCCTCACGGTGCAAGGCACCGGTGAGGCTCACGAACGTGGCGCCGTCCATGCCGTCGGGATCCGCACGGTCGAGTCGGGCGCCCCGCGACGCGCCCTCGCCATCGGGCTCCATGCCGATGCGCATCGGCAGCAGGTGTGCGATCTGCGATAGCGGCGCGCCCAGATACAGGCCCCACTTGAAGACCCCGCGGTAGTTCCTCGCGTGACGCATCTCGGGCAGCACGCCACGCTGCTCAAGGCGATCCTGATAGCCCTTGAGCGCAACCTCGCCGTCGCCGGCCCCAGTCAGCCCGGCCGCGATCGTCTCGGCCGCAGCCATGCCCGACCAGATGGCGTTGTGGATGCCCTTGATCTTCTCCATGTTGACGAAGCCGGCACCATCGCCGACCACGAGCGCGCCGGGGGCCGACACCTTGCCCAGCGCGTAGTAGCCGCCCTCCGGAATCGTCCGTGCGCCAGTGGCGATGGTGACGCCGCCTTTGAGTTGCTCGGCCACGAAGGGATGCTGGCGGAAGCGCTCGAACTCGCGCTGCGGGTTGAGGTCGCCGTACTTCCAGTCGAGCCCGAGGATGAGCCCGACCGCCACGGTATTGGCATCCATGCTGTACATGAAGCCACCACCGAAGACGTTCGACGGGTTGGGGTAGCCCAGGAAGTGCGCCACGCGCCCGGCACCAAAGGGATGCTCGTCAGGGAACTGCATGACGGCCTTGATGCCCAGCGCATAGGACTGCGGGTTGAGGCCTTCCCCGAACTGCTCACGCAGCTGCGTCGAGAGGACGCCGCGGGTGCCATCGGCGAGAACGGTGACCCCGGCGCGGATCTCCTCCGCAGGGCGGTAGTTGGACAGCTGGCCGCCGTCGGCGTCGAGTCCAACCTCGCCGAGGCGGACCCCGGCCACACGACCGCCTTCGACGATCAGCTCGCGGGCGGAGAAACCGTTGTAGACCTCGATGCCGGCATCCTGTGCCACGGCCGCCAGGAAGCCGGTCAGGCGCGAGATGGAGATGACGACGTCACCGCTGTGATCCATGGACTTGGGCACCACCGCGTGCGGCAGCTTGATGGCACGCCTGCCTAGCAGGAAAAACATGTCGTCCCGCTCGATTTCGCCGATGCGCCGCGCCAACGAGCGGTGCTTGCGCCAATCGGGTGTCAGATCGTCGAGCGGTCGCGGGTCGAGGACCGCTCCGGAGAGGTTGTGGTAGCCCGGCTGCGGGGCCTTGTCGATGACGGCCATGGAGACCGATCGGCCGGCCTCGTCCATCTGCTGCTTCAGCCGGATCGCCGTGGCCAGACCTGCGGGCCCGGCTCCGACGATGAGGACATCGAGTCGCGGCCTCATGCCTGCACCTCCAATGCGCGCGTCAATTCCGGGATGACCGTCTCGATGTCGCCGATGACACCGAGGTCCGCGTAGTTGAAGATCTTGGCCTTTGGATCCTTGTTGATGGCCACGATGACCTCTGACGACTGCATGCCGGTGATGTGCTGGATGGCGCCCGAGATGCCGACTGCCACGTAGAGCCGTGGCTGCACGGTCTGGCCGGTCTGGCCGACCTGGTAGTCGTGCGTGGTGCAACCGTCCTCGACGGCCATGCGTGAGGCGGCCACCTTGGTGTCCGCGCCGAGCAGCTTGGCGAGGCCATCGGCGAGGGGCTGCAGGTGCCTGTCGAAGTCGGCGCGGGAGCGGAAGCCATGGCCGCCGGCGACGATGACCTCGGCGTCGCGGATGGAAACCTTGCTGGCGAACGACTCCACCGGCGTGGCCTCGAGGCAGATGCCGGATGCCTCGAGCTCAACCTTGGGGCGGATGACCTCACCGTCGCGCTGGTGGTCGAGTACCGGCACCTTGAAGACGCCTGGTCGGACGGTCGCCATCTGCGTCTGGCTGTCCTTGGTCATGATGGTGGCCATGACGTTGCCGCCGAGCGCCGGTCGGGTCTGCTTGAGGATGCCTGTGAGCTCGACCTCGCCCTTGGCGTAGTCGCCGATCTCCAGGCGTGTGCAATCCGCTGTCAGGCCGCAGCGGCAGGCATAGGCGACGCGTGGTGCCAGCTCACGACCCCGCGGGCTGGCACCGAAGAGCATGGCCTGGGGATTGCGCTCCAGCACCAGCTTGGCCAGCACCTCCTTGTGCGCGCAGGGGCTGAAACTCGCCAGCAGTGGGTGCTCCAGGACGTAGACGCTGTCAGCGCCGGCCGCGATCAGCTGCTCGGCCCGATCGCCGGCGGCATGGGTCGCCAGCACCGCGCCGACCTGCTCGCCTAGCTCGTCGGCCAGCTGCCGCACCTTGCCCATCAGCTCGAGCGAGACCGAGCGAACGGAGTCGCCCTCAGTCTCCGCGTAGACCCAGAACTCGCCGTGATAGCTGGGCTCCCGACCCCCCAGGTCGTAACGCTCCTCGGAGGCTGAGCCCGCCTCGGGCGCCGCGGCTGCCTGGTAGCGGGCCGAGATCTTCTCGACGAGCTCGGCCGGATCGTGGACGAACTCGCACTCCTTCTGGCGGTCCTCGGATGGCGAGAACAGCCGATACACCTGGGTCCAGGAGCCCTTCAGTCCGATGCGGGCGGGATCGGCGTCGACCGATGCCGCATCCCACTCGTGGACCTCGGCCAGCTGTGCCTCCCGCGCGGCCCCGAACGAGCGATACAGCGGCTTGGTGGCGGCGGTAAGCGTGATGAGCACCGGCCAGTGCAGCAGCCGTACGTCCTCGGTGCCCTCGGCGGCGATGCGCCTGATGGCAAGGTGCGGCTCGGTCTGCAGGCTCTGCGCATAGGCGATCTGGTGGATGCCCAGTTCCTCGGCGATCTGCGGCGGCACTTGTGCGGTGTCACCGTCGACCGATTGCATGCCGGTGACGATGGCGTAGTCCCGCTGGCCATCGAACATCTCGCGCTCGATGCGGCGAATGGCCTGGGCCAGGGAGTAGGCGGTGGCGCCGGTGTCCGCTCCGGCGAAGGCCTTGTCGGTAAGCAGGACGGCCTCGCCCGGGACGCGCGAGAGGCAGTCGACCAGCATCTCGCGGGCCGCCGGCGGACCCATGGTCAGGAACACGACCCGTGCGTCTGGATCGTCGCGCGTGAGCTCCTCGGCGAACGTCAGGGCGTGGAGGTCGAGCGGGTTGATGACGCTGTCGAGCATGGCCCTGCGCAGCGTCCCCTTCTCGCGATCCCAGGCCTCCTCGGGGATGTTGGAGACGTCAGGTACCTGCTTGACCAGAACGATGACGTCCATATCAGGCCTCTTTCCATCCGGGCGTCACAGCCGCCCCGGTGTGCTCGTGCGTGCAGAGCATCAGTTGCTTCTCCCTGGCGGTCACAAGAAGCCCGACTGCCGGCAGTGGTCGGCGATCGTGCGCGTGGTCGTCGATTGTGTGGCCACCGTATCGCGGCACCGGTCTATCAGGACGTGCCGAGACGCCGCGCATCAGGGGCCATCGGTCCCAAAGGCCATCACGTGCCAGCCACGACCCGATGCCGCCGCGCAGCCCAGCCCTCCATCCGCGTGGAGCAGCTCTTCCGCCGCGCAGCCTAGCTCCCCCATCCGCGTGGAGGTCGAACTCGACGTGCCGACGGGGTTGGTGTCGCGTTCTGACCGCTGGGCGGTCCGGGGTGTCACCGTCAACCGCCTCGCGGCAGGAATCGCGCAGCGGTGGTGCTCCGTGGTCGAGTTCGACCTCCTGGCGGCAGACCGCCGGTGGGTGAGTGGCGGGTCGAGGGCGAGCAGCCGCGCCGGGCGGCACTCGGCGCGGAGTGGCCTACTCGGAGCGGTCGTCCGCGGCCCAGTGCTTGAGCAGGCGCTCACGCACGAGCTTGACCTCGGCCACACGGGCCTTCTTGCGTGGCAGCTCCCACAGCTTGGCCGCGGTCAGCACGCGGTAGTAGGTGCGCGTGATGGCCACCGCGAGGCCCATGGTGCCGTCGCGATAGCCGCGGCCCTTGATGTACTGGCGCCAGAAATACTTGAGGGCCTCCGGGAACAGCTCGAGCGGACCGTTGACGCGGCGGCCGCGGGCGTAGGCCTGGCGCGCCTCGATATCCGTGTAGCGGTCGACCTTGCGTACGAGGTCGGAGAGGTTACCGCCGGGGAAATGCCAGATGGCCAGGGCCGGATCAGCGGCCAGCTTGTGGCGGCGCGTGCCCGGGGCGGGCGCGATGGACTTGTGGATGCGGTCGGTCATGAGCAGCGAGCCCGGCCGGAAGAAGCGTGAGTGCCGGCTGGGCCAGTTGTTGCCGTGCTTGATCCAGCGCCCGAGGATGAGGTTGGCCCGGGGCACGAGCACGACGTCGATCTCGGGATCGGAGTCGGCCAGCTCGCGCAGGTGCGTGGCCAGGGTGGGCGGGATCATCTCGTCGGCGTCGAGGATGAAGACCCAGTCACCACTGGCCTTGGAGACCGCGAAGCGACGGGCCGGGTCGGCGATGCCGCCGGTGCGATCGTGCTGGTGGACGGTGGCGCCCATCTCCTCGGCGATCCTGGCCGTGTCATCCTCGGAATGCTGGTCGACGACGATGACCTCGTCGCACCACGGCAGCAGCGTGGAGAGGGCGTAGTGGAGCTGATGGGCCTCATTGAGAGCGATGACGACGCCGCTGATCCTGGCCATGGCTAGAACTGCACCTCCCCGACTGCTTCGGGCGCCTTCTCGAGCCGCTCGAGATCGGTGTGATCGATGGGCGCCAGGTCGGGATCGTGCTCAAGACCGAGCATCTCTTCCTTGAGGCGCTGGTACTCCTCGGCGCGGCCGTGCGAGGCGAGCTCATCCCACTGCTTGGCCTGTACCAGGAAGCGGTCCATGATGCGAACGACCGAGACGGCGATGCCGGCCGCCCCATCGCGATAGGCACGACCCTTGACGAACTCCTTCCAGGCCTGTCGCGCAGCCACGCGGAACCAGCGCCGCGGACCCGGCCTGCGACCGGAGCGCGAACGCTGCCAGGCCTGCACGGTCGTGTAGCGCTGCGACTTCCAGACCACGTCGGCGATGTTGTGATAGCTGTAGTGCCAGAGGCAGCACTCGCGATCCATGGGCAGCATGATCTCCGTCGCGCCCCCGGCGGCGTGGAAGCCACCGTGCATCTCGACGCGGATGTCGATCCAGTCCTTGTGGAAGAAGCGGCGCTTGGCGTTGGGCCACCACTGGCCGTGCTCCATCGCCACGCCGAGGATGATGTTGCGCCGCGGGATGCGCACCACATTGGCCTCGCCGGTCTCGGCGATCTCGCGCAGCCGTCGGCCGAGCTCCGGATGTACGACCTCGTCGGAGTCGAGGACCATGACCCAATCATGCTCGGTCATGCCCACCGACATCTTGCGGATGATCTCCACGTACCCGGTGGACTCGACCTCGATGACCCTGGCCCCACAAGCACGCGCGATGCGCTGCGTGTCGTCGCTCGATTGTTGATCGACGACGAGCACCTCATCACACCAGGTCTTGAGCGATTCCACCGCGTAGCGGATGGTCTCGGCCTCGTTCCAGGTGTTGATGAGACCGGAGATCCTGACGGCCATGGCTACGTCCTCGCCCCGTCCGTGGTGTGCCCGCTCAGGAGGCGGGCAGGTGACGCTCTGCGGGGCCGGTGTAGATCACGTCGGGCCGGATGAGCTTATCGGCCGCGGCCTGCTCGATGGCGTGCGCCGTCCAGCCCGCCGTACGCGCCATCGCGAAGGTGGCCGGGAACAGGTCGGTGGGCAGGCCCACGCCCTGCAGCACGGCCGCGGTGTAGTACTCCACGTTCGTCTTGAGCGGGCGATCGGGATAGCGCTCCTCGAGCACGCGTAGGGCCACGTCTTCGACGGCCACCGCGAGCTGCAACCAGTCGGCGATGGAGCCCATCTGCTCCGCGACCTCGCGCAGGGCGGCGGCACGAGGGTCGTAGGCGCGGTAGACGCGGTGGCCGAAGCCCATCAGCCGCTCACCGCGATCGATGGCCTCGTTGATCCACTCCTCGGCCTGCTCGGGCGTGCCGATAGCATTGAGCTGGCTGACGACCTCCGACGGAGCGCCGCCGTGCAGCGGGCCCTTGAGCGCACCGGTGGCACCGGCCACGGCGCTGGCGATGTCGGAGCGGGTGGAGGTGATGACGCGCGCCGCGAAGGTCGAGGCATTGAAACCGTGGTCGGCGCCGACGATGAAGTAGGCGTCGAGCGCGCGCGCAGAAGCCTCGTCGGGCACCTCGCCGTTGAGCTGGTACAGGAAGCCCGCGGTGGTGTCGAGATCCGGGTCGGGATCGAGGGGCTCAAGGCCCTGACGCAGTCGGCCGAATGCGGCCAGAGCGGACGGAGCCACGGCCGTGATCTCACGCGCCTGCTCCACGGTCGGCGGCCACAGGACACGTCGCCCTGCACCCCAGGCCGAGAAGGCCGTCCGCAGCGCGTCCATGGGATGGGCGCCATCGGGCAGGTCGCGCAGGACCGCCACCACACGGTCGTCGAGTGGGGCACAAGGCAGGTGCGCCTCAGGCAGCCACTCATCGGCCCACAGCAGGTGTGCGACCTGGGCAAAGCTGCCCTCGCGCACGAGCTCGCCGATGGGATAGCCACGGTAAAGCAGGCGGCCGTTGGTGCCGTCGACGAGGGAAAGCGCGGATTCGCCCGCGAGCACACCCGCGAGTCCTGGTGAGTAGGGTCGTTCTTCCGTGGTCATGGCCAGCAGTCTAGTGCGCCTCGGCGTGACCCGTGCCGCGCGAGGGCCGAGTCCCGGCCTCGTCCACGAAGGCACCGGCCAGCCTCAGCTCCGCGAGTGCGCGCGCGCCGTCACCCGCAGCGAGGTCCACGGCGCGCACCCCAGCGGCCAGCACGGTCGTCGGATAATCGCGTGCACGGGCATCGACGCCGGTGGCCAGCACGCAGTAGTCGGTGGCCAGCCCGACGATGACGAGCCGGGTCACCCCAGCCGCCTTGAGCAGGTCGTCCAGCTCAGTGGGCCGCGTCTCGCCGGTCTCGGGGTCACGCATGGAGAAGCCGCTGTAGCCGTCCTCGCCGTGGCTGCCCTTGCGCACGACCGGCCCCTCGACGCGCAACCCGGGATGGAACGCTGCGCCCCACGTGCCGGCCACGCAATGGACCGGCCAAAGGCCGCCATCCTTCTCGAAGTGCGGTGTGCTCGGCGGGTGCCAGTCCTGGGTGTAGAAGACATGGCCGCCGGCCCGGACAGCCGCTTCGATCTCGGCGTTGATGACGGGCACGACGTCCGCACCACCCTGCACCGAGAGCGATCCGCCGGGGTCGGCGAAGTCGTTCTGGACGTCGATGACGATGAGCGCGGTGGTGGAGTCGTAGGTGGACACGGGCCGATGGTAGCGCGGCACAACGGACAGGACGCCTCTGCAACCGGGGGTGGAGCCGATGTGTTCTAGCATCGAGAGAGACGTGCCACCCGCCCAGCCCACCACCCACTCCACCAACGATGCTCAGACCTGGGGCATGTTCCTGTGCCTCGCGGCCATCTGGGGCAGCTCGTTCCTGTGGATCAAGATCGGGCTCGACGAAGGCGTGGCGCCGATGACCATCGTGGCCATGCGCACGGTGTTCGCAGGGATCCTGCTGACGGTGGTGCTGCTGGCGCGTGGCGGCAGGCTGCCGCTGCAGTGGAACGTGTGGAAGCGCATGTTCTTCCTGGGCGCCACCAACATCGCCGTGCCGTTCGCGCTCATCGCCTGGGGGCAGCAGTACATCCCCACTGGCATGGCCTCGATCCTCAACGCCATGGTGCCGCTGTTCACGATCGTGCTGGCCGCCATCGCCCTCGCCGATGAGCACATCACCGTGGCCAGGCTGACGGGCCTGGGCATCGGCTTCCTGGGCGTAGTCGTGCTGGCGCTCCCGAGCCTTGAGGCAGCCCGGGCGGACGAGGACGCCGTGTTCGCGGTGGCGGGCATGCTGGCGGTAGCGCTGGCGGCCGTCTTCTACGCGGTGGCCTCGGTCTACACGCGCCGGCGCCTCACTGGGCACCCCATCATCGAGCAGCCCGACGGCTCGGTGCGGGCACCGCTCCCGGTGGAGATCTCGCTGGGCAGCACCGTGGCCGCCTTCATCATGGTCACGGCCATGGCGCTCGTCTTCGAGCGGCCCGAGGGCGGCCTCATCGCCATCCCCGAGAGCAGCCTGGGCTGGGTCGCGATGGTCTGGCTCGGTGCCCTCGGCACCGGCCTGGCCTACTTGCTCTTCTTCCGCATCATCGAGCGCTGGGGCGCCACCCGCACGACGCTCGTCACCTACGTCATCCCGGTCGTGGCCATCGCCCTCGGCTTCATCGTGCTGGGCGAGCGCCTGCGGCCCCTCGAGCTGGCCGGTGCCGTGCTCATCATCGCCGGCATCGTGCTGGTCAACGCCAACGTCGGTCAGCGGCCGCTGTTCGGGCGTGCGCGGGCAGAGGCCGAGGCCGACTGACTTGGAGACGAGACGCACGCGGCCTACCCTGTAGCCATGTCTGACGAGCGTGGCCGGCTCTATGTCGGCACCAGCGGCTTCTCCTATCCGGGCTGGGTACCCAGGTTCTACGCGCCCGGCAAGGTCAGCCGCAAGCTGCTCGTGGCCTACTCCGCCCGACTGCCCGCGGTGGAGCTGCACAACACCTTCTACCACCGGCCCAACGAACAGCAGATCACCAAGTGGCTGGGCGAGACGAACGAGGACTTCCGCTTCTGCCCCAAGGCCCAGCGAGCGACCTCATGGCGGGCCTGGTCCGAGGACGACCCCACGGAGTCGATCAGGTGGGTGACCGACGCGCTCAGTGGCTTTGGCGACCGTCTTGGTTGCGTCCTGCTCTCGCTGCGGGGCACGCTCGAGCGCGACGACGAGGCGCTGGAGCGGGCGCTGAGCGCCTGGCCCACCGAGGTCCCGCTGGCCCTGGAGCTGCTCCACCCCAGCTGGAGGGCCGACGAGGTCTTCGAGTGCCTGCGCCGCCACGGTGTGACCCTCGTCGCCACCGACCTCGAGGGCCGGGACGAGCCCGACCTCCGCCGCACCGGTGACTTCGCGTACCTGCGCCTGCGGCGGACCTCGTACGGGTCGGCGGATATCGATCGATGGGTACGCCGGCTGGAACCGTTCCTGCTCGATGGCCTGGACGCCTACGTGTTCTTCCGCCACGACGAGGACGGGCAGATGGCGCTCAACGCCGAAGCCCTGCTGGCGCGCATGAGCGAGGTCGTGGGCACGTAACGGCAACGGCGTAGGATTGAGCCACCACCCGTCAACCCCAGGATTCAACGCGCTTTGCGCAAGGAGACGCCATGAACGCACCCAGTGAAACCGTCGTCAAGGACCTGCAGGCCACGCTGGTCGAGCTGGTCGACCTGTCCCTGCTGGGGAAGCAGGCCCACTGGAACGTGGTCGGCCCGCACTTCCGCTCCGTGCACCTGCAGCTCGACGAGATCGTCGACATCGCCCGCCTCACGTCGGACCGCGTGGCCGAGCGCCTCGCGACCATCGGCGCCCCGGCCGATGGCCGTGCCCAGACCGTGGCCGCCAGCAGCGAGCTGGCGCCATACCCCGCCGGATTCGTGAGCGGCGACCAGACGGTCAAGCTCGTCACCGCCGCGATGGACACCATCACGGGGCGCATGAAGGACCGCATCGGCCGCCTGGGCGATGCCGACCCGGTCAGCCAGGACATCCTCATCGGCACCAGCGACGAGCTCGAGAAGGCCGCCTGGATGCTGCGCGCGCAGCTGGAGGTCTAGGACCCCGGCGTCTCGCGCGCCGAACCAGCCCGCGGGAAGCGGCGCTTCGCCTCAGGGCGGGCGCCGCTCACGGTTCTTGAATCGCAGATGGGAGTTGCTACTCGAATCCACGAATCGTCAAGGGCCTACCGGTATCTTGACTAGGAGTCCACTCACAT
>Ga0209013_10001643_pt1 | contig 20516 bp, 16 predicted proteins | sample Cruoilmetagenom2_FD_187291 | JGI IMG/M metagenome (GOLD analysis project Ga0209013, IMG submission 187291) | Oil polluted marine microbial communities from Coal Oil Point, Santa Barbara, California, USA - Sample 2 (SPAdes) (version 2) | ecosystem: Environmental > Aquatic > Marine > Oil seeps ...
GTTATTTTCTTTTAGTGGAATGTATTGATTTTTAGCAATTTTTTCAGCAGTGGCGGCATTTTTTGCATCCTTTTTTTTGCTGTAGAAAAAAAGGATGAGTCAGCCCGGCTTGAGGGCATTGCTAAATTACATTTATTTAGGACGGAATTGTGTCAAAACCAATAATATTAAAAAAATAATCAGCGGATATTCATAGTCAGGAACGTTTTGACTTTTTCAAATTTTCTTCCTGAAAAACGAACGGGAGCAGATTCTCAATACCGTTAACAGCCTGAATTATTCCTTCCTGCCCTTTCATAATTATTCTGATTTTATCATTTTGACGGCTTTCCGTTTCTGCCATAACCTGACGACAGGCTCCGCATGGCGTAACAGGCGATCTGGTAATAAAATGCTCAGCCGCTGCCGTAATAGCGATGGCTTTCACCTTCAAATCAGGATATACTGACTGGGCATGAAAAAGAGCTACTCTCTCGGCACATAAACCCGATGGATAAGCGGCGTTCTCCTGATTACTCCCCTTAATTACTTCGCCGTTTTCAAGCAATACGGCTGCTCCAACGTAGAATTCTGAATATGGGGCATAAGAACTGGTCAATGCCTGCTGCGCATGTGTTAACAGGCTGATATCTATTTCTTTCAGCGACTTTATATCGTTGTATTCCTCAATCTGAATTTGTATTTTTCTGATGTTCATTTCATGGTGATTTATAGCTAAATTAAAAAAAATAAGCCAACCGCCTAAATTACATTCTTCCGCTCCTTTCCAAACAAAAGGAAAGAGTAAAAAAATGCAAACAATGTTGCCCCTGCCTGTGTCTCGATTGTATCATCCGAAAACATGGAAATAATGATAATGATGAAAAAAGTAACAAAAAAGTAATCATGAAAACCCTGTATTTTTGCCGGAGGATAGACCAGGGCAAAGATAAAAAGCAAAAACCCAAACACCCCAAAGGTGATGAATATAGAAAGAAATTGATTGTGTGCATGAAACATAAACTCCTTTCTGAGCTCAGAGCCCATCTCTGTATACTGATTGATAAGCATGTTCTCAATATCACCCGTACCTACACCGGTCCAGAAATTATCCTGAATAAGTTTAATTGCTGCCTTCGAATACTCAATGCGCTGCATAACCGAACTGCCGCTGGGGTCACCTGTTTTCTTGTAAACATAGTATCCCATTATTATTTTGAGTATGCGTGTACGCAAACCGGGGTTTTTAACGTAGTTGTAATTGGCGACACCTTTTTCCACCATCCTGACATCCCATTCTGTTAACGCATTCACGCCTTCTCTATCCTTTCTCAAGTCTTTGGAAGTCAGGTAGCGGATCAGGGTTTCCTTAATGCTTTCACCCCCATCCGTCCTGCCATTATATATATATGTACTGCGGTTATTCCAAGCTTCTTTCATCTCTTTTTCACACAGATACAAACCTACATACCGGCCATCTTCCACTCCACGAACTACCGTGTCATGCACGTAAGGATTTCCAAGGCTGGTGTATGTATCCAGTTCACTAAAAACAATAGTGGATGGGGTTTTTGCCGAATGCACCACATGCTGTACGTAAAATAATATCGAAACCGGAATTCCGACAGCCAGAATTATAAATACCAGTTTGACGACTAATTTCTGTGTGCGGAAAAGCAAAATAACTGAATACAAAACCGAAATAATGAGTATTATCCACAGACTTGTCAGTGCTTCCATAAGGATGAGAAATACAAGAAACCAAGCCAGCACAATTCCAAAAAAGATTTTATGCCATCGTTTAAATTTTTTGTCATAAACGATAAAATAAATCAGAGTAAACAAGGAGAAAGTTATATTCAATCCAAACCTGATGGGCGATATAAACGGAGACACTTCTCTGATATCTACAAAGTTTCCTTTAAGCACAAGTGAAAAACTGATCAGAGAACCAACAAGTGAGGCTGCAATATAAAACAGCATCATGATCCTGAATCGTTTATACCCGATCTTTTCCATCGTTGATAGCACAATAGGAAAGAGCAACAAGGGTAGTTTTACCCTCAGGTCTTTCAATGCATAGTGTATATCAGTTGTGTAGAATAACCCGATAAGATGTATCAGATATATCAGGGATAGAACAAACGCCGGCTTGTTTTTAAAAAAAGCAGCCATCTTATCCGTGAAATTATGATAGGCAAGAGACCCCAGGTAAGTTCCCAGATTGATAATGCCTTTGAAAGCACCGCCAAGTTTAAAAAACCTGTAAGTAATGCGGAATGAAAAGCCAGCCCATAACCACAATCCCAACAACATAAATTCCGAAACGCTCATCGCAAACTTGGAAAGCGGCAGGCTTATAGCAACAAGTGTCAATACAATGAAGTAAGTGAGCGAGTGAATATTTGTGCTGGATTTTATCATGTAATCAGATTACCCGAACTTATTACTTTTCACAGTCGTCTTTTTGATGCGAGCCATTGAGAATGGAAGAGTATAATTCATTGTCGGACAGAACCCCGATAGCTTTTTCAACTATGGCATTATTCTTTATGGTGGCAATAATTCTTCCTTGCTGATAATAGTACCGACTTATTATCTCAAGCAGTAATAACTCTTTGATCCCGATTTTGAATTTCTCAATGTCATTTTTCTTCTCCTCTTTAACGAGCGAGTCAAGCGTTTCAAGTTGCGCATTCAGCACAGATAAATAGCTTTCCCTTTTGGCACTTTCTTTCAGGCTCTCAATCAATGATTCAGTCTCCGTACTGTAATCAAAATCCTGCTCTGTAACGAACTTCTTAAAGTCGGCAAACACAGAATCCGTTATCTCAAAACTTTCAGGGCCAGCGATTGTATCATGATCAGAAACAAACTTATTGGCATAATTAAAAATGTAATTGTTGGCATATAATTCGGCCGTTATCTGATCAAATGAATCCGGTTCCAGGCATATATCAGGTACGATCCCTCCACCATCCCGGACTGTTCTTCCACCCTTGGTTTTAAAGGTTGAAATTAGTGAGTCGGGCACTTGTACATCTTTACCGTTTCCATTATCATTAAAGTAATCGATTGCCTGAATACAACGTCCGCTGGGGATATAGTATTTGGCCACAGTAATTTTTATCTTTGAATTGTAGGGTAACGGCACAACGTGTTGCACGAGGCCTTTTCCAAAAGTTCTTTCCCCGATGATCACACCTCTGTCCAAATCCTGAATAGCTCCTGCTACAATTTCGGAAGCAGAAGCGCTGTTGTTGTCCACAAGAACCGCTAAGGGAATTTTCGGATCAATCGCATTGTTCCTTGTACGATGCACATGAACGTTCTCACTTAATTTTCCTTTTGTGGTAACTATTGTCTGCCCTTTGGGTACCCATATATTGGCAATGTCAACCGCTTCGCTTAAAAGTCCGCCACCGTTGCGTCTCAGGTCAAGAATAACCCCTTTCAGGTCGTTTTCCTGTTTCAATTCGACAAATGCTTTTTTAACGTCGGCAGCCGCATTGGGATTAAACTGCATTAAGAAAATATATCCTATTCCGTTATCCAGCATTCCGTAATACGGGATGTTGGGGAATTTTACTTTCTCACGAACAATCTCCACTTCATTTTGAGCGGTATCACCGTAACTTTCAATGGTTAGAACCAGTTTTGTGCCCGGAATTCCTTTCAGTTTTTCGCTCACTTCGGAAGTGTTTTTCCCTTTAGCATCTTCGCCATCAATAGCTAATATTTTATCTCCTGCTTTCAGACCCGACTTCTGTGCCGGAAAATCTTCGTAAGGTTCCGTGATCACTACATAATCACCCTGTTTCTGAATAAGTGCCCCAATGCCTCCGTATTCACCTTTGGTCATCAGTTCAAAGTCCTCCAACTGTGATTCAGGCACGTAAACGGTGTACGGGTCCAGTTTTTTCAGCATGGCATCAATAGCTGTTTTGTTCAAGTCGCCTGGATTTATATCGTCCGCGTAGTTTAAATTGAGTTGCCTCAGAATGTCCACATAGATTTCAATATTCTTCGAAAGTTCGAAATTATTTTTATCCTGTGCCTGAAGGTTCATGGAAAAAATGAATGCCAACAACGGAAAAATCAGAAATATATAAGTTTTTTGTTTCATCATTTTATACAAATTATGTTACGGAACAGGGTCATAACCACTGCCTCCCCAAGGATTACAGGAGGCAACACGCTTAACAGCCAGCCAGCCGCCTTTGAACGGCCCGTGTTTTTTTATGGCTTCCACACTGTAAACCGAGCAGGTTGGTGTGTACCTGCATGAACGCCCTAGAAACGGCGAAAGCGTGTATTGGTAAATACGTATCAGAAAAATAAAAAAATTACCCAGAAGATTTTTCATCCCGTTCAATTAAGCGCTGCAAAATTAGAATTAATTTCCGTTCCGTTTCCTCATAGGGAAGAATAGTTGCCCCGCTATAAATCAACCCCAACAACAGGTTTTTATTACTTTTCAGTAACTGATTGTTCACTAACGATTTGTTTTTTCTGAAAGCTTCCCTTACTCGTCTTTTTATCCGGTTACGTTCTACGGCTTTTCTGAATTTCTTTTTAGAAACCGTAATCAGTACTTTCGTTTGTTTTTCATCCCCGTTTTCGAATAAATATAATACCTTAAACGGGTATACAAAGAACGACTGCCCTGTATGAAACAGCCGGTCAATCTGTCTTTTACTTTTCAAACGTTCTGTATGTGATAACGTATGTTGCAAGTTTATATAAATAAAGCCCGGATTAATGAAACGAGTAAGTCAACTCCAAAGTAATGCCGTAGTCGCTTTTTGATAATGCATCCCCGGAAGGCTTACTGTCAAAATTGTAATAATACTTCACTCCTATTTTAAAGTCATTGTTAATTATACCAACTTTAGGATTTAAGTTAATCACCACACGGTTCCTGCCCCAATTCGTCAAATATGGTATATAGCTAACATCAGCATCAACCCACACCTTTGGCCTTTTATACCTGTAAACCTTCCATACGACACCCACAATTCCTGCTATGTCGTTGGAGATACCCGAATCATCATATTGCGTTTCCCGCGAAAAACTCAATCCGCCACCTAAAAACAACCTGTTCCAGTTGTTGTAAACTATATCGTAAATACCTATGGGATTCAGGTTCAGCCTGAGTTTCGTGCCCAACTCTGAATTCTGGCTAGCCCCTATACTTGTTTCAAATGACCATTTCCCTTTTATCAATCGTTGCCATGCAAGCGAAACGTCAGATTTACTGGCGCTAAGCGTGTCTCCCTGAAAGGTGTTGTTATCATCCCAGGAAAGCTTAAAAAGTGTTTTTTTCTTGCGGGAATTAAGGTTGCCTGAGAAACTGATTGTTCCTACCTTACTGCTTTTGGAATAGTTAGCTCCCAAACTGAAATTTCCGCTGCTACGCATCCAGAAGTTTTTCTTGATAGGGTATATTTCAACAATATCGGCAACTCTTACGCGTTGTCTTCCGTTAGTAAATATGATGTTTACCTCACGGGCAATACCTGAAGTGTCAAATGAACCAAAATAGATGAAACCGTTGTTCATTTTAATTTCGAACATTTTTTTCGAACTCATGGTTTTCACTTTCACTTCTTCCACACTGATCGTGCCCATGCCGTCCATTTTCCATGTGATTACACCGTACACCATCTTTTTTAACTCCCCGGTAAGCACATCTCCGTTGATGTGCACAATCGTGTCCGTTTTCTGACTGAAAACTTTTGACGCAGACAGGAAAACAATACTTGAAATCAGTAGAATGGCAATATGTAGGGTACGTATTTTCAAGTAGAACATCAATTATTTTGAATACGTAAAACTATTCATTTATTCAAAACAACAAGATAAAATCATGATTCGAGCGCAGGAGACTACTTATTGTTACCGTTTTTCTTATTTTCTCTGGCCAGTTTTATAAGATATTGCTCAATAGCCATGGCCATGGAAGGCGCTGACTTTGTTGGTGCCGGTATATCAAGTCTTAAACCCTCTTCTTTCACGGCCTTTGCAGTTGCCGGTCCAAAGGCCGCAATCAGGCTGTTGTTTTGCTGGTAATCAGGAAAATTCTTTAATAACGATTTGACACCGGCCGGGCTGAAAAATATGACTACATCATAATTACTCATTTCAAGATTTGATAGATTACTGGCAACCGTTTTATAAATAATAGCTTGCGTATAATCAACCTTCTCTTCGTTCAGCATGCCAAACATCGACTGCTTATGAATATCTGATGACGGGACGAGAAATTTCTCTTCTTTATGTTTTTTCAACACCTCCATCAGGTCGGCAAAATTCTGCTTTCCGTAAAAAATCTTTCTTTTCCGATATTGTACATATTTCTGTAAATAATAGGCCGTCGATTCAGAAATGCAGAAGTACTTGGTCGAATCAGGAATTTCGTGTCTTAATTCTTTAGCAATTCTGAAGAAATGATCTACCGCATGGCGGCTGGTTAAAATTACGGCGGTATGCCCCTGTAATGAACCTTTGGCCTGCCTGAACTCTTTTGCTGTTACCGGCTCAATCTTAATAAATTTATGGAAATCTATTTTCAGATTAAACTTTTTGCATAAATCACCGTATGGTGACTTCTCCAAATCTACCGGTTTTGGCTGAGATACCAGAATGTTTTTTACCTTCAATTTTACAATCGTTTTGTTTAAAAACACTTATTCCCAATACTTTACATGAAGATTTTTAGTAAGATCATCATGGGTATTATTTCGAGCGTGCAAAGGTACAAAATTAAATGGAACGTATTGAAATGGGTGCTGTTAATTCCAATGGCTATGGTCTGTATCCATCTGTACATAAATATAATGGCTACAATAAACAGAATAAAATATAATATATTGTTTCCCGGTACGATCATCAACATAAACAACAAAGGAAGAAGGAGTACGCCGGAAGCATTATATGAGTTTAGGTAAATAATCTGTTGCTTTTTTGCCATCTCCGTTGTTTTGAATACTACGCCTGACAACCGGATAAGTACCAACTTAACAAAAGAGAAAAGCCCGAGAATTATAGCCATAGAGACCAGGATCTGAGCCGTATTTAAACTGGATAAATATGCTTTAAAAACTAAATGTTTCAGCACGTATGAAGCCAGGATACTCATGGTAATTAATGAGTTTAACAGAAAGAATACGGACACTCCCACTCCCGGACCAGCATATCCTTTTTCAACCGACCTGCCCATGACCGTTTTTACTGATAAGGAAAAAACCGATGATAAGCGCTCAGGAATATAATACCAGATTACAGCAACACCCATTGATAGAAAAAGTAAAATATAAATAATCCAGTTGTCATCTGCAGGATGATGTACAACCGGTAAAATCTCTACCGGAGAATGAGAGAAAAAAGTTGTCACCACTGCTCCTGTAGAATCGGAGGTTGCTTCAACCGTATCCTGAGCAGTAGCAATCAGATTTTCCTGCTGTATATTGCTGAAATAATATATCGCCGAGTCATTCATCAGCCCACGAAATTACAAACTTTAGATATCCCTTTGGAAACTTGATTCCTTCCATCTGTCAGAAAGCGGTATGGAGTACCTCCATCCGGGTATATTCCCATCTGATATGCACTCATATTCTCCGATGGCATTTAAATATTTTGCCCGTGCTTTCAAAATAGTATAAGGCACTTCATAGAAACCTTTTTACTTGCTGATTTTCAACCTTTTTACTATTTTAACTTAGATTGTAAATAAATAAGAAAAGTATGCTTTTACAGTGATAAAATATTCTAAATTTGCTTGTCTTGTTAATTTGTTAACAACATTACAAAACCCAAAATTAATTTTATGAAAAAGTACCTTTTAATTATTCTGATACTTTTCCCGATTCTTGCCAGTTCGCAGGAAAAAGAAAAGAAATTCGAACTTAAATTGCACGGGTTTGTAAAAAGCGATCTTTTTCTGGATACCAGGGAGAATGCGATGGTACGTGAAGGACATTTTTTACTTTATCCCTACAATGTAAAACTTGATCAGGATGGAAAAGACATCAATGCTAACATGCAACTGAACATGCTTTCCATTCAAACCCGTTTAAAATTACTGGCAACAGGCCCTGATGTCTGGAATGCAAAAACATCGGCTTATATTGAGGGTGAGTTTTTCGGAACCACCAACGCCGACATTAACGGATTCCGGCTGCGTCATGCATTTATTAAGTTGCAATGGCCCAAGACCATGTTGCTTGCCGGACAGTTCTGGCATCCCATGTTCAACACTCAATGCTATCCTGGAACCGTATCTTTCAATACGGGAGCCCCGTTTCAGCCGTTCTCGCGTAACCCGCAGATCAGGGCTAAACAGAATTTCGGTAAATTCAATATGGTATTCACAGCCTTCTGGCAGCGCGATTTCCGAAGTAACGGACCTGCTGGCTCAAGTTCCAAATACCTGATAAGTTCGGCTGTACCTATGCTCAACCTAAGGTTTGAGTATGTGAGCAAAAACGAAACTAAAGGCACAGAGTTTCTGATCGGAGTAAGTGCCAACTTTAAATCGCTGGTTCCAAGGACAGAAACCGACAGTGCATACAAAACCGATGTCAGGATTAACAGTACAGCCTTTTCAGCCTACACCAAATACAAAGGAAAACACGTAACATTCAAACTGATGGGCTTTTACGGGGGCGACACTTACGACCTGACCATGCTGGGCGGTTACATGGTAACCGATATCGTTGACCCGAATAAAGAAATCGTGAATTATACACCCGTTTGCGTGGCATCCACATGGTTCGACCTGCACACCAACGGAAAAAAATTCCAGTACGGCATTTTCGGAGGATACACACGAAATCTCGGGCCTAAAGAAGATATCATCATCAGTGATGGAGGCAGGTATGCCCGCGGATTCGACATCGGGCATGTCTGGCGTATTTCGGGTCGGTTTATTTACAATGTCCATAAGTTTAGGCTGGCGCCGGAGATCGAATACACGGCGGCCGGTTATGCAGACGAATGGGGCGATAATTTCAATGTCACAAAATCCAGCGAAGTCGGGAACTTCCGGTTTCTGGTAGGTTTTTATTATTTCTTTTAAAATGTAATTATTCATTAACACTATAAAACTTTAAGCTATGACGAATAAAATCACAAGTATGGCAGAATACTACCAGAAGTACCAGGAAAGTGTTGCCAATCCTGAAGCTTTCTGGGCAGAAATTGCAGAGAGCAGCTTCTGGCGTAAAAAATGGGACAAAGTGCTTGACTGGCGATTTGACGGACCGGGCGCTCCTATGGTTAACTGGTTTGTAAACGGTAAATTGAATATTACTGAGAATATTTTCGAACGGAATATGTTCACGCGTAAAGACCAGGTAGCTATTATCTGGGAACCGAACGACCCGAAAGAAAAAGAAGTTAGGCTGACTTATGGTGAGCTGTTTGACAAGGTAAAAGAATTTGCCAATGGATTGCTCAAACTGGGTGTTAAAAAAGGTGACAGGGTTGCTATTTACTTACCTATGGTCCCCGAACTCGCTGTTGCCATGCTGGCATGTGCCCGTATCGGTGCCATCCATTCTATCGTATTTGCCGGATTTTCGGCAACAGCTTTAGCCGACCGTATTAACGATGCTTCGGCTAATGTACTAATCACTTCAGACGGCGGTTTCCGCGGTTCTAAAAAAATCCCGTTGAAAGACATTGCTGACGAGGCTCTGGAAAGCTGCCCGACAGTTGAACACAACATCGTACTTAAACGCACTGAACAGGACATCAAATGGACCGAAGGCCGTGACAAATGGTGGCACGATGTTATTGAAGGTGTGGGTATCGATAATGAAGCAGAAGTAATGGACTCGGAAGACACCCTGTTTATTCTTTATACATCAGGATCCACGGGAAAACCGAAAGGTGTGGTTCATACTACGGCCGGATATATGGTTTTTTCGGAATATACTTTTAAAAACGTTTTCCAATATAACGATGGCGACGTTTTCTGGTGCACGGCCGATATCGGATGGGTAACAGGCCATTCCTACATTGTTTACGGCCCGTTACTTGCCGGAGCGACTTCCGTTATGTTTGAAGGTGTACCCACCTGGCCCGATGCCGGAAGATTCTGGGAAATTGTTGCCAAATACAAAGTGAACCAGTTTTATACGGCTCCTACAGCTATCCGAGCGCTAATCGCGCAAGGTAATGAATGGGTAACGAAACATGACCTGAGTTCATTAAGCGTTCTGGGAACCGTTGGAGAACCTATCAACGAAGAAGCCTGGAGGTGGTACCACGATCTTATTGGCGGTGGCAAATGCCCGATCGTTGACACCTGGTGGCAAACCGAAACCGGCGGTATTATGATCACGCCACTGGCCGGTATCACTCCTACCAAACCTTCTCTGGCTACGCTACCTTTACCGGGTGTACAACCAATTCTTGTTGACCCCGAAGGTAATGAACTGAAAGGAAATGGTGTAGAAGGTATTCTTTGCATCAAATTCCCATGGCCCGGTATGCTGCGCTCATTGTACGGCGACCACAAGAGATGTCACGAGACTTATTTTTCCATGTTCAAAGGTTTGTACCTGACAGGTGACGGTGCGAAACGCGATGAGGAAGGATATTACCGTATCATTGGACGTATTGATGATGTAATTAATGTTTCGGGACACCGTATTGGTACAGCTGAAGTGGAAGACGCTATCAACCAGCATCCGAAAGTCAACGAGTCGGCCGTAGTTGGCTACCCACACGAAATCAAAGGATCGGGTATCTATGCTTATGTTATTTGCGAAGACCTCTCGGAAGATGAGATGGGTACCATTGAAAACGAGATCAAGGCAACGGTCACGAAATTCATTGGCCCTATTGCCAAACCTGACAAAATACAGATTGTAAGCGGATTGCCCAAAACACGTTCGGGCAAGATCATGCGGAGAATCTTACGTAAGATCGGCGAAGGTGATGCTACAAATCTTGGCGACACATCCACACTACTTGATCCGGGTGTTGTTGAAGAGATTATAACCGGCGCCAAAGTAGAAGTAAAACGATGAGCATTAAAAAAAGACACCTCAAAAGGGTGTCTTTTTTTTATAGATTTTAATCTTTAAAATAAAGAACATGGAACATCAAAAAGTAATGAACCGGGGACTGGTTGTTGTAGGCGCTGTGCTTATTCAATTGGCTCTGGGTGCAATTTATGCCTGGTCGGTATTTACACCATCTCTCGTATCGGAAGGGTGGACTAAAGCCGATACACAATGGGTATTTGCTATTGGCCTTGCATCATTTGCCGTAGTTATGGTTTTTGCCGGTAAGAAACTTGCTGTATGGGGACCTCAAAAACTGGCCATAATCGGTGGTGTTGTTTTAGGCCTTGGCTATTTTCTGGCTGGTTTATTCGGAGGCACCAGTTTTTGGGCTCTACTTCTACTGATTGGCCTTGTAGGCGGCGCTGGCATCGGCTTTGCCTATGTGGTACCTATTGCGGTAGGTATGCGCTGGTTTCCCGATAAAAAAGGGATGATCACAGGCTTGGCCGTAGCCGGATTTGGGTTCGGCGCCCTTCTGTGGGTAAAACTAGCCGGAGCTTGGGGACACCTGATCGAGAATATCGGACTCTCCAGTGTATTTATTGCTTATGGAATTGCCTTTGCCATTATGGTCATCATAGGCGGGCTTTGGATGAAATTTCCTCCGGCAGGTTGGAAACCGGAAGGCTACGAAGAAAAACATACTGTTGATGCTGCAGCAGTTAAAGCTGACGACAGGGAATTCAGCAGTACGGAAATGTTAAACAAAGTTCAGTTTTACCTGATATTTTTCACCTTCGTGTTTAGTGCCGGAGCAGGCCTCATGTCCATAGGCCTGATGAAACTCTATCCAATGGAAGCACTCCAGCAAAGCGGATTGAGTGTTGCTGAGGCAAGTGCCATCGCCGGAACAGCCATGGCTGTATTTTTCAGTCTTGCCAACGGTCTGGGCCGGATCCTGTGGGGACTGATGAGCGATAAACTCGGCCGTAAGACATCCATTATTATCATGACAGCTACGCAGGGAATCATTGTTATCCTGTTTACATTCATGGCCGGAAATGAATACCTATTGTATCTGGGTGCTACACTGATCGGGTTTAACTTCGGCGGAAACTTCGCCCTGTTCCCGACCATTACAGCTGATACTTTTGGCGCCAAAAACGTTGGACAAAACTACCCCTGGGTATTTCTTGCCTACGGTGTGGGCGGAATTATCGGCCCTATGCTGGGCGGCAAACTTGGCGACCTCGGGAATTTCCCACTGGCCTTTACCATTGCCGGTGTGCTTGTACTGATCGGCACCGTATTGACGATCATGGTCAAGCCAGCAAAAAAATAAATTCCACTGTTACAATATACTTTTTTTAAGCAGTTCTTAACGCCTTGCATTTTGCAGGGCGTTTTTTTGTAAAGTTTTCGAACGCAGATTATTTTTGTTGAACATCCCTTTATACAGCTACATTTCGTACTTTTATCCTCTGTTAAAGTACGCTTTTGATCTTTTGTATTTTACTGTTATTAAATCTTTTAACAACTTCTTGATATGCCAATAAAAAAACTCGACAGCATATTCCGGCCGAAAAGGATCGCCCTGATAGGTGTATCCGGTAATCCTGACAGCGTAGGTGGCATTACCTTAAAAAATCTTGTCAGTGGCGGTTTTCAGGGAGTCATCTACCCTATCAACCCGAAGCACGAGGCGGTAATGGGCATTCCCTGTTATCCCGATGTAAAAAACTTACCCAAAACACCCGACCTTGCAGTTATCATGACCGAAGCAGCTACCGTACCCGGTATCATCCAGCGATGCGGCGAAGCAGGCATCAACGGCATCATCATCATGTCAGCCGGATTTAAAGAGTCGGGCGAAAAAGGTAAATTACTGGAAGAAAAAGTTAAGGAGCAGGCGGCACAGTTTCCAGAAATGCGGGTGATCGGGCCGAATTGCCTTGGCGTCATCGTACCCCGTATGAACCTTAACATCAGTTTTGCCAACGGTATGCCCAAAAAAGGCCATGTAGCTTTTATCTCCCAGTCGGGGGCCCTGTGTACTACCGTGCTTGACTGGGCCAACCAGGCCAAGATCGGTTTTTCGTACTTCGTTTCGATTGGTAACGCCATGGATGTTACGTTCGGCGATCTGATCGATTATCTTGGGAAGGACACCAGTACGAAATCCATTATTCTTTATATGGAATCGCTGGTAAATGCACGCGGCTTTATGTCAGCTGCCCGTGCTTTTGCCCGTAAAAAACCCATCATTGTTTATAAATCGGGGAGATACCCTGAATCGGCGGCAGCAGCTGCATCGCATACCGGTGCCCTGGCATCGGAAGATGATATGTATGATGCGGTTTTTCGCAGAGCCGGTATGGCACGTGTGTATGATATTGGCAACATCTTCGATTTTACGGACCTCATCGGCCGAAAACGGATACCGAAAGGTTCGCGGCTGGCTATCGTAACAAATGCCGGAGGACCGGGTGTTATGGCTACCGATACACTTATCTACCACGGAGGTAAACTGGTGCAGCTTTCCGATGCCACCATGCAAAAACTCGACGAACTGCTTCCTTCCTACTGGTCGCACAATAACCCGGTGGATGTACTTGGAGACGCCACACCGACACGTTATACCAAAGCCACGGAAATTGTTCTGGAAGACGATAATGTGGATGCTGTGCTGATAATTCTGACTCCCCAGGCCATGACCGACCCGACAGCTACGGCCAGATCCATTGCCGCTTTGTCGGCAAAAACTTCCAAACTTATAATGGCAGCATGGCTGGGAGGCGCCAGCATGCGGGACGGAATGGAATTGCTGGTCGAAGCCGAGATAGCTGTTTACACAACCCCCGAACAGGCCATAAAAGCGTTTATGACACTTTCGAAATATTCGAAGAACCTCAACTTGCTGTTTGAGACACCCAAAGAGGTTCCCGTGTCCTTTTCGTACGACCCGAAAAAACTCAAAGAAAAATATGTCACCGAGATCTTCCCGAAAGCCAAAGTCTTATCCGAGGATGACTCAAAACTCCTGATCAACGACTACGGTATCGAGACAACACACCCCGAACTCAGCAGGAATGAAGACGAGGCCGTACGCATAGCAAAGAAAAAAGGGTATCCTGTCGTACTTAAAATACAATCTCCCGACATCATTCATAAAATAGATGTGGGCGGTGTTGCCCTGAATGTTAAAACTGAAGAAGTACTCAGGGCTGTGTACCACACTTTACTGGGAACGGTTAAAAAACAGGTTCCCCATGCGAAAATCGAAGGGATCACGGTTCAGAAAATGATTAAGACAAGAGACGGCGTTGAAATGATATTGGGAATTAAAAAAGACTCTATTTTCGGAACGGTGATGCTGGTTGGTATGGGCGGCACAAAAGCCGAATTGTTCAAAGACCGGCGGCTGGAATTTCCGCCCCTGAATGAACGACTGGCCACGCAGATGCTCCAGTCGCTGAAAGTTTACCCGCTGCTGGAAGGGTATCGAGGGAGCAAACCAAAAAACATAAGCAAACTTATTGAGGTACTGATCCGCTTATCTTATCTTGCTGCCGACTATCCGGAGATTCAGGAACTCGACATCAACCCGCTGATCGTCACAGAAGATGATGTGATTGCTCTCGACGCACAGATTGTAGTAGATCAGGAAGCGCTGGGAATGAATACACCTGAATATGCACACCTGGCTTTACGTCCATACCCCGAAAGACTTATCAGACAGGACGTTTTGCGTGACGGAACTCCGGTGACCCTGCGCCCCATCAAACCCGAAGACGAGCCCCTGTGGCTGGAGATGCTGGGAAGTTGTTCCAAAGAGTCTATTTATTCACGTTTCCGGTATAATTTTCATTATAACTCGCATGAAATAGCCACCCAGTTTTGTTACATCGACTATGACCGGGAAATGGGCATTGTGGCAGAAATTGATTACGAAGATCGTAAACGACTGATTGGCGTAGGACGGCTGATTTCCGACACGGACCTGGAAACAGCAGAATATGCTGTTTTAGTTACCGATGATTGGCAAAATAAAGAGCTGGGCCATAAGCTGACCGCCTATTGCGAAGAAATAGCACGAGTTACCGGCATTAAAACATTGTATGCCGAAACTACCAGAGACAACAAAGGAATGATCACCGTATTCAAGAAGCTGGGCTTTATTATCGAATACGATGACGGCGACAATGTTTCCGCCGTTAAAAAACTTAATTAATCCCCCGTTTTAGCTATTTTTGCCACCGTTTTAAATTCATCAAAAATGAAGATCATCATATTGAATTGCGGCAGTTCTTCCATCAAATTTCAGTTGGTGGATATGCCCGGAAATAAAGTCATTGCCAAAGGCCTTGTGGAGAAAGTCGGGCTTGAAGAGAGCATCATTAAGCTTCAGAGTAACAGCGGCGCCGACCTGAAAATAAACAAACATATTCCTGACCACCAGAAAGGGATTGAAGAAGTGTTGGGCCTCCTGGTAAGCGATGAGTACAGCAGCCTTAAGTCTCTGGATGAGATCGGTGCCGTAGGCCACCGGGTAGTACATGGCGGTGAAGCGTTCAGCGGCAGCGTACCTATTACGCACGAAGTAATAGAAGCCCTGGAAGAATGCGTTGAGCTGGCACCCCTGCACAACCCGCCCAACCTGGCTGGTATCTATACCATGCAAAAACTGCTGCCCGATGTACCGCAGGTAGGCGTTTTCGATACGGCCTTCCACCAGACGATGCCCGAGCATGTGTACCTGTATGCCGTCCCATTTGTTTTGTACGAAAAATACAAGGTGCGCCGCTATGGGTTTCATGGCACGAGCCACAAATATATTTCGCAAAGAGCCTGCGACATATTGGGTGTAGACATCAACAAGCAACGGATCATCACCTGCCACCTTGGGAACGGTTCGTCCATGGCAGCCATCAAAAACGGGAAATCGTACGACACCTCTATGGGCATGACGCCGGCAGAAGGGCTGATCATGGGTACGCGCACCGGTGACATTGATCCGGGGGCCCTGTTGTATATGGCCGAAAAAGAAGATGCCAGCATCAAGGAGACCAGTAACCTCTTAAATAAAAAATCGGGGATGCTGGGAATCTCGGGTGTCTCTTCCGATATGCGCGATATTGAAAATGCAGCCAGCCAGGGCAACCACAGGGCACAACTGGCCCTCGAAATGTTTGCCTACAGGGCCAAAAAATACATTGGCGCTTACACAGCAGCCATGGGCGGTGTGGACATCATTGTTTTCGCCGGAGGTATCGGAGAAATGGATACCGAAACCCGAAAACGCATTTTGAACGGCCTGGAATTTCTGGGCTTCGAACTCGATCAGAATAAACTGAACATCAGGGGAGAAGAAGCCATGCTGAGCACTCCCGATTCCAAAGTAAAAGTAATGGTGGTTCCTACTAACGAAGAGATGATGATCGCCAGAGATACCTATGAGATCGTGAGCCGGATATAGGCTCCTGTTGGCTTGCAACTTAAATCAATAGATCTTTAAGCATTTGACTTTGTTACAGATAAGTTATAGCCTTTCTTAAAGTTTTGGAATTAAGTCTGTGACTTAAGCCGGAAAGAGAAAATCTTTTTATTTTTACACCATGGAAATCGAAAAAATCCGGCTCGAGCTGGCCGAAAAAATAACCAGGATAGAACCGCTGGGAAAAAAGCTCAAATTCAAATTAGATGACGATATCATTCTGATTGACGGGTCATCAGACGAAAACGTGCTGTCCGACAAAGATGAAGAAGCCGACTGTACGATCATCATGAGTAAAGAAACATACGGCAAACTCCAAAGGAATGAGATCAAACCCATGATCGCCACCCTAACCGGCAAGATCAAAATAAAAGGCGACCTGAACCTGGCGAAAAAACTCAAGCAACTGACGTAAGATGGCCCTTATCAAACAACCGGGTTTGCACATCAAGCGAACCTCTATGCTGAAAAGTATCAATGGTTTTGGTAAAACACTGAAAAAAATCGGTCTGGACCCTTTTAAACTGGACGCCGACACCATTATTGCCAAAGCCAGAAAAAGAGCTGCCTTTGACGGCCCCTTGCCCGGACAGACGGAAACCGGCCTTCGCCTATTGATTAAATCCATTAAAGAAGAGGGAAGAGCTAATCCGTTTGGCGCCCTGGCGGCCAAAACACTGTTCGAGCGCACCCTTTATGGACGCTTTAAAATGGAACAGGTGCTGGCAGCGAATCCCGATATCGAAAAGACGGAAATAAAAGAACCCGTTTTTATCATTGGCATGCCGCGCACCGGAACAACTATCCTGCATGCTCTGATGCATGAAGACCCGGCAAACCGTTCGGTGCTGGCTTGGGAATGTTTACTCCCCTACCCGGCGCCAAAACCCGATAATTTTCATGATAACGAACAAATAAAAAGGGTAGCCAAAGACTTTGACCAACTGTTCAAACTAGTACCCGATTTTCAGCTGAAACATTATATGACGGCTGATTCGCCACAGGAATGCCTGTCCATCAACGCCCTCGATTTTAACTCGTTTCAGCCTACAGCACAGTTTTACCTGCCTTCGTACATGGACTGGTTTTTACATGAAGCCGACCGGCTGGAAACGATGCGGTTTCACAAACGGTTTTTGCAGTACCTGCAATCCGGAGGGGTGAAGTCGGAACGATGGCTGCTGAAAACGCCCGTGCACCTGATGCGCCTGCCTGAGCTGTTTGACGTATATCCCGATGCACGCATCATTATGACACACCGCCACCCGGCCAAAGTGGTGGCTTCAACGGCCAGCCTGATCTCGTCGGTTCGTTCGCTGTACGGCGACCACGAAGATCCCGTGCGCACCGGCCATGAACAAGCCGAACTGTGGCGCCTGTTTTTCGAACGCTTTATGGAAAGCCGGAAGAAACTGAACAAAGAAGACCAAATCATCGACCTGAAGTTTGACGACTTCGTAACAGACCAGGTCGGTGTGGTGGCACAAATCTACAAACGTTTTAACATGCATTTGTCCAACGACGCACTTACCCGGTTTCAACATTTTCTCGACCTCAACCCCAAGGATAAAAAAGGCGTTCATGTTTACACGCTGGAAGATTTCAGGCTGAAGGAAGAGGAAATCAACCGGCAATATGCGCATTACATTGACTTTATTAACAGAATCTAAAAACAACCATGGCATACGAAAGCAAAAAAGCACTGGAAGAATTTCTGGAAACGATTAAAAATACCGACCAGACTTTTCTTGACCCCGACAAAACCATCGACGAACAGGGCCATGTGGACGGCTACCAGCATATTTTCCATTTGCTGAAGTCGAGCGCCCAGTTCTATCTGTTTAACGACCCGCTGCGGCCACGGCTTATGCTGCTGGCCGACGAAGACCACAAGCTGATTGGCGACAATGTGGACGCGGTTTATTATTTTACCCAGCTACGCGGCGACCAGGAATACCTGATCAAAGGGCGGCGTTACGACAGTTGCTATCTTTCGTTCACCGTATATGGCGGCGAGCTGAATGGTGAAATGCCCGACCGGGTATGCCTCAGCATCAACCACCGCGACATCGAATTTGACGATGACGGCCGTTTCGAAATCAAGCTGACACCCAAGCCCGACCCACAGGGCAAAAATGAATTCAAACTCGACAACGATGCCGCAAGTATGTTCACCCGCGAATACTTTTTCGACCGGTTCAACAGCCGCGAGAGCGACCTGCATATCGAAAACCTGGTTCCGCACGACCCACCAGGACCCATGAGCGACGAAGAACTGGCGCAACGTATCAGGAGGATGCGCACTTTTTACGAGCATACGACCTGGATAGCGCCGCTGCCTATCGAATTCCCGCTGAACGACTTTATGCCACCGTTTAGTTTTGAAGCCGACCAGGGCGGCTGGGGCACGGTAGACAATATCTACTGTTTCGGCCGCTTCCGCCTCGAAGAAGATGAGTACCTGAAAATACATTTCACCTCGCCCGATTGCGTTTACTGGGGCATGCAAACGTGGAACTACCTGATGCAGTCGATGGATTATAAAAACTACCCGGTGTGCCTGAACAAAGGTGCCGCGAAACCCAATGCTGACGGTAGCTATACTATTTACCTGGGCCACAAGCCCATGGATGTCGAGAACTGGGTGAGCACAGCCGGATACAAAGAAGCGGTGATGTTCTTCCGCTGGCTGCTGGCCGATGAGATGCCCAACCAGCCAGCGGTGGAGTTGGGCCGGCATTAATTTATCTGTTTTTAAAAAACAAGATTTTATTGTACCTTAGTGGCGCTATTTAAAATCTGACCCGTGCCATTGCCTGTAATTACTCTGAAAAAACTTCATCACCGGGGGAAAGACTGTATCGGCCTTTATTTTGATTATAACAGGGAACTTATTGCACACACCAAAAAGCTTGAAGGCGCTAAGTGGAGTGCCACGAACAGGTGCTGGTATGTTGACATAGAGAATTTTGATTTATCCCGACTTTTCTCAAATTTTAATGGACTGACTTATATTGATTATTCTGGTTTACGGACATCTGCCTCCACGAGCGTTATGAGCATTAGCCAAAAACCAAAAAAGAAAAAAAAGAAAAAAATATTAATGCCCCCGGCATACCTTGACATACTCGACCAAAAACGGTACAGCGACAGCACAAAAGAAGTATATGTCAGTTATTTTAAAGAATTTGCAAGGTTTTTTAAAGGAAGAAAATTAGAAGAAATAATGGCTGAAGAGATCAATAAATATATTTTAACATTGATAAGGGAGGAAAATATTTCATCAAGTCAGCAGAATCAACGAATTAATGCTATCAAATTTTATTACGAGAAGGTATTGGGCAAAGAGAAATTGTACATCACTATCAGGCGGCCTAAAAAGGTGAAAAACATGCCAAGTACATTATCTTTTAACGAGATAAAAAATATGATCATTAAAACGGATAATCTAAAACATAAATGCATTATCGGTTTGCTATATTCTGCCGGATTAAGGAGAAGTGAGCTGGTTCATATAAAGATAACGGATATTTCATCTGCCCAGATGCTTATAAAGATTCGTCAATCGAAAGGAAATAAAGACCGTTACATTGGGTTATCAAAATACATGCTTGAATTATTGAGAGCATATTACAAAGAATACCGACCTAAAGAATGGGTCATAGAAGGACAAAGTGGGGGCCAATATAGTGCTGAGAGTGTTTTAAAGGTTGTTAAAACAGCTGCAAAAAAAGCAGGAATACATCAAAATGTAACCCCCCATATGTTACGTCACTCATTTGCAACGCACCATCTTGAAAACGGAACTGATTTAAGATATATCCAGGAGTTTTTAGGACATAGCAGTTCAAAAACGACAGAAATTTATACGCATGTTGCAAAAACAGATCTTCTTAAATTCAAGAATCCGTTGGATGAGATGTATGATGACTGAGATTATAAAGGTACGCTTTACACGCTTATATGGTAGAATAAACGTACCTTTAAGCAATGCTATAGAAGAAATAAAGGTAACGGGTAAT
>Ga0209013_10001644_pt1 | contig 20510 bp, 16 predicted proteins | sample Cruoilmetagenom2_FD_187291 | JGI IMG/M metagenome (GOLD analysis project Ga0209013, IMG submission 187291) | Oil polluted marine microbial communities from Coal Oil Point, Santa Barbara, California, USA - Sample 2 (SPAdes) (version 2) | ecosystem: Environmental > Aquatic > Marine > Oil seeps ...
ACCGGGAAAGAGGCGCACACTTCGGTGATCATGTCGAGGTGATCGTTGATCATGTCTTCGACTGCGTCGTCGGCGTATTCGAACGGCCCATCTTCGTCGGTCGCCAGTTCGATCAGGTCGATCCATCCGCCGCGATCGAGCCAGTCGTAGATCGCATCGCGTAGGTCCTCCTCGGTGACGCCTGGACGATCGACGATCATCGCGGTGGTGGTGGCCTTGGCGCTCGCCAGCCCCGGGAACCCTCGGTTGCACCCACAGCGGTCGGAGGACCCGCACTCGGTGACGACGGCGGTGACCAGTTCGCCGTCGACCGTATGTGAATAGTCGCCTGGCGCGGTGCCCTGGAATTCGTGTGTTGCAATCAATACCAACATGGTGTGTGAGCCTTTCGTTCGTCCTGATTCCAGAGTGAACGAGGGGTGTCACACCCGCGTGCTGCCAAGTTCACATTCCGTTTGTAGGCAATTTCTGGCGGACCGTTCCGCCGAAAATTGCATACAAATGAAAATGGCCAGCACCCTTGGAGTTGAAGCCGGCTATGGAGCGGAACTCCGCGGTGGGACAAGCACCTGTTCGGCGACGCGAGAATGCGCCAGGATACAGAGCACCAATTTCGGAGTTGACTCGCTCAGTCCTCCGGAGCCAGGGGGAGCACTTCTGCTGGTTCACCCGCTACTCGTGCAAGTTCGACGAGTGCGGCATCGAGTGCATCGACTTCGAACTCAATCAGCCTGACGAGTCGCCCATCTTCATCCCAAATACTGACCGCCAGGAGCTCGACGATGCTGCCGGTACTTGTGTACGAACGGCGGGTGAGGAGGCATCGGTCACCGGCGACCGCCACAGCAAGGCCACTCACATGGAGCCCCATGTCGCGCATCGTCCGCGTAGCTCCGAGCATCCCCTCACGCCGTACCATCAGTGATGTAACTCGTCGTGATTCCTGGACGAAGTCGTCCCGCAGCACCTCGGCGAGCCCGTCGGGTCCCTTGGATTCGATGAGGGCGTGAGCCAGCTCGGCCCATTGCTGCGCGCTCGTGCCTTTCTGGTCTTCGTAGGCTTCGTGTCCCGGAGATCGGTTTGTCAAGGTTTCTCCTCGTGGAGCAGGTGATGGATCCCCATCCCCCCATCATGGCCGATCGGACGGTGTTCGTCACCGGTGGTGCCTCTGGCATCGGGGAGACAACGGTGCTGGAGTTCGTGCCGCAGGCAGCCGCGTACTGGAACGACCGGCTCAGTATTGATCTCCGGTCGGCGACGGCCGAACCATGGTTCTAGAGGCATGGCCGGAGAGCGAGTAGAAAGTCAGTATGCGCGCGAGCCAACGTCAGTCTTGGCTGCCTGGCCTGGACGTGCTCGCGAATTACCAGCGGTCGTGGCTGCGCTACGACCTGCTCGCAGGGGTCGTGCTGACAGCACTACTCATCCCAGCTGGGATGGGCTACGCGGAGGCTTCCGGCCTGCCACCTGAGACGGGTCTCTATGCAACGATCGTGCCACTGCTCGTCTATGCGCTGGTTGGACCGTCGCGGATACTGCTTCTCGGCCCGGACTCGGCGCTCGCACCGATCATCGCCGCCTCGGTGCTGCCCCTCGCCGCTGGCGACCCAGACCGCGCCGTAGCGCTTGCAGGATTACTCGCGATCATGATGGGCTTCCTGCTACTGGTCGGCGGGATGCTGCATCTGGGGTTTGTCACGGACTTGCTCTCCAAGCCCATTCGCGTTGGGTACCTCAATGGCATCGCGGTTGTCGTGATCGTCGGCCAGCTCCCAAAGCTCCTCGGCTTCACGAACGGGTCGGACTCGTTCGTCGGTGACATTCGGACCACGATCGAGGGTGTGTCCGACGGGCTGGTCAACTCGACGGCGATGATCATCGGCATCGCTTCTCTGGTGCTGATCATCGGATTGCGCCTCCTGTTCAGGCGTGTACCCGGCGTGTTGATAGCTGTTGTCGGAGGGATGATCTGGGTCACCGCGGCGGGCTTGAACGACGAGGTGCCTGTTGTCGGAGCACTCCCGCGGGGGTTGCCTGCGCCTGCGTTGGACGGGCTGACCTGGGGTGATGTCGGGTCTCTGATCGGTCCGGCTCTGGGAATCGCGCTGATCGCCTTCGCTGACACGGGCGTGCTGTCGCGAGCATTTGCGGCGCGTCACGGCGAGACCGTCGGTGGCAGTCATGAGATGCGCGGCATCGGCCTTTCCAACATGGCGAGTGGTCTGTTCGGCGGGTTTCCGGTGTCGGGGTCCTCGTCGCGCACACCGGTGGCGGAGCAGGCAGGTGCGCGCACGCAACTCGTCGGAGTGGTCGGCGCCCTGCTCACCATGGGTTTCGTGGTAGTCGCGCCAGGGCTCACGAGCTACTTGCCTTCGTCGACGCTCGCGGCAGTGGTCATCGTCGCGGCCGGTGGCCTCATTGATGTTCCTGCTGTTGTTCGGTTGATGAATGTCAATCCGATCGAGGGTCTGCTGTCGATCGCGGCATTTCTGGGGGTGGCGCTGGTCGGGGTGCTGGAGGGCATCGTCATCGCGATCGTGCTGTCGTTCATTGCGTTCGTCAACCAAGCCTGGCGCCCGTACCGAGCGGAACTCGTTCAGATTCCTGGCATGCGTGGATATCACGACCGCAGCCGTCATCCGGAGGGCAGGCGTATCGACGGCATAATCATCCTGCGTTTCGACGCGCCCCTCTTCTTCGCCAACGGCGGCATGTTCGCCGACTACGTGCGGTCGGTGGTGGCGGCCGACCCCGAGGTGACCACTTTGATCCTGGCGGCCGAGCCAATCACTGATATCGACTCGACCGCGGTCGATGAACTGGTCGAACTCGATGACTTCCTCGCCAGCGCTGGTATCGAGCTCATCATCGCCGAGATGAAGGGCCCGGTGAAGGATCGCCTAGTGCGCTATGGCCTCGGTCATCGCTTCGGTCCTGAGCGGTTTGCGCCAACGGTAGGCGCCGCGGTCGATTCGGTGCTCGGCCACGAACGTGACGACATCGGGCACCCTTCAGACCGAGGTTGACCCAGGAGTTTCAAGGGTCGGCCCGGTCGAAAGCCCGTTTGTAGGTAATTTCTGGCGGACCGTTCCGCCGAAAATTACCTACAAACGAAAGTGGATGGGCGCAGAAGTCAGAGGACGAAGCGCATGCCTCCGACGAGCGCGCCCGGTAGTTGGCTGCTCATCGTGGATCGCTCAATGTAGGTCGATGTGTCGAGGAGAACTTCGGCCTCGTCGGTGAGGCCCTCCAGTTGATCGCCGAGGAGGTTGTACGCGGTGTCGTCGAAGCGCAGCACGTTGACGGGGGCAACAATTTCGCCGTCCTCCACCCAGAAGGTGGCGAACCGTGTCATCCCGGTCGTGCGGCACGCCATGCGGTCGGAGAAGTTCGTGTACCACAGGTTGCCGACGAACAGACCGGTGTCGAGTGCCTCGCTGACCGTAGCGGTGGCCAGGTCGCCCGGAGCGATTGCCAGCGACTCGGGATACTCGCCACCGGAAGCTCCGTTGGTCGGGATGCCGTACTCCTGCGCCGAGCGTGGTGAAACGAGTGTCTGGGCGTAACTGCCCTCGACGATGAGTGGCACGGTGTCGGGGCGGATGAACCCGGACGACTGAAAGTTCGGGGCGACGCCACCAGCGGTGTTCTCCGAGATCGTGACCAGCGGCGAGAGCGTCGCATCGTCGGCGATCATCCGCAATAGGGGGGTCTGGCGCGTGGCGTGGGCTCGTTGACCGAAGGCGCCATAGCCCGAAATCAACAGGACCAGTTCCTCCATCGCCCGGGGGGCCAGGTACGTGCGATACTCGCCCGGCGACAGATCGATGGGCTTGCGTTCGAGTGCAGCGAGTTGACGGCTAGACCAATCGATCTTGCGGGCGAAGGCGTCTTCATCCCAATTGAAACCGGCATACAGGTTCTTCGCGGCCTTGTCGGCCTGTAGGTAGAAGCACCAGTCGAGGTTGAACGACGCTGATTGGAACCAGTTGCGTTGGCCAAGGGAATTCGCGAATCCGCTGTATGTGTCGCCGGCGGCATAGATGCCGACGAGGTCCCGGCCTTGCCCGACTGCACGAATGTCGGCGAGCGCGTCATCGGGTTCGGGGATCGAGCCGGCTTCGATTCGTTCAGTCGACGTGGGCGACGTGTTGAAGAGCAGGTATGGGTCGTCAGCCACGAAGCGGCGCTGCTCGCGGAGCTGGCCGAGAAGCGAGGCGAGGCGAGCGTCATCGATCGAGCGGTCGCCGGTCAGCTGGAATGCGCCACCAACGTGACGTTGCCCCTCGATGAGGTCGACCGCCAGGCGGCGCTGCGCGACCGTTCCGGCCTGGCGGACGTCGTTGTTGTTGAGCCGGATGAAATCTGTTCGTTCTCCGGTGATATTGGCGAGCAGAACCTCGTCGCCAAGGAGCCGGGTCGTAGCGGCGGTGATCAGCTCGTCGAAATACACATGGTCTGCGTTACTCATTCTTCGCCTCCGAACACTTCAACGGCAGCGAACAAACAGGCGGGGGAGGCGTGCCCCGTGCCGACCATCTGGTTGAGTTCACCCTTTCCGCAGTTGGGTGTGCCCATCACGGTGAAGCTGTTGGCGTCGGCAACTCCCGCGAGGTTGCGCCAGAACGTGCGCGAGATACCGCGGTAGCTGGGGTTGCGGACAGTGCCGGTGATCTCGCCGTTCTCGATACGTTGGCCGTACTCGCAGCTGAACTGGAACTTGTTGCGGCTGTCGTCGATCGACCAGGAATTGTTGGTGTGGAGATACACGCCGTTCTCGATGGAGCTGATCAGTTCCTCGACGCTCGACTCGCCGGGCTCGACGTTGAGGTTGGCCATGCGGTCGATCGGTGGGCGATTCCATCCTGATGCGCGAGAGTTGGCGACTCCGGGCAGGCCGCTTCGGGCTTGGGAGACGTCGCCACCGAGACCCCGCACGAGGATGCCGTTTTCGATCAGGTGTTGCCGGACTGCTGGAGTGCCGTCATCGTCGAAGCCGTAGCTGGCGAGTTGGCCGGGGACGGTGGGGTCGAACGTGACGTTGAGTAGCTCGGACCCGTATTGGAACGACCCGAACATCTCAGGCGTGACGAAGCTCGTGCCGGCGTAGTTGCGCTCGTCACCGAGAATCCGGTCGAGTTCGAGCGGGTGGCCGATCGACTCGTGGATCTGCAGCACCATCTGGTCCGGTGCTAGCAGTAGATCCATTGTCTCGGTAGGACAGTTCGGTGCACTCAGGAGTTCGAGAGCCTGCTCGGCGACCCTCGAGGCGGCATCACCAAATCCGTGGCGACCCAGCAGCTCGGCTCCGCCCTGCCCACAGAAGGCGTTGGCGCCGAACGTTCGAATTTGGGTGTTGGTGCCTTCGTTGGCGGTCGCCCGCAGGCCGGGGTAGACGAAGCGGAACCGTTGTTCGATCCGTGCGCCACCGGAGGTGACGAGAAGTTGATCGACGTCCCGGCGCACGAGGGAAGCTCTCCAGTCGACTATGCGATCGTCGATTCCGAGCAGCCGTGACTGCTGTTGAAGCAAGTCGAGCCGGTCGGTCAGCGGGAGCGTGTCCCAGTCAACTTCGACAGGTGAAATGTAGGTGCCCGTCGCATGTTCAGAGGGTGGAGTCGTCGCTACCGTGGCGCCAGCGGTGACCGAGGCCCAGTGCCGAGCCTGAGTTACCGCCGCCGCGAGGCCGTCGGCGCTCAGATCGGCGGTTGCTGCGTAGCCGAGCCCACCGTCATTCCAGATCGAGATCATCACGCCGGTGTCGAAGTCGTTGAAGATCGGTTCGAGCTTGTTCTGCCGCACGGACAGATGCTCGGATCGCTCGTCGACCATTCGCGCGGATGCGTAGTCGACGTCGGTGGGTAGTGCTTGGCGTAGTACGTCTTCGAGTTCTCGAGACTCGATGAGCAGATCGGTCATCCCGTGAGCGTACGGGTGTCTCGTCCAGCTCGGCTGGCATCCGCTGGCGATCTTCGGGTGAGGGATCCGCAGGATCGGTAAGACTGGGAGCATGAGTGTCGTGCGGTGCCGGGTGATCGTTTCCGGTCGGGTCCAGGGTGTCTACTACCGCGACTCGTGTCGTTCGATGGCGATCGAGCTCGGAGTCGCAGGCTGGGTCCGAAACCTCCCCGACGGGAGTGTCGAGTTCGCTGCTGAAGGCACCCGTGAAGCTGTCGACCAGCTGCTCGAGTGGTGCCAGCAGGGTCCGCCGCGTGCCAACGTCACCGCGGTCCACATCTCGGATGAGCCACCTCATGGAGACCGGTACTTTCGCATCGTTTCCGGACGTTCCGACGAGGGGTAGCGCGCCGCTCGGAGTCGACTGTCCGGAACGGGCCCTTGGGCGCGATACTTGGTGGCATGGAATCGATCGTGATGCTCTGCACAGATGGCTCGGATTTGTCGCTCCACGCCCTCAAGGAATCGCTCCCCCTCTTGGCGCCAGCAGATCGGACTGTTGTGGTCACCGTGTCTTCGCCCGTCGATCCGGCTCTAGAAACCGGATCTGGTTTCATGACCGGCGCTTGGGATGCAAGCGGGATGCAAGACATCGTGACGAGTGGGGATGCTGCAGCAAAACGAATCCTCGATGACACGGTGGCTGCCCTCGAACTCGAAGATGCCGAGATGATGTCGATCATCGGGGCACCCGGCCCGGCGATCGTGGAGCTCGCGGCGTCGTTACCGGCGAGCGTGGTGGTCATCGGTACCAGCGGTCGCGGCGGTTTCCGTCGCGCCATGGTGGGCTCGACCTCCGATCATGTTGTGCGCCATGCGGAGTGTCCCGTCTTGGTGCAGGGCGCAGGCCACGAAGATTCGCCGGCCTAGTGTCATGGCTCCAGTGGAGCTTCCCGATGGTCTGACGCTCGCGCGGACCACACCCGTCTTCGATGAAGACAGCGTTCCTGACGGATTGCTCGCCGCTCACCAAGTTGCTGAGGGCGTGTGGGGGCTGGTCGTAGTTGTCGCTGGCGCGCTCGATTTCGTGTTCGAGGACGAGCCGTCAAACGTGATCCATCTTCTCGCTGGGGATCGGCACGTGATCCCGCCGCAGCGACCACATCATGTGCAGCCGGTCGGCGCAGTCACCTTTTGTGTCGAGTTCCACCGGTGATGAGTCTCAGCGCGGACAGGTCGCGCCGAGACTCATCGGTGGAATGGGTTTGGTTCGGGTGATGAGTTTGAGCGCGGACAGGTCGCGCCGAGACTCATCGGTGGGATGGGTTTGGTTCGGGTGATGAGTTTGAGCGCGAGGGGGTCGCGCCGAGACTCATCGCAAGGACTCTGGATGTGATCCGCGACGGGTCCTGGGGTTCAGCTTGCCAGCATCAGGAACGCCATCACGGAGAACAGCACCGGCGCCGCCAGTCCCGATCGCTGATGCAGAGCGTGCAGAGAGGTTTTCATGTCTTGTGTATCGGCCAGTGGGAAGGGCTACTCAAGTCAAGAACGGTTCTGTTTCGAGGCTCCCGATGGGGATGGCTCGGCGGCCGCCAGACTGGACGACATGCGGCTGAACCCCGACTCCAGATTCAGTCGGGCCTGGGCCTGGCCACGCAGGGTGTCTGTCACCGTGCTTGCGGTGGGCCTGCTTGCGGCATGTGCCTCGGATGCCAACGGTCCAGCCGCACCTGATGGCGACGGTTCAGCCGCAACCGATCCAGCCACAACCGATTCTGCGGTAGCCGAGCCGGGGGCAACGGATGCAACGGGCGCTGGCTCGGACGTCACGGCATCGGATGATGCCAACCCGGCATCTCCCGGTCCCGATGGGGGCTTGTGGCGGGCGACCGACGTCGTCGACGGCGACACCCTGTACGTGGTCGGTCCGGGTGGCGAGCTGACCGTCAGGGTCCTCGGTATCAACACTCCCGAGTCGGGGGAGTGCTTCAGCGATGAAGCGGCCGACGCTCTCGAGGAACTTGTAGCAGGTACGGATCTCGTACTCGTTGTCGACCGGTCCGACGTCGACCAATACGGGCGATCCCTCCGGTACGTGGAAACGGCAGATGGTCTCGATGTCGGCGCGGCGCTCGTGGCCGGTGGCTACGCAATCTCCCGCCGATACGAACCTGATGTTGCTCGCGATGCTCTATATTCGGATCTCCAAGGGGTCGCGCGGACGCAACAAGTGGGGCTCTGGGCCCCCGATGCGTGCGGTGATCCGGTTGTTGAGGGGATGGTGATCGAGGTCGAGATCAATGCCAATGCGCCCGGCGATGACAGCCAGAACCTGAACGGTGAGTGGGTCCGTTTCACCAGCGTCGCGGACGCGCCGATCGATCTGAAGAATTGGAAGGTCTCCGACGAGTCGGCCTCGCATCGGTATTCGTTCGACGAGTTCGTGCTCGACCCCGGTCGATCAGCAGTGCTCTACACCGGTTGCGGAGACGACGGCCCAGGCGACAGCGGTGTTGATGAGGTGTTCTGGTGCGAGGGTTCCGGCCCAATCTGGAACAACGCCGGCGACACAGTGTTCCTCCGTGATCCGAGCGGCAATCTCGTCGCCATCTTCGCGTATGGAGATTCCAACTAGCTCAGCTTCGCGAGATCCCAGCGTCAGGCCGTCAGCTGGTACGGACGACGCCGGGAGCGAGCCACGTGCCGTCGAGCGCGTCCTGCTCGGGCCAGTACATCCGCAGTGCGAGGTAGAACTTCCCGCTCGGTGATGGCAGCCAGTTCGCTCGCGCCTTCGGGTCGGTGGGCTCCGTTCGTTGGATGGAGATCGTGAGTGCTCCCTCGTCGTCGAACATGAGCCCCTCAGTGGTGGAGTTGATCAGGTATCGATTGATCGGGTTCTCCACCATGTATCCGGCCGTTCCATCGAACGACGTGTCGTACATCGTGACAGACCAGAAGGCTTTGACCGGAGGCATCGTCTCGAAGCGCAGCCGATAGTTTGCATCGCCGTCAAACGGGGCGCCTTCGGAGTCAAAGCGGGCCATCGGGTAGTAGGCCTCTATCTTGTCGTTCCCGCCCCAGCCGACCATCGATTCCGCGGCGCGGCGAAGGTAGTCGCCGTCGTAGGCCGCTCGATTACCGAATGCATTCATCGACATCCAGCCGTTGATGTTCTCCCCGAGGTTCTCTGAGGCCGAGGCGAGTTCGGTTCTCGCGGCCGAGACGCCGTCGGCGATCGCGTGACGGGCATCGGAGGGAAGGGCGCCTGGGTCGTACGCCAGCCCGGGTCCGATGCCGATCTTGGCGAAGCGTGCCGTGAGGTCGACTTCATCTGGGTGGGTCGGCTGGCAAAGTGGCAGCAGCCCGTTGAGGTAGGTGATGAATCGCTCGTCCTGGTATGCGGCATCGTCCCACTGCGGCCAATCGAACGGCGGCAGCGTGGGGGCTTCGCCGCCGGTGTATTCCTCGTACGACTCCAGGCGGTACTGGCGCATCACGTCGGCCAGGGCTTCGCGATCGTCCGCGCCGAGCAACTGTGATCGCCCTATGAGAAACACCAGCTCGGTCTCGAACTGCTGGGAACCGGCGAAGCCTGTGGGTATCTCGCCATCCCACGTCGGGCCGCTCAGGAAATAGGTGCCCGCCTCGGGCCCGGTGGCCCGGCTTCCGACGTAGAAGTCGTTCTGGCCGTACAAATCCTCGAACTGCATGACGTAATAGCGGCCCCGTACCTCGGGAACCGATAGGACCAGCGGACCGGCCCGGAAGTCGAGCAGCGTGAACGAGTAAGGCGTGTCGGCGTTGGGAGTGATGACGTCTTTGAAGGTGTAATCGAGCGTCACTGCCTTGCCGTACGGCCCGTGGTTCGCCGGGCCCCGATAGCTGGGCAGCTTCGGTTCCAAATTTGAGGCGTACCCGAAGCGGTAGCCCATCATCATCGGAAACGAATAGATGTACGCCTCCTGTGCGATCGCGCTGATCTCGTCCATGCCAAGAGTTTCGCTAATTGCCATTGGGCCCTTCTGAAGTTTGCGTTGTCTCGATCTCCGCTCTAACGATACCGGTGGCCACCTCGCTAACTGGTCCGACTGTCGGTCAGCGAGGCCACCGTGACACCCCTCGATTATCTTCTAGATTCCATCGCAGAGAAAGGAGGCTCTATCAGATGACCCAGCACCAAGATGGTCGGCTCGGCACAATGGTGCATGCGGCTGATCTCCATCTTGGGGCACCGTTGAAGTCGCTGGGCAGTCAATTGAGTGGCGATGTCGCCGAGCAACTGCGTGAGCGCGCGGCTCGAGCTTTCGACGACCTGATCGAGATGGTGCTCGATGAAGAAGCCGAGATCCTCGTGCTGGCGGGCGACATCTATGACGAGGCGGAGTATGACGTCAGCTCTCAGCTGCGTTTCGTCAGTGGCCTGCGGCGGCTGACCGATGCTGGCGTGAAGGTGTTCCTAGCGCACGGTAACCACGACCCGCTGGTCAGCGGTTTCCACCCCGCCGCCGAGCTCCCCGACGAAGTTGTCGTGTTCGGAGCCGATGTAATCGAGTCGTACACGGTCGATCTGCTATCAGGCCATCCCGTCACGGTGGCAGGCACCAGTTTCGGGCAGCGACACGAGACCGACAATCTGGCGGCGAGGTTCCAGGGCCAGCCGTTCGACACACAACGAACTGTTGGTGTCCTTCACGCCAATGTCGGCTCGAACGCGCAACACGGTCCTTATGCGCCGTGCAGCGCGAACGACTTGGACCTGGGCCCGGTCGGTTACTGGGCACTCGGCCACATTCACGCCCGCCAGGCGCATTCACTGGGGCCGGGCCGGTGGTGGGCCTATCCGGGCAACCTGCAGGGTCGCAGCACGAAAGCCACCGAGTGCGGGCCAAAGGGAGCACTTGTCGTCCCGATCTTGAGCGACGGCTTTGGTGAGCCCGAATTCAGGTCCTGCGATCGCTTGCGATTCGCGCGCCTCGACGTGAATGTCACCGAATGTGAGAATCTCGACGCGGCGATCGGCGCGGTGGTCGACGCGCTGGGTGCGGCACAGGCCGACGCGCCCGACCTTCCGGTCATTGCCCGTATCGAGTTCACCGGTTCGAGTTCGGCACACCATCAACTGGTTGATGCCGGCGGGTTGCTCGATCTCGCCCGCGAGCGGGTCGGCACCGATCAGGTGGCCATGATTATTGCCAAAGTGGTCGTATCGACTCGGCCCGCTATCAGCCGCGCACAACTCCTCGACCGTGGCAACCTGCAATCGGCTCTGCTCAGTCGCGTCGACGGGTTGCGTGACACGGACTTGTCGGTCGATGATCTCCTGTCCGAATTCGATTCCGGTGCCCGGAAGCGGCTCGATGAGCTGCTCGCGCAAGATCCCGGTCTGCTCGATCGGCTGCTCGGCAGGGCCGAGCAGTTGCTCGTCGACGGTCTCGAGGGGGCCTCATGACCGATCGGCTGGTGATCGAGAACATCCGGGCCAACAGCTTCGGCGGTCTGACGAACCTCGAGCTTGATCTCGGCGGTGGCCTGGTGGTGGTCGCCGGGCCCAACGAGAGCGGGAAGTCTTCACTGTCGGAGCTGATGAGCTGGCTACTTGTCGGTCCGTCGGGGTCGGCGATTGATGCTCAGCGATTCGGTGATCCCGACGACCGGATCGGTGGCCGCATCACGGGCACGTTCCGTGACCAGCAGTTCCGGGCCACCGGTGAATTCAGGGTATTGAAGGCGGGCGCCCCCAATGAGGCCGGACTTGTCGTCGCCTACGGCAGGCAGGAACTCGACGCCGCTGGCTGGCGCACCAGTTTGAGCGGGATCGATTCGGCGATGCTCGATGCTGTCTACCTCTTGTGGGGTGCCGATCTGCACGACGGCGACAGGCTGATGGGCAAGATCGATGAGGCCGCACTTGGCGGGGTCGCGGGGTCCAGCAACGTCGGCCCGCTTCGAGAACGACTCGACGAAGCAGTGAAGACACTCATCACTGCGAACAGGAGAGACTCCGATTCGTTCAGGACCTTGCAGGTAGCGGTCAAGGATCGCGGGAAAGAGGTCCAGGCGATCCGTCTGAATGCTCGTGAGTACGCCGACGCGCAACGCGAGCGCGACGAGGTCCAAGCCGAGGTCGGCAAACGCCTCGCTCGCATTTCTGAACTCGGGCGTGAGGTCACCGCACGCGAATCTGTTCTCGCCGTCACGAAGCAGGTTGGCGAAGTAGCGGAACTGAAACAGCGCCTGGGTGATCTGGAGGCCATTCCCGATTCGTGGGTTCCGCTCGTCGCTGATCCTGATGCCGTGGCAGATGCGGTGAAGGGGATCGACGATGCGCAAGAAGAAGCCAGCGACGCCTCCGAGGCGCTCCGCTCTGCAAGCGATGGCGCTGGCCTGAATGCCGAGGAAGCCTCGTTGGTGAGTGTAGGTCAGCCGGAGATCACGGCGGTGACACGGCTGGGCTCGGAGCTGACAGCTGCAGGTCATCACGTCGAGCAATCCGACGGTGAACTTCGTCGTCTTCGTGGCGACCTCGACGGATTGCAGCGCGATGTCGACCAGGCCATCGCGGCATGTCCCGGCCAGACCATCGAGACGCTGCGAGCGGTCTCTCTCGAGGCCAATGATCTTGCTGACGTGCGAGAGAAGATCGGGCTCTGGAAGGGCGCCGAGTCGAGTGTTGCTAAGGCCCAAACCGCAGTTGGCATCGCCGAGTCCAAGTGCAGGGAATCGAATGAAGGAGCCGAGCGCGCCCGTCGCGCCTGGGACCAGTTCGGAGCGGGTGCCACAGCGCAAGAGTGGCTACGCGCAGGCGGCGCGACTGCTGCGCCTGCCGCCTCGGGTAGCCGGGGACCAGAACTGTGGGTGTTCGCGCTCGCCGCCGCTGTCTCGGTCGGCTCGTCGTTCGTTCTGCCCCGTCTGGCTTGGTCGGTCGTCACCGTCGCTGCGTTTGTCTTCGCCTTCCTGTTCCAGAGATCGGTCCGTAGCCGAGCTGCCAATGGCGAGTCCGCGGGTGAACCACCGAGTGAATTCACGCGTGACGCCGCCGAAGAGGTCTTGAGAGTGGAGGCTCTCGTCGGTGATGCGGACCGTGACCTCTCGTCCGCTCGGAGTGCACTCGTGGCGGACGAGAAGGTTCGTGACGACATGGCTCAGGAAGCGGGCGCGCGCGCCGCATTGTCTGGCGTGATCTTGCTGCCCAACCCGGCCGAGTCTGAAGCCCACGTCAACGCGTTGAGTGTCGCGGCTTCGGCAGTGGACAAGCTCGACGCGGCATCAGATGGGGTCGAACGCGCCGAGTCGCACCACGCCGACCTTCGCGAGATCGCTGACGGATTGACATCAGACATGCGTCGTCGTCTCGACCAGTACGGCGTCCCGGGTCGAGTGGATCCCGATGATGCGTCCGATGTCATTGGTTCCCTCCAGAAAGTCACGTTGGCGCGAAGCCGAGCTGACCAGGCCGACATTCATCACAAAGAGGCTCTACGGCAATACGAGGTGCTCCTGGTTCCGGTGGTCGTCGATGTCGAGGGATGGACACGTTCGCGAGTCGTCGATCGGTGTCGTCACCTCGCGGAGGTTGCTGCGCAGCGTGTGGCCCTCGAGGAGCAGGCGACTGGGCTCGAGCAGCTCATTTCCCACCGGATGAGTGGCGATGAATTGGCACAGGAGTTGCAGCTCCAGAAGCGGTCCGAGGTCGAACTCGAGTCAGATAAGTCGCAACTCGAGCAACAGCGGTCGACGCTGGATAGCGAACGTTCGGATCTCGAGCAGAACCTCGGCGCGATTGATACGCGCATCGAGCAACTCTCTCAGGAATCCGAGTTGGCGCGGCTGGCGGCCGAGATCGGAGCACTTGACGACGCATCCGACGACTGCGTGATCGCCGCCGCCGCGCACAGCATCGCGCTCAGGATGCTCGACGAAGTCGCCGACGAGCAGCGCCAGGCCAACCAGCCCGCGTTGGTGAAGCGTGCCAGCGAATGGCTCGCATCCGTGCAATCCGACTGGAAGCAGATCCTCGTAACCCAGGTCGGCGCCGATGCAAGGGTCTCGGTGCTCGGCTTCGACGGAACCGAAGTGTCAGCACATCAGCTTTCAACGGGTGCCCGGGCACTTCTTTATCTGTCGTTGCGGCTGGCCATGGCCGATAAGGACGCTGCCGATCGCGGCTTCAAGTTCCCAATCATCTGCGACGACCCGCTCGTCCACATCGATGACGAACGTGCTCATGCGGTGCTGCCGTTACTAGCGAAGGCGGTCGACAATGGCCACCAAGTCATCTTGTTCACATCTCATTCTCGAACCGTCGAAGCCGCGAAAGCCGTCGGCGCCGAGGTTGTTCCCCTCGGCGGCGGCCTCAGTTGACGGCCCTTCTCAGGTGGCTACACTGAACGCATGAAAGTAGCTACTTCAAGATCGGAGGTCGGGATCCGCGACCTCAAGAATGGGCTGAGCAAGTACATCGATCGCGTCCAGGCCGGTGAAGAAGTGATCGTCACTGATCGGGGTCGGCCCGTCGCCAAACTTTCTCCCCTCGATGCCTCAGATGACCGCCTCGCCGACCTCGTCGCCGACGGCTTGGTCCGACCGCCCTCGAGCGGATCTCGTCATCGCTCTCGTTCCCGTCTCAAGGCGAAGGGAAATGTGAGCGGTCTTGTTTCCGAGCAGCGTCGGTGATCACATACGTCGACACCTCTACTTTGATCAAACTCATCGTGGACGAGGAGGGGTCTGACCGAGCCGAACTGATCTGGCAGTCCGCCGATTCGGTCGCCTCGGTGAGCTTGGTCGTGGTCGAAGCGCGAGCGGCACTTGCCGCAGCCGCACGTGGCAACCGGCTCTCGGCCAACCAGTTGCGACTGGCCAAGAAAGAGTTGGCAGCGTTCGTCAACGATCTCCATGTCATTGAAATCACCGAGGAACTCATCAACATCGCCGCGCAACTCGCGGAGACCGAGTCGCTGCGAGGCTACGACGCAGTACATCTAGCTGCGGCGCTCTTCGTGGGCGCAGCGGTGCTCACGAGCGCCGACCGAGCGCTGTGCGAGGCAGCCGAACGGCAAGGCATCTATATCGCCGACCCGCTCACGAGATAACCGGGCTAGGGCTCCCGCTCGAGCCATGCCGCGGAAAATGTGCGTTCGAGATCGTAAGAACATGGTGGGCTGACGTCAGGGCTGCACTCCCAACTATCGCGGTACCACTTGCCCAAGAAATTTCCGTCGCTGTCCCGATCGCCCTCGAAGGTGCTGTTCTCGGGCCATCCGTCGGGGGGAAAGGGGTTGCCCGCGGGCCAATTGGTCGGCGCTTCGAACGTGCGGGTGAACCCAAAGGACAAAACATCGTCTTCGAGCTCGAACCATGTTTCAGACTCGTTATCGTCGTTCAGGACCTCGAGATTGCCGGTGTTCGAACCATTGAACCGCAGAGTGAATGCCGCGTTTTCGCTGCCTTGACTATTGCGCCAGAACATGACCCAAGTTCCACTGAGTGGGGTGGCGTCATCGGCGTCAACCACCTCCGATGGACCGGTCGCCGCGTCGTCGGGCCGTGTCACCGATGGCTTTGGCGCCGCGTCACCGCCGTCGTTCAGCGGTGTGCTCTTGGCATCGCCTCCGGAGAAGCTCGCTATGACAGCAAGCGCTATCAGGAAGGACAACAACGCAAACGCTGCACCAAGCTTGCCGCCCGTGGTCCGGGCGAGTCGTTGGAGGGCAGTTTGGAATCGGGCCCGGTGTAGGTCGTGGTGGTACTCAGCTGCGGTGTCGTGCTTCGGCTCGTCCAGGCTCCGCTCGGGGGTGTCGTTGCCTTGCTCGGCCTGATGAACGTCGCCGATCAGATCGTGCCATTTCTGGGCTTCCGGACTCAGAGGCTCCTTTTCCATGGGTGCTGTACCTCCCTGCCAGTCCATCGTGCCTCTCGTGGTCGTTGTCGCGCTAGGGACTTCGGTCGGTTTCGATGCTTTGAGTCGAAGACGACATCGACGGCGCCGACGCGCTCGTCCACATCGATGACGAACGTGCCCGAGTGTTGCTGCGGTTGCTCGTGAAGGGGGTCGACAATGGCCACCAAGTGATCCTGTGACACCCCTCGCGTAATATCTCTACTACATGTTTCACCTGCATCACGCTGACGAACTCGATCCATTGTTGGAGTCGTTGGCTGATCTGTTGGCCACTCCGCCCGATGATCCGTTCACGCCCGACATCGTCGTGGTTCCCACTGCCGGCCTGGAGGACTATGCGAAGGCTGGGCTCGGTCATCGGCTCGGTGTAACCGCTCCGGATGCCGGCGATGGTGTTGTCGCCAACGTCAAGTTCATGTTCCCAGGGCGTTTTTTGGCCCAGGCGCTCGGTGACCCTGTTCGCGCCGCCGACTCACAGTCAGATCCCTGGCAGCTTTCCCGGCTCACCTGGGCAGTGCTCGAGGAGCTGGTTGCCGGGTCGGTCGATGTCCCCACTCCCAGCGACGATGGGGCCGACCAGTGGGCGCTTGCCCGCCACATCGCCGATCTGTTCGATCGTTATTCAACTCAACGGCCGCGGATGATCGAGGCCTGGGCTGCCGGCGACGACGTCGACGGCACGCTCACTGTCGATGGTGAACCCGCCGTACTCAACGGAGCTCAGCTTTGGCAAGCTCAACTGTGGCGAGCCGTGCGGTCACGTATCGAGGTTCCATCTCCGCCCGAACGTCTACCGGGGTTACTCGCCGCACTTCGGTCGGGCGAGGTGCAACCAGAGTTGCCACAACGAGTGTCACTGTTCGGGGCAGGATCGATCGCTCCGACGATGTTGGCTGTGCTGAGCACGCTGGGTGAAGTGTGCGATGTGCACGTGTTCCTGCGTCATTCGTCGCGTACGGCGTGGGCTTCGTCTCCGCACCTGTTGGGCGGGTCGTTGATGGCCCGAAACATGCTCGACATCGCGTCTCACACGACGAATCCATTGGTGGCTTCGTGGGGGCGCCCACCACTCGAGACCCGTGCTCTGATCGGTGGTCTTGCCGATGTCACCGACCATTCGGAATCAGTCGAGGTGAGTTCAGTCCCTGAGCCGACGTTGTTGCGAGCTCTCCAGAACGAGATTCGCCTCGACCAGAAACCAACGTTGCAGCCCGGGCTCGATGCCGCCGACGGAAGCCTGCAGGTTCATGCGTGCCACGGCGAGGTTCGCCAGCTCGAAGTGTTGCGTGACGCTCTCGGCCATGCTTTCGTGGCTGATCCGACTCTGGCCGCCCACGACGTGGTGGTGCTGTGCCCCGATCTCGAACGCTTCGCCCCGCTTGTCGAAGCCGTCTTTGACCGCGAGCCGCTGCCGGTGCCGGTTCGCATCGGCGACCGGTCTCTGACCACCGACGACCCGCTCACGGGTGCATTGCAGGCGCTGCTCGGGCTGGTCTCGGGCCGGGCCAGCCTGTCGGAGGTTCTAGCGTTCGTGCAGTTCGAGCCTGTTCGTACCCGCCTGGGCTGGTCGATCGACAACGTCGAGCAGCTCGCCGGTTGGTGTACCGAGCTCGGCACTCACTGGGGCCTTTCACCCGAACATCGCACGGCATGGGGCCTTCCCGACACGATCACCACCGGTACATGGCGGAGCATGATCGACCAACTTCTGGCGGGTAGTGCGATGTCGGCACCCACGCCACGTGTGGTCCTCGGTTCAGTGGTTCCATACGACGATCTCGGTTCCGACGATCTCGAACTCGTCGGCACATTGGCCGACCTGTTGGCGCGCCTCGTAGATCTACATGTTGCGGTGCAGCACTCGCGCCCCGTTGCCGAGTGGGTCGAGTTGTTGCACGAGATGCTCGACATGTTCTGCGAAGTCGACGACGACCAGGCGTGGCGCCTCCAGCGCGTGCATCGCGAACTCGATGCGATCGCAACGTCGGCACAGCTCGGTGATTCCGTGGAAGAGACGTGTGACATTCCGCTGGCAATGCCCGACATTCGCGCCCTGCTCGGCGATTCGATCGCCGATCGCCCTGGGCACCTGTCGCTGCGCAGTGGTGCTGTTACCGTCAGCTCGCTCGTGCCGCAACACGGTGTGCCGGCCCGCATCGTCTGTCTGCTCGGTCTCGACGACGGTGCGCTGCGCGCGGGCACCTTCGATGGTGACGATGTTCTGGGCGCGCACCCGTGTATCGGCGAGCGCCATCCTCGTTTCCAGGGGCGCCAGGTGTTGCTCGATGCGGTTCTGGCCGCCCGCGATCGGTTGATCATCACCTGCAACGGTGCCGACATCACCACCAATCACGACACTCCGTTGATCGTGCCGCTGGTCGAACTGCTCGATGTCGTCGGTGAGATTGTCGAGTTGGGCGAGAGCCGTGCTCCGGTCGTTGTTCATCACCCGCGGCATGGCTTCAACGAGGCAACTCTGCAACCGGGTGCGCTGGTCGAGGGCGCCGATATGCCGTTCACCTTCGATATCTCGATGCTCGCGGCGGCCGAGGCGCGTCGCGTGGCCGAAGATGCTGCCGCCGGCCAGTCGGCATCCCCTGATTCTGTTGAGTCGCCTTGGAGCCTCCCTCCGATTCCGTTTGACTCAGCCGACCTCGGTGATCTCGTCGAGGCCATCGTCAATCCGTCCAGGGCGTACCTGCGGCACCGCCTGAGCGTCCGTCTACCAGCTGAGGCCGAACACCTCGACGACGGCCTCTCCATCGCCGTCGACCCGTTGCGAAAGAGCCAGCTCGGGCGCGATCTGCTCGATGTTCGCCGCCACGGTGAACCCATCGACGAATGGACCGCCATTGCCCGCCTCGATGGTTCCCTGCCGCCGGGTGAGTTGAGCACGGCGGCCTTGGCAGCGGTCAGTGACGAAGTTGCCGAACTGGAAGATGTTGCCGATACGTGGGGAGTGCCGCTTACCGGCACCGACGAGGTGCTGATCGACCAACCGGTACCGAGTACGGCTCCAGCGGATGCGCAAACCGACCTTCGCCTTAGCGGAGCCGTCGCCGGCACCGACGAAGCGCGGCTCGTGGATATCCGTTTCGCTCGACCGAAGCCGTCGCACCTTCTCGCCTTGGCGATGCAACTGGCGGCCGTGCAACGCCAAGAGCCTCATAGAGAATGGTCCGGTGTGCTCATCACCCGCGGCAGCGGTACCGGCAAGCCGCCAATCGCTGCCGGGTTGCGCATCCGTGGTTCGGGCGACGAGCAGCTGGCCAATGCTGAGCGGATGCTCACTCTCGGGGCTGACCTGTTCGCGTGGTCGCGCCGCGATGCGATTCCGCTGTTCGACGAGACGTCCCCGCTGCTGGTGGCCGGCGACCTCGCCAGTGCATACAAGGCATTTGACGATGACCGCAAGAACGCGCAGGTGAACCTCTTGTGGGCCGATGCTTCGCTCGACTCGTTGTTAAACGATCCGATCGTCGCCACCGACCCTCCGTGGCTGTCGGAGTTCGCTGATCCTGACCACCCCGATAGCCGTGCGGTGGCCGTTGCCCGGTGGGTCTGGCAGACCTTCGACGACACCACCGAAGAGGTCGACGCCTCCGGACAACCGCTACGAGCCGACGAGGGCGACACCGGCGGTGACGAGGCGTGAGCGAAGAATTCGATCTCCTCGGCCCGTTGCCGTCGGGGCGGTTGGTCATCGACGCCAGCGCCGGTACGGGCAAGACCTACTCGCTCAGTGCGCTGGTAGTTCGTCACGTCGCCGAACGTGGGGTCGAGGCTGCTGAGCTACTCGTCGTCACATTCACCAGGGCGGCGGCGGCCGAGTTGCGTGACCGCACCCGACGTGTACTCGTCGAGTCACTTGCCGCGCTCGACAGCGGTCGGGTGCCCACCAGCCATCCATGGATGCAGGTGCTCCTCGACCCCGACGAGGCTGAAACGGCCAGGCGTCGTGAACGTATAGCGGCCGTGATCGCCAACTTCGACGAGGCCACGATCACCACTATCCACGGATTCTGTCAGCAGGCACTTCGTCAGCTGGGCCTGCGCTCGGGCTCGCCGCTGAACAGCGAACTCGGTGATAGCGGTACCGCGGTGGTCGACGAAGTGTGCCGCGACCTTGTCATTGCTGCGCTCGTCGACGAGCCTGATGCGCTGAGCTGGCCGGGCAGAGACGTTCGCCCTGCCACGGTTCTCAACCGTCTCATCGAGTCGGTCAACAGCCTGCTCGGCAATCCCGGAGCCGTGGCGGTGCCCCACCGCACCTCCGACACGCCCGCAAAGAAAGACACGCCCGAGCGGCTCACGCGGTGGGTCGACCTCGTGCACCAGGCGGTCGATGAGGTCGCCCGCCGACGCCTCGTACGCCAGGAGATGGGTTACGACGATCTGGTCACACGGCTGAACGATGCGATCAGCGATCCCGTCGACGGTCCCGCCGTGGTCGCTGCGCTGAACAGTCGGTACAAGTTGGTGCTTGTCGACGAATTCCAAGACACGGATCCCGTCCAGTGGCGCATCTTCGAAACTGCCTTCAAGGGCGATCTGGTCACGGTGGGCGACCCCAAGCAGGCGATCTACCGTTTTCGCGGCGCCGATGTGCACGCCTACCTGGCTGCCACGGCCGGGCACGACCCTGTTCGTCTGCGGACGAATTATCGCAGCGATGCCGACCTCGTGAAGGCCACCAACGCGCTCGTCG
>Ga0209013_10001645_pt1 | contig 20506 bp, 18 predicted proteins | sample Cruoilmetagenom2_FD_187291 | JGI IMG/M metagenome (GOLD analysis project Ga0209013, IMG submission 187291) | Oil polluted marine microbial communities from Coal Oil Point, Santa Barbara, California, USA - Sample 2 (SPAdes) (version 2) | ecosystem: Environmental > Aquatic > Marine > Oil seeps ...
GCAAATGAGGCCAGATCAAGTTTCGGTGACGACCGGCTCCTCATTGAAAAGTTCATTGAAAAACCGCGTCACATTGAAATCCAGGTCATGGCCGATACGCACGGCAACGTGGTTTACCTGGGGGAACGGGAATGTTCCCTGCAGCGCAGGCACCAAAAGGTCATCGAGGAGGCCCCCTCACCGTTTCTTGACAAGGCTACCCGCAAAAAAATGGGTGAGCAGGCGGTCATGCTGGCCAGAGCGGTCAACTACAGCTCTGCCGGCACGGTGGAGTGCATCGTGGACCAGGATCATAATTTTTATTTCCTGGAGATGAATACCCGACTGCAGGTGGAACACCCTGTCACGGAAATGGTCACCGGCCTTGACCTGGTGGAGTTAATGATCCGGGTGGCGGCAGGAGAGGTCCTGCCTGTCAACCAGCAGGATATCAAGATCAATGGCTGGGCCCTGGAATGCCGGGTCTATGCCGAAGACCCGGTACGAGACTTCCTGCCATCCACGGGCAGGCTCCTTACCTATCAGCCGCCGCTCGAGGAGAGCGCCAGGGTGCGGGTTGATACCGGCGTCTTTGAGGGGGGCGAAATCTCCATGTTCTATGATCCCATGATCGCCAAGCTGGTGACCTGGGGCAAAAACCGGGAGCAGGCCATCGCCAGCATGCAGGACGCACTGGATGAATATGTTATCCGGGGCGTCCGCCATAATATAACCTTCCTGGCCGCCCTGATAGCGCATCCAAAATTTCTGTCGGCTGATATTTCAACTCATTTTATTGGTGAGGAATTTCCTGAAGGATTTAAGGATACTGATGTCCCCATTGATGATCCGGCCCTGCCCATTGTAGTCGCCGGCATTATCCACCGGCTGTACATGGACCGGGCTGCCCGTATCAGCGGCCAGTTGTCGGGTCATGAACGACGGGTCCAGGACTCCTGGGTGGTTGTCAGCGGGGATGAATATCACACGATCACAGTCAAACCGTTCCAGTCCGACTGCTGCTACCGGGTAGACTATAACGGCAACCATTACGGGGTTAATACGGATTGGTTATTCTGCCAGAAGCTTTTCCGCGGCTCCATCAACGGCAACCGTTTTTGCTTCCAGGTCGTTCGGGACGGCATCGGCTACAACCTCACCCACCGTGGCCGCCTTACTGAAACCAAAGTGCTGACGCCCATGGCCGCTGAACTGTACCGCTTGATGCCCAGAAAAACAGCAGCAGATCTCTCTAAATTCCTGATCGCTCCCATGCCCGGCCTGCTGGTCAAACTGTCCGTGGAAGAAGGGCAGGAGGTCAAGGCCGGGGATGAACTGGCCGTGATCGAGGCCATGAAGATGGAAAACGTACTGTGCGCACCCATGGATGGAGTTATTTCGAAAACCTTGGCCTGTCTTGGCTACAGTCTGACCGTGGATCAGGTTATTCTTGAATTTGAGTAGGTGGTAAGGGATTGAACGTTGAACCGTAATTCTATGAAATCTTCCCTGCAACTTGGCAATATCCAAATCACCTGGCTCAATGGCGGTGAGTTTGAACTGGATGGCGGCACTATGTACGGGGCCGTTCCCAAGGTATTGTGGAACAAAAAGTATCCAGCAGATGAGAACAACTACATCAGGATGCTCAATGCCCCCCTGCTGGTACAGACAGCAGACAGCAACATTCTGATCGATACGGGTCTGGGCAATAAATTCAACGACAAACAAAAACAGATTTTCCGGGTCTGCCGCGACTGGGCGGTTCCTGACGAGCTTAAATCCCTTGGCCTTGACCGACGGGATATCGACATCGTTATTCTAACCCACTGCGACTTTGACCATGCAGGCGGGGTGGTGCGGCTTAACAGTCAGGGTAAGCCGGAACTTACCTTTCCTGCTGCCCGGCACATTGCCCAGGCAAAGGAATGGGACGATGTGCTGCATACGAATATCCGCTCCGCCCACACCTATTGGCCGGAAAATTTCACCGGTCTTGCCGACAGCGGCCTCCTGGAGATTATAGACGGAGAGGCCGAAATCGTGGAAGGTGTCACAGTCCGCCATACCGGAGGCCACACCCGGGGCTACCAGTTGGTGGAAATCCAGGGGTCAGAGGGATGCGCCGTCCATCTCGGTGATCTTTTCCCCACCCATACCCATGCCAATCCCCTGTGGGTAATGGCCTATGACAACTTTCCCATGGAAGTCATCGAGCTGAAGCAGAAACTCCTCCCCGGCTATCAGCAGAAAAACTGCTGGTTCACCTTTTATCACGATATCTACATGAAGGCCTGCCGCCTGGATGAGCGGGGCAAAGTTACAGAACAGCTCAAATAAGGGTGAGCTGTTTGGGTTAACTTTATTGAGATTTTTTATTGACAAAACACTCCGTCTTGATATAGGATTTTATATATCTTATATGCCTTGTTTGCGGCTCCTTCCGGTGCCTCATCCATATTATTTTAGAGTTACACTTTTTTAATTACCATTACTCCTGAGGACATTGCCGATGATTGCTTACTGGATCGAAACCGCAACACATGCTCAACTGCAGGGACTCTGGTGGTTCCTCTGCTCTGTTCTCGGATCACTCCTGATCTTTCTCTTCTTTGTTCAGGGCGGCCAGACCTTGCTCTGGCAAGTTGCTAAAACTGAAGTGGAAAAATCGCTGATTATCAACTCGCTCGGCAAAAAATGGGAACTGACCTTTACTACTCTGGTCACCTTCGGCGGAGCACTGTTTGCAGCCTTTCCCAAGTTTTACGCCACCTCATTCGGTGGTGCCTACTGGGTGTGGATCCTGATCCTGTTCACCTTTATTATTCAAGCGGTCAGTTACGAGTATCGCTCCAAACCCAACAATGTGCTGGGCGCAAAAGTTTTTGAAAGCTTTCTTTTCATCAACGGATCCGTGGGTGTCCTGCTTATTGGAGCTGCGGTTGGTACCTTTTTTACCGGCTCAAATTTTACCCTGAGCAGCTACAACTTTGTCACCTGGACCAGCTCCCTGCGCGGCCTCGAAGCTGCATTTTCCCTGTTCAACCTCTCTGTCGGTCTTTTTCTTGTCTTTAACGCTCGCGCCCTGGGCGCCATGTACCTTGTGAACAATATTGACTTCAAGGGCGCAGAAGAACTTGAAGAACGACTGCGCGAGGCTGCATTTAAAAATTTCACCTACAGCCTGCCCTTCCTGGGCTGGTTCCTGATCCAGATCCTTCCAATGGACGGCTATGCTGTTAATGGGCAGGGAGAGGTTTTTCTCCAGACATGGAAATACCTCCTCAACCTGGCCGAGGTTCCAGCCCTGGCTGTTTCTCTGGTACTTGGCCTTATCCTGGTTGTGACCGGTGTAATGCTGACGGCGAAAACCGAGGCCAAATGCGGAATCTGGTCCTCCGGTCTTGGTACGGTCCTGGTGGGTATGACCGTCTTCGGTCTTGCAGGCTTCAACAACACCGCCTTTTATCCCTCTAAGGTGGACCTGCAGTCCAGTCTGACTATCCATAATGCATCGTCCAGCATGTACACTCTCCAGACCATGACCTGGGTGGCTCTGGCCATCCCGTTTGTACTGGCCTATGTTGCCTATGTCTGGTGGTCTCTGGACAGTAAGAAGATGACGGTTGCAGAAGTTACCGGGCCTGAGGCTGAAGAGCTGTATTAGCCTTCCGCCCGAAATATTTCTGTAAAGCAAAAAAAAGATAGTTAGTGGGACAGCTTGACTGTTCGACGTCAGGAACAGCTCGAAGTCTACGCTTATCTGACTATTCGATGTCAGGGACAGCACTCCAAATCAGACATAAACTATCTTAAATGCCGACGTTCTCTCTTTTGCAGGCCCTTATCGCCGAAGGCGAGAGATATAAAACCCTGAACCGTTCTTTATCTTATGCGACTAACACGGGCAGCTGAATACGCCATCCGGTGCATGGTTTACCTGTCGAGCCAAGGTCAGGGAGTTTTGACCAGCCGCCAGGAAATTGCCACCAAGGCTGATATCCCGACCCATTTTCTGGCCAAGATTGCCCAGGACCTGGCACGGGCAAACTTTATCGAAATACGGCAGGGTGCCAGGGGAGGATTTGTGCTCGCCACCGATCCGTCCCTGGTTACCCTGCTTGAAGTGGTGGAGACCATGATCGGTGAAATTTATCTCAACGACTGCGTTGCCCGTCCGAGCTCCTGTAAAATCACCTATGACTGTGCGGTACACAGGGTCTGGATGACTGCCCGGGAACAACTGCGTGACACCTTGAGCAAGGTAACCTTTGACCAACTGGTCAAAGAAAACTCCTGCATACCGACCATTACGGTTGGAGATGTCGGGACAGACATCCGTGATCCCTCGCTTCCAAACACACATGATAAACTGCAATAGGTTGAAACAGTGGAACAGATGGTAAGGCAGCACCCCAATATTTTTCAACGGATCTATCGATTTTACCGTAATGGTTTTCGACGCATGACCGTGGGGAAAACCCTGTGGAAGGTCATTTTCATCAAACTGATCATCATGTTTGGTGTCCTTAAGCTCTTTTTTTTCCACGATTTTCTTGGAACAAAATTTAATACGGATGAACAACGGGCAGATTATGTGCTCAGTGAACTGACCATGTCCGTACAAATGCACAATTCTTCACAAGGAGGAGAACGGTAATGATTGAAAATTTTGACCTGACCATGGTGAACTGGGCCAGGGCACAGTTTGCCCTGACCGCCCTGTATCACTGGATCTTTGTGCCGCTCACCCTGGGTATCACCTGGATCATCGCCTTTTATCACACCATTTATGTGAAGACGGGCAGTGAAGAGTGGAAGAACCTGACCAAATTCTGGATGAAACTGTTCGGCATTAATTTTGCCATCGGTGTAGCCACCGGTATCATTCTAGAGTTTGAGTTCGGTACCAACTGGTCCAACTACTCCTGGATGGTCGGCGATATCTTTGGTGCACCGCTTGCTATTGAAGGAATCTTCGCCTTCTTTTTAGAGGCCACCTTCTTTGCGGTCATGTTTTTTGGCTGGAATCGTGTCTCTAAAAGGTTTCACCTCTTTTCTACCTGGATGGTCGCGGTCGGTTCCAACCTATCGGCGGTCTGGATCCTGATAGCCAATGCCTGGATGCAGCATCCTGTCGGTCAGGCCTTTAATCCGGACACTGCCCGGTTTGAAATGCAGAACTTTGCAGAGGTGGTCTTCAATCCGATAGCAGTATCAAAATTTACCCACACCACCAGCGCATCCATGCTCTTTGCCTCCCTGTTTATTATCTCGATCTCATCCTTTTACCTGTTAAAAGGACGACATGTACTGATGGCCAGACGTTCCATTATGATTGCTGCTGTTTTCGGCCTGCTGGCCTCAGCCTTTGTCGGCTTTACCGGCGATGAGGCAGCCTATGAAGTTGCCCAGCAACAGCCTATGAAACTTGCTGCCTTTGAAGGTTTGTACAAGGGGGAAACAGGTGCCGGTATTGTTGCTCTCGGCATGATAAATTCAAAAAAACAGGTGGGTGATGATCAGGATGGATTTAACTTTGAAATCCGCCTCCCCGGTCTACTGTCTCTGCTGGCCAACCGTTCTCTTAGTTCTTTTGTACCGGGTATTGATGACTTGGTCTATGGAAATAAGGAACAGGGCATCATGGGTGCAGGCGAGAAAATGGAAAAAGGTAAAGTAGCTCTTGCCCAGCTTGACACCTATAAAAAGGCCAAAAAATCCGGTGATGAGATCGCGGCCGCAGCTGCTCTTTCAGTTTTTAATGCAAACAAGGATTATCTGGGATACGGCTTTCTCGAAAAACCCGAAGATGCCGTACCACCGGTTGCCATGTCCTTTAATGCCTTTCATATCATGGTAGCCCTGGGAACGCTTTTCCCTTTGGTTTTCCTGGCATTTCTCTACTTTTCCATAAAAGGTTCACTGCAGCAACAGCGCTGGCTTCTTGGCGGCGGGACAATCATGTTTTTCCTTGGCCTTATTGCCCATTGGGCCGGCTGGATAGTTGCCGAGGTCGGTCGTCAGCCCTGGGCCATTCAAGATCTGCTGCCCGTAACCGTTGCACGATCTAATTTAACTGCCGGCACGGTCCAGACGACCTTTTTCATGTTCCTGATCCTGTTTACAGCTCTGCTCATTGCTGAAATCAGTATCATGGCTAGACAGATCAGTATCGGACCGAAAGAGAACTGATTGCTCTATCTGCTGGTTAAAGGACAGGACCAAGCTGACCGCTGATGAGGTCAATGGCGAAACCTATTAATTTACTGTAACTGTTCAGGATCACATCATAATAGTTACGGTTTACTTTTGTGGAGAAAAACTATGATGAATACTTTTTTATTACTTTCCTGGCTGGCAGTGATCGTTGTTTCTTACCAGGCCGCTGTGATTATCCTGAAAAAGACTGATCTGCTGTAATAAATAAACCTCCTCCCTGGGCGGCCGGGTTCCCCTCCTTCTTACCGGTCGTCCATTTTTTAACTTCAGGCAGTAGCGTTCACTTCTCTGCTGCCAGCTAACTCCAAACCGCTCACTGCTGCTTCACAGGATCCTGCTATGACAGATCGCTCTCCCAAAATCCTGCTCTTTGGCTCCAATGTCAAGATTACCAATCTGCCCATCAAAGAGGTCAGCCTGCTCGAAGAGGGCAACCTGCCCGCCTACGGCTATAATCCAGGGGATGATATTGACCTGCTGGCCGGCCCGGTTTCCATTGAAAAGGGCCGACTGGAACAGTGTTTGACCTGGCTGGCATCTTATCTTACCAATTCGGAACTGACGCCTCGACTCAACAGCCTTTCTTACGGGCCGGAAAAACAGGTCTACCAGATTTTCCGAAAACGACAGCCAAAGGCAGTGGACAAACCGGATCACGGCTGGTTTATGGTCAATCAGCTGCTGCCTGCAGAGGGACGCGGAGCAAATACTCAGCCCTTTATTATCAGCGATAACGAAGTCTCGATCATTGGCAACAACACCGGCATTGTCCTTATAGACGACTCCGGAGTACCCCCTCAGGTCTGTGACGACATGGTGGAACTCAACCCCGGTCTCTGGTGCATTGCCATGGGCATTTCGGTTGCCCACTGGCAAAAATGGGCCGCCAAATTAGGGGAACGCTTTACCCTGTTCTGCAGGTTGTCCGACCTTGAAACCACCCGTATGGAGATGGATGCCTCCGTCAACTGGGAAACCATTGTTGCCATGTGCCTGCGTGCCCTGCGTACCCCCGAGGTCGGCCTCTGGGACAGCGGCAACAACCGCTTTCTCTGCCATATCATAGTAGAGATGTTTCCACACGGGATTCTCTATCTCGGGCCGGAAGGAACCTGTTTCAGGTACCGCAAAGGACACCTGCCGGAAAAAAGTTCTCCCCGCCAGCGTGGATCCGTTCCCTGTTACGACACCATGGTCACCTCGATGCTGGCCATGGATGCCATGCGTTTTAAAGGTTTTGATTTTTGCCGCAATTATTTCTTTGATTTCTCCAAACGGGTTCTGCTCAACTGGAAGGTATTGACCGATCACGGCTATTACTTTAACGGCAGCCTGGAGTTTCCCAACCTGGACTTTTCCTCCACTTATCCGGGCGGCACCCCCTGCTCCTTTCTTGATACTTCACCGGATCCATCCTTTGTGGAACTTCCTTCATTTTCTGCGGATTTTGATTCCACCCTGGAACTGGTGGCCAGCCAGGTATGGGGAGAGGAAAAGAAAAAGGCCCTGCGCTCCTTTTTTCACCGTAAACATGTACAACCCGGTAACTCGGCAACCTATTCGACACCAAACTATGATTACCTGGAGGTGATTGTTTCCGTGCTCCATCATCTAAAGGAAGAGGTGAATCGCGGAACCGGCTTTGACTCCCTGCCCACCTTCCAGCTTGGCCACCTGCGCACCACTGACCCTGCTGAAATCGACCCGGTGATCACCCTGCACAATGTCATGGACTCATATGTGTCCAAAGAGTCGGTGCTGAGGCCCCTGTGTATAGGTGTGTTCGGCCCTCCCGGTTCTGGAAAATCTTTTGCCGTCAAGCAGGTGGCCGATGAAATCGCCAAACATGTTGCCGGCAACCCGTTTGACTTTTTTGAGTTCAACCTGACCCAGTTTGCCAGTCCCGATGAAATCAACTCGGCCATTGATCCCATCCGGGCCTCGGTGGCCCAGGGCAAGGTCCCCATTGCCTTCTGGGATGAGTTTGACTGCCGTTATAATGATTACGAGTTCGGATACCTCCGTTATTTCCTGCCCTCCATGCAGGACGGGGTCACCTATGTTCATGGTATCCCGTACCATATCGGCCGGGCGATCTTTGTCTTTGCCGGCGGTGTCAAGGCCAGCTGGCAGGGAATGGAAGACCTGCTCACCCCCAGTGATCCCAAGGACCTGCAACTGGCCAAGACCCTGAAAATTCCTGATTTTATGAGTCGACTCAGGGTTGTGTTGGACATTGATGGGATTGAGGTGCCGGAACACCTGCTCAGAGATTCAGCATCAGAGGAAGAACTGGAAGAGCTGCGGCGGATCCTGCTTAAACGGGCCTTTATCATTGCCCACCAGATGCAGACCCACTGGAAGACAGCGGCCCGCAAAACTTCGGGCCTGCTGCTCAGGCTGCTGCTTGCCGACTATAAGTTCGGCGCCCGCTCAATCGAGGCAGTAATTGAAGCCAGCCGGGCAGCCGACCGGCTGGTCTATGGCCTGCCCGAACTGATTGCTCCATCCGCCGCCCGCATCCACGCCCAGTGGCGGGTGGAACTGGAGCGGAGGATTGATCACGTCCGCAAGACCAAGGGACTCAGGGCGGTATGGTAAGGACGGTTCAGGGTTTTGAGTTCAAGGTTCAAGGTTCAAGGTTAGATGCCGAAGGAGGTTGTAGGCTGTTGGCAGTTAACCTACAGCCTAATAGCCTTCAGCCTATAGCCTTACTCATGGCAGCGGAGAAAGGCCGCCTGCATGAGAAGCGGAACATCGTAGCTGATATTGCCATTGCCCCATTCCTTATAGCCCAGGGTCACCCAGTCGCCCTGCTCAGACCAGGTCTCGTAACCAAATTTCCAGCCACACCATCTGTCGCGGCAGTTATACTCAAGGTCGGGGCCGTAATAGATAAAATCAAGTCCGTTATCATCCTCTGCCTGCCGGGTCTCACCAACCAGCAGCATGTCGGCTCCATGAGCCCTGGCCTCCTGTTCAACGGCCTGGGCAATGGCTTTACCATTTGAATCGCGGGGCAGCCAAACAAGCAGGTGAGAAAAAACACGACAACTTACCGGCACCTGCTCCGATTGAAAAGTGGGAATTACCTTGGTGGTGGCCGGATATTTATCCCCCTTGTACCCAGTGCTGTCTTTCCCCCCACAACCGGCAACAAAAAAGAGTACTGTCAAGACAAATAGAGCAATTCGGCTAACCTTCCCCATTTTTATTCTCCCATATTATCTTTACTTCTTTTTTTATGTGATTCTAACTAATACTCAGCTATTCTTGGTGCCCATTGTGCACCAGGGATGAATATCTGCTAAAAGACCTTATACCTTAAACCTTATACCTTAAACCTTTTTTTCAAAAAAACCGGACCATACCAAGAATGCAAGGGGAAAAACACAGCACCATCACTGCCGACCTGCTCCTGCTGCTGGTGGCACTCATCTGGGGGTTTGGTTTTGTAGCCCAGCGCGCCGGCATGGCCCATATCGGCCCCTATGCATTTAACGGGATTCGTTTTCTGCTCGGTGGCATTTGCCTGCTTCCCCTTGTTCTGCGCACACAACCCTCCCGACTGACCTCCACCCGCCAGGTACCACTTCTGTACGCAGGAGGGATGGCCGGGTTGGTCCTGTTTGCCGGTGCGAGCCTGCAGCAGTTAGGGCTCCAGTATACCACTGCCGGTAAGGCCGGCTTTATAACCGGACTGTACGTGGTAATCGTTCCCCTGATCGGTATTTTTTTCCGACAGGTCACCGGTACGGGAACATGGATTGGGGCGATACTGGCAGTCGTTGGCATGTACCTGCTCAGCGTACACGGAGCCATGGCTATTAACCCGGGCGATCTTCTTGTATTGATCGGAGCCATCTTCTGGGCCGTACATGTACTGCTGCTGGGCTATCTCTCACCCCGAACCATCCCGGTGCGCCTTGCCATGGTACAGTTCTTTGTATGCGGCCTGCTCAGCCTCGGTATCGCCTTCTGCATAGAGACCATCACCCTGTCTGCAATAAGGGAGGCAGCCATCCCCATCCTTTACGGGGGAGTCGCTTCCGTGGGAGCCGGTTACACCCTGCAGGTGGTGGTTCAGCGCAGGGCACATCCCGCCCACGCGGCCATCCTGCTCTCGCTGGAATCCGCCTTTGCCGCCCTGGGAGGTTGGTGGCTGTTGCATGAACACCTCTCTATCCGCGGTATAATAGGATGCGCCCTGATGCTGACAGGTATGCTCATCTCCCAGCTCTGGCCGAAATCCACACCAGCAAGGACTATACAGTAGAGTTATTCGCGGCGAGGCGCCGCGAAAAGGTCGCTACAATGTATATATTTTGGATGAAACGGATAGCCGGTTTGACCGGTTTACCGGCCCGTGCTACAGTAGAGATACCTGATAAATCCAGAGAGAACACACATGCTCATTAATCTTGCCGCCTTTGTGGTGGTGGTTGCCGGTATCATGTCGGCAAAATCGATTATCATCCCCTTTCTGCTGGCTGCCTTTCTTGCCATTATCTGCGCACCGCCCCTCTACTGGCTGCGCACACGAGGTGTGCCGACCGCTGTCTCCATCTTGATGCTGGTCCTGGTGGTCGTTGTCCTTGAAACTGCTATAGCAGGTCTGGTCAGCAGGTCCATGGCGGATTTTTCCAGATCACTGCCCCTGTACCAGGAACGGCTAACCACCATCCTCAAAGAGCTTATCCACTGGGCTGACGGCCATGGCGTTGATGTGACTGAAAAAATCATCATGGACCAGTTTGACCCGGGCAGGTTGATGAAACTGGCAGCCAACATGCTCAACAACCTGCTTTCGGTCCTGACCAACACCTTCATGATCATACTGACCTTTGCCTTTATCCTGCTGGAGGCAACCGGGTTCCCGGATAAACTCAGGGCCATGGCCGGTGGCTCATACACCTCTCTGCAGGAATATGGAAAAATTATCAAGGGAGTAAACCGCTACCTTGGCCTCAAGGTCGTTACCAGTCTGGCCACCGGCGTCATAATTGCCGTCGGCTTGATGGTGATAAGGGTAGACTTTGCCCTCATGTGGGGTGTGGTGGCCTTCCTGCTCAACTTTGTCCCCACCATCGGCTCCATAATTGCCGCCGTGCCGCCGATGCTACTGGCCCTGGTACAACTGGGGCCGGCTGGTTCGCTGGCCACAGCCGGGCTCTACCTGGCAACCAACATTGCTATCGGTAACATCATTGAACCCCGTGTCATGGGCTCCGGCGTGGGCCTTTCCGCACTGGTTATTTTTGTTTCCATGATCTTCTGGGGCTGGGTGCTGGGCCCGGTGGGCATGCTATTGTCCGTCCCCCTGACCATGACTCTCAAAATAGCCCTAGCCACCAATGACAACACCCGCCATATTGCCCTGCTGCTGGGCTCAAATACAGAGGCATCCGCAGCGCTGGCACAATCGACCCCCAACACCCCTAACGAACAGGAATCGACATGATGAAAAAAATAGATCTTGCAGACAGCCGGGAATTCAACCCTCTGGGCATGAAGAGCACGGTCCTCCATGATTCGGAACACTTTAAAATCCTCAACTTCAACATCAAGGGCGGCCACATCTTTCCGATCCACTCCCACGATCTGGACGGCCAGTTGTCCATTCTGGTCATCGAAGGAGAAGGGGCCTTTCTGGCAGACAACGATGCAACCATCCCGGCCACAACCGGGGACATGCTGATCTCCGATATCAGGGAACCGCACGGGGTCCGGGCGGATACGGATATGCGGATCATCGTGACCATTGCCCCGCCGATCTGAAACAGACACGCTAAATCCGGCTTGTTTATTACCAGGCGGGCTACTTCCTGAACTGATCACCATCAATATTGTAGCGGCGCATTATTTTTTGCAGGGCAGCCCTGGTGAGCTGTGATAACCGCGCTGCCTGGGAGACATTGCCGTTGCTTTTTTTGAGCAGGTTATGGACGTACTGCCGGGTAAAGGAATCAAGGCTCCTCTCCTTGGCATCCTTATAGGGCATGATCTCCATATCCTCTTCCCGGCACATGACGGGATTGACAGCCGATGATGCCGAGTCAAGCATCAGGTGGCGGCCATCGATAACAGGCCCCGGACAGAAGACCACTGCGCGGCGGATGACATTCTGCAGTTCCCTGATATTACCAGGCCAGTTATGCTGCAGGAGAGCTTCAAGGGCTGGACCGGAGAATTTTTTTGCACTGCTGTTAAGTTCGACTTGAACCTTTTTTAAAAAGTGATCGGCAAGCAGAGGTATGTCTTCAGCAATCTCATTCAGAGAGGGCATGCGCAGGTTGAGTACCGCAAGCCGGTAATAAAGATCCTCCCTGAATTTCCCCTCCACGATCCTGCTTTCCAGGTCAGCGTTTGTTGAGGCAATGATACGAACATCTATCCTGGTTGAAGTCTCTGCACCAAGCTGTTTGACCTCCTGCTCCTGTAGTACCCGCAGCAGTTTTGTCTGCACACTGACCGGGATATCCCCGATTTCATCAAGGCAGATGGTGCCTCCATCCGCCTGAAAAAAAAGACCGGCATGGTCCCTGTCTGCTCCGGTAAAGGCCCCTTTTCGGTAGCCAAACAGTTCAGACTCCAGCAGGTCTTCAGGAATGGCCGGACAGTTGACCATGACAAAAGGTTTTTTCGACCGCCTGCTCAAGGCATGGATAGCGCGCGCACAGAGTTCTTTGCCAGTTCCCGAAGCTCCACGAATCAAAACAGTATACTCGCTGTCTGCTGATGTTTGTATCGCCTTGTAGAGCTGCTGCATGGAGGGACTCCGGCCGATAAAGTCAACTACTGTCCCATCAGGGCAGATTCTGCTGCGTAATTTTTTATTTTCACCTATCAACTTGCTGCGTTCCAACCCTTTAGTGAGCAGCCTGGTCAAACTGTCAAGATCCAAAGGTTTGGTCACAAAATCCCAGGCCCCCCGGCGAATGGCGTCCACCGCCAGTTCTATAGTCCCATATCCGGTCATTATAATAACGGTCAGTTCAGGTTCCATGCTGTGGATTCGATCAAGGATCTCAAGCCCGTTTGTGTCGCCCATCATGATATCCATCAAAACCAGGTCGACCTCCTCCCGTGCCAGTATCTTCAGTGCCTCATTGCCGCCGTCAGCCGTTAAAACATGTGTATCCGGCAGCCGGTTGGCAAAACTTCTGGTAAGCCCGGTAAGCAGATCAGGTTCATCATCAACGAGCAGGATTTGAGAAAGAAAAGGACGCTGTTTACTCATTGTTCAAGCTCTCCCGGGATGCTGGCATGATAATAGTAAACCGTGCTCCATGGCCCGGAGTTGACTGAAGCCTGATTTCGCCATCATGCTCGTAAATAATGCCGTAGCTGACCGACAGGCCAAGCCCTGTTCCCTCTCCAGGTTCCTTGGTACTAAAAAAAGGATCAAAAATCTTGTCCTGGATGTCCTTTGCTACTCCTGGTCCGTCATCCTCAACATCTATTATGACAGAGGTGTCTTCCGTTCCGGTTCTGATCTTGATATTCCCTTTACTGCCAATGGCCTGTCCCGCATTCATAATCAGGTTGAGCAGGACCTGTTTCATGCGTCGGCTGTCCATAGGAAAAGGCTTGATCGTAGTATCCAGGTCACAGGCCAGGTTAATCTGTTTTTTCATGAACTGCTGGCGCACCATGGAGAGGACATTTTCGATAATATCGTTGATTGATGCATACTGCTTGTCTATCGTGGATTTTCTGCTGCGTGAAAAATCAAGCAGATCTGCGACAATACGACGGCAGTTTTCCGTATGACGTTCAATGATCGTGATATCGGCCATGATCTCTTTATTGTCGGGGTTACTTTCTTTAATAATATCCGTGTAACAGAGAATGACACCAAGCGGATTGTTGATCTCGTGAGCGACACCGGCTGCCAGCTGTCCCACGGCAACAAGTTTTTCGGTCTGCTGAATACGTCGTTCGACCTCTTTTTTTTCGGTAATATTCTTGGCATAACAAACGACATTATGTACCTCGCCCTGTTCTGAAAATTGAGGGTAAAAAGTTACCTCATAGATTTTGTCATCCTGATCATGGACCTGTTCCACAACAGGAGATCTTGGCAGGACGGCAAGGGGTGTCTTGCAGGCCTTTAGGGGACAGGAATTTTGCGTAGGCAGATCTGCAAGAGACCGGTTAAGGATTTCCTCAAGCTTCAAGCCGTGCTGATCAAGAAAGGCCTTATTCACCATCTTTATCCGGTACTTGGAATCAAGCAGGATGACCACATCGGTAATACCGTCAAAAACCGACTGCAGCAGCTCCTTGCTGTTCATCAGACGGACAACATTCTGCAGGCTCTCAATGGTAATGCCGATCTGGTGACCGATGGAAAAAAGAAGCTCCTGCTGCTGGCCATCCACTTCCTCCAGATCATCACCAACAAAGGTCATGACACCCAATATCTGACCACGGCAGCAGAGAGGTACGTTAAAATTATTGACCAGTATCGCCTCCTCATTGGCCAGGCTGATCTGGCTGCAGGCCGTCTCCTGGATAAAGCCGTCAAAATCGAGCATATTTTCGTCGAGAAAAGGCAGACAGACATGCGGATCAAAGGGGATGGTTGTATCCAGCACCTCGGCATTTTCCCGACACTGGAGAACAAGCCTGGCCTTTTTTCGATCAAGCAGATAGATACCTGCCCCTGAGGCGGGAATCACCTTTAAGGCCTGCTGTAATACATTGGGGAGGATATCAGCGAGAAGAACCGACCGAGTGATCAGTTCACTGATTGTATTCAAGGTTCGAAGCTCCTGCCCCCGGGTAATAACTTTTTCGCGCAGAACAGCTTCCGAGCGCTGGAGGGCGACTGTCCGATCTTCTACCATTTTTTCCAGGTTCTGGGCATAATCCTCAAGCTGCTGCCTGGTTTTCTGCAAATGCCTGGCAACCATCTGCACCGAGACTGCCAACTCACCGAATTCATCCTTGGCCCGGGCCTGTTCATACAATTGCACCCCATGCTCATCGCGCAGGTTAGCACGAAAAATTTCAAGTAACCCTCGAAGATCATTTATAATTAATCTGTTAAAGAAGATCCAGACAATCCCATAGAGGAAGAATACCGATATAAAAGCTGTACAGAAAACCTTCCAGGCAACCTCTATGATGGGCACCAGCCCTACATTGACCGGAACGCCGACACTGACCACCCCATTCACCACATCAGGTTTGCGGTTAAACCCATGCTGATCGCCGTAGAGATTGATGATCATCTGCGGAGCATCGGCAGAATCTCCATGACAGCGAAGGCAAGAGGCAGTGAACCGGACCGGACGAAAACGCATGTACCAATGCTGACTACCGAATTTTATAATCCCATGCCAGTCAATTGCAGCGGGATTTTCGGCAAAATATTTTATTTTTTCCTGTTCAAGTGGATTGGCTTCAAAATCCTGGTTGCGGGCATTGACTGCTACTCGTCGATACTGAAAAGAGGGAAGTTTGTGCTGAAAACGGTCCATGACCACCCGGCTGATATAGGAGGTGGACATGGCCTCAAGGATAAAGGTTTTATCGTCAAGTATCTCATACATCTTCGGCCGAAGCACTTCCCTTACATAACCTCTGGTCGATTCAACTGCAGCCATGATGAGTTCGGTCTTATGATAGATCTCCTCTTCCAGCATTTTTTTTTCGTGCAGATACAGGAAGGTGGTTGCCACAATGCAGAAACAGACAAAAATACAGGCGAGACCAAGCAGAAACTTTGACTGAAGGCCAATAGATTTCATGCCGGTTTCAGGAAAAACATCAATTGATTTTTTCATCCTGTCTGTACCCCAGTGACCATAGATTCAGCTCAAAGCACTGCTGATGCATGCATACTGCCGTAAGCACTGCATCCACAAGTATGCATTGCTCGTTTTACCGGCAATAAACAAGAAAACGGTCTCGCAGCATCCACAAGGATGCACCACAATGTGTTTTGCACATTACAATCTTCTTCTCCTGCATGACAAGAGAAATTACGCTGCCGCCGACATTGACACAACAGGCGGATAATATTGATATATTCCAGAAAATGTTTTTCTGGCTTTAAAATTGCTTATTAAAGGCAGCACCCGTTCATGCAGGCTTAGCATATCTTTTTTTTATCATAAATGAAGGGCGGACAACATGAAAAACCCGAATCGAACAACAATCCTGCTTCTCCTGATCTCCATTATCAGTGCACTTGTTCTCATTGCAACAACAGATCTCATGGCTCCGGTAATGCGATTTATCCTTGCCACTGAGCGGGGAACACCGCTCCAGATTGCGGCATGTATTATTGCCGCGGTTCTTGGCTTACGGTTCATCTACGTTCTCCTCAATATGGTCGGCCAATATTATGCCGGTCAACTTGATGCAATAGAAAAAAAAACTATCGACGCAAGGAGGTGACCAACCCTAGCAGAGAAGACTGTCAACACATCAGAAACAACCTTCGATTCAACCTGAAAGGAGAGTAATTATGGCCCAGCTACAGGATAACAAGCCGCTGTTTATTATCAGCGGTCTCATGATCATTTATGCATTGATAGCCTGGAGCGGTGTCCTGCATCCTTTGATGAAATACCTTCATACTGCCAAAACCGCTGATCTTCAGGTTAGTATGGGCTTAATCGCCGGTGGGATTGGTATATTCGGTGCACTCATCAACTCTGTTCGCAAATCCGGCAATACCATAATTGACCGCTTTGTCCTGCAGCCTCTGCCGGGTATTCTGCTTATCCTGCTGATGGCCATGGCTATCCGTTGGTATGTGGAGCCGTTGGTCAAACTTATGAGCGCCGGCCTGCAGCCGGTCCTAGGTTTTAAGATCTATAAGGTTCTGAATCTGAACTATGTAATTCTTGGCCTGCTGGCCGGTGTTATCATAACCAACAGCTACGGCATTCCAAAATTTGCCGCTGCCGGCGTCAAATGCGCCCGATTTGTTCTGAAAATGGGCGTTATCATGCTCGGTGCCCGGTACAGCTTTGCCGAACTGGCAAAACTCGGCACCTACAGTATTTTTCTGGTCGGTACCTTTGTGCTGGGAACGGTATTTTTTGTCCTCTGGCTCGGCAAACTGTTTAAACAGCCCAAGACCATGACCGGCGTCCTGTCCGCCGGCATGGGTGTCTGCGGCGTTTCCGCCACCGTTGCCGTTGCCCCGGTCGTAAAAGCAAAAAGTGAAGAGATGGCCTATACCATCGGTACCATCCTTTCCTTTGGTATTATCTGTATGTTTGTTTTTCCCACCGTCGGCCATTGGGCAGGCATGAATCCTGTCCAGTTCGGTGCATGGGCCGGAACCGGTATCCTGAACTCCGCCCAGGTTGCAGCTGCTGCTCTTGCCTTTAACGCGGTTGACATCAAGACCCTTAAAGTTGCGGAAATATTTAACATCACTCGTGTCCTCTTCCTGCCGATCATCGTCCTAGTACTGGCCACCTGGTTTGGTAAAGAGACTGGCAAGAAATTAACCTTCAAAGAAGTTGTTATTGACAAGTTCCCGATTTTTATCCTTGGTTTTCTGCTCCTCTTTGCCATGTCTTCCATGGGCCTTTTTTCTCCGCCCACCCATTATAAGGGGAAATTCATTGATTACAGCTATAATGAAAGAACTCAGGTCACCGACCAGGAGTGGGAAACGCTGAACACTACCGTCCAGTCCAATTCCATCCAGGGATTGACCGAAGAACAGATGGCTGCAGTCAAAGACCTTGTTGCCCAGCGCCAGTTGGCCGGTGATTTTGAAAGCCGTGCAGATAAAAAAGTATTTAACAAGCAGGGTGAAGCGCGGATGTTCCAGCTGGAATCCATCCTGGCCGCGGCCAAGGGAAAAACCATCACCCTGGATCCGGACGTTAAAGCAGCTATCAAGCATGCCATCAAGCAGGTACATAAAAAATCAAAAACCGTCACCACCCTGACCGACTGCATGATCTGGTTCTTTGCCTTCGGCCTGATCGGGCTTGGTATGCAGATCACCAAGAAGGCTATTTTCCAGGCCGGCGGCTGGCCCCTGGTCATCGGCATCATCTCCGGCATTACCAAGGCAACCCTGTCCTTCTTTGTCGTGCTGTGGCTGGTAAAAGATGTGGTGCTTAAATAATTTTTCCGGAGGATTTACAGATGAGTGATGATAAAATTACCATTGAAACAGGTGATGCCGGCAAGGGAGAGTCTGAGATTGCCAAAGACGCCAATACGGAAGAGCTTGAAGAACGGGCACTTTCCGTATTTTCCAGCGAGCGTAATGAGGATCTAACGGCCCTTGTTCTTTCGCTGATAACAACATTTATTGTGCTGGTTTTTACAAAATGGACCTGAAAACAAACCGATAAAACTGTCCATTATACAGCCCTTCCTGAGAATAAAATATCAGGAAGGGCTCTTTTTTTCTCTCTCGCCTTCACGCAGGCGTATATTTTTGCTATTTTATAGATATGTTTACTTCCCTTCTTCTCTGTACCCACGGAACCGCAGGTGCCAGACAGGCTGAACAACTGGTTTTTGCTGAGCTGTTTCCAAAAAATCCAGACCTGCAAGTTACGGTCCTGACTATTATCGACCAGGACTGGCAGGCCATGACCGGCGATGACTGGCTCAACTCCAGTAAAACCCACACCACTTTTCTTGATCATGTGGAACGCCAGATGCAAGAGGAAAATGAAGAGGACTGGCAGCGAATAAAAAAAACGTATCCGGCAGCAGCACGGGCAACTTTTGCCGGTGCGGTCGGTCACATCGAAGAAACCATTGCCGAAGAGGCAAAAAAAAGACACTGCGACCTGATTGTAATCGGCCCCTACCGCGAAAGCCGTCGCCTCTTTAACCTGAAAATGGAAAAAGGTCTCAGGGCACGCATCGACACGGCAAAGCTGCACCCTATCCTGCCCTGTCCCCTGCTCATAGCTCCACCTCTGGATCAGCCCGACTGACATGGAAAAAATTTACGATCTGATCCTTCCGGCCGCAGCAGCAGATCTTGATATCGCTCAACTCCTTGATGAAAACAAACTGGTTAGACTTCATCCCCACTGGTTCATTGAAGATGAACAACGTCGAGATGGTGCTCTTTTTGTAACGCTTCGTGATTACGACACCGAGCACATTTTTCCTCTCGCCCTGAAACTTGATTGCACAGCCCGTCCCGATGACCCGGCAGAATCTAAAATCATAATGAGAATCACCCTCTTTGAGTACGGGGTAGAAGAACTGCTCTTCTTTGTTGGCAGAGATAAAACACAGGTTCGAATACGCTACAACGATGAGGAAGCAGAAAATGAACTGGAGCAGAATATGCTGCTCTGGATACGTGCCATTCAGGAATATCTCAGAATCTATGCCACCACCACGCCATACACTGTTTTCTTTCGACTGCTCATGAACCGGATGGTCCTGCAGATGAATCCGTCCCAGCGAAAAATATGCCTGATGATCACCAAAATTACGGTTGTGGAAATTGTGGTGATTATCGTGATCGTGATCGGCTATGTGTCCTTTGGCCAGTGATACACAGCTTCCCCGTTATCAGTCCCTTCAAATCGAATTAACAAACCGCTGCAACCTCAGCTGCCAAACCTGCCTGCGGGCCGTATCCGATATGACTCTGCAGGAACAGGATCTCTGTTTTTCCGCTTTAGAGCAACTGCAGCCAGCTTTGCAGCGGACAACTTCGGTTCATCTCCAGGGCTGGGGTGAGTCCATGCTCCTTGACGACTTGCCTGAGCGTATCCGCTGGTTCAAGGCACAGGGCTGCACTGTCAGTTTTACAACCAACGGCACCCTTATGACCGCCGGGCAGGCCGCCCAACTGGTCAGCTGCGGCCTGGACAGCATAACCTTTTCCATGGCCGGAACCACAGAAGAAACACAGGACTACCTGCGCGGACAGGGAACCCACGCAAAACTCTGGCAGAGTCTGCAGCTCTTGCACAGAACAAAACGGGAACAGGGCAGCACAATCCCGTCCCTGGCCGTGAGTTACCTGCTGACCCCGGAAACCATTCTTGAGCTTCCCCAGGCCGTTAAACAATGTCGTCCCCTGGGGCTGGATCTTTTTGCCGGTGTCCACCTTACACACGCAGCCACCGGAGAGCAGGAGCTTATGCGGCTGTATGTTCACTGCGGGCATAATACATTCAAACAGATCAGCAGGCGGGCCCACTGGCAGGCATTTTTAGGAAGAATGCGCCTGCAACTGCCTAAGCTGCAGCCGATTCTGATGCCGGTTTGCGATAAGAATCCGCTTGACTGCTGTTTTATAGCAGCTGACGGATCGGTGGCACCCTGTGTTTTTCTTTAT
>Ga0209013_10001646_pt1 | contig 20505 bp, 16 predicted proteins | sample Cruoilmetagenom2_FD_187291 | JGI IMG/M metagenome (GOLD analysis project Ga0209013, IMG submission 187291) | Oil polluted marine microbial communities from Coal Oil Point, Santa Barbara, California, USA - Sample 2 (SPAdes) (version 2) | ecosystem: Environmental > Aquatic > Marine > Oil seeps ...
CCCGCCAGCTCCTCTTCCTTCCGCCGGTACTCCTCCTCCAGAGACTCGAGCTTCCTCTCCAGCGTCTCTGTTTTTTCCTGGCTCTCCCCGAGTGTGTTTGACTTTTCTTCCTGTAACAGGGTCAGTTTCTGGTCCGCCTTTTCCAGATTTTCCTGAAGGTCGATCCGTTCCTCTTCCTTCTTCTGGAGGAGTTCGGCAAACTCTCTCTCCCGTGCGTCCCTTTCCGCTGTCATCTCCTGCAACCGCCTCTGTGCTTCCTCGATTTCGGATGCTTTTGCTTCCAGCTCCTCTTCAAGCCGCCTTTTGTCCTCCTCGAGCGCTCCTTGTTCTTCCGACGGGGTGTCTCTATCTTCGCCGGAGGCTTTTTCCAGAGCCGCGATTCTATCATCCCTGGACTGCAACTCCTTTTGAATAGAGGATATTTTTTCGTGCATTTCCTCTATGCTCTGATCTTTTTCAGCCAGCATACTGTCCAGCGTTTCTCTGTCTGCACTTTTTTCCTGATCCGCCATATATCCGGCTAATGCTTCCTCTTTCTCCTCCAGTTTCGATTTAAGGTCCAGGATTGTGTTGTCCGCCTCGTCCTGCTTCTCTCTATGACCCTGCAATTCCGCCTCCAGCCGGCTCAACTTTTGCTCCGCTTCTTCCGTTTGCCCTGAGCTTTCAGTGTCTGTCATGCCGGGTATTTCAGCAATTCCCAGTCTTTCTTCCATAATGCTGACAAGGGTTTCTTTTTCAAAAGGTTTGTGCAGATAGCCGTCCGCTGCCACCCTGAGTTGTTTATGTTTTTCAAAAACTGCATCGTTTGCTGCGGAAGACATCAAAAAGAGGGGTATGGCACTGAGTTCATGATTTTCTTTAAAATATTTACAGATGATATAGCCGTTGATCCGTTCCAGCTCTACCGCAAGAAACACCAGATCAGGCTTATCCTTTAACGATAGATCAATCCCCGTCATACCGTCACGCACCACAGTGGCCTGGATCTGCAAATGGTTGAAAATTCCCAGCATAAAATTGCTGAAGCCTTCGTCATGATCAATAATCAGAACCCGCTTGTGAGCCATTATCCCTCTCCCAAAAAAGAAAAAATCCGTGTTCCCCTCTTCTTTTATTGATGCAATTATCTTTTTCCCGCATCACTTCTTGGATCAAGCGCATCACGCAATCCATCTCCGAGAAAGTTGAAACATAGAACAGTTAGAAAAATCATCATCCCCGGGAAAAAGGCAATCCATGGGCAGTCCCTGGTAAAACGGATCGCGTTTTTCAAAAGGTTGCCCCATGACGGCACCGGGGGTTGAACTCCGAAACCGAGAAAGCTGAGCGAGGATTCGATAATGATAGCCTGGGCCACTCCCAGAGTTGCTGCCACGATAATGGGCGCTGTGCAGCACGGAAGGATGTGCCTGAAAATGATTTTTAATCTTCCCACACCGATGGCTCTGGCCGCCTCCACGAATTCCTTCTCCCTTAAAGAAATAAATAAAGACCGGACCAGCCTGGCGATATACATCCATCCCGTTACGCCGATGATCAAAGAGACAAATAAAAGATTCGCCTCGAAGAACAGGGTCAGAAAAAGGAGAAAGAAAAATATGGGAATAGAAAGCATGAGATCGACGGAACGCATGACCACGGAATCGGTCATGCCCCCGAAATACCCTGAAAGGGATCCGAGTACGATCCCGATGGAGAGGGCGATCAACATGGCTATGAATCCGACGAAAAGTGATACCCTCCCCCCGTAGAGCACCCGCGTGAAAAGATCCCGCCCGAGCTCGTCCGTGCCGAAAATATGTTTTGCTCCGGGCGCCAGAAGCTGATTCTGGAGATAGATGTCGTCTCTCCCATAGGATGTCATGAGAGGTGCGGCAAGTGAAGTGAGAACGATGAGAAGGAGGATAAAGAGGGAAAGCAGGGCCAGGCGATGCCTCTTGAACTTATTCCAGACGGTATGATCTCCGGGTATCGGCCCCGAAAGATCCTCATAACTAAAATTAAGTTTCTGCCTTCGCATATTTCACCCTTGGATCTATCACCACATAAAGGATATCCGCTAGAAGATTGAAAAAAATGATCAAGAAGGAAGAAATCACCAGGATACCCATCAAACTGGTGTAATCGTGCAAAAGGACGCCCTCGTAAAAAAGTCTGCCCAGACCGGGCCATGCGAATATCGTTTCTGTAATAATCGCACCGGTAAACAGGGTCGGAAGATGGAGGGTAATCATCGTCAGGATCGGTGTGGAGGCATTGCGCAGGGCATGTTTTAGTATCACCTTTGATTCGCTCAACCCCTTCGCCCTCGCTGTTTGAATATATTCCTGGCTCAAGGTTTCGAGCATGCACGACCGCATGTACCTGCTCCATTCAGACATATACAGCAGGGCCAGAATGGATGCGGGAAGGATCAGATGCTTGAGGTGATCCAGCACTGAGTATGGCATGCTGACGCTCAACCTTCCAGCCGAAGGGAACCAGCCGAGATGGGCTGAAAAAATGACAATAGCCAGAATGCCGGACCAGAAAATCGGGATACTAATCCCGATAAAGGAGAAAAAGGTCGCGAGATGATCGAAAATGGAATATCGAAAAACGGCGGAGACAATTCCGATGGAGAGCCCCAGCAGCAGGGCAAGCCCCAGCGAACTACCCATGAGTTCCAGAGTGGCCGGAATTCGCTCAAGAATCATCAGGTGCACCGGTCTCCCGGTCGTATAAGAGTATCCCAGATCCAGATGAAAGAGGATCCTTTGCACCCACTTTACATACTGGACATACCAGGGCCGGTCCAGGCCGAAATTCTTATTAATGCGTATAATGTCTTCAGCGGAAACGGAAGGGTTGTTTCCCATAAAGGCTGTCGGCCCGCCGGGAGCCATATACATCAAGGCGAAGGAAAGGAGCGTTATGACCAGGAGCATGGGGATAATCCCCAGCAGCCTTTTTAATATATATCTTCCCACCCTGTTAATACTCCCGGTTATGCCCCTTTAATCGTTGTCGGACAGCCACCATTCATTGCAGTCCCACGAACTCCCCGACATGGAAGGACTCGGTTTGTAATTCTGCAGGCTATCTCTAAAGGGATCGATGTTCACGCGCCAATAGAGCGCCACCATCGGCACTTCCCGTGCGATGATCTCTGCCACCTCGTCGTAGATCTTTTTCCGTTCACCGAAAGCCACATGCATGGTGCCGAGCTTCAGTAATTCAGTTATATTTTTATTTCTAAACCGCGAATAATTCTGTCCGTCAGGAGGAATGAAGTGCTCTGAATAGATGCTTTCCAGAGAAGATGGATCGGGTGCAGCGTACCAGGAGAACATCACCCAGTCGAACTTCCCTGTTTTTATAATCCCCCCCTCTTCCTGGGATGCGAAAAGAACGGTTGAAAAATAATTCTTAATCTTCAACTCGATGCCGAGTTTTTTCATCTGTTCTATCAGCAAAAGCTGGGTTAATTCCCGCTCCGGCTTTTCCTTCGTAGTGGAAATCTCGAACTGCAGTCTCTTGCCGTTCCTTGTCCTGTAGGTTGCACCCTCCTCGAGATGCCAGCCCGCTTCCTCGAGCAATCCTGCTGCTTTCTCAGGATCATAACGGAGAATTTTCTTGACTTCGGGATTGTGATAGCTGCTCATGGGGGGCATATCCGAATAGGCGGGTTTGTACACGCCGGCGAAAAGCTTGTCAATGATCTGTTTCCGATCGATTCCCAGTGCAATCGCCATTCTTACCCGGTTATCGCTCAGCCAGGGGTGATCCGTATTGAAATCAATATGTTCGAAAGCAAGTTTCGGTACCCGGTGCAGAACGGTGCCGGGCATCGATTTCAGGCGCTGCAGGTGGGAAATTTCCGCCTGCTGGAATCCGTCGATTTCACCGGTTTCCAGCTGGACCAGCATGGTATTCATGTTCGGAATGAATTTCACCACGATTTCATCGAGATACGGTCTTCCCTTATAAAAATCCCGGTTTGCCACAAGCCTGATATGGGAACCATGCACCCATTCTTTCAGAATGAAAGGACCGGATCCCACAGGCCTGGTTTGAAAGGGCAGTCTTGAAAATTCCTTTCCGATCTTCCCTTCAAGCAGATGTTTCGGAAGAATACATTCCTCGAAGAAGAGATCGCCCACCAGATCCACATGAATGTGTTTCAGCTTGACCACAATGGTATGAGGATCAGGCGCCAGCATTTCCTCTATAACATCCAGACCTTCCCGGGTCTCTGTATTGACATCCGGATGCATGAGGACATCAAAAGTAAATTGCACATCCTGAGAGGTGACGGGGCGGCCGTCATGCCATACAGCATTCCGGCGCAGGTGATATGTGTATGTGAGATAATCCGCGGAAATGCCCCCGTTTTCCACGGTGGGGATTTCGGTAAGCAGGTCGGGGACCAGGTTCAGATGATTGTCATAACGTACGAACTTGCTGAAAATCATATTTCCGATAAAAGAAACCGCATCCATGCCCACAAGGAATTCCAGAAGGATCCGGGGTTCCTGGGCCAGCCCGATCACGAGCGTCCCGCCGTAACGGGCTGTACTTTGAGGTCTCCCGGCCGGAGAATGGCTCTCCCCGGCCTCTGAGGTTGCCCTCTCCTGTTCTCTCCCGCACCCCATGGGAAAAATCAGAAGGAAAAGCAAACAAAACTGAAGCCATTTATTTATTGATTTCATAAAGACAGACAAGGCAGGTCAGACTCCATTTGTTCTACGAAACACCTGTTCCGGGCGCCTGTTTTGATAACCCGGTGCCTGGCAGACGGGAGACGCCCCTTTTACTTGTTTTAAACTATAAAACAAATTCTATATAAATAATTTATAAAAATATTTTATTAAATATTTTATTTGATTCTTTAATTACTTTATTTTATCACAGGTCGGGGCTTATTTCAATGATATCCTGCATGGTGAAGATTGCAGGGGATTGTACTCATCCTCTCCGAACGCGGTGAAAACCTGAGCAGGCCAGGATTTTGACATCGCCTTCGGGAAAAGTCCTGTCAAGGAGAAGATTGAGGCCCAGGCTGTCACTGGCGATATGCCCGGCAACAAGAACATTAATATGGCTCTCTTCCATCAACTTTCTGTATTCATCATTCATGTGCATGCAGACCACCGTTCCCACTTCGCTGTTCGATGCCAGCTTAGCATAGACCTCTTTGGCCGGCGATGTTCCGCCGGTCATATCGATAAAAACCTCTCCCGCCCTGTTTTCGTTATTCCCCACAAGAACTTTCAATCCCCTTCTCTCTTTTATGGCCCGGGCATATTCCTCCTCCTCCTCCAGAAGGGCAATGATGTGCTTCAGGCGCCGCGGGGAGGCGCTTTTCATTTTCGCGGAGAGGTATTGAGTGACCATATTATCTGCAGGGGTATGAACCGTCATGACCGGAATATCAAGATGTTTTGCCGCATCCAGGGCCCGATCGGTGTTCTGGGGCAGGATTCTTCGCTCGACTTCGCTGATCCTCTGAGAAGTCAGGCCTTCGGCAACGGAGACAGGGATCCCCAGCATATGGAAGATATCCACCTGCATGTTCATGACCTCATCCAGGTGACGAAGGGCTTTACCCGTGGGGTGATGGGGAATGATGCAGTCAATGCCGGCGCCTTTCTCGTTCAGCCGGTCGACAAGGAGCACTTCGCCAATGCCGACATCGATACCGACCATCACCTTCCTGACATCTTTCTCCGGATCTCCATGTAATATCCGGGTATCTGCATAAGGATTTTCCAGAAGCTCCCGGTCAAAATTTTTTCTGTCCTTTTCTTTGAGGGCTTTGAAGGCTTCTTTTTTTTCAGCGAGATAAAGGGCGACCGTGTCTGCGCCTCTCGGATCATGTTCCCTGCCGAGCTGAATCACCGTTTTATGAATTTCGCCAAGTTCCATTTCCCTGCCTCTGCAATACCTTCGTAGCGCTTGTGAAATTGATTATTTAGTAAAAAGGGGCTCCCCGGAGATTTGATCCTCACGCATGGGGCCCCTTTTTTTCAATAATGAAGTGTTGACGTGGAGACTGGTGTTACAACAGCTATTCCTTCTTTTGCTCTGCTTGCTCTGCTTCCTCTACCTCCGCCTCCTCTGATGCACCAACGAGCTCTCCACCCTCTTCTATAAATTCAGCTTCTTCCTGAGCGGCTTCCTCACGGGCTTTCATTTCAGCTTCATATTCCTCTTTGTACTTCTGCACCTTGTCCAGTTTTTCTTTATTTTTGGATGAGGGATTCAGATTATAGGCAACTTCATAAGCCTTTATCGCCTCTTCGGTCTCTTGCGCTTTCATGTAAGCATCGCCCAGCCATCTGAAGACATAGTCTTTGTCCGCAAGCCGGTTGGAGGCTTCGAGAAAATCATTCACAGCGCGCCCGAAATCTTCCGTAGCGAAATAGGCCTGGCCGCGATTATAACGGGCATATGCATTGGACGGTTCGACCTCGAGAACCGTGTTAAACACCTGGATTGCATCGCTGTAGTTTTTTGTGCCCAGGTAGGCCTGGCCGAGACGGCGCCGGATGCCCATGCTTTGCGGGTTTTTCACCATACCGCGCTCCCCGATCTGTGTGGCCTTTGCGAATTGCTTCGTTTTTATATAGCCATCCAGGAGAAACAGATATGGGGAAACGACGTTGGGATTCTGGTTCATGGCCTGTTCCAGATATGAAATGGCCGGCTCCATGTTGCCGACCTCATAATCGGCTTTTCCCAGCTCGAAGAGAACATCAAAATCGCTCGGGTTGAAATTGAGGGCCTGGTTGAATTCCCGGATTGCCTCATCCTTCTTCCCCATCCCGATATTGGCCAGACCCCGGAGCTTGTACATGACAAACTTCTGCTGCTGGGAAACTGCATACTCTCTCATGGCTTCCGTGGCGCTGATGACATCGCTGTACTTCTGCTGGTCATACAGTGCCTCGGCTTTGACGAACCATATTTCGAATTTAGGCTTGAGGTCGTCCGCATACTCCAGCGCCCTGTCCAGGGAAACCATACCCTGCGAGATTTGTCCCTTCTTCAAATAACACCGGCCCAGCATCAAATGGGCGAAATACCATTCCGGGCTTACTTCGGCTATTTCCTGAAACTGGACAATAGCTTCGTCATATCTCCCCTGTTGAAACAACTTGTGTGCTTCCTTGTAATCCGCCGCATAACCTGGAATTCCACAGACGAATAACAGGATGAGTATGCAAAATGATACTTTAAGGGTCTTTCCTGGATCTTTCATTCTATACCTCGCTACGTTATCTTCTCAACTGGAATGTTACGGTCAATACGAAAAAGACCTCTACAGGCTCTTCGTTCAGAGTGGCCGGTTTGAATTCCCATTGCTGTACCGCCTTAACGGCCTCCTCATCAAGAAATCTGAGGGAGCGCAGTACTTTGATGTCATGGGCTCTTCCATCCGTACCGATCACGGCTTCAAGAATAACCACACCTTCGATGCCGGCGTTTTTGGCAATATCATTATACGTCGGTTCGACTTTTTTGAGCACTTCAGGCGCTTTCACGTTGCCGCCGACTCTGAGGGGTCCGGTGGGAGGCGCTTCATTGGGAAGTTCGATATCCCATCCCACATTCGCTTGATAATCCTCGTAAAACTCATCCGGATCGAGCGGTTCCTGTACCGGTTCCGGATCATCCGGTGTGGGATCGGGGATCGGAACGCTCCGGGCGACCCTTTTTTTCCTTGTTTGCTGCTGTTCCGGAGGATCCGGTGGTTTGAACCGTTTGATAACGACCGCATCATCCTCCTGATCCGCGGTGGTTCCGCCTCCCATTTCCGGCACGACCACCCAGAGAACAATGATATGGAAAAGAATAGCGAAGATGATCGCCACCTTTACCGGTTGCCTGTCGGTTCTGTAAAGATCCACGAGCCCTGCCGAGGTAGAAACAACTCGCTTCTGCCCTGCCGTGGACGGCTGTTTCTTCCCGCCTGCCGGATCCTTTCCTTTGTCTATTTTCTCCTCCATATTACACCTTCAGGTTGTTTTTGAGGCAAATTCAAATTTATAAAAATTGTCCCCACTGGGCGATTTCTTCCTGAGTGGGAAGCGCCAGGTTCACATGGTTTTTCACATTCCCGTCTTCATCCCTTCCCCAGATTTCACCTTCAAGCTGTCTGATTTCGTCGAAAACATTCATCAGTCCGTCGTATGTGGACTCAGGATCGCATTGTACAATCACGGGCTTCGCCTGGTTGATCTCGAGCTTCGGCTTCATGTAATCTCTTAACTCCCTTAAGGGCATGGGCTTCTGGTCCACAATCATCTGGTTCTCTGCGGTGATCATGATATGAATCGATTCTTCAGGAATGATATCTGCCTGCTCCTGAGGAGGAGGATTCTTAAAATCGATCCCCTTGGTGGCACTGAATACCGCAGTGACCATGAAGAATACAATCAGCAGAAAAGCGATATCCGCCATCGAAGAGGTGGGGATTTCAGTATCTCTTTCTTTTTTTTCTAACTTCATGGCTGCCTGGTCCTATTTATTTGGTTGCTTAAACTGGTCATCGGACGGCTTCCTTTGATGAAAGAAGGTAAACCTGTCTGACCCCGGCCTCTTTCAGCTGGTTCAGGACTTGGTCCACCAGTTTGTATTTCACATCCCTGTCGGCTTTTAATACGACCGCCTTGGTCAGATCTTTGATCATCACATTCGCGGCAAAAGATAAAACATCTTCCATTGCGATCGGTTTGGACATCTCCTCGCCCGCCGAGGCTTTACATAACCCTTCCTTTGTCACCACAATGATGGCCGAATTCTTCGGAGCCTCTTTGCGTTCAAGGGATTCAGGAAGGTTGACGTTGGTCCTGTCCGTGGTCACAACCGTTGTTACCATGAAGAAGACAATCAGAAGAAATGCAATATCCGACATGGAAGCTGAGGGGACATAGGGTTTTATTTTCTGTCGTCTTTTGATCGTCATCTTGCTACCTTTGTGGTTTGGCCTTACGTGTTCAGGCGGTTAGGCTTTGGATTTCGATTCCATCTCGACAAATGTCTCGAGCAAGATGTTGGAGCCGGTTTCCATCTCCAGAATAAAGCGGGAGATCTTTGCCGTAAACCAGTTGTAACACATCAGCGTGGGAATGGCGATGATCAGTCCTGTAGCTGTCGTGATCAATGCCTCGGAAATTCCAGCAGCCACAGCACCCGGGTTGTTCAATCCCGCACGGGCCAGCTCATCGAAGGATTTGATCATTCCGGTCACGGTGCCGAGGAATCCGGTTAAGGGCGCCACGTTGGCGACTGTAGCGATGACGGGCAATCCTCTTTCCAGCCGTGCAAGTTCATAGGTCACAGCGATCTGGATCGATTTTTCAATTTCATCCTCTGCGTGGCCATGCTTCAGCAGTCCGGCTTTCAAAATATTGGCGATGGGACTCCGTTTGTTCTGTTCACATACTTTTATGGCTTCCTGAATATTCTGCTTCTTTAAAAGTGTATTTCTGATTTTATCCAAAAAAACCTCGGTCTTGATGCGCGCTCTCTGCAGTACCCAGAACCGCTCTATGATGAATATCAACCCGAGAATGGAAAAAAGCAGAAGGACATTCATTACAGGCCCTCCCTGATCGTAATACTTGAAAAATGTTCCGCCTCCGGCTATGTCTATGAAACCAAACACCTTCTCCTCCTCATTAAAGTGGATTATTTAAAACCGTTGCCTGTTTAGATTATAATGCTGAAGTGAACCTCAGATGAAAGATTGTACTTTCTCCAAGCCCGGCCTGACTCCAACACTGCTGGTGATACAGGGGAAAGGCTTTTCTCACCTCCTTATTTCATCTAATCTTTTGTCTCAACTCCAGTGGTTACTCTCCTCCAGCCTTCCTCCGACCCGGCATGTTGCTAAAATGCTTTATCCGCCTGTAGAATAGCATATCTGAAGAGATTGTCAAGCAGTTTCAGCCCTCCTGATAAGCCCCTCCGGCGGGCTTTTTATTCCTGCATACGGTTCTTTCCGTACGGGTTACCGGGAAAGTTCCTGGATGTGATTTTCCACCCATTCTATCTGTTCTTTCAGGTATGCGGGGGCTATTTCAAGAAACTTTTTGTAATATTCCAGTGCTTCGTCTATCCTGCCCTGTTTCTCAACGGATTGTGCTAAAAAATATGTCACATCCGCCTCATTCTGCTTAAGCATAAGCGATCTTTTGAAAAATTCCTCGGCAGATGCAAAATTCCCCTCCATCAAATAAATTCTTCCCATTTGCTTGAAGGCAGGTTCATAGGTCGGTGTGATTTTAAGGATTTTATCAACCTGATTTCTGGCTTCTTCTATCTTATTCTGCTTGATGAGCAGCGTAGAGAGGTTGTACCTGGATGTAATATCATAATAATTCAGCTTTATGGCCTGTCTGTAAGATCGGGCCGCCTTTTTTTCTTCCTGTATCCAGTAATAGAGAGACCCCAGGTCGGTGTGGAAAAATCCGATGTGCGGATTTAATTGAATGGCTTTCTCTAAAGCATCTTTCGTGCCCACCGGATCACCATTCCCTATGTATGATCGGGCCAGATAATATTGGGTGAGCGCGTCATAGGGCTCCAATTCCGCTGCCCTGGTGTAGTACTGAAGGGCCTCTTTATGTCTCCCCTGGCCCATGTAATTATTTCCCAGTGCTTTGAGAATGGCGGGATTTTCCGGTTCAACCGTTAGGAGCTGATCGTACATCTCGATGCTTTTCGGGATATCCATGTCCACCGTGCGCGCGGACATGGCTTTGGCCATTTCCCGGATGATATCCAGGCTTTCCTTGGGATCCCGCAGTGCAATATCAACAAAGGATATACCGTGCATATCACCGAAGCTGCTGGCGTAGCCGAAGGTTTGCAGGGCGGCCTGCGGGCTGGTTACCGGTTCATCTCCGGAGGAAAATGCGATGCGTGTGGCGAGCTCTTTTCGCATCTTCTCCAGTTCCCGGGGATTTTCTTCAGCAAGATTGTTGCTCTCGTGAGGATCGACGGTCAGACGGTAAAGCTCCTCCACCGGCGCATAAATATATTTCCATTCTCCGGTTCGCATGCCTCTCTGGCCGCTCCATCGATAACGAAAAAGAGGGTGCGTATTTTCGCAATACAGGGTCAGATCAAGCCGGACATCATCACTTTTTATCACCGGCACGAGGCTGGTTCCCTGAATGCCTTCCATGGATTCCAGGCCCATAAGTTCCAGCACCGAAGGAATGATATCGATATCCCGGACCATTTCTTTTATCTCTCTGGCGCCTCTGAAAAGCCGGGGATTATGAAAAATCAGAGGGATGTGAAGGGTGGAATCGTATATGAAGAGGCCATAGGTAGGTTCCCCGTGCTCGCCGAATGCGACCCCATGGTCTGAGGTGAGAATAATCAGGGTTTTTTGATACAGCCCCAGATCATTCAGTTTCTGAAGGAACCTGCCGATGGCATTATCAACATAAGCGAGCGCACCGTCGTAAGGATTGGTGCTGTATTTTTCACGAAACTCCTGGGGGGGTGCCGGGGCTATCAGGTCGGAGAAGTGGAGCCATAGAAAGAACCGGGAGTCCCTGTTTTTCCGGATCCAGTTCAATGCTTTGCTCACCACCTGTTCCGCATCCCTTGTCTGGATTAATTGATCCGCCACATCCAGCCCCCGGGGCATCCCAAAGCTCTGATCGTAGAGATCAAATCCCTGATCCATGCCGAACATTCCGCTCGCCTTGTATTTTGCGATAAAGGCCGCGGTTGCAAAACCCTGTTCTTTCAGATGTTCAGCCAGAGTCTGCCTGTCCCCGGGGAGATAAAACAGGTCATCCGCCCGCACCCCATGGGTGAGGGGGGTGGTCCCGGTGATGAGGGAACAGTAATTGGGCAAGCTCTGGGGAGTCTGTGCAAAAGCATTCTCGAATCGAATGCCCCTGTCCGCCAGTCCGTCAATGTTCGCGGTATCGATGTCCCCATATCCGAAACAGCCCAAATGATCCGGTCGCAGGGAATCAATGTTGATCAGAATAAGATTCAGATCTTGAACAGAGGAAATATCGAGGCGGGTGGTTTTTTCCACTTCCGGGAACATATCCTCTCCGTCCGAACAGCCCGCCAAAATGCATAGCGCAAGAACAAGCATGGCCTGGAGAATCAGGAGCGAAAAAACCGGGGCCAGAAAGTGTTTTTTTATCTCAACCTTCATTGCTAACCTCTTCCACATAACGACGATTTTAAAATAGGTTTGCATTTTATAGCAGATGAGGATCGGGTTGTCAATACAGAGCCAAACGGGGAGGTGAGAAATGCGGGCTAGTGGGGATTGCGGGCTATAAAGTCCTGCACATCGGGGTCATCGGGATAAAGAGCTTGCGCCTGTTGAAGAAGCGCATCGACTTCCCCGGGCTGGCCGCAACGGCTTCGAATACGGATTTCGGTGAGGAGTATCTTTTTCTCCTGCCTTCTGGCATGATCTATCCCTTCAATAATCTGCAACGCCTGCTTGCATTCTCCAAGGGCAAAGAAGGCCCTTGCCAGCCGCACCGAAGCACCCGGCTCACCGGGATGGAGCGCCAGTGCTTTCTTGAATTCTTTTATCGCCGCCGGGTACTCCTTATTTCTGATATAAATCTCCCCTCTGTTGATATGGTAGTTGATCGTCTCGGGTTGAATATAACCAAGGGCTTTCAGTTCCTCGATAACCAGTGAATCATATCTGGAGGTATCGGGGATTGTTGCACGGGTTGATGGCTTTCCCGATTCATAACTGCATACGTAGGAGGGGGAATTCGCTTTCAGCGCATTTTCCCTAAAGAGTTTGAACGGAAATCCTCCCTCCATATTTTCTGCCACAGGCAACCCTGCCAGATAAAGAACAGCCGGGGCCAGCTCCAGGGCTTCTATGTCGCCCAGTTCTCCTCTAACGAATTCAGGGCCCCGGGCGATAAAAATACCGCCCCGTTTGTGCCATCGGGCACCTCCTCTTTCGATAGCCGGCAGTCCCCGGGGCCCGGCTTCCCCGAAATAAAATCCGTGGTCGGAGAGGATGAATATCGCCGGATTTGAAGTGCAACGGGAAAGGAGATCTCCGATAATTCTATCCTGTAAAATATAGAATGCTTCCACGGCATCCGTAAATTTGAGGACGTCCGCAGGAGCGGCCAGGGGCGATGCGGGGCGGGTATGCGCAGCAAACAGGTGGCTGACACTGTCGATCCCCTGAAAGTAGATCGCAAAGAGGTCCGGTTGGCCGTCCTTCAAAAGAGTTCTGCCGATGTTCCAGTAAGTCCGGGTGGAGGCGAGAATTTTTAAAAACTGGGCCACCGCGTTGGTGCTGACCAGCTGTCCGGGATTATCGAGATCTTCGAGGGCCTCTTTAAAAGTTCGACGGGAGATATGAAGATAACGCCGGACCTCTTCAAAGGAGATATCCCCGGGAAGCACTTTCAGAGGGAGTATCGTCTCGTAAAACCCTGGAGGATAGGTCAGGCCCGACGGCACCGCCTTTTCGATTTCCTCCGGAAAGTTAAAAAGGGAATAGGCGATCCTGTCGGATATGATCACGCCGTTCACCTTTTCAGCAGGCCATGACCCCCACCAGCCAATGATCCTGGTGTTACGGTCGAAAGCGCTGAACAGGTTCCAGAGGGCCTGCACACGGCGAACAGAGCTGGAAACCGGGATGTACGATTCCGTTTCTTCGACCCATGCCAGGAAATCATAAATGCCATGCGCATCCGGGGATCTCCCGGTCGCCACATTGGTCCAGATGGTAGGCGAGAGAAGCAGCTCAGAGGATGGCTGCAGGGTGCCACTGCATCCTTCGGCCAGAAGGCTGGAAAAAGCCGGCATCAGCCCCCTGGAACAGAGCCGGTTCACAAGCAGCCAGTCCGCCCCGTCCACTCCGATGATGACCACCGGCCTGACCGGCTTTTTTACCTTTGCCCGGATCGATCTGTCAAAGAACGCAATCCGTTCCTGTTCCGGTAAGTCGGACCTCCATGTCGCTGTTCCGAGCAAAAAACCGCTCGTATTGAGCCATTGTCCCAGCTCCAGCATTATCGCGCCGGGCAGGTCGGAAAGAAAAGCCCAATCCGCTTCTCCCATTTCCAGTTTTGCTGTAAAAAAATCCCTCACCAGTGTCCCGGGAGGTGAAAAGGCTCTCCGGCTTCCAGCCTGCTTAAATAGTGTTTCTTCGTGATTAAGACTGATTTTCACCCGGCAGGACACTTCGAACAGGATCTCACGGCCGTTGCCTTCATAGGGAATCTCCAGACGGACCGTCTGCCAGTCCCGGGGGAAACGATATACTGTCTCGAATAGAGGAATTTTCAGATGCCATCCGGGAAACATGAGGCGGACTGCAGATCCCTCCCTGCTGTATGAAGCGACACCCACCTCCCCCTCTCCCACCCAGTAAACCGTCTGCCATGCACAGAGGAGGATACCGCATAGCACCACAATGAACAGACTTATTTTTCCGCCTTTCATTGCCTCTCCTTTTCATGCTTTTCAGGGGAGTTGTGGAACCGGTCAGGTTCTTTTTTTTCTGTTGAACAGATGACACGCAACCTGCCATCCCTCCCGGAGAGATTGCAAATCCGGTTCTTCCGCCCGGCAGGCATCCATGACGGCGGGGCACCGGGCGGCAAAGGCACATCCTTCCGGCCTGTCGCTGAAAGCGCGGAGAACCGCTTGTTCGTCCGGGGAACCGGGCTTGATTTTTTCTCCAACTCTGGGGACGGATTCCAGGAGTAATCTTGTGTAAGGGTGTTTCGGCTCGCTGTATATTGCATCACTCGGGGCAAGTTCCACGATTTTCCCCATATACATGACAGCAATGCGATCGCTGATCAATCTCACGATATTCAAATCATGGGATATAAAAAGAAGCGTCAACCCCAGCTTTGCCTGGAGTGTCGTCAGAAGATTAATAATCTGGGCCTGGACCGAAACATCGAGGGCCGACACCGGCTCATCGGCCACAAGGAACCGGGGCCGTAAAGCCAGAGCCCTTGCAATACCGATCCTCTGACGCTGCCCCCCGCTGAACTCGTGCGGGTACCGGCCTATACTGGACCTGTCCAGACCCACCATTTCCAGAAGAGAATAGACCTCCCGGAGCAGTTCCTTACCGCGGCAGACCTTATGAACCAGAAAGGGTTCACCGATGATGGATCGTACCTTCATTCTCGGGTTCAACGATGAGTACGGATCCTGGAAAACAATCTGCATATGCCTGCGGTAATCCTTCAGGGCTTTTCCCTTGAGTGTCATGATATCCACGCCTCTGAAGACGACAGAGCCGGCCGTGGGCTCGATCAACCGGAGAATACAGCGTCCGGTGCTGGTCTTCCCGCATCCTGACTCTCCCACCAGGCCGAGCGTCTCACCGGGCATGACGTCAAATGAAATCCCATCGACCGCGCGTACGATGCCCTTCTTTTTTATTGTGAAGCCGGCAGACAGCTGGAAATATTTCTTCAGCCCCCGCACACGGAGAAGCGCTTCAGTTTGATTATCAGTCTGTTTCATGCCGTGTCCCTGCTTCTTCCAGATAGAGATAACAAAAGACCCTCCTGGTCGGGCTCAACTGTTTCTCCTGAGGGAAAACAGTGCTGCATCCCGGCAAAGCATGAGCGCATCGCGGATGAAAGGGACATCCCGGTGGAAGATTATGCCATTCCGGCACGCTTCCGGGAATGGCCTTCAGTTTTTTCCCTGTCCCTTTTTTCCCTTCCTGCACAGCGGGAATGGCGCCGAGAAGGCCCCTCGTATAGGGATGCGCCGGTTCGGAAAAAAGGGATGCCACATCCGCATCTTCCACGACCTTACCGGTGTACATGACGATGACCCGGTCCGCAATGCCTGATATGATGCTGAGATCGTGGGTGATGAGGAGAATCGAAAGGCCCAGTTCCGCTTTCAAAGAGAGGAGAAGCCTCAAAATCTCCGCCTGAATCGTCACATCCAGGGCGGTCGTCGGCTCATCGGCAATCAAGAGCTGCGGTTTGCATGCCAGCGCAATAGCGATCATCACTCTCTGGTTCATGCCGCCGCTCAGCTGATGGGGATACTGGTTCAGCTTTTTTTCCGCATCCGGGAGTCTCACCAGTCTGAGCAGTCCCAGTGTTTCCTCCCTTGCCTGGCGGGCGGAAATCTTTCCATGTGCCCGGATCGCTTCGACAATCTGGTTTTCAATGGTGAAGACCGGATTGAGAGAGGCTGTCGGCTCCTGAAAGATCATCGAAATCTCCCTGCCCCTGATCTTACGGAATGCCCGGGGGGAAATCTGCCGAAGATTCTGCCCATCGAATACAATTTCACCCCCAACGATTTTGCCGGGTGACGGGACAAGGCCCAGAATGGAAAGAGCGGTAATGCTTTTTCCGCAACCGGATTCCCCGACGAGTCCGACAATCTCCCCTTTCCCTATGGAAAATCCGGCCCCGTCCACCGCCTTCAGGAATGCATCTCCCACCTGGAATACAGTGGTCAGCCCCTGAATCTTTAATAGCGCTTCTTGCATGGAACCTTCCTGGCCTGCCCGCCGCCGAAACGGGCAGCGTCGCTGTACGGTTAAAACGTAGAAACTTCTTTGAATTCGCCGAACACGTCCCGGAAAATATCGGCAATCTCCCCCAGAGTGGTATAGGCCTTTACAGCCCGGATAATCGACGGCATGACATTCGCCTCCCCGGCGGCAGCCTCCCGCACATCCTGCAGAGCTGCCGTCACAGCCGCCCCGTCGCGCTTCTTCCGCAGATCTTTCAACCGGATCTCCTGCTCGAGGGCCGCCTGCTCATCCATTTTGAATAAGGACAGGGACGTTTCTTCTTCATCGACAAATTCATTCACACCCACGATGATTCTTTTTCGCGCTTCAACCTCTTTCTGATACCGGTAAGCGGTTTCCTGAATTTCCTGATGCACATACCCTTTCTCAATCGCTCTGAGCATACCGCCCATCCGGTCGATCTTTCCGATATATTCCCGGGCCTGTTTCTCGATCTGACCGGTCATGGCTTCTATGGCATAGGACCCGGCCAGCGGATCCACGGTATCTGTCACTCCGCTCTCATAAGCGAGGAGCTGCTGTGTCCTGAGGGCGATCTTCACGGATCTTTCGCTCGGGAGGGACAGGGCTTCATCCATGGAATTGGTATGCAATGACTGGGTTCCGCCCAGAACCGCGGACAACGCCTGTATGGCAACCCGGACGACATTGTTGAAAGGCTGCTGCGCCGTCAGTGCGGAGCCGGCGGTCTGGGTATGGAACCTGAGCAGCATGGACCGCGGATCTTGCGCTTTAAACCGGTCCCGCATAATCCCGGCCCAGAGTCTCCTGGCAGCCCTGAATTTTGCCACCTCCTCCAGAAGATGGTTATGCACGTTGAAGAAAAAGGAAAGGCGCGGAGCGAATGCATCGACTTCCAAACCGGCTTTTAAAGCGGATTCAACATAGGTGATGGCATCGGCCAGTGTGAAAGCGATTTCCTGCACCGCAGAAGAGCCTGCTTCCCGGATGTGGTATCCGCTGATGCTGATGGTATTCCACAGGGGCACATGATCCCGGCAAAAAGCAAAAATATCGGTCACCAGCCTGAGAGAGGCATCCGGAGGATAGATATAGGTCCCGCGGGCAAAATATTCTTTCAGAATATCGTTCTGAACCGTACCGCGGAGGTCCTTCGCAGGAACGCCCTGCTTTTCGCCCACGGCAATATACATGGCCAGCAGGATAGACGCCGTGGCATTAATGGTCATGGAAGTACTGATTTTACCCAGAGGGATGCCATTGAAAAGCCGTTCCATGTCCTCCAGAGAATCGATGGCCACGCCGACCCTGCCGATCTCGCCACGGGCCAGTGGATGATTTGAATCGTATCCGATCTGCGTGGGAAGGTCGAAAGCCACGCTCAGCCCTTTCTGCCCCTTCTCAAGAAGATATTTGAAACGCCTGTTGGTTTCGTCAGCAGATCCAAAACCCGCATACTGCCGCATGGTCCAGAGGCGGCCCCGGTACATGTTGGGTTGAATCCCGCGGGTAAAGGGATAAGCGCCGGGGAAGCCGAGAGATTCGAGATAATCCCGGTCCTCGAGATCGCATGGGGTATAAAGATTTTTTATTTCATTCTGTGAAAGGGTCTCAAATTTGGGCTGACGTTCCCTGTGCTGCCGGACAAATTCTCCGTATGTCTTTTCTTCCCATTTTTTCTGTTCCTTTTTGAGCTTCAGGAGAACTTTTTTTTCATGCATAGGATGCATACCTTGTCCGGACACGATGAAGCAGGGAAAAACGTTTTACGGCGTTCAAGGATACCATACGCGTTCTCAACATTTCAACCATTCGGATCATGCAACCCAACGTATTGTTTATGCTTTCCGGACGTTCCTGCCTGTGTTACAATCCCGCGAGGAGGTCCCATGGAAACACTTGCCGCCTGGGTCGACATGGCTTCTGCCAAAATCTGGGGGCTCCCCCTGATCATCCTCCTTATCGGCACGGGCATCTATCTCACCATCCTGCTGAGAGGGCTTCAGTTCCGAACCCTGTATCGCTCCCTCTGGCTGGCTTTGATCAAGAGAAAAGAGGAAGGTGCGAGCGAAGGCGACATCAGCCATTTTCAGGCCCTGATGACAGCGCTTTCCGCCACGGTGGGAACCGGAAACATTGCAGGCGTGGCCACGGGGATTGCCGCCGGAGGCCCCGGAGCGCTCTTCTGGATGTGGGTGACCGGCCTTTTCGGCATGGCCACGAAATACTCCGAAGCCCTTCTGGGGGTGAAGTACCGGGAGGTGGACGAGCTCGGGACCATGAGCGGCGGGCCCATGTATTACATCACCCGGGGGATGGGGCAAAAATGGCTTGGCGTTATCTTCGCCCTTTTTGCCGCAATTGCCGCTTTCGGCATAGGCAACATGGTCCAGTCCAACTCTGTGGCCGATGTTTTGAATCATAATTTTCATATTCCTTACTGGGTATCCGGAATCGTCCTGGCAGTGGCCACGGCGCTGGTGATTCTGGGAGGCATCCGGAGCGTCGGGAAAGTGGCCGGCGTCCTGGTGCCGTTTATGATCGTTGTTTATTTTATCGGCGCGGTTCTCATTTTATGTCTGAATTATGAACAAATCCCCCATGTTTTCCGGCTGGTCCTGGACGGCGCATTCAGCGGAACGGCCGCTGCAGGCGGTTTTCTCGGTGCGGCAGTATCCCAGGCAATTCGCCACGGGGTGGAGAAAGGCATCTTTTCCAATGAAAGCGGCCTGGGGAGTGCTTCCATTGCCGCAGCCGCCGCCCGGACCCGGGAACCGGTCAGGCAGGCCATGGTGTCCATGACCCAGACATTCATCGACACGATTGTGGTCTGTTCCCTCACCGGATTCGCTATTCTCTGCACCGGGGCCTGGCAGCAGATCAATCCCGCCACAGGCGCTGCCTTTACGGGCAGTCCCCTCACTTCCAGGGCTTTCGAGCTGGCCCTGCCTTATGAACTGGGCGGATACATCGTAGTTTTCGGCCTCATCCTGTTCGCCTATTCAACCATGCTCGGATGGAGTTACTACGGAGAAAAATCCCTGGAATTCCTGCTGGGCGAGAAAGCGGTGAAACCCTACCGCGTTATTTTCTGCTGCGTCGTCTGCCTGGGTGCGGTCTTCAAGCTGGAACTGGTATGGGATTTTGCAGCCTGCATGAACGGATTGATGGCTCTGCCCAACCTGATCGCCCTTCTCTGGCTGAGCCGAGTTATCAGCCGGGAAACCCGCCTCTACTTCGACAAATACAAAACCGGCTGATTGTTGTAGGAGGTGACATATGGGAAAACCCGTACTCTATGCGCTTACGTTCACAGGTCTTTACCTGGAGCTGGCCGGCGCATTCCTTCTTTCCGCCGAGGCAATCGGTTCGGACAATCTGCTCAAGGTCGCGGCTACCATGCGAAGACATCGTATTTTTTCGTTTATGGTACTTGCCGCAGCGGTTGCCGGGGTCCTGGTCCTGTCCCGGCTCAAGATTGTGATTCATCTGACGGAAGCCATCATTCTCATTCTGAGCATCGGCCTCTTCTACGATTTCGGGCCCAGGGTGATTGAAATCCTCGTATCCCGGCTCAAGAAAGGCACGGCAGGCATTGCCGGTTTTATTCTGTTCGCGGTGGGATTTGCTATTCAGGCATACGTCACGCTCTCATTGTTGTATTGATCGCTCCACTTAGGAAAACAGGGAAAGCGTTGCAGTTGACGGGGGAGGTTTGCGGGCTAACAGGCCGACCGAGGACAACGCAGTAAACGCGGGCAGATTCGGCGTTGCAGCAGATGGCTGGTGAGAAATGCGGGTTAATGGATATAGCCGAGTTGCCGGAGCTCTTCCTTGATCGCCTCGTCCGCCTCGCTTGAAACGGGTACGGTGGCCACATCCCTCCCGAACACCTCATAGGAAGGAATGGTCGTTACGGGGTGATCCTTCAGATAATCCCTGGTGAAGGCGTTTAGCAGGACCCGCCCGTCCATATCTTTTCCTATGGGAAGGCC
>Ga0209013_10001647_pt1 | contig 20500 bp, 17 predicted proteins | sample Cruoilmetagenom2_FD_187291 | JGI IMG/M metagenome (GOLD analysis project Ga0209013, IMG submission 187291) | Oil polluted marine microbial communities from Coal Oil Point, Santa Barbara, California, USA - Sample 2 (SPAdes) (version 2) | ecosystem: Environmental > Aquatic > Marine > Oil seeps ...
TGCGTCCTGAGACCTGAGACTTGAGACCTGCGATGTGCGACCTGCGGCCCGTCCAATTCGGAAAATCACCTCACAATGCCGCCGTCGTGGTATATTTCCCGCTCATGTGGCTTGCCCCTGGCAAGCCCCGGAGGCACCGTGGACCTGCAGTCGTTGATCCTCAATCTCCAGCGCTACTGGGCCGATGCCGGATGCATCATCCAGCAACCGTACGACCTCGAGGTCGGTGCCGGAACCATGCATCCGGAGACCTTTCTCCGGGCTCTCGGGCCGGAGCCCTACCGGGCGGCCTATGTCCAGCCGTCGCGGCGGCCGGCCGACGCGCGCTACGGCGAGAACCCCTTCCGGCTGGGTCGCCACCTGCAGCTCCAAGTGATCCTCAAGCCCTCCCCCGAAGACGTGCAGGAGCTCTTTCTCGAGTCCCTCAGTGTGCTCGGCATCGATCCCGGGGTGCACGATATCCGCTTCGAGGAGGACAACTGGGAGTCGCCCACCCTCGGCGCCTGGGGTGTTGGGTGGCAAGTTCTGTTGGACGGCATGGAGATCACCCAGTTCACTTACTTCCAGCAAGCCGGCGGCATCGAGCTGGCGCCGGTCTCGGCCGAGCTTACCTACGGCCTCGAACGCATCGCCATGTTTCTCCAGCGCAAAGACTCGATCTACGACATCGAGTGGGGCGGCGGCGTACCGTATGGCCTGGTGCGGCTGGAGGATGAGCGCGAGGCCTCCGTCTACGGCTTCGAGGTTGCGGATGTGGAGATGCTGCGTCGTCATTTCGAAGACTGGGAATCGGAGGCGCAACGCTGCCTCGAGCACGAGCCACCGCTGGTGATTCCCGCCCTCGAGGCGACGCTGAAGACATCGCACCTCTTCAATCTCATGGACGCGCGCGGCGCCATCTCGGTGACTGAAAGAGTGGGTTTGATCGCGCGGGTGCGGCGCAACGCGGTGGCAGTGGCCAAGGCCCACCTGGTGCAACGCGAAGCGCTCGGCTTCCCGCTCGGCTTTGCTCCGGACGGGGAGGTGGGCTGATGGCCACCTTCCTGCTCGAGGTGCGCGCCGAAGAGATCCCAGCCGCCGCTCTCCCCGGCGCCCGGTTTCAGCTGGCCGAGCTTTTCGAGACGGCACTCACCGATGCGGGATTCGCCGGTGCGGGGGTCACGGCCCTGTCAACCTCCCGTCGCCTGGCAGTGGTGGTTCGGGATCTCGCGGAGCGCCAACCCGACCGGATCGAGGAGATGACCGGGCCGCCGGTCCGGGTGGCCTTCTCAGAGGACGGCACACCGACACCCGCGGGCGAGGGTTTCGCCCGCAAGGTCGGTCTGCCCTTGGCCGAGGTGCGAAGGATCGAGACCCCCAAGGGTGAGTACCTCGCTGCTACCGTCGTCCACGAGGGCCGACCGACCGCGGAAATTCTCGCCCCTATGGTGCCGGCGATAGTCGGCGCTCTGCGATTCCCGAAAATGATGCGTTGGGGGAGCGGCGACCACCTCTTCGTCCGCCCGGTGCACGGGGTGGTGGCCCTGCTCGACGACGCCGTGGTGCCGTGCGCACTCTTTGGCGTGGCCTCCGGCCGCGCCACCGTCGGCCACCGGGTGCATGCGCCCGAGGCTTTCGAGCTGGCCGGCGCCGCCGCCTACGCCGAGGCCCTGGCCGAACGGGGTGTGATCGTCGATCCGGTCGAGCGCCGGGAGCGGCTCGAGGCGCTGGCTGAGACCCTGGCCGCAGAGTCCGGCGCCCGCGTCCACCCGGATCCGCAACTGATGGCCGAGCACGTCGAGCTCGTGGAGTGGCCGGGCCTGCTCGCCGGGGCCTTTGCCGAGCGGTTCCTCGAGCTGCCGCCGGAGGTCTTGGTGACCACCCTCCGCCACCACCAGAAGTGCCTGGTTCTGGAAGGCGAGGATGGCGCTTTAAAACCTGGTTTCATCGCCGTGGTCGACCGCCGTGACGATCCGGAAGGCCTCATCCAACAGGGCAACGAGTGGGTGATCGGCGCGCGTCTCGCGGATGCGGGTTTCTTTTTTGCCGAAGACCGCAAGCGGCCTCTGGCAAAGCTCGCTCCGGGGCTTGGCCGCCTCGAGTTCCACCGTGTGCTCGGCTCGCTGGAAGCCAAGGCTGCGCGCGAGGGAGAGCTGGCGGTCCATTGTGCCGCCGCCCTCGATGGTGACATCAACGAGACCCGCCTGCGCGAGGCTGCACGTCTTGCCAAGGCCGATCTTCTCACCCACATGGTAGGGGAGTTTCCCGAGCTGCAGGGCGTCATAGGCGGTCATTACCTGCGGCTCGAAGGGGCTGACGAGGCCCTGTGGACCGCGGTCCGCGACCATTACCGCCCGGTGGGTTTCGAAGGCGAGGTGCCCGGCTCCCTCGAGGGACGGCTGCTCGGGGTTGCTGACCGATTGGACACGGTGGCGGGCCTCTTCGCTGTGGGCGAGCGCCCCGCGGGGTCCGGGGACCCGTTCGGGCTGCGCCGCGCGGCCCAGGGGGTGGTGAAGATCGTCGCCGAGGCCGGGTGGACCCTCGACCTCGGCGTGGCGATAGGCATAGCCGTGGCCGGGGTGAAGGATTTCGCCGACAAGGGTGAAGAAAAGACGGTCGAGGCGGTCACCGCCTTCATGAAAGACCGCGTGCGCCGCTGGCTCACCGAAGTGGTAGGGGTTGCCGGCGATACCGCGGATGCGGTGATGGCCGCCGGCTGGAGCAGGATTCCCGAGACCGTGGCGCGGGCGGAAGCGCTAGAGGATGTGCGCGAAGGAGAGACCTTCCGCGGCCTCGCGCTGGCCTTCAAGAGGGTGCGCAACATCACCGACGGCCAGCCCGACGCCGGGGTCGACCCGGCCCTCTTCGAGCAGGCGGAGGAGACCGAGCTGCATCAGGCCACCGAGGAGTTCCACCGGGCCCTCGAGACTCTCCTGCCCGAGAGGCGTCTTGACGCCGCCTTCGCGGCCATGGAGCCGGTGGCTGAGATCCTCGACCGGTTCTTCATCGAGGTGCTGGTCATGGCCGAGGACGAGCGCATTCGGGCAAACCGGATCGCGCTCTTGAAAATGCTGGGACGCGAGTTCCTCAAGCTTGCTGATCTATCAAAGTTACAGGTTGAAGGAGGCGACAAGTGAGCGACGTCAAGTATGTGTACTCGTTCGGCGGCGGCGCGGCCGAGGGCCGGACGGACATGAAGAATTTGCTGGGTGGCAAGGGCGCCAACTTGGCCGAGATGGCCAACCTCGGCATTCCCGTGCCGGCAGGTTTCACCCTGACCACCGAGATCTGTACCTATTTCTACGACCACGACAAGACCTATCCGTCGACCCTCGAGGCCGAAGTCGACGCCGCCATGGCCAAGGTCGAGGAGACCATGGGCATGACATTCGGCGATCCGACGGACCCGCTCCTGGTCTCGGTGCGATCGGGCGCGCGCTCCTCGATGCCGGGAATGATGGAGACGGTGCTCAACGTCGGCCTGTGCTCGGCGACCATCCCGGGTCTCATAGCCAAGACCGGCAACCCGCGTTTTGTCTACGACGCCTACCGGCGGCTCATCATGATGTACTCCGACGTGGTCATGGAAAAGGCCGCCGGCATCGAGTCGGCCGAGGGCCAGGGCATCCGCCAGCAGCTCGACCGGATGCTCGACGAGGTCAAAGAGTCCAAGGGCTATGCCAGCGACGCGGACATCAGCGCCGACGACCTCAAGGACCTCTCCGAGCGCTTCAAGCTCAAGGTGCGGGAGGTCCTGGGCAAGGACTTCCCCGACGACCCCAAGGAGCAGCTGTGGGGCGGCGTCGGCGCCGTCTTCGGTTCGTGGAACGGTAAGCGCGCCGTGTCCTACCGCCGCATCGAGGGTATCCCCGACGACTGGGGGACCGCGGTCAACGTCCAGGGGATGGTCTTTGGCAACATGGGCGACACTTCGGCCACCGGCGTGGCCTTCACCCGAAATCCGGCCACCGGCGACAACCGGTTCTACGGCGAGTGGCTGGCCAACGCCCAGGGCGAGGATGTGGTGGCGGGCATCCGCACCCCCAACCCGCTCAACGAGGCCACCAAAAACGAGCAGAACGAGCACCTTCCGTCGCTCGAGACTGCCGTGCCCGAGGTCTACAACCAGCTCCACGGAATCCGGGACAACCTCGAGCAGCACTACACCGACATGCAGGACATCGAGTTCACCATCCAGGACGGGCGGCTGTGGATGCTGCAGACCCGGGTGGGCAAGCGCACCGGCACAGCGGCCCTCAACATGGCAATGGACATGCTCTCGGAGGGGATGATCGATGCCACCGCGGCCGTCTTGAGGGTCAAGCCGGAGCAGCTCGACGAGCTCCTCCATCCAATCATCGATCCCGCTGCCGAGGCCTCGGCCGAGCTCATCGGCAAGGGCCTACCGGCCGGTCCAGGCGGCGCCTTCGGTCAGATCGTGTTCTCAGCCGACGACGCGGTCAAGTGGACCAGGGCCGGCAAGACGGTTCTCCTGGTGCGCGATGAGACCAACCCCGAGGACGTCGAAGGTATGCGCGCCGCGGTGGGCATTCTCACCGGTCGCGGCGGCATGACCTCGCACGCGGCGCTGGTCGCCCGCGGGTGGGGCAAGTGTTGCATCGTCGGCGCAGGAACCCTCGACATCGATGTCATTGGCAAGACCATCACTGCCGATGGCACGGTCTACCGCGAGGGCGACGTGCTCACCCTCAACGGGACCCGGGGACTGATCTACGCCGGCGAACTGAATATGATCGACGCCACCGAGAACCCCCGGTTCGTTGACTTCATGAAGCTCGCCGACGCGGTTCGGGTGATGAATGTGCGCACCAACGCCGAGACCCCGGAAGACGCGCGCATAGCGATCGAGTTCGGCGCCGAAGGCATCGGCCTCTTCCGCACCGAGCACATGTTCTATGGTACCGGCTCCGAAGAGCCGCTCTTCCTCCTCCGCAAGATGATCATGGCGGGCTCGGAGGCCGGACGCCGCGCCGCGGTTGACGAGCTCTTCCCCTTCGTCAAGCGCGACATGAAGGCGACCTTCGAGGTCATGGGGGAGCGGCCGGTGACTATCCGCCTGCTCGACCCGCCCCTGCACGAGTTCGTGCCCACCAGCCGGGACGAGCTCAACGAGCTCGCCCAGGCTCTCGGCGTCACCGCCGAGGACCTCGACCGCCGGTCCGAGGAGCTGCACGAGATGAACCCCATGATGGGACACCGCGGCGTCCGCCTCGGCATCACCTTTCCCGAAATCTCCGAGATGCAGTTCCGAGCCATCCTCGAGGCGGCACAGGAGCTGCGCAGCGAGGGCAAGGCGTGCTTCCCCGAGATCATGGTTCCGGTCACGGGAATGAAGGAGGAGCTCGACAACCAGCTCGCCCTGGCCAAGAAGGTCCACGCCGAGGTCTGCGCCAAGTACGGCGTCGACTCAGTCGAGCACCTCTACGGCACCATGATCGAGATCCCGCGCGCCTGCCTGACCGCCGACGAGATCGCAAAGTCGACGCAGTTCTTCAGCTTCGGCACCAACGACCTCACCCAGATGACCTTCGGGTTCTCGCGCGACGACATTGGCGGTTTCCTGCCCGACTACCTCGATCAGAAGATTCTCCCCGTCGATCCCTTCCAGGTCCTCGACCGCGACTCGGTCGGAGCACTGGTAATGGTCGGTATCGAGAAGGGCCGTGCCACCCGTCCCGACCTCAAGATCGGGATCTGCGGCGAGCACGGCGGAGAGCCGAACTCGGTCGAGTTCTGCCACCTCGTCGGCATGGACTACGTGAGCTGCTCCCCCTACCGGGTGCCGATCGCCCGGCTGGCCGCGGCGCACGCCCAGATCAACCATCCGCGAAACTGACCTTCGCAGCTGACTTCGTCAGCCTCGTTCGGTCAGTTTCGCTGAATAAGATTAAGGAAACCGCGCCCCCCGGAGCGCGGGTTTTCTGATAATTATGATATAATTATCGTGTGTTGATATTCGACTGGGACGAAAAAAAGAATGTCTCGAACAAACGCAAGCATGGAGTGTCATTCGAGGAGGCTCAAACCGTCTTCTTTGATGATCACGCAATCGAGTACACGGACGAGGATCACTCGAATACGGAGGATCGCTTCTTGATGCTCGGTAGGAGCTACCAGCTTCGAGTTCTCGTCGTGTGCCACTGTGTTCGTGAGAGCAGGGCCGTCATCCGCATCATTTCGGCGCGCAAGGCGACGCCGAAGGAACGCCGCGTGTATGCGCGAAGGGGCAAGCCATGAGAAAAGAGTACGATTTCGCGAAGATGAAGGGGCGCAGGAATCCCTACGCAAAGGAGTTGAAGAAGCAGATCACGATTCGGGTCGGGGTCGATGTCATCAAATACTTCAAGGACTTGTCGGAGGAGACAGGAATCGCCTATCAGATTCTGATCAACCTCTACCTGCGGGACTGCGTAGTGTCGGGGAAACGGCCGTCTCTGAAGTGGGTTTCGTGATTCAGAAGCTGTTCGTCGTCACCGCAGCTGCGATCTGTGCTGCCGGTTTGGCTTGCGGCGCCACCGGGGGAGTTCGCGGTGATGGCGCCCAATTGGAGATTCATTCGGACGTGCCGGCGCAGATCGACTCCTCGGCCCACTACCTCATCTACCTCCACGGCGCGATCATCGAGACACAGGGCGTGCGGCCCACCCACCCGCGCTTCGGGATCTATGAGTACCGGCAAATTCTCGAGCAGATTGCTGATTGCGGGTTCGTGGTCATCTCGGAAGCCAGGCCGGAGGGCACCGATGGAACCCTGTATGCCGGGGTGGTTGTGAATCAGGTGCGAGAGCTCCTTGCCGCCGGCGTGCCGCCGGAGCATGTGACCGTCGTGGGGTTTTCGAAGGGGGGCGGGATCGCAATCGCCGCCTCGTCGGAGCTGGCAAACGACGGCGTCAACTTCGTCTTCATGGCGGCCTGCAACCCGTGGCTCGATTCGCACCCCGAGATCGTTGCCCGGGGCCGCCTGCTGTCACTGCGAGAGGCCTCGGATGAGTTCTTCGGTTCCTGCGAGAGCCTTTTCGAAAGGAGCCCGAGCCGGCACGACCACCTCGAGATTGTCCTCGAGCTCGGCGGCGGCCACGGCGCCTTCTACCGGCCCCACCCGGAGTGGGTCGATCCCGTGATCATATGGGCGCAGCCGGACCGATGACTTAGCCCGAACTTCTCACCAGATTTCGTCGCGAGGGGCGTGAGGCGCCGTGCGTGTCTGCGCTCTCGCAAGATTTGGGAGAGAAGGCGTACCTGCGGTACGTCGAACGAGCAAATCGAGAAAGCGCAGACACACGCTGTGCATCGCGACCCGCAGTAGGAATCGGGTGAGAAGTGCGGGTTAGTCGGTCCGCCGATTGAGCGCGCGGACGCCGAGGAAGGTAATTGCCGCAAAACCGCCGAGAATGATGGCGATCAATATCAGCCCGCGGATAAAGAGCTTGTTCACCTCGCGGGTGAACGCGACGTCCATCAGCTCGTCGAGGTCTTCAAAGGCTGCAGAACGCTCCTCTCGCAGGGCATCGAGGACGATGCCACGCTCCTCGGCGATCGCCTCCAACACCGCAATGCGCTCCTCGCGAATCGCTCCCAGGACGGCTTCACGCTCGGTCCGCACGTCATGCGTCATCAAGGTCGTGCGTTGTTGGTTTACAAACGCCAGGGTCCTGGAGAGGTAGGCGTCGAGGGCCTCGAGCACCGCGACGCGTTCCTCGGCCACCAAGTCGGGCAGACCTTCGACGATGGGGGTCAGACGGTCGATCTCGCCGGCGACGAGCTCGATATAGGCGAGATTCTCCAGCGAAGGTCCTATGTTTTCGAGATCCTGGTCCATGATGAGGAGCATCGCCTGCCACCGCGCGAGCTTCGGCAGGTATTCTGCGTTGATGTCGATGCGGGCGACGAGATCTTCAAGGGTCTCTGTGACGGAGCCGATCGACTTCAGCGCGCTGCCGCCGGCGCGCGCGGTGAACTCGGCGAGGAAGACGGCGGAGCCTCGGCGCGAGGCGAAGGTCTCGTCGATCGGGCTATTCCTCGCATACCCGTAGACCAGATCGCGCCCACGCTCATAATCGGTGTCCGGACCCGCATTATCGATGATGTGCTTGATGTCGGATTCCATGGCATCGAAAGCCCGGTTGGCGATGTCCACATTATTCTGAGGCATCCCGTGATCCGCCGCGGTGGTGAAGTAATAGCGCATCTGCGCCACGAGAAACCATGCATCGAGGAGGGCTGCGAGCGGGTCGGGCTGAAAGAGCGCCTGCTGCATGGCCGGGATCCCGTTGGTCAGCCACAGCAGGCCGTTTCGGCGTCTCACCGGATCGATCTCGTTTTTCAGCGCTTCTTCTCCGGCCTCCTCCATGAGGCCGGAAAAACGAGAGGCGAGTGACCGAACCTGAACCCGAAGGGCGGCCGCCGAGACGGTCATCTCGGTGCTTCGCATCAGCTGCGTCTGGCGCGGACCGCTGGTCGAGCAGGCGGTGATCGCGATGGCCACCAGGACCGAAACCAGGGCGCGTCGTCTCCATTCGTCGCTTCTTCGCATGGCATTTCTCCTTGCGGAAAGCTGTTCGCCTTCATTCTATCCTGGCGGATGGTTCGGTGATGGGTGTGAGGTGCGGGCTAACCTGCATATCTCACCGGGTGCCGTCGCGAGGGCGGCGAGGGGCCGTGTCCAGTGGTGTTTTCGACCCGAGGGGCGCAGAGTCGTACTCGATAGTACGTCGAGCACCCCGAGGCGAGAAAACGACGTTGGTTGCGGTGCATCGCCGGCCGCAGCCGGCAACTGGTGAGATATGCAGGCTAGGCTTCGGCTGGACGGGCGATGAGGACCCGATCGCCTGTTCGCGTGGCCATGACCTGCCAGCGCATGCCGCGATGGCAGAAGTGGGCGCCGAGACTGGCATCTTCCGGTAGCTGGAGAACCTCCACCCTCGGTTCGTCCTCTCCATCGAGGATGACCACCCTCGGGAAGCTGAGAGCCGCGTTTCCCGCCTCGTCGCCCTCCGACCGCCGTAGCCGCTTGAGATCGTCTTGGCTGTTCACCTCATACCTCTGGAAAAAGAAAAAGCAAGAACCATGCCCGTCGGCAAAGCCCCTCTTACAGGTATACGAACGAAGGGGCCTCCTTATTTCAGGAACCCGGTGCCCTTATCGGCATGACCTCCCGCGTGGACACGGCGTCGCCCTCCGGTGTCGTTCTCCAGCCCACCTATCTCACCAGGTTTCGTCGCAAGGACAGCGCACCGCGGACCGCGGCAGGAAGCTGGCGAGATATACGGGTTCCGAGATCAGAACCCCCAGCCGAGACCTCCGGTGACTACCCACGGGTTGCGGTTCCCGTCACCGACCCGGTGGAGTATGCCGAGGCCGAAGTTCATGCGTGCGATCGAGAACTCGATTTCGAGTCCGGCGTAGGTGCTGTCGGGCTCCGCCGTGCCGCCGTTGCCCCAGGTGCGGAGAAGGGTGGCCTTGATTCCCATCGCCAGGTAAACCCTGGTCATGACCCGGTCATCCTTGCCGGTCGATCCCGAAACCCGCCCCCACCCTACGCTCAGCTTGCCGCCGCCGATTCCCGGCTCCACCTGGGCGAAAAGCCCCGAAAACCTGCAGAGGGTGCGGCAGTCGTACGACGTCGGCTGGCTGGTGGCCATCACGCCCAGCGACACGGAAAGGACCTGTGTGTTGGTGATCTGGGCGCCGACGAGGCCCAGCGCCCGGCGCCGCCGGGTCTGCTCCTCCTCGACGATCGACTCTTTCAGAGACCGTTCGTTTCCGGTCGGTGGCGGCCCGCGGGCGTCGACGGCAGTTGGGACCGGCTCCGGATTCGCTCGAGGGCACACGGCCTCGAAGCCGAACTGGTCCGGGTCCTCGAGCTTGCCTTCGGCCACCAGCTCGGCGATGATCTCGCCGACGACAGTCTGGCAGTCCTGCGATCGGTATCGCTCGAGCATCCCGACCACCTGCGGGTCGTCGAGCCGGTCACAGTAGCCTTCGAGCACCGGCCGCACCTTGCGCCAACGGCTGCGGCTGTAGACCGGAGGCTGGAACGACTCGTCCCATCTTGGGTTGACGTAGTCGCGAAGGTCGATGGGACGGGTGATGACCCAGCCCTCGGTCCCGCGCTGGAGAATCGGGTCGAAATGTCGCACAGGTCGCTGTAGAGGTGGAGGCCCTGAAAGGCCGCCTCGAGGTGTGCGATCGCCAGGCTGCCCGCCGTTGCTCCACCCAGAAGGAAGCTTTCCTCGACGATTCCGCGGCGGACGGCGACTCGCACCGCCTCATCCGCATCGGCGCCGTTCTCTGCGAGCGCCCTTCGGTAGGTTGCGTAGTAGGTCCACCCTGAAGACACGAAGTGGGAGAGCTTGTCGGTGCCCAGGCGAACCCCGCCGATCTCGATCGTCGGAGCGTAGGTCATCCAGGAACCGGGATCGATCGATGGGTGATTCGAGTACAGGTTCGTTCGCCGGTAGGTACGGTGCTCGTCAGGGTCCGCGGGGATTCGCGGCACCAGCGAGCTGTTCATCGTCCACAGCATGATCGGGTGTTGTAGGAGGGAGCGCAGACGTTTTCGGAAAGTGACCGCCACCTCGGTGCACTCCGAGGGAGGCGAGCTGGACGGAATGCTCGCAACCGCGCGCTCGAGCTCGAGGTTGAACTTGGCGTTGACCACATCGGTGGAATCCGCCAACGGCCGTCCCCAGGCGTAGTACTGATCAGTCTCCAGAGCTTCGCTGGAGGCTACGGCCAGGACGACCATGAGAGCCGAGGCGACGGCGGACTGTGCCAGGGGCGATCGATTCAACGCTTACCGAAGCGGTACTCTAGATAGGCGAGGACGGATTTGCGGTCGCCAAAACCGCCTTCGAAGTTGAGGTTCCAATGCTCGCTGAGGCCGGCGACCATGCCGACCACGTAGTTCCAATCCTCCGCTTGCTCGAGCTCGGCGCGGAAGGGCACCGCCCCGAGGTAGGGCATCTCGAAGATCCCTTCATGGGTTTCTTCCGCCTGCTGGTACATGGCGCCGACGTAGACCGCGGCGCCGCCAAAGACCAGGCCGACTCGCGGCGCCAGCACCCATCCCTGGACCGAGGAGTTTGTGAGGTCGAGGTCGGTGCGGGTAATGTCGTAGGTCACGCTGGCAAACCACTTTTCCCCCCCGTATGCGAGAGTGGCGCCGCCGCCGTACATGAAGCCGTCGTAGTCGACCCGGATGTCGTTGAGGCGGATGGGGAGTCCGAGATCCACGTTGCCGAGCTCGACCGTGGTGGTGCCGTCGATAAAGCCGCCGAGCAGGTAGACATTGAGGAAGGGCAGCAGCCAGTAATCGAACTTGAAGTGGTAGCTGGTGGTGTCGTTGTGAACTTGAAGATCCTCGGCTGCACCGATGTCGATGCCCGCGATCGGGACCTCCAGGCTGATGATCTTATATGGCTGGTTCTGGTTGTACAGGGTGAGCCCAATGCCCCAGGGCAAGGGCATGCTGCCGCCCCCGGTCATCTCGGCACCTTCGTCCTGGGCCCACGTGGGGCCGGATGTCGCCAAGAAAAGGATGGCGATCGCGAGCAATGTCAACCTGATGACTTGCTTCAAAAGAGCCTCCTGTCCATGTTCGAGCAACCATTGTCTTGGGCGTGACCTGTCGAACGAGACGTCCACCCACCATGCGTTTGTAGCAGTGTAGCCGATCTCAAACGGGCGATGGCGTAGAATGCGGAATCGTTGGGAGGGAGCTGCCTGTGGAGCCAGGAATACTGTTTATCGTCTCCTCGCCCTCGGGTGGGGGCAAGACGACCCTGATCCGCGAGGCCATCGCCCGTCTCGTGGAGCGGAGCATCGAGGGCCACTTCTCGATCTCCCACACGACCCGGCCGGCGCGGCCGGCGGAGACCGACGGGGTGGATTACCATTTCGTCGACGATGCCGAGTTCGAGGGCATGGTGCAGCGGGGGGAGTTTCTGGAGTGGGCGGAGTATGCCGGCTATCGGTACGGCACCTCGAAGGCGGCGGTCGAGGTGCGGCTCGCGGCCGGGGAGGACGTGTTCCTCGACATCGAGGTGCAGGGGGCGAACCAGGTCAAGACCCTGGTCCCCGATGTAGTAAAGGTCTTTGTCTACCCGCCGTCATACGAGGTTCTCAAGAGCCGCCTGCGCGAGCGGCGCCAGGACCAGGCCGAGGCGATTCGTCTCCGCCTGCAGTGGGCGCTGAGGGAGTTCCAGGTGGCGGGTGAGTTTGATTATGCTATTATCAACGACCGTCTCGGGGAGGCGGTGGACGCCCTGTGCGGCATCTGTCTCGCCGAACACCTTAGATCAACCCGCATGAACCCCCGTTTGGACGCTATCCGCGCGGCGTTCCAGGATGCGCTCGAGAAGGATTTTGCCCCATGATCCAGTTGCCAGAAGAGTTCGACTCCATCTTTCGCTACATCGTGGTGGTCTCGCAACGCGCCGAACAGATCATCAACGGCGCCAAGCCCCGAACCGAGAGCCGTCACGCCAAACCGACGCTCAAGGCCCGCGACGACGTCGAGGGCGGGTTGGTGGAGTGGAGGGTCCTCACCCAGGAGGAGCTCGACGCCCAGCGTCAGGCGATGGTGGATCAGTTCCGCGCCGAGGTCGATGCAGCCGGTGAAGAAGTGGCGCCGAGACCCATCCCCGACGTTCTGCCGACAGCCGCGACTGGCGCCGAAGCGGCGCCTCTCGGGCCGGGTGACGAGGAGCGGGACGAGGAGCTCGATCGGCTCCAGCGTCTCTTGGGAATGGTCCGCGGGACCGATGCCTCGGCGGTTGCCGAGGGGGGGGTAGAGGCCAAGGAGGATCTCTCCGTCAACCTCGAGGATGATTCCGAGGAGAAGGCCGCCAAACCCAAGGAGAAGGCCGCCAAACCCAAGGAGAAGGCCTGAATCCTGCAGCCTTCGGGGTGCGGCGATGACCGCCGCTTCGGTCTCCTCAGAGGTCCGGCCGGGCCTCTCCTAGGGCAGTGAGCTATGCGTCCACGCGATCTCGGGCGTTATTTTCAGGATCTTGGCTGGAGCCGGTCTCCGGTCCCGCCCTCCTCTCCCCCGCCTTCGGGCGACGCCCTCTCAGAGCTTGCCAGATCGGCGGAGGGCTGCACTCTGTGCCGCCTTCACGAGAAGCGCCGGACGGTGGTCTTCGGCGAGGGAGACCCGCGAGCGCCGCTGATGTTCATCGGTGAGGGTCCGGGTGCGGAGGAGGACAAAACCGGGAGGCCGTTCGTGGGACAGGCGGGTCAGCTCCTCGACGAGATGATCTTCGCCATGGGTTTCGAGCGCTCCCAGGTCTACATCGCGAATGTGGTCAAGTGCCGCCCCCCCGGCAACCGCGATCCCCGGGAGGATGAGATCGTGGCCTGCTCGGCCTACCTGGATCGCCAGATCGAGCTCATCGCCCCGCGGGTGATCGTCACCCTGGGCAAGCCGGCGGCACACCGTCTCACCGGGTCCACCAGGCCCATGGGCGCCCTCCGGGGGCGGTGGACCTCCTATCGCGGCACCCAACTGATGCCGATCTTCCACCCCGCCTACCTTCTCCGCACACCGAAGGCCAAGCGCGAGGTGTGGGAGGACCTCAAGCAGGTGATGCGGAAGCTGGAAACCAAGCAGCAGAATTCTTAATTTTCAATTCTCAATTTCGAATTCCGAAATATTCTTCACGTCCGGCCAGCGCTCCCAAGCGCGGGGGAAACGCTCGGAGCTACCCGATCGTTTCTCCGCGTCGGAAATTCCTAATTCCTAATTCCGAATTCCTAGTCCCTATTTCGCTCTCTCCAAGTACCTCAGAAACTCCCCACCCGTTCCCAGTAGCATCACGGTGTCCTTGTCGAAGCTCGTACGGTAGACCTCCATGGTCTTGAGGAAGCGGTAGAAGTCGGGGTCACGGTTGTAAGCGCGGGCGTAGGTGTCCGCTGCCTCCGCGTCGGCCCTGCCCTTGATCTCCTGGGCCTGGCGGTACGCCTCCGACGTGATCTCCTGGAGATCGCGGTCCTTGTCGCCGTTGATGCGCGCCGCCTCACCCGCACCTTCCGAGCGGTACTCCTCGGCGATCCGCTTGCGCTCGGAGATCATCCGTTCGTAGACCTTTGGCCTGTCCACCGCGGAGTAGTTGGTTCTTTTGAACTGGAAGTCGAGGATCTCGATGCCGAGCACAACGGTGCGCTCTGATGCCTTATCGAGAACCTCCCTCTCGAGCTCCACCCGCCCGGCTGTGATCTGGGTAGTATCGCCCTCGATGGCCGAGGACACCGTGAACTCGCGGTTGGTGCTGCGCACGACCTCGATGAGGTCGTGGTTGGCGATGGTGTTGCGGGTTTCGCCGTTGAGGATGTCGTCGAGGCGCGACTGCGCCCCGCGTTCGTTGCGCAGACGCTGGAAGAACAGCAGCGGATCGGTGATGCGCCAGCGGGCGTAGGTGTCGACATAGATAAAGCGCTTGTCCTTGGTGGTGGCCTCGTTGGGGGCGCCGTCCCACTCGAGGAAGCGTTTGTCGAAGTAATTCGCCTTCTGCACGAACGGCGTCTTGATCTTGAGGCCCGGCGTGGTGACTGCCTCGCCGACCGGTTTTCCAAATTGGGTGATGATCACCTGGTCAGTCTCACTGACGACGTAGAAGGCGCCCCCGAGGCCGGCGATGACCAGCAGGACGACTATGAGGACGACGATGATGGAGAGCTGTTTCATGGCTTCACCCCCGCCCCGTCGAGTTGGAGGAGCGGTAGCACCCCCTCGAGGTCGTTGTCGAGCAGGATCTTGCGCTCTATGGCCGGGTAGACCGCTTCCATGGTCTCGAGGAAGATCCGCCGCCGGGTGACCTCGGGGGCGCGGCGGTAGGCGGCGTAAACCTCCTCGAAGAGGACCGCGTCGCCCTTAGCGCGGTTGGTGCGATCGATGGCATAGCCCTTCGCCTGTTCGATCGTTTGCTCGGCCTCGCCGCGGGCCTTCGGAATGACCCGGTTGTACGCACCGCGAGCTTCGTTGATTGCCCGCTCTCGTTCCTGTTCGGCCTGGTTGACCTCGTTGAACGAGGGCTTCACCGGATCGGGCGGACTGACGTCCTGGAGTACGATCTGATCGACCACGATCCCGGTCTCGTAGCGGTCACAGAGTTCCTGGAGCTTGATCTTGGTTTCGATCTCAATTTCTTGCCGACCGGTTGTGATGACCTCGTCGACCGACCGGTCGCCGATCACCGCCCGCATCACCGCCTCGTTCATGTCGCGGAATGTCTTTTGAACGTTGCGGATCTTGAACAGGAACTTGTAGGGGTCGGCGACGCGGTACTGAGCAATCCAGTTCACCACCGCCACATTGAGGTCACCGGTGAGCATCAATGACTCGGCCTCGAAATTGCGGTCGGAATAACGGGTCCGGACCCCGGCCTCAACGGTCTGGAATCCGAACTCTTCCTTGAGCTGATACTGCACCGGGACTTTGAGCACCTGTTCGAGGGGTGTGGGCAGCTTGAAATTGAGCCCCGGTTCCGCGGTTCGGTTGTACTTGCCGAAGCGCAGAACGACGCCCACCTCCTCGGGTTCGATGGTGAAGACCGAGCTGAACAGTATGATCACCGCCAGCAAAGCCAGCGCCCCGATGACGATAGTCTTCTTCGGCGGCGCCTGGCGACGAAGCTCGCCGATGTCGATGGTCCGGGGTCCCTGGGAGTCCATGATCAATCCCTTCCTTTTCCTTCTCGAGTTCGGGCTGAAAGAACAATCGTCAGATCGCAGACGTTGGTGCCGGTCGGTCCTGTGTGGATCGCGTCGCCGGCTGCTGCGAGCGCGGTACCGCTGTCATTGTAGTCGAGCGCCTCGCGGGCGTCGATGCCGATCTTCTGCAAACGGTCGATGGTGGTCGGGTCGACGACTGCGCCCGCGTTTTCGCTCAGCCCGTCGACACCGTCGGTGCCGGCCGCGAGAATGACTGTGCTGTCCGCGCCTTCGAGCTCGATCGCTGCCGCCAATGCCAGCTCCTGGTTTCGACCGCCGCGCCCCGAGCCGCGCACGGTGACCGTGGTCTCCCCACCGATCACTACGGCCGAGGGCGCGGAGCATTCCTCCTCGCGAGCTCGAGCCGCCAATTCCCGTCCGCGCTTGGAGGCCTCGCCCTCGAGGTAGCCCGCGGCCGCCTCGGCCGAGTAACCGCGTGCGGCGAGCTCGGCGGCCGCCGCCTCAATCGCGGTGCGGTTGTTGCCGAGGATGCTGGTGCTGGTTGTTCCCATCCAACTCCGAGCATCTGTGGGCCGGATCTTCGCATTCTCGAGGAAGGAAACGACGGGTCCGGGTATCGCCCCGAGGAGTCCGAATCGATCGAGCACCGCGAGCGCGTCGGCGGCAGTCGTCGGAGAAGCTACGGTCGGCCCCGAGGCGATGTCGGGCAGGGGGTCGCCGAGGACGTCGGAGAGGATCAGAGTCCGTACCAGCGCCGGGTGGGCGGCTCGGGCGAGCCCGCCCCCGGCTGCCGCCAACAGTTGCCGCCGTACCGTGTTGACCTCGGTGATGGGCGCGCCGGCCTTGAGCAAGGCCTTGGTGGTGGCGTGGACGTCGGCAAGCGCGAGGCCCTCCTCGGGGGCGGCCATCAGGGCCGAGCCTCCGCCGGAGAGCAGCACTACCAGCAGATCGTTGGCGCCGAGCCCTTCGGCGATCTCGAGGAGACGGCGCGTGGAGGCCTCGCCGTCCGCGTCGGGGTAGGGGTGGGCGCCGCGGAGGATGGTGGCTGCGGTCTCGACCTCTGGTGGAACCGGCACGCCGTGCGGGGTGAGCACGAGAATCTCATCGGCCCAACCCGGCATCGCTTTCTGCCAAGCCCCGGCGAGCCCGGGCGCCGCCTTGCCGATGGACATTACGACACGCCGGCCCGAGACTTCAGGCAGCGGCTCACCGCCGACCATTCGGTTGTCACCGGAGCGGCTGATCTGTGCCGGTACGAGGTTCTCGGGGCGCACTGCCTCGACCGCGGCCTCGAAAGCGGCCATCGCATCGACCCGCATGCGCTCGATCGACACCATGTTCAGCAGTGTAACTTAAGGAGTTAGGAATTAGGAGTTAGGAATTATCGGCGCGGGGAGGATGAGGGGCAGTTCTTAGTTTTGAGTTTTTAGTTTTGAGTTATCGGCGCGGGGAGTCAACCTGTGGAGTCGAGACGGGTTGCCCGCGCTCGGGCGCGCCTGTTTGGAGGTGCCTGACATCCTCACGGGCAGCGCGATCACAAAATGGCGCCTCTAAGCCACGAGCGCCTAACCGGAACCGCAACTAAAAACTAAAAACTCAAAACTCAAAACTAAGAACTGAGAATTGAGAATTGAGAATTCAAAATTAAGAATTGCCCTCCGCCTCCTCTGCGGCGGCAGTGCGCAGCACAAGCTTGCCGTCCTCCACGTCGAGCTGAATTCGGGTTCCCGGCCCGACATCGCCCGCGAGCACCATGGTCGCCAGCGGGTCCTGAACCAGGCGTTGGATGGTGCGCTTCAACGGCCGGGCGCCGAAGTCGGGGTCGAAGCCCTCGCGCGCCAGCAGGCGGGCGGCGTCCTCGGTGGCTTCGATGACGAGGCCCTGGTCCGCCAGCAGCCGGTTGAGGTTGGCGAGCTGGATGTGGACGATCCGCCCCACGTCCTCCTGGGTGAGTCGGTGGAATATCAGCACGTCGTCGATACGGTTGAGGAACTCCGGCCGGAAGTGTTTCTTGAGCTCGGCCTCGACCAGGGTCGTCATGCGTTCGTATTCGGACTCCGGGAGATCCTGGATGAGGTCCGAGGCGATGTTGGAGGTCATGATGACCACCGTATTGCGGAAGTCCACCGTTCGGCCCTTGCCGTCGGTGAGCCGGCCCTCGTCGAGCAGCTGCAGGAGCACGTTGAAGACGTCGGGGTGGGCCTTCTCGATCTCGTCGAAGAGAATCACCGAGTAGGGTCTGCGGCGGACCGCCTCGGTGAGCTGGCCACCCTCGTCGTGGCCGACGTATCCCGGAGGGGCGCCGATCATCCGCGCCACCGAATGCTTCTCCATGTACTCCGACATGTCGATGCGGATCATCGCCCGCTCGTCGTCGAAGAGGAACTCCGCCAGAGCCCGAGCCACCTCGGTCTTACCGACACCGGTGGGGCCGAGGAAGAGGAAGGAACCGATCGGCCGGTTGGGATCCTTCAGCCCGGCGCGTGCGCGGCGCACGGCGGCCGCCACCGCGCAGACGGCGTCCTCCTGACCGACCACCCGCTCGCCGATCCGGTCCTCCATGTGGAGCAGCTTGTCCTTCTCGCCCTCGAGCAGGCGTGAGACCGGGATGCCGGTCCAGCGCGAGACCGAACGGGCGATGTCCTCCTCGGCCACCTCCTCGGCGAGTATTGTGCCGTGCTCGGACTGGTGCGCCTTGAGAGCGTTCGAGGCCTCCTCCAGCTCTTGCTCGAGCTGCACCAGCTCGCCGTAGCGCAGCTGCGCCGCCCGTTCGAGGTCGCCGTCGCGTTCGGCCCGGTCCGCCGCCTCGCGCGTTTCCTCGATTATTTCCTTGAGCTCCTGGAGCCGGGAGATGAGTTCCTTCTCCTTGTGCCACTGGGCCTTGAGCCCCAAGCTCTTCTCCTTGAGCTCGGCGAGCTCCTCTTCGATGGCGCTCAGGCGCTCCTTGGAGGCGCGGTCCTTCTCCTTGGCCAGGGCGCGCTTCTCGATCTCCAGCTGCAGCGCCCGCCGCTCGAGCTGGTCGATCTCGGTCGGCATGGAGTCGATCTCGATCCTCAGCCTCGACGCCGCCTCGTCCATCAGGTCGATGGCCTTGTCGGGCAGGAAGCGGTCGGTAATATAGCGGGTGGACAGCGTAGCCGCGGCCACCAGCGCGTTGTCGGCGATGCGTACCCCGTGGTGGACCTCGTACTTCTCCTTGAGTCCGCGCAGGATGGCGATGGTCTCCTCGACCGACGGCTCGCCCACCAACACCGGCTGGAAGCGTCGCTCCAAAGCGGCGTCCTTCTCGATGTACTTGCGGTACTCGGCCAGGGTGGTGGCGCCGATGGCCCGCAGCTCGCCGCGCGCCAGCGCCGGCTTGAGGATGTTGGCGGCGTCCATCGCGCCCTCGGCGGCCCCGGCGCCGACCAGGGTGTGGAGCTCGTCGATGAAGAGAATCACCTCGCCGTCGGAGTCCACGACCTCCTTGACCACCGCCTTGAGGCGGTCCTCGAACTCACCCCGATACTTGGCACCGGCAATCAGGGCCCCCATGTCGAGGGAGACCAGGCGCCGATTCTTGAGGATCTCAGGGACGTCCCCGGAGGCGATCCGCTGCGCGAGACCCTCGGCGACTGCAGTCTTGCCGACGCCGGGCTCGCCGATCAGAACCGGGTTGTTCTTGGTGCGTCGGGTGAGCACCTGCATCAAGCGGCGGATCTCCTCGTCGCGGCCGATGACAGGATCGAGCTTGCCGGCCTTGGCAAGCTCGGTGAGATCGCGGCCGTAGTTGGTGAGGGCGTCGTACTTTTCTTCGGGGTTGGCGTCGGTCACGCGGTGGGAGCCACGAAGATTCTGGATAGCTGCCAGCAGTGTGTCTTTGGTGACTCCGTGCACAGCGAGAGCCCGCGCGGCGGCCGAGTCGGGAACCGAGACGATCGCCATCAGCAGGTGCTCGATCGAGACGTACTGGTCCTGGAACTGGGGTGCGATCTTGGCTGCCTGGTCGAGGACCTGGCGCAGGCTCCTCGAGGGCTGTGGTTCGGCGGCGCCCTCGGCCGCCGGCAGGCGGTCGAGCGCCTCGCGGAGCTCCGACTCGAGCCGGGAGGCGGGCACGCCCACCTTCGACAGAAGCCGTGGCGCGATGCCGCCCTCCTGCTGAAGCATGGCCAGCAGCAGGTGGGTCGGAGTTGTCTCGGGGTTGCCGCGCGCGGCGGCGAGCTTGAGGGCCTCCTGGATCGCTTCCGAGGCCTTGACGGTGTATTGGGTCTGCCCGTTCATGTGTTTTCCTCCTAGCCCGGTCTTCTCGCCGGGTATTTTATCTGGGAACGGCCCGTGGGTCGTGCACAGAATATAAAATATGAGTAGCCATTTGTCAAGTTTTAAAAAGGACAATCTGCTAAATACTTTATCAGATAATTGCGAATGAGGGCACGGTTAACGGGCGTGGGGCAGAATTAGGAGTTAGGAATTAGAAATTGTCGGCGCGAGGGAGCGGCCGGGGAGGGCTTCATGCAGAATGCCCGCGGTTGGGCGCGACCCTTCGGAGGTGCCTGGCTCCCTATGTGACGATGTTCTCATCGTCACATCGGCGTGCCTGGCATCCTCTCGGGCAGAGTGCCGATAGTAAAGGTCGCGATCATATCGGTACCGCACTCCTGAACGGCACGGGCACGGGCGCGAATAATTGAGCAATGTGTACAATGGTCCGCGCAGATCTACCGGGGAGCTTCATGGGCGAGCAGGACGTACGCAACAGATCGGAGGCCGAGGAGATCCGGGTGTTCCTCAAACACCTGCTGAAGGACGTGCGCGCCTTCGAGAAGATGCTCGAGGATGACCTCTTCGA
>Ga0209013_10001648_pt1 | contig 20497 bp, 17 predicted proteins | sample Cruoilmetagenom2_FD_187291 | JGI IMG/M metagenome (GOLD analysis project Ga0209013, IMG submission 187291) | Oil polluted marine microbial communities from Coal Oil Point, Santa Barbara, California, USA - Sample 2 (SPAdes) (version 2) | ecosystem: Environmental > Aquatic > Marine > Oil seeps ...
ACGCCATGTGCGAGCGCCGGGAATGGGAAGAGGCCATCGAGATCCAGTGGCGGATCAGCCGCTGGCTGGTCAAGCAAGTCCGCCCGCTGTTCGAAGCGGGCCATCTGGACCCAACACTGGACAAAGCATTCCAGGAGATGGTCGGCTGGCTCAAAGGCAGCCGGGTCACGCGTGCGCCCTACATCCCGCTGACAGACGAGGAGATGGCGGTACTCACAGAGGGCAGCCGGAAACACTATCCGGAGATGTTCGAGTACGAAGGATAGACTACCAAGCCTTGTGAAGGCAGCAGGCTGCGCCCTTCTACCTTCACAAGGCTCACTCGGAGAGAGGCAGACCATGGACAGCAAAGAACGAGTCATTCGCACCCTCAACCGCCAGCGTCCAGACCGGGTACCCATGACCGACTCGTTCTGGGAGGACACCCTGACTCGCTGGTACGACGAGGGGCTGCCGCAGGAAGCGGTCAGCAACGACGTTTTCGGCGAGGCGGTGGGCAGTATTCCCGGGTACTTTGGCTTTGATTTTGACTACATCTCGCTGGACGCCTCGCCCCGGCTGGAGCAGAAACTGCTGAGCGACGATGGCGAATATGTCATCTACCAGGACCGTTTTGGCTACACGGTGAAAAAGTCCAAGGGCAAGTCCCGTACTATGGACTTTAGGGACCACGTGACCAGGGACAAGGATGCATGGGAGCAGATCAAGGAGCGTTTTGTCCTGGACCTGGACGGTACGGCCCGCGTAGACCAGGCCAGCTACTTCATGCACATGGACCCCTATCCCACCTGGGCAGAGGCCAGAACCATTTTTGACGGGATCCAGCAGCAGGGCCGGTACGTACTGGCCAACGCCTACGGCCCCTGGGAAGCTACCTGGCGCCATCGGGGCTTTACCGAGCTGTTGATGGATCTGGTCACCGATCCCGACTTTGTCATCGACATGGCCTCGACCTACATGGATCTGTTGATCGCCGTCCTGCAGCGCTGCCTGGAGGAAGGCATCAAGCCTGACGGCGTCTTTATGATCGAAGATCTGGCCTACACCATGGGCATGCTGATGTCGCCCCGCTCCTGGCGCCAGATCTTTAAGCCGCTCGTCCACCAGCTGGGCCAGTTCCTCAGCGCCAACGACATCGATTTTTGGATGCATTGCTGTGGCAACGCCGAGGCGATCTTTGAGGATCTCATCGACTGTGGTTTGCAGGTAATCCAGCCTCTCGAGGCCAAATCCGGCCTGGACGTACGAGAGCTGCGCAAGACCTACGGCGACCGGCTGACCTTCTGGGGCAACATCGATGTCATCAACATGGCCAAGGGCACCGACGAGGAGATCGATGAGGAGATCCGGACCAAGATCACGCCCTTTGTTGCCAGCGGAGGTGGCTACATCTATCACTCCGATCACTCGGTCCCACCCGAGGTCAGCTACGAGCGCTACCAACTGGTGCTAGATCTGGTACGCAAGTATGGCGCCTAGCGATAGGACGGCCAGTCCTGACCTCATAGGCTGAGGCTTGTCCGGCAAGGAAAGATGCTCAAGATTCCCTGGGAGGGAGCAACATGGCGCGAATGACAGGCGGTCAGGCTGTGGTCCAGGCCCTGAAGGCCAACGGCGTAACCACCATTTTCGGCATTCCGGGCACGCACAACCTGCCCATCTACGATGCTCTGTATTACGAGCAGGCAGCCATTCGCCACATCCTGGCCCGCCATGAGAGCGGCGCCGGTCTGATGGCCAATGGCTACGCCCGGGCCAGCGGCCAGCCCGGCGTAGCCATCGTCACCACCGGTCCGGCGGCGGGCAATATCATGGGCTCAGTGGGCGATGCCTACCGCGACTCGGTGCCCGTTCTTGTCATCGCCAGCCAGATCACCGCCGGGTTCATCGGCCAGGACCGGGGGCTCTTTCACGAGATGCGGGACCAACTGGGCATGGCGGCAGCTATCACCAAGTGGAGCCGCCGTGTCACCCGCGTGGCCGACATTCCCGCGGCAGTGAACGAGGCTTGGCTGGCCATGACCGCTGGCCGTCCCCGCCCAGCCTACATCGAGATCCCCGAAGACGTTCTATCTGCCGAGGATGATCTCGAGATCACCCCGGCGCCCCATCTGTCCCCGCCTGCCGCCGACGCACAACTCGTGGCTCATGCCGCGCGCATCTTGCGGGAAGCGGCGCGCCCCCTCATCTTTGCCGGGGGTGGGGTGCACTGGAGTGGCGCCACCGCTGCACTGACCAGCCTGGCCGAGGCATTGGGTGCGCCGGTGGCCAATACCTGCACAGGCAAAGGCGCCCTGCCCGACGACCACCCGCTGGCCCTGGGATTTGCCGTCTTTGGCCCCGAACCCATCATGAAACTATGGCGGCAGGCTGATGCCGTGCTGGCCGTCGGTACTGATCTGGACGAGATCACCACTGGTGGTTGGCAACTTCCGCCTCCCATGGGGCTTATCCAGGTGGACATAGACGCCGCCCAGATTGGGCGCAACTATCCGGTGGAGATCGGGCTGACCGGCGATGCCAGAACCGTACTTCGACAGATTGTGGACGCCCTGGATGGCCCGCAGCCCGATGCTCAGACCCCCTGGGCAGCCGAGGCCTTGGGCGTGCGCAGCCACTTGCGCGCCGCAGCCGCTGGAACCGACGGGCTGGCGCTGGTCCAGGCGCTGAGCGCGGCGCTGGGGCGCGACGGCATCACTACCGGAGATGCTGCCTGTGTAGGTAGTTGGCAGCTATGGCACCAGCCTGTGTACGAACCGCGTACCTTTCTCTTCCCCCTGGGCTTTGGCACTCTGGGCTTCGGACTGCCGGCCGCGCTGGGCGCCAAGGCCGCCCACCCCGAACGGCGCGTGATCTGTCTGTGCGGCGACGGTGGCTTTTTGTTCAACGGGCAAGAACTGGCCTGTGCGGTGCAGCATGAACTTAACGTGGTCACCATTGTCGTCAACGACCATACTTTCGGCGCCATCCGGCGCCAGCAAGAGCGGAACTATGGCGGGCGGGTCTTTGCCGCCGATCTGGTTAATCCCGATTTTCCCCGCCTGGCCGAGGCCTATGGGGCCGCCGGCCAACGCATAGAGACCATGGACGAACTGCCAGGTGCACTGGATGCCGCCTTTGCCTCAGGCAAACCGGCGCTCATCGAAGTCCCGGGGCCGATTGCTGACCCACCCTTGGCTAAGCTCCCATGATCATCGATGCCCACACCCACCTTGGTATCCTGGGACCCTTTGGTGCTACTGCTAGCGACCTGGTACGCATGGCGGACCGCGCTGGCATTGACAAGATGATTGTCTCCCACTGTGACGCCATCTTTTCCGATACCCGGGCTGGTAATGACGCCCTGGCAACAGCCATGCACGCCCACCCCGACCGTATCCTGGGCTATGCTGCCTTTTCTTCAGCCTATTTCGGCCCGGCTGTCCTGGACGAGATTGACCGCTGCGTCTGTGACCATGGCATGTGTGGAATCAAGATCTACTCGACTGGGGGACGCTCCGTGGCCGAGCCAGCCATGTGGCCCATCGTCCATCATGCTGCCGAGCTCGGCTTGCCTGTTCTGGCCCATGCCACTGCCGCAGAGATCGACGTGCTGGCCTGCCAGGTGCCGGAGGCCACCCTGCTCATTGCCCATCTCGGCGAGCAGCCTGGCGCCAACATGTGGCAGACCCTGGACATGGCCCGTTCCCATCCCAACGTTGTTCTGGATCTGACCAGCTCACAGATCTATGCCGGCATGGTCGAGTCCTGCGTGGCCGCCGTGGGTGCTGGGCGCGTGGTTTTTGGCACGGACATGCCCCTCCTGGAGCCCGAGGTGCAGATCGAGAAGGTCTACGCTGCCCTCCTCGACCCCGGCGTCCGGCAGAAGATCCTCGGCGGGAACGCTGCCCGGCTCTTTGGCCTGAGCAGTGAGGGAGTGGGACGATGACAAAATGGCCGCTCCTGCTCCCCACAGACGCCATCGATGCGCTGGCCTATACCGGCAATTGGCCCCACTGGCCTGTGCCCGGTTCGGGCGAGACGGCGCTCCTGAAGAGAATGGACCGGCTGGGAATGCGCGGTGCGGTACTACTCTCGCTGACCACCGTCTACAGCGATGCCCTGGCAGGCAATGACGAGCTGGCTGGCCTTGTGCGCCGCCATCCGGACCATCTGGCTGGGCTGGTCACTTTTGATCCGCAGCGCCCAGTGTCTCCCGAACAGATCATGCAACAGGGACGGGATGCGGGCCTGTGCGGACTGGCCCTCTTTCCCATGCACCACGGCTATGACCTGGGCGACAACCCCCTTGTGGAACAGGCCCTTTCCCTGGCCGCGAACTGGGATTGGCCGGTGGTGGTGCCTGTCCGGCTGATAATGAGCTGGTCGCTGCCTGCCACACCCCTCCAGACCATTCTACAAGCTGCCAGACGGCATCCCGGCGCCCGATTCCTCGTCGGTGGCAGCTCCTATGGCGAGGCGGACCAGCTCCTCCACGCCATGGCGGGTCTCCCCAACCTCTATATCGAGACTTCCTGCAACCAGGCAGCGGGCGCCCTGGCCGAGATGGTGATCCGCGGTGATCCCTCCCGGATCCTGCTGGGTACCGGCCAGCCGGTCCAGATGCCAGAATGCAACCTGGTAAAGCTGGCCGCCGGTGCGCTTGACGATCAGGCCAGAAAAGCCATCTTGAGCACGAACGCAGCTCGCTTGTTTAACCTGGCTCTGTCGTGAGCGCCTGCTTGCTGACCTGACTACGATCCTTCCCACGCCGCCAGCACGGACCAGAGCTGCTCCTTGACCACAGCCCGGGCATCGTACCGGTCACAGCCCTGCGCCAGGAGATAGTCGTAGTTGGTCTCGACGTGCCGGATATGAGCAATAACAGCCAGTTCTATGGCCTTCTGGTCCAGCGCCTTGGCCGTGGCCGAGCGGCCAACCCGGCCGCTATACTACAGGCAGGCATGTTCAGCGATGCTTGTTTCGGTGCCTGGCGGGCAGTTAGGATAGAGCCGGCGCACCTGCTCCGCAAATCGCTGGACGTACTCTTGGTCAAGCTCAGCACGGCGATGGGCTGCACGTTCGCGCCTGCGTTCTCTGGCATCGGCGTCGGCCAGACATTCGGCTTCCGCTTTCTCCAGGGCCGCGAGCTCCACCAGGACCCCCTGGCGCTCGTACCGTTTCCGGGCGCGGCTCCACTTCAGCACCACCGGAGAGAGCGTCGAATGCTTGCGCGAACGCCGGGTGAGTGCTGCGTCGCCCGCAGGCAGGAATGCCAGGTGATCCAGGTCGGCACAGGACAGGCATAGGCAGCCTTTCTCGCCGGCCAGGGTTATCCAGGCCCTCCGGCCGAGGTCCTCGCCGCACTCGTCACAGGAGGCCACCCGGGTGCTGATGAATACCTTAAGCTCCTCAGTCTTTGCCATGAGCACCCATCCTTCCCTCCATCATTATATGAAAATGCTCGGACAATGTCAAGTGCTGATTCGCAGGGCATCCAGAATCATCCCAAATCTTGGCCGGATCCAGGCCAATCTGAGCCCGCGGTGAGGTAGTTTGGTTGTGCTTTGCAGCCTGTTGATGTATAATCCTTCGCGCTCGCTGTGGTTTCCGTCTTTGGGTCAGGCATACAAGCAACGGGCCATCTGGAGCCCGAAAAGGAGCAGCCCACCCCATGTACTACTATGCCTACGGGTCGAACCTCTCTGCCACGTACGTTCGCGGTTACTGTCCTGGCGCAGTCTTTGTCATGAAAGCGGATCTGCCAAACTTTCAGGTTGAGTTCCGCCACTATTCTGAGAACAGACAGGGCGGGATCAGCAGTATCATCGAGGCGCCTGGAGAGTTGGTTCAGGGCGTCATCTATGAGGTTCCTGAACAAGAGATCATCGCCCTGGACATCCTGGAGAGCGTTCCCGAAGGGCTGTACCAGCGCGACACCTTTCTTGTACTGGGAGAAGACGGGGAATGGCGCCGGGCCGACCTGTACCGGGTGTCTGCGCCGGCCGGGCCCTATACACCATCAAAGGGCTACGTTGACGACATGATTGAGGGCGCCCGGGAGCACGGCCTGACACCCGAGTACACAGAGAGACTGGTTGCGCTGCGACGTTCCCTTGATTGACATCAGGTGGGGATAATGCCGGATACACTTTCCGCCCTCCGGGTCAATGCTGAGCGCTTTCGTGCGAGTTTTGATGCTTTGGCGGCCATCGGCGCCACGCCAGATGGTGGTGTACACCGGCCTGCGCTGAGTGAGGCTCACTTGCAGGCCCGCCACTGGTACCTGAAACAGGCGGAACTGGCTGGCCTGGAGGCCAGGCTCGACGGCGCCGGCAACCACTCGGCCTTGCTCCGCTGCGGTTCGGTAGGTGGCCCGACCCTGCTGATGGGATCGCACTTGGACTCGGTACCGCGTGGTGGGCGATTTGATGGGGCACTGGGCGTGACGGCGGCTTTTGAGGTTCTGCAGGTGGTGAAGGAAGCAGGGATCTCGCTGGGCGCTCACCTGGAGGCGGTCGATTTCACAGACGAAGAAGGGCATTTCGCCGGTTTGCTGGGCAGTCTGGCGCTAACGGGCAGGCTGGAACCCGGCCACTTTGAGGACTCGCGTGCCGGCAGCAAGCGCTTTCGAAAGGCCCTCAAGGACGCTGGACTGAATAAAGACGCTTTGTTCACGGCCGGAAGAGATCCGGCCAGCTTGGCTGGCTATCTGGAGCTGCACATCGAACAGGGGCTGCGGTTGGCGGACGGTGGCCTTGATATCGGCATCGTGACCAACATCGTTGGTATCCGTTCCACCAAGATCCGGTTCCTGGGACAGGCAGACCACGCCGGTACCACCCCCATGGAACGCCGGCTGGATGCCGCCTTGGGCGCTTGCGCCTTTGCCCTGGCCGTAAGGAAATGCGTGATGGATGAATTCCCTGGCTCCGTGGCCACGGTGGGGAACATGGACTTTGAGCCGGGCGCTTCCAATGTCGTGCCCCAGGCGGTCCTCGTCTCGCTGGAATTCCGGGCCGAGGAGGAATCCGCGTTGGATGCCATGGAGGAAGCACTGCTCAGGCGTGCCCGGCTCGAGGCGGAACGCCACGGCCTGGAGCTGGATGTAGAATCCCTGGGCAGCAGCCCCCCGGCGCGGATGGATACTCACGTTCAGGACGCGTTCAGGGAAGCGGCCGAAACGCTGGGCCTGGCACATACTTTCCTTCACTCAGGCGCGGGGCACGATGCCCAATGCCTGGCTCCGATCTGCCCCACGGGCATGATCTTTGTACCGTCAGTCGGTGGGTTCAGCCACTCGTCCCGGGAGTTCACCGAATGGCACGACTGTGTCAATGGGGCCAACGTCCTCCTGCAGGCGGCCCTGCTGCTGGCCCACTAGATCGATCGAAGGAGATGGTGGTTATGGATAGACATGAAGGACCCTCAACCAGATCGGTTCACCTATGCCAACGTACCGATCCGGGCACCCGGTCGGTGGTGCCGCCCATTGTCGCCAATGCGGCCTTTGCCTACGACGACCTGGAAACCTGGCGCGCCGTCGCGCTTGACCAGACCCCTGGCGACATCTACAGCCGCAACTCAAACCCCACGACCAGCGCCCTCGAGGAAAGGGTGGCTGCCCTCGAGGGAGCGGAAAGCGCCACCAGCTTTGCCACGGGAATGGCGGCCATCAATACGACTCTCTTTGCCCTGCTCAGCCCCTTACAGCGCGCTGTGTCGGTGAAGGATGTCTATGGCGCGACCTATCTCCACTTTACGCAGATCCTCCCCCGCTTTGGCATGGTCTGTGAGGTAGTTGATACGGAGGATCACGAGGCCATCGAGGCCTCCATAACGCAGGGCTGTGACTTGCTGTACCTGGAGTCACCCACCAACCCAACGCTGAAAGTGTTGGATCTGGCCCGCCTCTCGGAAGCAGCCAAGAGGGCGGGGGCCATCACTGTTGTCGACAATACCTTTGCCACCCCTATCAACCAGCGGCCCATTGAACTGGGCGCCGATCTGGTCATTCACAGCGCTACCAAATTCCTGAACGGCCACGGGGATGTTCTGGGCGGTGTGGTCTGCGGCCGCCGGGATCTGGTGACCAGGGTCTATCACCACCGCGAGCTTACCGGGCCTTCGCTGCAGGCCCTTGATGCCTTTCTTCTGCTGCGCAGTCTAAAGACGCTGGGCCTGCGCGTCCAGCGTCACAACGAGAATGGACTGGCGCTGGCCCACTTTCTGGAGGGGGAGCCCAAAATCGAACGGGTCTACTATCCCGGCCTCGAGAGCCATCCGGGCCACGGGATTGCCAGCCGGCAGATGACGGGTTTTGGCGGAGTGCTGAGTTTTGAACTCAAGGGGGGCTTTGAAGCCGTGACTCGTTTCCTGCCGCGCCTGCAGTACGCCTACATGGCGGCCAACCTGGGCCAGGTGGAAACGATCGTCGGTCCACCGGCCACCACCAGCCACGTCGAGTTGACGGCTGAGGAACGCGCTGAAGCCGGAATCCCTGAGGGCTTGATCCGCTATGCCGTGGGCATTGAGGATGTGCAAGACCTAAAGGGCGATCTGAGGCAGGCACTGGATAGTCTCTAGCGATCCAGCCTTGCCACCTTTGAAAAGCCATGGCAAGGGAGGAGTTCGCACCGTGACAGAACTCAAGTCAACGCTGATCCGGGGCGGCACCGTTGTCCTGGGGCAGACAGTCTCCCAGCAGGACGTCCTCATCCGGGGGGAGCAGATTGCCGCTGTAGGCAACCTGTCCGGCTTCAAGGCCGCGGTCACGATGGATGCCGGCGGCCTGCTCGTGCTGCCGGGCGCGGTCGATGTCCATGTGCACTACAACGACCCTTTCATGAGCACCGTCAGCGTGCACGACTATTACAGCGGCACGCTGGCTGCCGCGCATGGCGGCGTGACCACCGTCATCGATTTTTCCAACCAGAAGCATGGCCAGCCCCTGATCGATACCCTGGCCTACAAGCGGGAGGAGGCCGGTAACCTGCCTCTGGTGGATTGGGGCATCCATCCCTGTATCGTGGATGCGACACCCGAAACCCTGGACCAGATCCCCCTGGTCGTGGCCGCCGGGGCGCCATCCATCAAGTGCTACATGACCTATCGCCAGGATGGCCTCTATATCAGTGCAGAGGAACTGAAGCCCATTGCCGCGCGTCTCCACGGGGCAGGCGGCATGCTGCTGGTCCACGCCGAGGATGATGAGATCATCACCCGCAACATCTCCGAGCTTGTCAGCGCGGGTCTGACCTCCTATACCTACCACACCAAGGCCAAACCGCCCGAAGCCGAGGACAAAGCCATCAGCCAGTGCATCGATGTCTCTCGTGAGACCGGCTGCCGGGTGTTCATCGTCCACCTGTCCTCCGCCACCGGGGCTGAGCTCGTCGGCATGGGGCGAGCCCAGGGAGTAGACATCCTCGCCGAGACCTGCACCCACTACCTGGTCTTTACCGGCGAGATGCTGGAACGTGAAGACGGCCTGAAGTGGATCTGCTCGCCTCCCATCCGGGATCAGGAGAATCAGGATCGGCTCTGGGCGGCGCTGCGGGATGGCCGGGTCTCGCTGGTCAGTTCCGATGATGCGGCCTATCCCTGGGAGGCCAAGCTCTACGGCCTGAACCGCTTTGACCTGGTCCCCAACGGTCTCCCCGGCATCGAGGTTCGCCTTAGCCTGCTGTACTCCGAGGGTGTGGCCAAAGGGCGCCTGTCCCTGCCAAGGTTCGTGGAGGCTGTAGCTAGCACGCCAGCCCAGCTCTTTGGCCTGGCCCCGCAAAAGGGAACCCTGACGCCAGGAGCCGATGCCGACATTGTCCTCTTTGATCCCCAGGTCAAGTGGGTCATGGGCTTGGAGAGCCTGCATATGGCCACGGACTATGCCGCCTACGATGGGATAGAGGTGACGGGCAAGATCCTCCAGGTCTATTCCCGGGGGGAGCTCATCGTCGACCGCGACCAGTGCCTGGCGGCAAAAGGACGGGGGCGCTATCTGCGTCGCATCCTCGATCCGTCGCTGCGGGCTTTGTAGGGGGGCAGACCATGTCCCAGACTCGCATTTTTTCAGGCGCCTCGCCCCGGCAGGTGGCATCTGACCTGGCGCCCCTCGTCGATTTTCAGGAGGAGGGATTGTCCCTGGATACCCTGGATGAGCTGCTACAAGAGCGCCTGGTTCCGCATCTTCTGAACTACGAGCTGCCCCAATTCCAGTCGATGTACAATGCTTATCCGGAGGAGGGAGCGGCTCTGGGCAGCAGGTTCGCCCTGGCCCACAACCCGGGCGTGACCAACTGGCAGATCTCACCCGGTGCGGCCACCCTGGAAGAGCTCTGTGGCCAGAGCCTGTGCCGCCTATTCGGTCTCGCCCCTACCGCCGATGCCACCTTTACCCTGGCCGGGACCTATGCCAACCTGCATGCCCTCTACATGGCCCTCCATCGCAAGGCGGAAAGGGAGGGCTTCAACCTGGCCGAAAAGGGTTTGCTGGGCTTTGAGGATCCGTCGCGATTGGTGGCCGTCTGCTCCCGGGACGCTCACTTTTCCCTGAGGCACGCTGTGCGCACCATGGGGCTCGGCGACGGCTGCCTCATGACCGTCGACGTCGATGAGAATCGCCGGATGGATATCCAGCACCTGGGCGAAACCCTGAAAGAGCTTTCTGGCACAAAAGATGTCTTTTCCATCGTCGCCACGGCCGGCACGACCTCCACCGGTTCTGTGGACCCCATTCTACCCATCGTCGAGATGTCGGAGCATCTGGGCGCCTGGTCGCACGTGGACGGCGCCTATGGATTGATCTACAGCCAGCTCCCGGAGAGAAAGTCGTTGTTCGCGGGCTTGGAACTGGCCGATTCGGTATGCTGGGATCCGCACAAACAGTTCCGGGTCCTGATCCCCAGTTCCCTGTTGTTTGTCCGCCACTGGGCAGATTTTGGCCGCTTCACGCTGCACAGCGACTATTTCAACCGGGAGCGGGACGTCGAACCAAACCCGGGGCTCAAGTCGATGCCCTCCACCCGGCCCTTTTCCGCCCTGAACCTCACCACGTCGATACGCCATCAAGGGCTGCAGGGTATGCGCCAGAACCTGCGTGCCCCCCTTGGTGCGATCCAAACGCTGGCCGCCTACCTAAAGACCCAGGACGACCTGGAGCTTTGCCATGAGCCCGATACCGGGATCCTCTGTTTTCGTATCACGCCCCAGAGCTTCCCTGAGGAAAAGCTGAGCCAGCTTCAGGAATACGTGTACGACCGGATTATGACCGGCGGAGAGCGCACCGTCTCTATGACCAAGCTGGATGGGAGGTCTGTCCTGCGCCTGGTTGTGATCTCGCCTCTCATCAGCAGTGAGGACTTGATGGAGACGATGGATGCGGTGAGATCCCTTGCCAAAGAGTATTAGGAGAGCTGTGAATGTCAACTGAGGCATTGTCGGGTCTACAGGTCATCGGCGTCCGGTACTGGGGCAGCGAGCTAGCCGGGGGAGACGCGCTTTCTCTGGATGCCTTGGCCGCCTCAGGCGTCTACGAGGCGGCTAGCGTGCCCGTCGATGTAGTTGAGCCGAGGATAGCGGATGAACTGTGGGCTGAAGACGAAATTGCCAACCTGGGTCTGATAGGCGGGGCCATCGCCGGTGATGCGGCCGCAGCGCGTCATCAGGGAAGTGCGATCCTCATGACGGGTGGGCACTGCGTCCACAGCACCGGCATCCTTGGTGGCCTTCAGGATGCCCACGGCCCGGGTGCCCGCATCGGCTTGGTTTGGTTCGACGCCCACGGCGATTTCAATACCCCGAATACCACGCTCACGGGCATGTTGGGTGGCATGCCGGTGGCTGTCTGTGCCGGTATGGCCTGGCCGCGCTGGCGTGAGGGCTCTCACATCGTCGCGCCCCTGCCCACGGACCGCATCCTGCTGGTCGACGTCCGCAACCTGGACCCGGCCGAAGAACAGCTCATCCGCGCCACAGACACAGTGATTGCCGCCCCGGCTCCCGGTTTTCCGGGTCAGGACCTGGGGCAGGCTGTCACTGATCTGGCCAGCAGGTGTGACATGATCTACTTGCACATCGACCTGGATATCCTCGACGAGGCATTTGTCCCCGATCACATCACGGCTGAGCCGGATGGCCCAAACCTGGAACAGGTCGGGGCCGCCATCGATGCCGTCATGGCTACCGGGAAAGTCGTGGCGCTGGCCGTCGTTTCGATCTTTAACCTGGGCGAAAGCAGCCGGGCAACCGTGGCCTCGGGCATCGAATTGGTGCGAGCTTGTCTCGAGTCGTGGCGGCGTCACGGCCAGCCCAAAGTTGCCCTGAAGTAGTGAACTTCGACCACCCTTGCGCCTTCGCAGGGATTGCAGGAAAAACTGAAAGGAGCTGAAACATGCCGGAAGTTCGATTCGATACCTACTATCGTTACGAGGATCTGACCCGCATTCTGAAAGGGTATGCGGAAGAGTTTCCTCACCTTGTGCGCCTGGAGAGCATCGGCCAGAGTTACGAGGGGCGCGACATCTGGGTGGCCGCGGTCACCAACGCTGAAACGGGCCCGGACAAGGACAAGCCCGCATTCTGGGTAGACGGCAACATCCATGCCAGCGAGGTCTCGCCCTCCAGCGCCTGCCTGTACCTCATCAACCACCTGGTCACGGGCTACGGCTCCGATCCAGACGTCACGCGCTGCATGGATACGCGCGCTTTCTACGTCTGCCCGAGGCTGAACCCCGACGGCGCCGAGCTAGCGCTGGCAGACAAGCCCAAGCTCATTCGTTCCAGTACGCGCCCTTACCCCTACGATGAGGAGCCCATCGGCGGCCTGGTCAAGGAGGACATGGATGGCGACGGGCGCATGTTGATGATGCGTTTCCCCGACCCCAACGGTCCCTGGAAGGCCTCTGCCGAGGACCCGCGCCTGCTGGTGCGCCGCGATCCGGTCGAGACGGGGGGACAGTACTATCGCCTGCTGCCCGAGGGCCGGATCGAGGATTATGATGGCGCCCTGATCCGCATTCAGCCCAACAAGGAGGGCCTGGATCTAAACCGTAATTTCCCCGTTAAATGGCGGCAGGAGTACGAACAGCAGGGCGCGGGACCCTATCCAACTTCGGAGCCAGAGATCCACGCCTCCACCGGGTTCATCGCCCGCCATCCCAACATCACTGGCGGCGTCGCCTTTCACACCTGGAGCGGCGTGCTTCTCCGCCCGTACGGTGACCAAAACGACGAAGCGCTGCCTGCCGAGGATCTGTGGACCTACGAAAAGCTCGGGGAAAAGGGCAAAGAGATCACTGGCTATCCGGCCATCTCTGTTTACCATGACTTTCGCTATCACCCCCGCCAGGTCATCACCGGCACCTTCAACGATTGGCTGTACGACCAGATGGGCGCCTTTGGCTGGGTCGTCGAGATCTGGAACCCCCAGCAGCAGGCTGGCATCGAGGAGTATGACCACATCGATTGGTTCCGCGAGCATCCGGTAGAGGATGACCTGAAACTGCTCAAGTGGAGCGATGAGGCGCTGGAAGGCAAAGGCTACGTGGATTGGTATCCCTTCGACCACCCTCAACTTGGGCAGGTGGAACTGGGCGGCTGGGACTATATGCTCGCCTTCAGGAACCCACCGCCGGCCTTTCTGGAGAAAGAGATCGCGCCCTTTGCCGACTGGTTGGTGTGGCACCTGCTGATCTCGCCCCGTCTGGAGCTGTACGACGCCAGCGTCAAGGCCCTGGGAGAAGATGCCTACTATGTGCGCCTGGTGATCCACAACACCGGCTGGCTGCCGACCTACGTGACCAAGATGGCTCTGGAGAAAAAGCTGGCGCGCGGCGTGGTTTGCGAGATCGATCTGCCGGAAACGGCGACACTGGAGAGTGGCGAGCAGAGGCAGGAAGTGGGCCAGTTGGAGGGCCGGGCCTACAAGAGCTCGGTCCCGGGCGGATTCAGCCCCGGGGATCCCACGGAGGACCGCGCGAAAGTCGAATGGGTGGTGCGTGCGCCCGGGGGCGGTAGTGCCAAGCTGACAGCCCGGCACGAGCGAGCTGGCGTCGTGAACATTGAGGTAGCACTGGAATAGGGCGGGTGGGACGAAAATAGGGGGAAGGCCGATGCGGATCCTGATCATCAATCCGAACAGCGACCCGGAGATGACGGCCGTCATCCAGGAGGCTGCCGATAGCTACGCTGGCGGGGAGTTCGATGTCGTGTGCAAGCCCACACCAGGTGCGCCAGTGTTCATCGAAACCAGCGGCGACATCATCCAGGCAGCGCCAGGGATGGTCAAGCTGCTCACAGAGAACGAGGACCAATTCGACGCCATCGTCATCGCCTGCCACGACGACCCCAACCTCGACGCCATGAAAGAGATCACTTGCAGACCGGTCGTGGGCATCGGCGAGGCATCGATGAAGATGGCCTCCATGCTGGGTCACCGCTTCTCGGTGGTCACCACGGCCAAACACTCCATCCCTGCCAAGGAGGCCCAGGTTAGAGCACTGCACCTGGAGGGTCTGCTGGCCTCGGTAAAGGCGCCCCCGCAGGAAATGGCCGGTGCCAGCGACGAAGAAAAGGTTCTGAAAGCGGCCCAGATGGCGCTCAACGAAGATATGGCTGAGGTCATTGTCTTGGGCTGCGCCGGGATGTCAGGTCTGGACAAGCGTCTCTCGGAGGAACTGGGTGCCCCCGTCTTGGACGGTGTCGTGTGCGCGCTTATCATCGCCACGGGCCTGGTCAAGTACGGTGTCTCAACCAGTAAGGTTAGGAGGTATAACCCGGACTATTGAGCTGCACGGCGGATAACCCTTTCCGACGATGGCCTCCGCACGCAAAAAGCCTCTCCCTATACATAGGGAGAGGCTTCTGGTATATGCATATCTTGCGACTGTTTTGGTCCAATCACCCACCGTTGCCCATCCGAACCTGCGCTTGGGTGGCCCTACTTCAACGTCTTGGTCTTTTCCGTCGTCAGATCGAAGCGGATGTTCATCGCCGCCAGGTCCTCGATCAGCCTGTCGAACAGGGGGCCAGTGATGACCTGCTCCGGGTTGAACATGCCCTTGGCCTTGATCTCGCCGCGAGCGGCCATGCGGGCCACGATGGCGCCGGCAAAGCCCGTGGTGCGGGCCATGGAGGTAAAGCCCAGCTCCTCGTCGTAACGGTCCACGGTCTCGATCTTGTACCAGCGTGGTTGTCCCTTCTTCTCGCCGGCGGCCTCCACGCGGAAACAGGTGATGTCCCTGTCACCCTCTTTCATCTTTACATGGGGGTACAACAGCGTGTCGAGCAGATCCTTGGGCGCCACCTGGACTCCATCCACGTCGATCGGTTTGGTGCTGACCAGATCCAGCTCCCAGAGCACCGACGCCTTTTCGGCATAGCCGGGCCAGCGGACTGTCATCTGGGTGCCGAGCTTCAGGTTCTTCAGGACGTCCAGCTCCATCAGCCAGGGGAAGAATTCCTCGTTCCAGGCCTCAACCTCGCCCACGCCGGGAAAGTGGGCCGCGTGCGCGCCGGAGTAACGGGGCACTGCCTTAAGCTCTCCGTTTTCGACGATGTGGGAATCCCCTTCCCACAGAGGCATGCGCTTTCCGCCAAAAACGATCTTGTAGCCCAGGGGAGGGGCCGGCTCTTCCGGAATACCACCGCACTTGATGTGCAGCTCGTCGATGCGATCCAGCTTCTCGGCCAGATAGCGGGCCATGATCTCCGTCAGGCCCGGCTCTACGCCGCAGCCGACGATGGCCAGCGAGCCTGCGCTCTCTACGAGTTGCTTCAACGCAGGCGCTTCACCCTCAAAGGGCCAGAGCAGGTCTACCAACGGCGTCTTGGCCTCCGCTGCCGCGCGGATGCCCAGTCCAATCGCCGGCCGGTCCAGTGCGCCGACCACGGCATCGTGCCCGGCCATCAGCTTGGCCGTCGCCGCCTGGTCGCGCACGTCGATTCGTACCGTGGTCAGCTTCTCGCCGCCCTCCAGGCTCGAGAGTTTCGCTTGGGCAGCGTCCAACGGCTGTTGGTTGATGTCACACAGGGTTACGCCGGACACATCCGGGTCCGACATAGCATTGTAGGCCGACGCCGGGCCGATAAGCCCGCTGCCCAGTACCAGGATCTTCATGCTTGCCCTCCCTCAGTCTCCCCCGCTCCTTCCGATTCCAACCTGGTAAGGTGCAGGGGAAAGCTTGATAGTCATCTCAGTTTGCTGCTTGGTGCGACACTCGCTCGCGCCCCGTCCCAGGCGTGGATCCCACCAAGAGAACGGGTCTGGAAGCCGTTTCGCACTGGATACTCAGTTCAAAGTCTTGACTTTTCTCGTCGTCATCTCGAACCGGACGTTGATGGCGGCCAGTTCGTTGACTAGCTTGCCGACCAAGGGGCCGGTGATAACCTGCTCTGGCGTCAGGAAACCCTGGGCCTGGACATCGCCGCGTGCGATCATGCGGGCGACGATGGCACCGGTCATGGCCGTGCAGCGGGCCATGGAGGTAAAGCCCAGTTCCTCATCGTAACGGTCCACCATTTCGATCTTGTAGGTGCGCGACCGCCCGTCCTTTGCACCCAATGCTTCTACGCGGAAGCAGGTGATGTCCCGGTCGCCTTCTTCCATCTTGACGTGGGGATACAGCAGCGCGTCCAGCAGCGCCTTGGGCGCCACCTGCGCACCGTCTACGTCGATGGGCTCCGAGCTGACCAGGCCCAGTTCCCAGAGCACGCTTGCTTTTTCCGCGTAGCCGGGCCAGCGGACCGTCATCTGTGTGCCCAGCTTCAGACCCTGCAGGACCTCCAGGTCCAGCAGCCAGGGGAAAAACCCCTCGTGGTAAGCCTCGCAGTCACCCACCCCGGAAAAGTATATCGCATCTGCACCAGAGTAACGGGGCAGTGCCCTGAGTTTGCCATTTTCGCAAAAGCGGGCGTCGTCCTCCCACATCGGCATCTCCCGCCCGCCAAAGACGATCTTGTAGCCCAGGGGCGGGACGGGTTCTTCGGGGATGCCGCCACACTTGATGTGCAGCTCGTCGATGCGGTCCAGCTTTTCGGCCAGGTAGCGGGCCATGATTTCGGTCAGACCCGGCTCCACGCCACAGCCCAAGATGACCAGCCCACCATCATCCTCAACATGCCGTTTGAGCTCATCTACCTGCTCGAAAGGGGGCCAGGCCAGGTCTACCAGGGGCGTTTGGGCCGCCACAGCGGCCCGGATGCCCAGGGGGATGACCGGCCAGGGCAGAGCGGCTACGACGGCGTCATGCCTGGCCATCAACGCAATGGCTGCGGCCTGGTCTTTCAGGTCAAGGGCGACGGTCGTCAGCTTGTGGCCGCCATCCATGCCTGCCAGCTTGGTGGAGGCAGCGTCCAACTGCTCCAGGTTCATGTCGCACAGGGTTACCTGGGTCACGTCGGGGTCCGTCATGGCGTTGTTGGCTGCAGCCGGTCCCATGAGCCCGCTGCCCAGTACCAGGATTTTCATCGTGAGATCTCCTCGGCTCAGTCCAAGCCATTCATCTTCTCTGTAGTCATCTTGAAGCGGATGTTTACGGCGGCCAACTCATCCACCAGCGTATCGAACAGCGGGCCGGTGATTACCTTCTCTGGCGTCAGGAACCCCTTGGCCTTGATGTCGCCACGGGCGATCATGCGGGCGACGATAGCTCCAGTCATAGCTGTCGTGCGGGCCATGGAGGTAAAGCCCAGCTCTTCGTCATACCAATCCACCATCTCGATCTTGTACTTGCAGGAATGGCCATCTTTCTCGCCAATGGCCTCCACGCTGAGGCAGGTGATGTCGATCTCGCCCTCTTCCAGCCTGACGTGGGGATACAACAGCGCATCGAGCAGCGCCTTGGGCGCAACCTGAGTGCCGTACACGTCGATGGGTTCCAGGCTGAACATGCCCAGGTCCCGGAGCACCGTCGCTTTTGCCGCGTAGCCGGGCCAGCGGACCGTCATCTGGGTACCCAGTTTCAGGTCCTTCAGGACGTCGAGTTCCATCAGCCAGGGCATAAAGCCTTCCTGCCAGGCCTCGCACTCGCCCACGCCGGCAAAGTGCACCGGGTGCGCGCCAGAGTAACGGGGCACGGTATCGAGGGCGCCGTCCCGGCAGATGGCTGCGTCCCCCTCTCTCAGTGGCAGGTTTCGCCCGCCAAAGACGATCTTGTAGCCCAGGGGCGGGGCGGGCTTTGCGGGGATGCCGCCGCACATGATGTGCAACTCGTCGATGCGGTCCAGCTTTTCGGCCAGGTGGCGGGCCATGATCTCGGTCAGGCCCGGCTCCACGCCACAGCCAGGGATGACAAAGCCACCCTCGTCCTCCACGTGCCGCTTGACCTCCTCCACCTGCTCCGGGGGTGGCCAGCTCAGGTCCACCAGCGGCGTGCCAGCCGCCAAGGCCGCCCGGATGCCCAGGGGGATGGCTACCTTTGGCAGTGCGGCGACGACGGCATCACACCCGGCCATAAGCTCGGTGGTTGCCGCCTGGTCGCCCAGGTCGAGCGCGACGGTCGTGATCTTCTCTCCGCCTTCCATGCCCTTGAGTTTAGCGTGTGCGGCGTCCAGCTGCTGCTGGTTCATATCACAAAGGGTGACCTGCGTCACGTCGGGGTCCGTCATGGCGTTATGCGCTGCTGCCGGTCCCATGAGCCCACTTCCGAGTACCAAGATCTTCATTGTGCCAGTCTCCTTATTTGCGTTTTAGAATACCGGTCAGGCAGCCCATGCCGCCCGCCGCCTTGGCAAGCTCTGCCGCCTCCACGGTGATGCACTCGATCCCCGCCGCCTCGTACATGGCCTGGGTGCGGGGGCAGTTGGTTGCCATCAGGATTTTGTTGGGACCCAAGGGCACAAAATTGAGGGCCAGGCGTTTGATCTCGTCGACATCCGGCGCCCACAGTACGCGATAACCACGCTCGCGCACGGCGCGCACGGCCCGGTGCAGCGTCCGGCCTGGATAGCCGATGGCCAGATCTGGACCGGCGAAGCGCAGAGTTCCCATCAGGTGCATGGAGCCATAGGGCAGGTCCACCCGCACCACTTCGGCGCCAATGGAACGCAGCGCCCACTCCACCTGGTCAGCGCCGTCCTCGTTGGTGCGCAAACCTGTACCTACCATGGCCGTGCCTTCTTCGATCCAAACCGCGTCCGCCCCCTCAAAGGTACCATTGCCGTGGACGCTCATCAGGATGGGTACGTCCAGGGCAGCCAACCTGCGGGCCACGTTGCGCTCCTCCCCGGCCCGCACGGTGGATGCCGGCCGGGCCAGGATGGCCCCCTGGGGCGTCATGAAGAACAGGTCGGCGCAAAAGATATTGTTGGGCGGCACGGGGCCATCGGGAGCCACAAAATGCACCTCTACGCCGGCGTCTTCGTAGGCCGTGACCATGCCCTCGTACTGCTGGCGGAACAGGTCGACGTTCAGGGGCGCCAGCATTTGTACCTCGTCGGGCTCGGCCAACCCTTCGATCTCGGGGCCCGGACGATGGAGAAGCACGGCTTGCAGTTCAGCCCACTCCAGCCCCACGCCCCAATCGCCCCATAGGGTACCCATCTCCTGGCCCAGGGACTGTACCCGGGGCGACCAACCTTCCCCTCCAAATGTGGCTTCAAGCACTGACTGCTGAGAATCGTCTGCCATATGGCACTTCTCCTAGAGATTATTCAGAACTACTGGGGTTGGCAGTTTTGCGCTCGATTATACTACTGTTTTGCCAACGTGACAACACGGACCGGAGGCGGTGCCAGGGGTCGCACTCGATGGCCGAAGGTCTGTCTTCAGACCCGGTCATCCGGGCCAGGCGCATTGGGTTCGGCCAGAGACCTTCACCCATCGTGGCTGACAATACAAGTCGAGGGTGGTCCCAGGGCATTTTTTCCCTGTTTGACAATCCAGCCGAAATGGGGTAAAATATCAACTGTCGGGTGCCATGAACCAGCGGCACGAAGCCGGGTATGACTAGGTTGGGTATCTATCATCCGTTCTTGCCGGATCATGTAGTCTGTCGATATTTGCTAGCCGCGCTCTACTACCCAGCTCTTTTGTCATTCCTTTCCCCTTCAGTTGTCATGGCGTAACATAATGGAAGGCCTTGTGAGGCAGCAGGTTTCTTTTAGAGGCAATTGTTGATTCGTTGCTTCGTCTGAATGGTGATCGAGTCAGGTTTCTGATCGAGGAGACTATGCGGCGACCCAAGCTCGAGTTCCTGACCACGGATGACGTCAAACAGATCATTGAGGCCGCCTATGACCTCCTTGAAACCTTTGGCGTCAAGATCGACAACGAGGAGGCGCTGCGCCTCCTAGCCGATGCGGGCGCCCGTGTCGATCTTTCGGAGCGGGTGGCCTATCTCCCCTCGGCCATGGTTGACCGGGCTCTTGAGTCAGCGCCCTCCTCTTTCAACATTTATGATCAGGCTTGCCAGAAGCCGGCGATGTTGGCTGGCGACAATGTTCACTTTTGCGGTGGCTCCGTCGCCCTCAACATTCTGGACTCGGATACGCAAAAGATCCGCAAGCCGGAACTCTCCGACCT
>Ga0209013_10001649_pt1 | contig 20491 bp, 19 predicted proteins | sample Cruoilmetagenom2_FD_187291 | JGI IMG/M metagenome (GOLD analysis project Ga0209013, IMG submission 187291) | Oil polluted marine microbial communities from Coal Oil Point, Santa Barbara, California, USA - Sample 2 (SPAdes) (version 2) | ecosystem: Environmental > Aquatic > Marine > Oil seeps ...
AAACCCGCCGCCAAGAAACCATTATAAAGTCCTTGATTCGCTGCTAAAGTTTTTGAACTTTCTGCATACTCTTTTGTCAACCCAAAAGTTTTTAACCCTTTTGGTTTTGTCCAATAAAACATTTCAAGTATCATAAAATATATATGCTCAAAAGCCACAAGAGCTATAAAGAATATTTGTAAGTATTTCATAATTTTAATATTGAATTATAATCTGTTCTAAAGCTTTTGATGTATCATTTACGGGTAATTTACAGGCGCCATCTATACAAATGTAAATCGTTGTTTCGTTTTCTGAATATTTCAATTCTAATAATGGTAATTTACTATCCTTTTCGCTTCCAACGAGCAATTTATTTGGAATATATTTTTGGTTTATTTCTTTTAATTTTTCTTTTGCTTTCTTACCTGAAATAGCAACTTCGTAAAATTCACCAACATAATTAGAGTACAAATTAAGCCAATTTGAAGCTCCTGCTCCATATTTAATAGTGTTTTCTTTTACATTATTCAACATCGATTTTGCATTCTTGCTATAGTTTACATTACTATAATAGTGACCTAATTTAAACAAATTATTTGCCATTATAGAATTAGATGATGGAATCACATTGTCATCAATTTCAGTTTTTCTAGTTATTAGTTCTGTATCTTTATCTGATGTAAAGAAGAACATTTTATTTTTATCATCATAAAAATGATCAAAACTATAATCGGTTAATTGTTTTGCAGTTTGTAACCAGTTCTCATCAAAAGTAGCTTCATACAGATTTATAAAAGCGTCAATAACTGTTGCGTAATCAATTAAATAGGCTTCAATATTACTTTTGTTGTTTTTAAAATTTCTATATAAGCCACCATCTTCTTTAATCTGCTTATTGCTAATAAAATATGCATTTTTTAAAGCCATTTTTAAAAAATTTTCATCATTAAAAACGGTATAGGCATTTATATATCCTTTTAACATTAAGGCATTCCATGAAGTTAAAGTTTTATCATCTAACCTTGGTCTATTTCTTTTTTCTCTTTCTTTTAATAAAAGATCTTTCCATTTTCTTCTTCTTTCTTGAAATTCTATTTCTGAAATATCATTTTTATCAATAAATTCTTTGTCAGATTCCTTTCTAATTAAATGATAATTCTCTTTCTCCCATTTTCCATAGGAATTGACATTATAATACTCTGAAAAGAGTTTAAAATCAGAACCTAAAATTTTCTTTAATTCTTCTTTATTCCAAATATAAAAAGCTCCTTCTTCTAATTCTCCCGAATCTGTTTCACTATCCGCATCAAGTGAAGAGTAAAAAACGCCTTGATCATTGTATAATTCTCTTTCAATAAATTTAGTTGTTTCATAAACCACTTGCTTATAAAGTGGGTTTTTAGTATGTAAATAAGCTAAAGAATACAAAGAAACTAATTGGGCATTATCGTAAAGCATTTTTTCAAAATGTGGAATATGCCAATGATCATCTACGGAATAACGAGAAAAACCTCCTCCAACATGATCAAAAATACCTCCATAGGCCATTTGAATCAAAGTTGTATTTACATAATCTAAAATTTCAGAATCATTGTTCTGTACCCCATATCTTAATAAGAATTGAATATTACTTGGCATTGGAAATTTTGGAGCCCCTTTTCTTCCCCCATTTTTAAAATCCATAAACGGTTTCCAATTTTCAATTACTTGTTCTAATTCATTTTTAGTAAAATTTGCTTCTTGCGTGTTTAAGGTTATTAAATCAGATTGATGAATTCCTTCTGTTAGTTTTTGAGCATACTCTTCAGCTTTTTCCGGTTCATTTTCATATAATTCTGAGATTTGATCTAAAACATTCATCCACTTGTCTTTCGGAAAATAAGTGCCACCCCAAATTGGTCTTCCATCAGGTAAAGCAATACAATTTAAAGGCCAGCCACCTCTACCTGTTAACAATTGAACTGCATTCATATAAACCTGATCTACATCTGGTCTTTCTTCACGGTCAACTTTGACATTAATAAAATGTTCATTCATTACCGCTGCCACTGTCGAATCTTCAAAACTTTCATGTTCCATTACATGACACCAATGACAAGCTGCATAACCAATTGATATTAGTAAAAGTTTATTTTCTTTTTTTGCTAATTCTAAAGTTTCGTCATTCCAAGCATGCCAATTAACAGGATTATGTGCATGTTGCAATAAATACGGGCTCGTTTCATTGATAAGATCATTCGTGTATTTATGTTCTGTTGGCATATCCTCTTGGTTTTGACTTTTACAACTAATAAAAATTGTAGAAATAGTTAATAATAAAAACAACTTAGTCATTTAGCACTTTTAATGTTAGAAGTAACAAAAATAAAAAAAGTCCGGTTTTAAAACCGGACTTTAATTTAATCTTTAACTTCAAAGGTTATTTTAACATTGACACGAAATTGAGATACTTCGTTATCATCAACAACTACACTTTGAGATTGTACAAAAGCTGATTTAATACCTTTTATACTTTTACCTGCATGTTTAACTGCATTTCTTGTGGCATCTTCCCAACTTTTAGGTGAGCTTGCCATAATTTCAATTACTTTTAATACTGACATATTTTATAGGTTTAAGTTAAAATCTAAAATTACAAAAAAAAGATTAAATCTCAATTTGAAAAGTGTTAAAAGTCTATTTGAAATTGAACCAACGTCAAAAATATTCAGATTTCCTCATCCATTATTTTTATCACCGACAATAATACTGCAGTTACATTCTTAATACGAATAATTTACTTTTGGTTCTAACCTACCAAAAGTGTATAAAATTTTAATATGGTCTATTCCTATCCATAAAAATCAAACTAATTTATCCAATATAATTGTTGAAATTATTAGTCACTGAAAAAGTTGGATATTTTTGTTTTACGGATGAATTTAAATATTCTTACTAAAAAATAAAAGTTTATTTAATACTATATCAATTCAAATGGTAACAATTAGGTAACATTAGAATCTTCAATCTGTTATAGCTTTGCGTAAAATTAAAGTATAACAAAATGGAAAATATCTACATGTTAATGTTAATTGCTCTAGTTGCCTTAGCAGTTATCGATTTAGTAGTTGGGGTAAGTAATGATGCCGTAAATTTTTTAAACTCAGCAATAGGTTCAAAGGTTGTTTCTATGCGATCAATAATGATTGTGGCCAGTTTAGGTATTGCTATTGGTGCAATTTTTTCTAGCGGAATGATGGAAGTTGCAAGAAAAGGTATTTTTAATCCTGGAGAATTCTATTTTGATGAGATTATGATTATTTTCATGGCAGTCATGGTAACTGACGTATTGCTTCTAGATTTTTTCAATACTCTAGGAATGCCTACCTCTACTACAGTATCTATTGTATTCGAATTATTGGGCGCTGCAGTTGCAATGGCTTTAATAAAAATTGCAATTTCTGACTCCGAAACGGTATCAAACTTAGGACAATATATAAACACAGAAAAAGCGGTATTAATTATCTCTGGTATTTTTCTTTCCGTTGTTGTTGCATTTTCCATTGGAGCACTGGTTCAATATTTATCCCGTCTTTTTTTAACTTTTAATTTTGAGCAAAAGCCTAAAATATATAGCGCAATATTTGGTGGTATTGCCTTAACTTCAATAACCTATTTCATCTTTATGAAAGGTTTAAAAGGTACTGCTTACTATAATGATGTAAAAGGTTTACTAGAAGGCAATGAATTATACATTATTGTTGTAGCATTTATTTTTTGGACTTCCTTATCCTATTTACTTACTAAAGTATTTAAAATTAACCTTTACAAAATTATTATTACTGTTGGTACATTTGCCTTGGCCTTGGCCTTTGCAGGAAATGATTTGGTAAACTTTATAGGTGTACCAATGGCCGCATGGAATTCATTCGAAGCTTGGAATGGATCTGGTGTTCCTGCTAATGAATTTAGTATGGAAGTACTTGCAGGAAAGGTTCCAACTCCTCAAATATTTTTATTCATTGCGGGATTAATTATGGTAGTAACTCTTTGGTTTTCTACTAAAGCCAAAAAAGTTGCAGCTACTGAAGTTAATTTAGCTAGACAAAGTGAAGGTCATGAACGTTTTCAACCCAATCCTTTATCAAGAGTTTTAGTTAGATCTGCAATTGGAATTTCAAAAAGTTTTGAATTCATTATCCCCAAACCTGTTCAACATAATATCGAAAAAAGATTTGAAAAACCTGTTGTTGAATTACCAAAACATAAAATCTATGAATTGCCAGCATTTGATGCTATAAGAGCGTCAACTAATTTAATGGTAGCTGGTATATTAATCTCTATAGCAACTTCCTACAAATTACCACTATCTACAACTTATGTTACTTTTATGGTGGCAATGGGTACTTCATTGGCAGACAGAGCCTGGGATAGAGAAAGTGCTGTGTATAGAGTTGCCGGAGTGTTAAATGTAATTGGTGGTTGGTTTTTTACAGCATTTATCGCATTTGTAACTGCTGGAATATTTACTTACTTGATCCATTTAGGAAGAATAACTGCGGTTGGGTTAATTTTACTTTTAGTATTCTTTATTATAGTAAGAAATTTTATCAAACATCGTAAAGAAGAAAGAGAAAAAGCTAATCAACGAATTATTAAAAGAGAAGAATTACTTACGGTTAGTGAAGTAATTGAAGAAACATCAGATCATATTTCAAAAGTGGTTAAAAGAGTAAATAAATTATATACGAGTGTTGTAAATGATTTATCAAAACACGATTTAAACAAATTAAAAAAAACAGATAAACATGTCAAAAAATTGAATGATGAAGTAGATAGTTTAAAGGAAGAAGCATTTTATTTTATTAAATCATTAGACGATTCTTCTGTTGAAGCTAGTAGATTTTACTTATTAGTTTTAGGTTATTTACAAGACATTTCACAATCTATTAGCTACATTTCTAAAGCCAGTTATAAGCATGTAAATAACAATCATAAAAACCTTAAAACTGGTCAAATAGAAGATCTTAAAATTATTGACAAGGAATTAAGTGAGCTACTAAATGATATTGAAGTAATTTTTGAGAAAAGAAATTTTGATAAAATAAGCAATGTAATCTCTGAAAAACAGGATTTATTTAGCCATGTTTCTAAATCCATTGAAAAGCAAATTTCTAGAATTAGAAATGAAGAGTCCAGTGCTAAAAATTCAACTTTGTATTTTGGTAATTTACTAGAAACTAAAGATCTAATATCAGCAATAATGAACCTTTTAGAATTATATCAAGAGTTTCATTTAAATTTAAAAAAAGAAAATATTTCGATTTAATTAATAATAAATCCAGCAATTTCTTGCTGGATTCATTTTATTAAGTAAAAAGCGCTTTAAATTTATCCCAATTAACATAAATTAAAAATCCATTTATTATAGCAACTAAAGCTGCCGGAACAATTCCTACAGGAGCGAGTTTTAAATGAAATAATACCATATTTACTGCAACAGGGGCCAACAAAACCACAGCAAAAGGAACCCACTTATTTAAAATAAGCAATATTCCAACGATAACTTCAACGGCTCCAATTAAAGGAAACATATATCCTGTACTTGCTAATGCTCCCATAAAATTACCTGCTGCTTCTGGAAGTTCAGGACTCGGCATAAATCCTATAAATTTATTTGCACCGAAAATAATAAGAATAAGCCCTAAAATAATACGAAGAGCCATAGTTACTTTTGAATTCATAATAGTTTTATTTGATTATTAGACGAACAAGGTAAGTAATCATTTCAAAGTGTAACTTAAATTACCGACAGTTTGTCAAAATTTATGTCAATTTGCATCGAAAAATTGATTGGCATATAAATTGCTAATTCATTGTAAAACAATTAATAAAAATAAATTTAAATAGATATGACTGAGTTATTAACGAAAGAAACTTTTTTAAAAAAAGTATTCAACTACGAAGAAAATAAAGAATGGAAATTTGAAGGAGATAAACCTTGTATTATAGATTTTTATGCGGATTGGTGTGGGCCATGTAAAATGGTAGCTCCTGTTTTAGAAGAACTTTCTGATGAGTACGAAGGTAAAATTGATATATATAAAGTTGATACGGAAGCTCAACAAGAATTATCAGCAGCTTTTGGTATTAGAAGTATTCCATCTATGTTATTTTGTCCGTCTGAAGGAGAACCTCAAATGGCTCAAGGTGCTTTACCAAAACACAATCTTGAAGAAGTAATTAAAGATGTTTTAAAAGCAGAAAAATAAGAGGGAAGATTGCAGCAGAAAGAAAGACATAAAAAAAGCTCGTCAAATGACGAGCTTTTTTTTATGTCTTAAATCAAACACTAACTGCTTACACTAAATTATTTTTAACCAAATATTCTGCTATTTGAATTGTATTTGTAGCGGCTCCTTTTCGTAAATTATCACTTACAACCCACATATTAATTGTATTAGGTTGCGATTCATCCAGACGGATTCTTCCAACAAAAACATCGTCTTTCCCTTCAGCATAAATAGGCATTGGATAAGTATTCGTATCTAAATTATCTTTAACCGATATCCCAGAAGTTTCATGTAGAGTTTTTCTAATCTCCGCAACATCAATTTCTTTTTCAAATTCTATATTAATACTTTCTGAGTGACCTCCAACTACAGGTATTCTAACCGCTGTAGCTGTTATTGCAATGGTTTTATCATTTAATATTTTTTGCGTTTCTCTTACCAGTTTCATTTCTTCTTTGGTATATCCATTATCTTCAAAAACATCACAATGAGGTATCGCATTTTTATGAATTGGATAGGCATATGCCATTTCTCCCTTAATCTCATTATATTCATTTTCTAATTGCTGTACAGCCTTTACACCCGTACCCGTAATAGATTGATAGGTTGAAATTACAAGTCTTTTTATCTTATATTTTTTATGTAAAGGTGCCAATGCCATTACCATTTGAATGGTTGAACAATTAGGATTTGCAATAATTTTATCATTTTTGGATAGTTCGATTGCATTAATCTCAGGAACAATTAATTTTTTAGTTGCATCCATTCTCCATGCTGAAGAATTATCAATAACTGTAGTTCCAACTTCTGCAAATTTAGGTGCCCATTTTAAAGAAGTATCTCCTCCTGCCGAAAAAACAGCAACATCTGGTTTTTGATTTACAGCTTCTTGTAAACCAATCACCTTATAATTTTTCCCTTTAAATGGTATAATTTTACCCACTGACTTTTCTGAAGCTACTAAAAGTAATTCCGTAAAAGGAAAATTTCTTTCTTCTAAAACTTTTAACATTACGGTTCCTACCATACCAGTAGCACCAACTACAGCTAATTTCATTTTCTATTATTTTATGATTTTTGAAGCTGCAAAGATTATAAAATATTTATTAGAAAAACATTATTAAAATAATGTTTTATTACAAATTGTTTAAAATTAATCACTATTCAGTTATAATAGTTAATTTTAAACCAATTGAACTGGATTAAATAATAAATTGTAATTTTGCTGCTCGTTAAAAATGATGCTTTCAAATTAAAATGATGGATATAAAAAGTATGAACAAGATTGAGTTAATGGCACCTGCAGGGAATTTTGAATCGCTACAGGCAGCATTAGATAATGGAGCCGATTCTGTATATTTTGGTGTAGAGCAATTAAACATGCGTGCACGAGCATCTATCAATTTTACTTTAGATGATTTAGCTGAAATTTCTAAAAGGTGTACAGAAAAAGGAGTTAGATCTTATCTTACTTTAAACACCATTATTTACGATCACGATTTAACCATAGTAAAAACATTAATAACCAAAGCCAAAGAAGCTAATATTACGGCGGTAATTGCAATGGATCAAGCTGTAATTGCGATTGCCCGTCAAGCAGAAATGGAAGTGCATATTTCAACTCAAATAAATGTTACAAATATTGAAACTTTAAAGTTTTATGCCATGTTTGCTGATACTATTGTTTTGAGTAGAGAATTGAGTTTGCGACAGGTTAAAAAAATTACAGAACAAATTGAAAAAGATCAAGTTAAAGGTCCATCGGGTCGTTTGATTGAAATTGAAATATTTGGTCATGGTGCTCTTTGCATGGCGGTATCTGGAAAATGTTATATGAGTTTACATTCATATAATTCATCAGCAAATCGAGGTGCTTGCAAACAAAATTGTAGAAAGAAATATACTGTTATAGATCAAGAAACTGGATTTGAAATGGAATTGGACAATGAGTATATCATGTCGCCAAAAGATTTATGTACCATTGACTTTTTAGACCAAGTAGCAGATGCCGGAATTAAGGTTTTAAAAATTGAAGGCCGTGGACGTGCACCAGAATATGTAGCTAAAGTGATAAAATCTTACCGAGCTGCAATTGATAGTATTGCAAACGGAACTTACGACAAAGAAAAGGTTATTGGCTGGATGCTAGAGCTTGAAAAAGTTTACAATCGTGGGTTTTGGAACGGATATTATCTTGGGCAAAAATTAGGAGAATGGAGCAAAGGTTCAGGCTCACATGCAACACAAAAGAAAGTTTATGTTGGTAAAGGTGTTCATTATTTTCCAAAAGCAAATATTGGTGAATTTAAATTAGAAGCCTTTGATCTTAAAATTGGTGATACTATTTTAATTACTGGCCCTACTACTGGAGCCAAAGAATTAAAGATCAATGAAATGTTTGTAAATGATAAAAAAGGAGAAGATGCTAAACGAGGAGATTCTATTACTATTCCATTAGATTTTAGAATTCGACCAAGCGATAAATTATATAAAATTGTACTGGTTGAAAAAGAGGTTGAAAAAGTTTAAAAAACTCTATCTATTTTATACCAGTTATACACTCCACCATCGCCATCATAATCACCTTTTTTATAAAAACTCAACCCTGATTTTTCTAAAACTTTACACGACCCAATATTTTCTGGCATAGCGATTCCAATGATTCTATTAAGGTCAAAGTTCTCAAATCCGTATTTAATAATTTCTTTGGAAGCCTCAGTTGCAATACCTTTATTCCAATATTCTGGTAAAAAACGAAAACCAAGATCTGTTTCATTAAATTCGGGTAAATATTTTAAACCGGCAAAGCCAATAACTTTATTGTCTGGTTTATAAATAATAGCCCATCTTCCATATCCGTATTTCTTATACTCTTTTAGCCAGATATTATTTATAATATGTTTTACTTCACCCAATGATTCTATCAATTTATCTCCTGTATATTTATTTACTTCTGGGTTAGAACTAAAATCATAAATGGCTTCAACATCTTTATCATTGAACTCTCTAATAATTAATCTATCTGTTTCAATTTTGACAGCCATTTTTTATGTAGAATTTGATATTACTTGTGTAATGAAAACGTTAAAATTGCAAATAAAGCAACAGCAACAAATATACCCACTGCTACAATCCAAACGTTTTTATAATAAAATTCATGTAGTTTAATATCTTTTCTATAGCTCCAGATCATTGCTCCAATAAAAACTGTTGCGAAAATTGCTCCAAAAACATATTGTCCTGTACTAAACATTTTATCTATATTTATGCCTGCAAATGTAAATCAATTTAAATAAAATGGGCAAAAAAGCTATAATTTTTGGAGCAACATCGGGTATTGGAAAAGAGTTAGCTAAACTTTTAGTTGAAGATGGCTATCAAGTTGCTATAACTGGTAGGAGAGAAGAAAAACTCTTAGAAATACAAGCTACAAATCCCAAATTTTATACTATCAAAAAACATGATGTAACTCAATTAGAAAATTCCGAAAAGGTTTTCAACGAATTAATTTCAGAATTAAGTAGTGTTGATTTAATCGTTTATAGCTCTGGAATTGCTGAACCAAATTATGGCCTAGAATGGGAAAAGGAATTGCCAACTTTAGAAGTGAATGTTATTGGCGCAGTAAAAATATACGGACTAGCTTATAACTTTTTTCATAAACAGGGTTACGGGCATTTGGTTGGAATTTCTTCTGTTGCAGGGCTGCGAGGTAATAGACATACACCTGCTTATTTTGCATCAAAAGCTTTTCAAAATAATTATTTAGAATCACTTTGGATGAAAGCGAATAGAAGTAAATCAGATATCCAGGTTACGGATATCGCTCCTGGTTTTATAGATACAAAAATGGCATTAGGTGATACATTTGGTATGGCTTCATTAGATAAAGCCACCAAACAAATTTATAAAGCTATTAAGCGAAAAAAGAAAAAAGCCTATATCACCAAAAGGTGGAGTTTGATAGCATTTGTAATGAAAAGAATTCCTGGGAAATTATTAATAAAACTAGCATAAATAATGGAAAACAAATTAAAAGCAGTAAAAGCATTTCACGAAGCCTTTGGTTTAGGAGTTAAAGAAATACCAACAGCACAATTATCAACCCAAAAATTAAAGCTTCGCTTTGATTTAATGGCTGAGGAAAATGAAGAGTATTTAGAAGCTGCTCAAAATAATGATTTGGTTGAAGTTGCTGATGCTTTGGGAGATATGCTATATATTTTATGTGGTACTATTTTAGAACATGGTATGCAATATAAAATGGAAGAAGTGTTTAATGAAATTCAAAACAGTAATATGAGTAAACTTGGTGCTGATGGAAAACCAATTTACCGTGAAGATGGCAAAGTAATGAAAGGCCCAAATTACTTTAAGCCAGATATTTTAAAAATCTTAGAGCAGTAAATAAGACTGATCAAACTAGTGAGCGGGTGACTTGGAGTCACCCGCTCACTAAAAAATATTCTTAAAGTAAACTCCCTTTTTTTATAGGCGGATAGATCTCATCATATTTTGCAATACTGTGCATTCCTATCCTTCTATTTACGTGTTTTCTTTCAATTTCATGATGACTTTTTAATCCCGCTGCAGCAATAATTTCATTAAAACTGTGAATCGTTTCTTTTTGATAATTTGCAACTCTTTGTGCTTTTTCTTCAACAACTAATCCTTTCATTAAAGACTTATTTTGAGTGGCTACACCTGTAGGGCATGTATTAATATTACATTCTCTTGCCTGAATACATCCAACGGAAAGCATCATGGCCCTTGCGCTATTGCATAAATCAGCTCCCAATGCTTTTGCCCTTACCATATGAAAACCTGAAAATATTTTTCCTGAAGCAATAATCTTAATCTCATCTTTTAAATCATATCCAACCAAGGTGTCATGAACAAAAACTATGCCCTCTCTTAATGGCATTCCAATCGAATTTGAAAACTCAACAGGTGCTGCTCCTGTGCCTCCTTCACCTCCATCAACAGTGATGAAATCCGGTTTTATGTTAGTTTTTATCATAGCTTTACAGATATCAATAAACTCTTCTTTTTTACCAACACATAATTTAAAACCGATTGGCTTGCCTCCTGAAAGTTCTCTCAATTGCTTTATAAATACCATCATTTCTAAGGGATTTGAAAAAGCTGAATGCGACGGTGGAGATAGAATATCTATATTGGATTTAACATGTCTAATTCCAGCTATTTCTTCTGTATTCTTAATTGCCGGTAAAACTCCACCATGCCCGGGCTTAGCGCCTTGAGATAATTTTATTTCAATCATTTTTACCTGCTCTTTTTGAGCTCCCTCCTGAAAAGTTTGCCAACAAAAATTACCATCATCTGTTCTACATCCAAAATAACCAGTTCCTATTTGCCAAATAAGATCACCCTCATATTCAAGATGATACGGACTAATTCCACCTTCACCTGTATTATGTGCAAATCCACCAAGTTTTGCTCCTTTATTTAATGCTAAAACTGCATTTTTACTCAACGATCCAAAACTCATTGCAGATATATTTAACAAACAAGCATCATATGGTTTTTCACAATCTTTTCCTCCAATATGAATTCTTGGAGTTTCATGTTTATCATACGTATTTTGAACATACATAGAATGATCCATCCATTCATAACCCGCTCTATAAACATCCATTTGAGTTCCAAAAGGTGTTGTATCATTGACTTTTTTTGCTCGCTGATAAACCAATGTTCTAAAAATTCTATTTATAGGTCTTCCTTGCGTATCTGTCTCAACAAAATATTGCATAATTTCTGGTCGAATAGCTTCTAACAGATAACGCATTCTTCCAATAACCGGAAAATTTCTTCTAATTGCATGTTTTTTTTGAGTTACATCAATAATTCCCATAATAATTAAAGGAACAAAGACTAAAAAACTCCATAATACAGAAGGCCAATAATTTGAAATTAATAATACAAGTATTACAATTGTAACGGATATAAGAATGAACTTTTCTCTGGCTTTCATCTTTTAGTTTTGGTTAATTATTTCTAAATTGAATTGATTAGAAAGTGATTTAAGTCAATTTATTGACGGAAATAAATTTAAACCTTTCTTCCGAAATTAAATCACTCAATACATTATATTTGTCAAAACTTATTTTTTGGGAACAATAAAAGTAAAAAATATTCGCATTTATGCATATCATGGTTGCTTAGCCGAAGAAGGTAAGATTGGCTCTGATTATAGAATAGATCTATCCGTAAAGGCCAATTTAAAAAAATCTTCTAAAACAGACCAATTAAGTGACACGGTAGATTATGTACATTTAAATAAAATTGTTAGAGAAGAAATGGCTATCAGAACAAAGTTATTAGAAACAGTTGCTGATAAAATTTTAGATAGAATTTTACTTGAAATTTCTTTGGTTGATTGTGTAAAAGTAAAGGTTTCAAAATTAAATCCACCTATTGGCGGAAATGTTGAAATGGTTTCTATTGTAATGCAAAGAAAAAGATAATATTTAGATTACTAAAAGTAATCCAATTGATGTAGTTATCAAATAAATTAATTGCTCTAATGAATTTTTAATTTTTTATTGTTTAAAAACTTAATTTATGTAAATTTGCAATCCAATTTTGGCGTCATGGCCGAGTGGCTAGGCTGGGCTCTGCAAAAGCTCCTACAGCGGTTCGAATCCGCTTGACGCCTCAAATGTAAACCTCGTTACTTAACTATCAAGTAATGAGGTTTTTTTGTTTTCTTTAACAAAGAATTACACAATTTTTTGCATATTTGCATCACTTTTAAAAATTGTATGAAAATTTACCCTATTGAGACTGGAAATTTCAAGTTAGATGGCGGCGCCATGTTTGGTGTTGTACCTAAAGTTATTTGGCAAAAAACCAATCCAGCTGATAGCAATAATTTAATCGACATGGCATTAAGATGTATGTTGATTGAAGATGGTAAGCGATTAATATTAATCGATAATGGTACTGGCAATAAACAATCTGATAAGTTTTTTAGCTATTATTTCCCTTTCGGGGATGCTACTTTAGATAACTCTTTAGCAAAAATTGGATTTCATCGTGATAATATTACCGATGTGTTTTTAACACATTTACATTTTGACCATTGTGGTGGAAGTATTCAATGGAATAAAGATCAAACAGGTTATGAACCTGCCTTTAAAAATGCTAAATATTGGAGTAATAAAAATCATTGGAAATGGGCTACCGAGCCAAACCCTAGAGAAAAAGCATCTTTTTTAAAAGAAAACATCAACCCTATTGAAAGTAGTGGCCAATTAAATCATTTGGTTATTCCTGAAAACAAATTTTTAGAAAATTCTGATTTAGGTTTTGACATCTTATTTGCCGATGGTCATACCGAAAAACAAATGATTCCGCATATTCAATACCAAGATAAAACATTGGTTTTTATGGCAGATTTATTACCAACCGTTGGACATATCCCTTTGCCTTACGTAATGAGCTACGATGCCAGACCATTAGTTACCATGGATGAAAAAGCAAGATTTTTAAATAAAGCTGCTGACAAAAACTATTACCTGTTTTTAGAGCATGATGCTATAAACGAAATATGCACGGTTAAACATACCGAAAAAGGAGTTCGATTAGATCAAACATTTAAATTTAACGAAATATTCAAATAATAAATAAACCAATTTTAATAAAAATGATAAACAAGAAATTAATTTTAAGCTTAGGGTTAGGTGTAATCCTTGCAAGTTGTAGTACAACTAAAAATATTCATGAAGTTGCAGTTCCTGTAGGATCGGCTACAGCAGTTACAATTCCTGCTAAAAAAGGAACTATGACTGAAAAAGAAATTCAAAATTGGCCACATGCTGATATTACCTCTGATTCAATTCCAGGTATGAGTTTAGCAAAAGCATATGAATTTGTTGCTAATAAAAAAACGACTACAGTTATTGTTGCAGTAATTGATTCGGGTATTGATATTGAGCATGAAGATTTAAAAGATAATGCATGGATCAATAGCGATGAAATTGCTGGAAATGGAAAAGACGATGATAAAAATGGTTATATAGATGATATTCATGGTTGGAACTTTTTAGGAGGTGAAGGAAAAGCTACTCCTGAACAATTAGAGGTAACCAGAATTTACAAAAAATTAGACGCAAAGTATGCGGGTAAAACCCAAGATCAAATTGCAGCTACTGATAAAGATGAATATGCGTACTATCTAAAAGTTAAAAAGGACTTTGAAAGAAGAGTTGAAGAAGCTACAGGAAATTATGAGCATTACAAAAAAACTAAAATGGTTTTAAATGATGCTAACGCTGATGCAATTAAAAAATTAAATAAAAAAGAGTATACTATTGCTGATCTTAATTCTTTAGATGCGGCGGATAGAAGTCCGTTTTTAATGCAAATTCTTGGTAATGGTGGTACGTTTGCCGAAGTTGATAGCCAACTGGATAGAGGTCTTGATTATTACGGATCTCAAGTAAACGTAATGTATAATCTTGATTTTGACGGTAGAACTACTGGTGATAACGCTTATGATATTAAAGATGTTCCTTACGGAAATGCATTTACAATTGGTTCAATAGATGATGAAATGCACGGTACTCATGTTGCCGGAATTGCCTTGGCAACAAGAAATAATGGCAAAGGAATGAATGGCGTTGCCAACAATGTAAAATTACTTTCAGTTAGAACAGTACCTGATGGTGATGAATATGATAAAGATGTTGCCTTAGCGATTCGTTATGCGGTTGATAATGGTGCAAAAGTGATTAACATGAGTTTTGGGAAAAGCTATTCGCCAAACCCTGAATGGGTTTACGAAGCTTTTAAATATGCAGCAAGTAAAGATGTATTATTAGTACATGCTGCAGGTAATGATGGTAAAAACATTGATAAAAGTGATAATTTCCCAACAGATGCTCCTGATAAAGTAAAAGAAATCACAGATAATGTAATTACTGTTGGAGCTATGACTCGTCACTACGATGAAAACTTAGTTGCTAGTTTTTCAAATTATGGAAAATTAAATGTTGATATTTTCGCTCCAGGATTAGAAATTTATTCAACCATTCCAAAAAACGAATATCAATCTATTCAAGGTACATCTATGGCTGCTCCTGAAGTTGCAGGTGTTGCAGCATTAGTTCGCTCTTATTATCCACAATTATCTGCTAGTCAGGTAAAGCATATTTTAATGAACTCGGGTACTAAAGTTGGTTTTGATGTAATTCTTCCAAAAAGTGATGGTAAAAAAGTTCCTTTTAGTGACTTGTCTGTTTCAGGTAGAGTTTTAAATGCGTACAATGCATTAAAAATGGCGGATGAAATAATAAATGGAAAATAATAATAAACTCTAGGTTAGGGCTTCACTTATATTTGCATTAAAAATAGTGAAGCCCTAAATTTTTAAATAAAATGAAATGAAAAAAATTATCTTCTCAATTCTATCTTTACTAAGTATTAGCATATATGCCCAAAACCATACGTATTGGCAACAGCATGTTGATTACACTATGGAAATTGATATGAATGTTGAAAATTATCAGTTTGATGGAAAACAAACATTAGTTTACACCAACAATTCACCTGATGATTTGAATGTAGTTTTTTATCATTTACAATTCAATGCCTTTCAACCAGGTAGCGAAATGGATATGCGATTGCAAAACATCTCGGATCCTGATGGTAGAATGGTTAATAATTTAGGAACAAAAGAAAAACCAATTTACGAAAGTAGAATATCTAAATTAACACCAGATGAAATTGGGTATCAAAAAATTATTTCCTTAAAACAAAACGGAAAAACTGTAAAGTATGAAGTAATAGGCACCATTTTAAAAGTTACTTTAAATTCTCCAATAAAAGCTGGTAAAAAAACAACTTTTGATATGGAGTTCCAAGGCCAGGTGCCTGTTCAAATTAGAAGATCGGGTAGAAACAATAAAGAAGGTGTTGCTTTATCTATGGCACAGTGGTATCCAAAATTAGCTGAATATGATTTTGAAGGATGGCATGCTAATGAATATATTGCACGTGAATTTTATGGTGTTTGGGGTGATTTTGATGTTACCATTCATATAGATAAGAATTATACCATAGGGGGTACGGGCTACCTACAAAACCCACAAGAAGTTGGTCATGGTTATGAAGATTCAACAAAGAAATTAAAACTACCAAAAAAAGATAAACTTACTTGGCATTTTAAAGCACCTAATGTTCATGATTTTACGTGGGCTGCAGATCCAGATTATGTGCATGATATGAAACAAGTTCCTAACGGAGCTACCTTACACTTTCTGTACAAAAACAAACCAGAAACTATGGAGAACTGGAAAAAAATGCAAGATGAAGCGGTAAAAACAATGCAATTCTTTAATAAAACTGTTGGTGCTTACCCCTACAAACAATACTCTATCATTCAAGGTGGTGATGGTGGTATGGAATATGGCATGTGTACTTTAGTAAATGGCGATGTAAAACTATCTTCGCTTATTGGAACAATGCGCCATGAAATGGCACATTCATGGTTTCAATTTGTATTGGCAACTAACGAAATTAAATATTCATGGATGGATGAAGGTTTTACATCTTATGTTGGAACATTGGCTAGCAAAGAATTTAGTAATAATGAAGAAGATACTTTTATTTTTGACAGAGTATATAAAACTTATACTTATATCGCTACATCTGGCAAAGACGAACCTTTAACAACTCAGGCTGACCGATTCAATACCAATATGGCATTTAGTATTGGAAGTTATTATAAGGGACAAATCTTTTTATCACAATTAGGCTATATTATAGGAGAAGATAATCTTGAAAAAACTATAAAAAAATATTATTCTGATTTCAAGTTCAAACATCCAAATCCAAATGATATCAAGAGAGTTGCTGAAAAAGTATCGGGTATTCAATTAGAATGGTATTTAAATGAATGGGTAGAAACAACGCATACAATTGACTATGCTATTACAAGCGTTTCTAATAAAGAAATTAAATTAAATAGAATTGGTCAAATGCCAATGCCAATAGATCTTACGGTAACTTATACAGATGGAACTCAGGAAAATTTTTATATTCCTTTACAAATGATGTTAGGTGAAAAACCAACCAAAGCTAACGTTTTAAATACTTGGTCTTGGGGCAATCCTAACTATACTTTTACAACATCAAAAACAATTCAAAAAGTTGAGATTGACCCATCACTTTTAATGGCAGATGTTGACAGAAGTAATAATATTTATGAAGTGAAATAAATATTTGTTTTGAAGCAAATTATTTACCATTAAACTCACTCATGGTATTATTGACTCCGGCCAAAGCAAAAGAAGTTATTGCTTTGGTTGATTTTTCAATTCGCTCTGTGAGATGCTCTTGTTCTTCTTGATTCCATTCTCCAAGAACATAGTCTATTTGATTACCTTTATTAAATTCTGATCCAACTCCAAATCGTAACCTACTGTAATTTTGAGTTTCAAGCAATTCATTAATATTTGTTAATCCATTATGCCCACCAGCACTTCCTTTAGATTTCAACCTTAAAGTACCAAAAGGTAAATTCAGGTCATCTGCAACAACCAAAATATTTTCAAGAGGGATTTTTTCAATTTTTTGCCAATACTTTACAGCTTTACCACTAAGATTCATAAAAGTATTTGGCTTTAATAATATAAAAGTCCTTCCTTTATACCTAAACCTTGCTATGTCACCTAATTTTTTTGTTTCAAAAATAACCTCTTCACTTTCAGCTAATTTATCTAAGATTTTAAAACCAATATTATGACGGGTATTTTTATATTTATCGCCAATATTACCTAAACCAACAATTAAATATTTTTTCATGTTTTTTGGGTTATTATTTTCTGATTGAAAAAAAGATTTTAGATTAGATAAAAAATTCATATTCCAAAAATAAAAAATGCTTTTCGAAAACCGAAAAGCATTTTAATTTTATTTTAAAAAGAAAACTTATTCTGCTGCTGGAGTTCCTCCTTCAGCTGAACCTTCTTCTTTAGTTCCTCCTTCTGCTCCTTCTTCAGTTCCTTCTCCTTCTTCACCTTCAACTCCTTCTTCTTCATCTTCATCATCTTCTGATTCAACAGTTAAACGAGAGATTCTAACTTGAACAACCACCATATCATCAGGGTGCAAAAATGAAAATTTACCATCTGTCAATTCATTAACATGTAATTTATCTCCAATTTCTAATTTAGAAATATCTGCATTAATAAAGTCTGGTAAATCTGCTAATAAAGCTTTCACTTTTAGTTTTCTATATGGAAAACGCATGTTACCACCATTAACAACCCCAGGAGCTGTACCAATAATTCTTACCGGTATATCCATAGTTATTTCTTTATCATCATATACTTGGTAAAAATCTACATGTAAGATTTTATCCGATACTGGATGAAATTGAATATCCTGCAAAATAGCTACGTGTTTGTCACCATTTTCAAGTTCAATTGTTGCTGTGTAAATATTTGGTGTATACACCAATTTACTAAATGCTAATTCTTCTGCTGAAAAATGAATGGATTTGTCTCCTCCGTATAAAACGCAAGGAACCTTTCCAGCATTACGTAAGGCTTTGGTCGCTGCCTTGCCTACGCTTTCTCTTTGAGATCCTTTGATCGTAATCGATTTCATTGTTATAATTTAAATTGTTTACATTAAAAATTTATCGCTTATAGATGTATTCGTTTGTACTTTTTGCATCACGTCAGCAAATAAAGGGGCGCAAGATACTACTTTTATTTTAGAACTAGTTTGTTTTAAAGGAATTGTATCTGTCACTATTAATTCTTTTAATTTTGATTTTTCTATTCGACTATAAGCCTCACCAGATAAGATTGCATGCGTGGTAATTGCTCTTACACTTATTGCTCCTTTTTCCATCATTAAATCGGCTGCTTTGGTTAATGTTCCAGCTGTATCAACCATATCATCAACAATAATAACATTTCTATTTTCAACACTACCGATTAGTTCCATATGAGAAATAACATTCGCTTTTTTACGCTGTTTATAACAAATTACTACTTCACTTTTCAAAAATTTTGAGTAAGCATAGGCTCTTTTTGAACCTCCCATGTCGGGTGAAGCAATAGTAATATTGTCTAAATTTAAAGCTTCGACATGTGGTAATAATATTGTGGAAGCATACAAATGATCTACCGGTATTTCAAAAAAACCTTGTATTTGATCGGCATGTAAATCCATTGTCATAACTCTAGTAGCTCCCGCTGCCTGTAAAATTTTTGCCACCATTTTTGCGGCAATTGGTACCCTAGGTTTGTCTTTACGATCTTGTCTAGCCCATCCAAAATATGGCATTACTGCGGTTATATGTCTTGCCGATGCACGTTTTGCAGCATCTATCATCAATAACATTTCCATCAAATTATCATTTGGAGGCATTGTTGAACCAATTAAAAATATTCTTCGCCCTCTAATTGACTCTTCAAATGAAACTTGAAACTCTCCATCACTAAATTCATTTTTTTTAACTTTTCCTAATTCTACACCATACTCTTTGGCAATTTTTTCAGCCAAAATAGTACTTTGAGAGCTTGCAAATATTTTTGGAGATAAAACTTTACGTTTCATAATGTTGTGTTTTTTAGAGAATTATTTTGAATTGGTTGCTTGCAAAATTAATTATTTATTTTAATTCTTGCATTAATAATAATAAAGTTTATTTTTATTATTTATCTTTAAAATATTGACTTGAAAAGGCTTTTAAGATTTAAACAAATAAGCTATATTTGCACACCAAAAATTACGCCTTGGTGACTGCCTGCCGGTAGGCAGGGCGGAATTGGTAGACCTGTCTGCCGACAGGCAGGCGCGCTAGGATTCAAAATTTAGTCCTTTGGAGAAGACGTTTTGATTCTAGAATAAGTTGAAATAATGAATTTATGTATATGCAATATCTAGTACAGAACATAAATATATTTATGTTGGATTGACTCAAAATATTAAGTTGAGAGTTAAAAGACACAATGACGGTAGAGAAAGAACTACAAAGTTTTACAAACCTTTTGAATTAATATATTCTGAGGATTGTACGACAAGACCAGAAGCAAGAATTCGAGAGAAATATTGGAAATCTGGTATAGGTAAAGAGAGACTTAAAAAATTAAGAGACTCTTTATAAACTGCCTTGGTGGCGGAATTGGTAGACGCGCTGGATTCAAAATCCAGTGATAGCAATATCGTGTGGGTTCGATTCCCACCCAAGGTACAAA
>Ga0209013_10001650_pt1 | contig 20484 bp, 18 predicted proteins | sample Cruoilmetagenom2_FD_187291 | JGI IMG/M metagenome (GOLD analysis project Ga0209013, IMG submission 187291) | Oil polluted marine microbial communities from Coal Oil Point, Santa Barbara, California, USA - Sample 2 (SPAdes) (version 2) | ecosystem: Environmental > Aquatic > Marine > Oil seeps ...
TGTCCACTTTGTCTCTGTCCTCTCTTGGAGAAAGATTTCAAAAATAGGACATTTTAACTTGTGGCAAATAGGACTCTACTACTTTACGCTAACATAATTGCAGCTCGTGTTGACTTTTCTCTATTTCTATGTTAATATTGTCCTTTATGCACACGTGTGCATAAAGGTTGGTGCAATTGGCAGTCACGATCAAAGATATTGCAAAGATCGCGGGGGTCTCCCACTCTACGGTTTCGCGTGCCCTCAGCGGTAACCTTGCCATTGCCCCGGAGACTGTCGCCCGTATCGAGCAGGTTGCGGAAGATTTGGAGTATGTCCCCAGTGCCGTGGCGCGGGGATTGAAAACCAGCCGCTCTCAAGCTTTGGGGGTTATTGTCAGCCGGATCGACGACCAATTTTTCAGCGAAATATTGCAAGGAATCGAAGATGTATCTCAAGAAGCCGGATACAGCCTCTTTGTTGCGGCTTCTAATCGAGAATTCAAATGTGAACAATCCATCGTTCGCGCCATGGGTGAGCGCCGGGTGGATGGTCTGATCGTTTGCTCTACGCATTTTGGGATAGAGCATGGACAGCAATTGCAAAAATACGATATTCCAATTGTGACCATCGATAACCAGGCGCCAGGCGGCTTCCAACATTCGATTTACCACGATAACTTCTCCGGGAGCTGCCAGGTAACGCGGCATTTATTGGATATCGGGCATAAAAGGATCGCTTACCAGGGAAATGAACGCTCAGGGCGTACCACCCAGGAGCGACTCAAAGGGTTTCGCCACGAGATGAGTGCCGCGCAACTGGCTATCCCAGATGAATACGTTTTTCACGGACCTGACGGTCGTCCAAATGGCGGTGTGGTTGGTGCGCAATATTTTCTCGGTTTGCCTGAAATCCCGACTGCAATTGTCTGTTTCAACGATATGATGGCCATTGGAGTAATCCATGCGCTGCAACAAGCCGACCTGCGAGTGCCCGAGGATTGTTCGGTTACCGGCTTCGATGATATTACTTTCGCAGCGTATGCCCATCCTCCCCTGACTACTTTCGAACAACCCAAATATCAATTGGGTTACGAAGCAGCACAAATGATGATGAAAAAACTTGACCCAACATCAGAAAACGCACCTGATTCACAGCCAGAGATGCGTGTCTTGAGCGGCAAATTGGTCATTCGCCAATCTACGGCGCCCCCGCCTTGATGCGTATCGCATTTCGAATTTGGATATCATGTTCCGGTTGGCTTTAAGATATACGCAAGACGAAATACGAAACCCTGTTGGAGAAACAGTTCAAAACATTACATCAAATTTTGGAGGTTTACAATAAAAGGCTTAATATTAAACGCAAAGTGGGAACCCAAGCCAGACTACAAAGTGTCTGACTGGGAGAAAGAGACCGGTAAAGCCATCGCCGGCAATAACATCTGGCGCCATCCCAAGTTGGAAGTGCGCGACTGTCCTGACCCAACCTCGGGACCAAAGCAGGTGCTGATAGAGGTCAAAGCCTGTGGTATCTGCGGTTCCGATATGCACTTCTACGAGACCGACGACCAAGACTATATCCTGTACCCCGGTCTGACCAAGTTCCCCAACATCCTCGGGCACGAGTTCTCAGGCAAGGTGGTCGAGGTTGGCAAAGAAGTCACCTTGCTCAAGCCTGGTGATATGGTGACCGTGGAAGAGATGATCTGGTGCGGCCGCTGCATCCCCTGCCGCAATGGATTCCCCAACCACTGTGTCAACCTGGAAGAGATCGGCTTCACCATCCCCGGCGCTTTTGCCAACTACATCGCCGTTGACGAGAAGTTCTGCTGGAAAATAGACACCATCGCCGAACGCTTCGGCAGCGAGGAGATGGGCTACACGGTGGGTGCGCTGTGCGAACCGACCTGCGTCTCCTACAACGCCATCTTCACACGGGGCGGCGGTTTCAAGCCGGGGGCCTACGTCAGCGTTTTCGGGGCGGGACCGATTGGTCTGACCGCTATCGGTCTGGTCAAAGCGGCCGGCGCCGGTATGATCGTCGCCTTTGAGATATCGCCGCAGCGTCTTGAACTGGCGAGGCAGGTCGGCGCCGACTACGCCTACGATCCACGCGAGGTGACACCCAGCGAAGTGCTGATGGAACTCAGTAAAGGCGAGGGCTTCGACTTCCAGTACGAGGCGACCGGCGTGCCGGAACTGGTGGTACCGGAGATGGAGAAGTGCCTGGCCATCAACGGCAAGGTCGTGCAGGTTGGACGGGCGGCGCAGAAGGTACCCATATACCTGGAGACGTTCCAGGTGCGACGCAGCCAGTTCTTCGGCGCCCAGGGACACTCTGGTCACGCCAACTTCCCCAATGTGATTCGACTGGTCGGCTCCGGCCGGCTGGACCTTAGCCCGATCATTACCGCCCACTACCAGTTGGCTGAGGCCGTGGATGCCATTGCCAAATCCACCGCACGAGTGGATGGCAAGATCATGGTGCATCCGAACTAGGAGAACGAAAGGAGGTGGTGCTATTCCCGAATACGTCTGGTCACGTTAGCAGTCGAGAAACAAAATCTTTTAATACAAAAAAATAAGGAGAAAGAGAAAATGTCACACTTTAGAAAACTGTTTTCGTTGTTGCTGGTGCTCGTTGTACTGGTCTTACTCGCGGCCTGCGGTCAGGCAGAGACAGCTACGCCTGCCGAGGAAGTCACCACTGAGGAAGTAGCTGAGGAAGTCGCCACTGAGGAAGTAGCTGAGGAAGTCGCCGTTGAGGAAGTGGCCGAGGAAGTCGCCACTGAGGAAGTAGCCGAGGAAGTCGCCACTGAGGAAGTAGAGGAGCCTCAGGTCGCACAGACGGGTCTGGTCTTCGGTATGGCTGTACACGAAAGCCCCGCCGAGTCTTCGTTCTGGGGCGTAGTAGAAACGGGCGCTAAAGACGCGGCCGCGGCTATGGGCGTGGAGCTTAAGTCCGGTGGAAGCCTCGACCCCGCGGAGCAAGCGCAACTGGTTGAAACCTACATTACCGAAGGTATGGACGGCATCTTCGTCTCTTTGGCCAACCCCGACGCAATGACGGACTCGCTCAACAAGGCGGTTGAGGCGGGCATCCCGGTGATCACCATCAACTCCGGCCTCGACGTTTACAAGGAACTCGGTGCCCTCAATCACATCGGTCAGACAGAGTTCGTGGCTGGACAGGGAGCTGGAGAGCAGTTCAATGCTGAGGGAGCGACCAAGGTGCTCTGCGTTATCCACGAAGAAGGCAATATCGGCCTTGAAGAGCGCTGCGATGGCCTCACCGATACCTTGGATGGCGAAGTCGAGCGGTTCAATGTAGCCACCACAGGGGTCAGAGACGTTGCGGGGACCCTGGCAAGCATTCAAGACAAGCTTATCTCCGACTCAAGCATTGACGCGATCCTGACGCTCAACCCCAATATTGCTATCGCCGCCCTGGATGCATACAAGGCTGCCGGTGGTGAGCAACTGTTGGCGACCTTCGACCTCAGCCCAGATGTCCTCGAAGCACTCGAAGCGGATGAGATGCTGTTTGCCATTGATCAACAGCAGTACCTCCAGGGATACCTGCCGGTCGTTTTCTTGTACCTGTACAACACCAACCTGAACGTCGTCGGTGGTGGTTTGCCCGTACTCACAGGGCCTGGTTTTGTTGACGCCAGCAACGCTGCAGCCGTGAAGGACCTCTCCGCCGCCGGAACGAGATAAAGCGGCACAATCAAACAAATGAGTGCGGGGTGGGGGCTGCCCCACCCCGCCTCGTCCACCTACACCCCCCATTAAGGAGGTTATCCATGGCAACTGAGACGATTGACGGCGTAAGGGCTGACGAGCGGATTGCTGAAGTCAGCTTCGTCAGAGGCCTTTTCCGGCAACCCGAAGTTGGGGCCGTCATTGGCGCCACCGTTGTTTGGGTGTTTTTTGCTCTGACCGCGACGGAAAACTGGCTCACGGTTGGCGGAGTAGCTCGCATCCTTGACCCGTCCTCTACCCTGGGTATTATGGCAGTTGCGGTCGCCCTGCTCATGATCGGCGGCGAATTCGATCTTTCGGCTGGCGTTATGATCGGAACGACAGGATTGATTGCAGGGATGCTCGGCACCCAGCTTGGCCTTAATATTTGGATGTCCATGTTAGTGGCACTTATTTTTGCTCTGATTGTTGGCTTCCTGAATGGATTGCTGGTAGTCAAGACGGGACTACCCAGTTTCATCGTGACCCTCAGCACCTTTTTTATCTTAAGAGGAGCGAACGTTGGCGTGACCCGCCTGGTCATCAACCAGGTGCGGGTCAGTGGCATTGACGATGTGTCCGGCTTTTTTGTTGCCCGCACGCTTTTCAATACGGAAATAACATTGTTCGGCACCGAGTTCAGAAGCTCTATCATCTGGTGGATTCTGCTTACCATCCTGGCGAGTTGGATTTTATTGCGGACGAAGTATGGCAGTTGGATTTTCGCCACTGGGGGTGACGCAGAGGCCGCTCGCAACGTGGGTGTGCCCGCGGAGCGCGTGAAAATCGTACTGTTCATGACAACCGCTGCGGCTGCCTGGCTGGTAGGCATGATGAGCGACCTGCGCCTGCGATCTGTCGTGGCAAGCCAGGGCATTGGCCAGGAATTCATTTTCATCATCGCCGCCGTCATCGGCGGCTGTCTGCTGACTGGCGGGTATGGGTCTGCCTTCGGCGCAGCGGTGGGCGCGATAATCTTCGGGATGGTCCGCGTGGGCATTGTCTTTGCCGGGTGGGACACCGACTGGTTCTATGCTTTTCTGGGTATCATGCTGCTCATCTCCGTCCTCGTGAATAACTTCACTCGCAAGAAAGCCGAAGCCGCGACCGTAGCCGTCACCAAAACCCTCACTGAAGAGGAGGTGTCGTGATGACTGAACCGATCCTTGAAGTCCGAAATATATCCAAGATGTTCGGCAGTGTGATAGCAATCAGCAATGTGTCGGCTAAAGTATATACCGGCGAGGTCACATGCTTGCTGGGCGACAATGGCGCCGGAAAGTCAACACTGATCAAAATCTTTGCCGGTGTACATCAGCAAACCGAGGGTGACTACTTATTCGAAGGTAAGAATATGATGCTCTCTTCCCCTCGCGAGGCCCTCGCTATGGGTATTGCAACAGTTTACCAGGACCTATCCCTGATTCCCCTGATGTCTGTCTGGCGTAACTTTTTTCTTGGCTCCGAGCCGGAAAAGAAATTTGGACCGTTCAAGCGCTATGACGTCGATTTTGCCAAACGCACCGTGCGCGAGGAACTCGGTAAGATGGGGATTGACATCCGCGATACCGATCAGTCCGTGGGCACCATGTCCGGTGGTGAACGCCAATCATTGGCCATTGCGCGGGCAGTCTATTTCGGAGCCAAGGTCTTGATTCTCGATGAGCCGACGGCAGCCTTGGGCGTGAAGCAAGCCGGCACGGTGCTGCGATACGTCGCTCAGGCCAGGGATCGAGGCCTGGGAGTCATCTTCATCACCCATAATCCGCACCATGCTTATATCGTTGGCGACAGGTTCATCATCCTCAAACGCGGTAAGACTATGGGTATCTGGAGCAAAGATGAGTTGAGCCGTGAAGAAATGATCAGAAGCATGTCTGGCGCCGATGAGTTGGATGCCTTGAGCCACGAGCTTGTACGAGATCGCGCCCAAGAGTGACGCTAGAGAAATGTGGGTTAACAGGATTTTGACAACGTCGCCTCAATACGAGACCCAAAAACCTGGTTTCTTATGCCATTGGTTCAGAATTGGCTACCTCGTTGTCACCATGTGCATAAGCGTGGCTCTGTCGAGTTGCTCGCAGCCTGAAGAGCCACCTGAACTCGTCATTGACGAATCCGTCGCAAGCGATTTCCAGGCTCTGGCGATGGAGACCTGGGACGAGTTTCTCATGGTGTTCCAGGCGAGAACCAGTTGCTTCGGCGACGTGCGCCTGCGTGCCACGCGCGCCCTCGGCAGCCGGGCAGCCTACGATCCGGACAGCGCCACGGTCACCGTCCGGGTTCCGGGAACCCCTGCCATGTTGCAGAGCGCGTTGGTCCACGAGTGGGCCCACCACGTCGAATTCCAATGCGATGAGCACAAGACTCTCAGACCAGCATTCCTCGACGCACTGGACTTGCCGCCAGACACACAATGGCGACCTGAAGTATTACCTGTAAACACGTCGACAGATATGCCCTCTGAACAATACGCTGAAGCGACGATCGCCCTCGTACTTGGCAGGCGGCAGATTCCCAACGGCGTACGTATAACTGAAGATGCGATTCGCGCTATCGAGGAATGGGCTGCCGGCGATTGAATTAGGAGAAATCATTATGTTCAAGAAAATACTTGTTGCGGTGGATGGCTCATCCCATTCGAAGCGCGCTATTGACGTTGCCATTGACTTGACGAAACGTTACCAGGCTTCTGTTTTACTCTTACACGTGATTCGTGATTTTTCGCTTCCCAAAGAATTGCTAGAAATGATCTCCGCAGGAGAGGTGACGGCGTCGCGTAGGGAAATTCTGGAGAACTCTGCCGAGATCATCCTGGTTGACGCCCAGGAAAAATTTCAGGAGGCAGGTCTTTCAGATATAAGCAGTGATTTTCTCATGGGAGACCCGGCAGCTACGATCGCTGATTATGCCGAGCAGAATGGCGTCGATCTCATCGTAATCGGATATCGGGGTTTGGGTACTCATGGCAAAATGCTGGGCAGCATGGCACGGAAGCTTACTAATCTAACCGCGGTCTCGTGCCTTATTGTTCGATGACCCATTTGTTGAAATGATACATGAGTGAGGCAGTTATAATGCAAAAGATCAACGTAGGACTCATCGGCGCCGGGCGCATCGGGCGTGTGCATGCCGAACACCTGGCTTATCGCGTCCCCGGCGCCAACCTGGTGGCAATAGCCGACGTCTTCGTAGAGGCGGCCAAGAAGGTGGCAACCGACTTTCAGATCCCGGACGTGTATCAGGATCACCGGCGCATCATGGAAGATGAAACTATCGAAGCCATCGTCATCTGTTCCAGCACCGACACCCACTCCCAGATGATCGAAGAGGCAGCCACGGCCGGAAAGCATATCTTCTGTGAGAAGCCCATCGACCACGACCTGAGTAAGATTGACCACGTTCTGGAGTCTGTAGAAGAGAGTGGTGTCAAGTTACAGATTGGATTCAACCGGCGCTTCGACCCTAACTTCCGGCGTGTGCGTGAGATCGTAACCTCGGGGGAAATCGGTGTTCCCCACATCCTGCGCATCACCAGCCGTGATCCTGGCCCGCCACCGATTGAATACATTAAAGTCTCTGGGGGCATCTTTTTGGACATGACCATCCATGACTTCGACATGGCCCGCTTCCTTATTGGAGGGGAAGTCGTGGAAATCTACGCCGTTGGCGGCGTGATGGTGGATCCCCAAATCGGGGAAGCCGGCGATATCGATACGGCTATCATCACCCTGCGCTTCGAGAACGGCGTGATTGGCACGATTGACAACAGCCGCAAAGCCGTCTACGGCTACGATCAGCGCGTGGAGGTCTTTGGCTCCGAGGGTGTGGTGGTCATCTCCAACAATACCCCTGATACTGCGGTTGTCAGCAATGACAGCGGTATTCATGCCCCGCTGCCTTTATTCTTCTTCATCGAGCGCTACACCGAAGCCTACATAGCAGAGATGAAGGAATTTATCGATTGTATCCAGCAGGATACGAGCCCGTCTGTGACCGGTATTGACGGGCGCATCCCGGTGGTGATGGGCTACGCCGCCAAAAAATCCTACCAGGACAACCGCCCGGTTCGGTTGAGCGAGGTGGAAACAATGTGAGCGTAATACGTACACCTGCCCCGAATACAGGTGCAGGGTTGCGTATTCCACAGCGCATACACAATACTATAAAATAAACCCCAACAACAACCCTATCAAAAGTTGCGCAGTTGAGCGGGAGTAGCCCTACACCCCCCATTTTCGGTTTATTTCTCGCCGAACGGCGTAAGTGTAAGTCCTACTAATATCAAAGGAGAAGTAAAATGACAGATAAACAAGTACCAGAAGGGTGGCTTGCCACTGACCAACCCGACCTCTTTTTCGAGGACAACGCCGTTGGGCGCATGAAGAAGGGTATCTGGGAAGCGGGCGACGCAGAGGTTGACGCCATTCTCGCAGAATACGGCGTGCCCTCACCGGTTGAGTGGGGAAAACCCGGTTCTTACATCCAGACCACTATCCGCCGTCAGTTGATCGAGGAACGGCGGGAGAACGACATCGTGCTCATCCCGATCGGATGCACCGAGAACCACGGTCTGCACACGGTTAGCGCGACGGATACCCTCTTCGTCAGCCAGATAATCGAGGGAGTGCGTCGCTACACCGGATCCAAAGGTTACCCGGTAGCTCTTTCCCTGACGCCGCTCAACTTCGCCTCGCACCCTTATCACCATTACGGCATGGCGGGCACCGCGCCCGTGCGCGAGGATATCTCCCGCGAGATGTTGATTGACGCCATGCTCGGTCTGTGGAACGATGGCTTCCGCAAGCAGATTCTGATCAACAACCATGGTCACTTGTGGATGCTGGAATCGGTTATCCAGCAGTTCCAGAAGCGATACCAACTGCCGGGCATCTTCCGTGTGATTGACTGGCATCGAGCGGTGCGCGAGTTCTTCTACACCACGGAGCGGGGCGGTGTCTGGGGAACGAACTTCGTGCATGCCGAAGAAGCTGAAACCTCCCTGGGACTGTTCCTCTTCCCCGACATGGTAGATATGGAGTACGCTGTCAACACCAAAGGAAAGGGCTACCTGCCCGATGGACACTTCGACACATCGGTAGACCCCTACCGTCGACCCAGCCGCTGGTCCGAGGGTCAAGGTCACTTCGTCATCGAGCTGGTTGCCACACCGGAGGGTGTGGTCGGCAACGCAGCCGACGCCGAGGCCTGGAAAGCTAAAAAGCCGCTGGCGGCTATTCTGCGCTACCTGACTCTCCTCGTTGACGACATCCTGGAAGTCTTTCCCGCTGGGTCGGTGCCACCCGTCGAGGAGGTCACCCTCCGCACCGCCGAGGAGATGGAACCTTACCTGCGCGAACCGATGAGTGCAGGCTGGAAGCCGGTCTACTCGCTGCCGCAAATTGGGCAGAACTAGGGACCGTAATGGTGTATCAAAACTACGATAGCTACGTGTTGCGTTTTCTTCTCACAATGCGCCACACGTGCGAATAATAAAATCACGTTAACTACTCAGATATATCCCGCTTTTGGAGAGGAATTCTCGGGCTCTTCCGCCTCGAGACTGAGTAATTACAAATCACACATAAAAAAAATTTTAAGGAGAAAATACAATGAAAGGTAAAATGCAAGGAGTGACCCTGGTTGCAGATTGGGAACCCAAACCCGATTTCAAACTGGGGTCGAAAGATATCGAAGGTCGCCAGACATATCTGGGCAGCCTGGTATGGAAAAATCCCCGGATTGAGATAAGGGAATATGACATTCCTACCCCTGGACCGGGTGAAGTATTGATGCAGGTCAAAGCCTGTGGCATCTGCGGCTCGGACGTTCACATGGCGCAAGCCGACGACGACGGTTACATCTATTACCCGGGGCTTACGGGTTTCCCCTGCATTCTGGGGCACGAACTCTCCGGGATCGTGGTGGAAGCCGGCAAGGGTGTTTTAGATAAGAGCACCAACAAGCCCTTCAAAGGCGGCGAACGCGTCACTACGGAGGAAATGCTGTGGTGTGCGCAGTGTAAACCATGCGCGGACGGCTATCCCAACCACTGTGAACAGTTGGATGAAATCGGGTTCAACGTCAATGGCGCATTTGCCCAATATATCGTCTTGCCTGCCAGGACTATCTGGAGCCTGGAACCATTAGCTGATATTTATCAAGGCGACGATATTTTCCTGGCCGGCAGTCTGACGGAACCTACCAGCGTGTCCTACAATGCTGTGATCGAGCGGGGCGGCGGTATCCGTCCGGGTGACCGGGTCGTCATCCTGGGCGGCGGACCGATTGGGATCGCGGCCTGCGCAGTTCTCAAGAAAGCGGGGGCTTCGAATGTTATCATCTCTGAGCCACAAAAAGAGCGCGCCGAGTTGGCGTTGAAAATGGGCGCCGATTATACAATCAACCCGCTCGAAGAAGATTTCGCTGATCGGGTGTTGGAACTTACTGATGGGATGGGGGCTGATCTCTTCATGGAAGCGACCGGCCTGCCTGAGATCGTTTACCCGGGTATCGAGCGCGTCATCTGGGAGGGACGCACCCTGAACAGCACCATCGTCGTGACAGCCCGTGCGGAGGCAAAAATGCCTGTCACCGGGGAGGTTCTGCAAGTTCGCAGAGCGAACATCGTCGGCGCTCAAGGTCACTCTGGGCACGGTACTTTCCCCAGAGTGATCGAGTGTATGGCCAGTGGCATGGATATGACCGCCATGATCACCAAGAAGATCAGCCTGGAAGAAGTGCCTGAAAACATCATCGATTTGCAGACGAACCGGGAGGAATGTAAGATTAGCTGCCTGATCTAATAGCGTCAGACCTGGACAGGTGAAATCTCACTGGTAACGGGTAACAGGGAAGACCGTGTTACTCGTTACCTCTTTTCTCAGTACTTTTGGACCAAACGCCTATGAAACTCTCAATTGTACTATCCACTCACGCTGCTCAATTTCAGGCAGTGGCCTTCAAAGGGGATTTCGAAGCCAACATCGCCAAGATCGCCGGTTGGGGTTACGATGGCGTAGAACTGGCGATCCGTGACCCAAAACTGGTCGATGTAGACGAGTTGGACCGGGTGATCTCAGCCTATGAGTTGGAAGTACCCGCCATCGGTACCGGTCAGGCTTGGGGGGAAGAAGGATTATCCTTCACCAGCGATGATCCTGCTGTCCGAAAAGCTGCCATCAAACGCATTAAAAGTCATATCCCGTTGGCAAAACATTTCGATGCGGTTATCATCCTGGGCCTGATCCGGGGGATCACACCCGAGGGACAAACCCACGAACAATCTAAGCGCTACCTCGTCCAGGCCCTTCAAGAATGCGCGTCCGAGGCCGCCTCACACAATGTGAAATATGCACTGGAACCCCTCAACCGTTACGAAACTGACCTTATTCACACAGTTGCCGACGGGCTAGACCTGATCAAGCAAGTCGGTGCCGAAAATTTTGGCTTGCTGCTGGATACCTTCCATATGAACATCGAGGAACCCGTTGAGGAAGAAAGTATTCGCGCCTGCGGTGATCGTATTTTCCACTTTCACGTCGCCGATTCCAATCGCTGGTATCCAGGCGCGGGGCACCTGGATTTCAAATCGATCTTATCGGTACTTGTTTCGACAGGTTACCAGGGTTATGTTTCCGGCGAATTCATGCCCAAGCCCGACGCCGACACTTCGGCTAACCGAAGCATTGTTTACCTGCGCCAGTTTTTGGCTAGTGACTCTGATTGACCATTAAATCAAAATACTACAAGACATGCAACCTTTATCGTTTGAGAATTATCCCAAATCTAAATGCCAGGAAAAAGGTGTTTGCTATTATCTAGCACGTATCAATAGACAGAGATTTCTTATTATCGAGGGAGATACCGCCGGATTCCAGGGAATCAGGGATGCTCAAACCGGACAGTATAATTATCCCCTGACCCCAGAGAACGCTGCCACCCTGCGGGAACGCCTCCCGTGGTTGAACCCTCAACCTCTGGGGTTAGCCACCTCCTTTGGGTTTGGCGACCGCTTGGGGATTGCCACCCCCGGTCATGTTGCCGCCATCGAAGGGACGGATATTGCTCCCATCTTTGCCCAGCAATCGGTGCGAGAAAACAGACGCACTGGACGCACTCCCCAAATTGTGCTCGACGATGCCATGTGGGGCGTCTTCCAGATGGGCTGGCATGCGCCCTGGGGAGCCGATGCCGACCACGTCAAAGAAATTGCCGATTTGCCCCCCTTCATCGAAGCAGGGTATTCCTTCTATACGATTGATCCGAACGAATACGTCGATAATGAGGCACATACAGATACGACCGAGACTCTCAAAGCGAAGGTAACCAATCTGCCCTGGGAAGCCCTCGGAATGACACTGGCTGGTCTGTACCAGTTTTACATTGAGAATCCTGTTGAGCTTGACGGGTTCACCCTGGAATTCCAGGAAGAGACTCTCATACGGGCTGCGGTCAAGTATGGTCGGGCAATCGCCCACATCAAATCCGTGTCTGATTATCTGGTTGAAAATGTCAGCGAATTCGACCTGGAAGCCTCAGTCGATGAAACCGATACGCCGACGACCATCATCGAGCATTATTACATAGCCAGCGAATTGCGGCGGCTGGGCGTGCCATTCGTCAGTCTGGCGCCACGCTTTATCGGCAGCTTCGAGAAGGGTGTCGATTATATCGGCGATATCGATGTTTTTGATGCCGAATTGGAACACCATGTGGCAGTGATGCATCATATTGGCGGCTATAAACTCAGCATCCATACCGGGTCGGACAAATTCAGCATTTATCCCAGCATTGCAAGCCAAACCCACAGCCTGGCGCATGTCAAGACTGCCGGGACGAGTTACCTGGAGTGCCTGCGGGTGATTGCAGAGATCGATAAGCCCTTCTTTCGCGAGATTTTAGATTTCGCCCGTTCCCACTACGAGACTGACCGGGCAACCTACCACGTTTCCGGCGTCCTGGATGAGGTTCCGCCGGCCGCCGATTTATCCGATGACGAACTCCCGACCCTGTTCGATCAGTTCGATGCAAGACAGGTACTCCATGTCACGTTTGGCTCTGTGCTGGATGATTATGGCCCGCGGTTGATGGATGTGCTCGATGCTAACCAAGATTTATACAACCAGTTTTTGAAGGCGCATTTCAAGCGGCATTTGAAACCATTCTTGGGTCTCCCCTCGCGAAATACCAAAAAGCCCAAATCTTTTGATAGGACGAATTTATGATAGAGAACCATCTTCGACAACTTTTTGATTTGCAGAACCAAACTGCCGTGATTACCGGCGGCGGCGGAGTGCTGTGCAGCACGATGAGCCAGGCGCTGGCACAGGCTGGAGCAAAAGTCGCCGTGTTGGACATCTCGCTGGAAGCTGCACAAGCCGTGGTGGACGAAATCCAACACGCAGGCGGTGAGGGAGTGGCTGTGCGCTGCGACGTACTGGACAAAGCCAGCATAACGGATGCCGCGCGGGTCATCCTGCCGCGCTACGAAAAAATCGACATTTTGATCAACGGCGCAGGTGGCAACAAAAAGGAAGCCACCACCACCCCTGACTTGTCTTTCTTCGACCTGCCACCGGAGGCTGTCCAGTGGGTCTTCAACCTGAATTTCCTGGGGGCATTGCTGCCCAGCCAGGTTTTTGGGCGTATCATGGTTGAGCAGGATGAGGGCGTGATACTCAATATCTCGTCGATGAATGCTTTCCAACCCCTGACTCGCATTCCTGCCTATTCGGGAGCCAAAGCCGCGGTCAGCAACTTCACCCAATGGCTGGCGGTTCACATGGCGCAGGAATACTCGCCAGACATCCGGGTCAATGCCCTGGCTCCGGGTTTCTTCCTGACCGAACAGAACCGTTTCTTATTGACGGTTCCTGAAACCGGCAAACTAACGCCACGCGGCAAAACCATTATTGACAACACCCCCATGAGTCGATTCGGCGCTCCCGAAGATTTATTGGGCGCCATGTTCTGGCTGCTTTCCCCGGCATCCCAATTTGTGACCGGGATTATCGTCCCGGTAGACGGTGGGTTCTCTGCTTTTAGTGGTGTGTAAACATATTGCGTCATGACTCTATCTCAAGCAGTTGCCCCTAAAGGTAGTCTACTCCCCTCCGATACCATCCAACAAACCCTGCATGACGGGCTGGAAGGGAAATTCACCGGTCAGAAAGTGCTGGCGCTGATCCCTGACCACACACGCAGCATCCCGCTGCCCCAGCTTTTTCGCGTGCTTATCGAAGTGCTGCACGATTCTCGGCAACTCGATTTCATGGTGGCGTTGGGGACGCACCTCCCGTTGAGCGATGACCAACTCTGCAAACTGGTGGGTATCACTCCCCAAGAACGGGGGGGTACCTACAAACACATCGGGTTGTTGAACCACGCCTGGGATTCGCCAGATGCTCTAATCCAAATCGCTACGCTCCCTAAACACTACATCCAGGAAATCGCCGGGGATATCTGGCACCCCTCGTTAGGAGGCGATGTGCCCGTCAATATCAACCGAAAAGTTCTGGATTACGACCACATTCTCATTCTGGGACCGACCTTTCCCCACGAGGTGGCCGGCTTCTCCGGGGGCGCGAAATACCTGTTTCCCGGGATTTCCGGCCCCGAGATGATCAACAAAACCCATTGGTTGGGCGCATTGGTGGGAGTGATCGATACCATCGGGGTGAAAGATACTGCCGTGCGCGCCATGATCCACGCCGCCGCCAGTTTCGTGCCACGACCGGTTACACTGGTTGCGTTGGTAGTGGTCGGCAGTGGTTTGGCCGGTATGTTCATCGGGGACCTCGTGCCCGCCTGGGAGTCCGCCGCCGACCTTTCGACGCAGCGCCATATCCTGTGGTACGCCAAACCCTTCCAACGGGTGCTTTCCTGGGCGCCGCCGATGTACGATGAATTATGGACCGCCGCGAAGGCGATGTACAAACTGGACCCCGTGATCGCAGACGGTGGCGAGGTGATCATTTATGCGCCCCATCTGGATGTGGTCAGCCACGTGCATGGGGAGCATATCTATGCAGTTGGCTACCACGTGTTGGATTACTTTTTGAAACAATGGGATCAATACAAGCATATCCCTCTGGGGGTGCTGGCTCACAGTACCCATGTGCGCGGCGCGGGACGGTTTGAGGGGGGAGTGGAATCCCCTCGGGTGAAGGTGACCCTCGCGAGCAGGATTCCCCCCGAAGACTGCGCACGCCTTTCCTTGGGGTATGCGGATCCCAATGACATTGATCCCTCCCAATGGGAAAATCGCGAAGATGAGGGGATTCTGTTCGTCGCCAAAGCCGGAGAGATGCTGTATCGTGTCCAGTCCTAAAGATTTTGATAGGAGAGTATTATGAACGAATACAAACGAAAACTCACTGAACTCACGCCTGAGCATGAGTTTTTCATCGGAATCGACTCGGATGGCTGCGCCTTCGATACTATGGAGTTGAAACACAAAGAGTGCTTTGCACCAAATACAATCAAGTACTGGAATCTACAGGCAGTGTCCAAATATGCACGGGAGGCAGCGGAATTCGTCAACCTGTATTCCAAATGGCGCGGCATCAACCGCTGGTTCGCGCTGATGATGGTCTTTGATTTGCTCAGGGAGCGCCCGGAAGTGATTGCTCGTGAGGTGGAGATTCCTGATCCCCAGCGCGTTCGCGAATTCATGGAGAACGAGGATTATCCCAATAGCAATGATGGTCTCAAAGCGTATATGCAGCAATACCCCCACTCGGAGTTAGATCAAGCCTGGACCTGGACGACAGCGGTGAATGACGCCGTCGCAGATATGGTACATGGGCTTAAACCGTTCCCTTATGTGGCAGACAGCCTGTCACTTCTAGCAGATAAAGCTGACATGATAGTGGTCTCAGCGACCCCGGTTGGCGCATTGAATACGGAATGGGCAGGCGCCGACATTGCTAAATATGTGAAACTGATTGCGGGGCAAGAAATGGGCAAAAAGAGAGAACATTTGGAATTGGCAGCGCAGAGCAAATATGATCCGGAAAAAATCTTGATGATTGGGGATGCGTCCGGTGACATGAACGCTGCAAAGGCAAACGGGGCGCTGTTTTATCCAATCAATCCTGGGCAAGAAGAAGGCTCATGGAAACGGTTCTACGAAGAAGCAGTGCACAAATTCCTTGCCGGAGCGTACGCCGGGGTCTACGAAGACAAAATTATTGCCGAGTTCGAGCAATTATTGCCGGAAGTTCCCCCCTGGAAAAATTAGAATAAGTGCGTGCTGCATATTTCGTAAATGTGATACACAATACGAAATGCGCTATACGCTTCATATCACAAAAAATTCGGAGGTATAAAAATGGCAAAGGCAGATTTCGGTCTTATCGGTCTGGCTGTGATGGGCCAAAACCTGGTTCTGAACATGGACGATCATGGCTACACTGTGGCGGTTTTTAACCGCACCACGTCGAAAGTTGACGATTTTATAAACGGCATCGCCGAGGGCACGAAAGTGATTGGTACACACTCGATCGATGAATTTGTCAGCGTGCTCAAACGCCCTCGGAGGGTAATGTTATTGGTCAAAGCGGGCAAGCCGGTAGATGCATTCATCGATCTGCTCGTCCCCCACTTGGAGGAAGGTGACATCATCATCGACGGCGGCAACTCCAACTATCACGACACGATACGCCGCACCGCATACGTCGAATCGAAGGGCTTGCTCTATATCGGCACCGGTGTTTCCGGCGGCGAAGAGGGCGCTCGCTACGGGCCTTCTATTATGCCTGGTGGGTCGCCGGAAGCCTGGTCACACGTCAGGTCCATTTTCCAGGCTATCGCTGCAAAGGGGGACGATGGCACACCCTGCTGTGATTGGGTGGGCGAAAACGGCGCGGGTCACTTCGTCAAGATGACCCACAACGGCATTGAGTACGGCGATATGCAGTTGATTTGTGAGGCGTACTACCTGATGAAATATGGTGTGGGCATGAGTGCCGACGAAATGCACCGGGTTTTCGCAGAGTGGAACGAAGGCAAGCTAGATTCGTACCTGATCGAGATCACCCGCGACATCCTGGACTACAAAGACGAAGATGGCTCACCGCTCGTGGAAAAGATTCTCGATACCGCCGGGCAAAAGGGCACCGGTAAGTGGACCGCCGTCTCAGCCCTGGATATGGGCATCCCCCTGACTTTGATCAGCGAGGCCGTGCTGGCCCGCTTCCTGTCGGCCCTTAAGGACGAGCGTGTGGCTGCTTCCAAAATCCTGCGCGGCCCCAAGATCGTGTTCGAAGGTGATAAAACGGCTTTCGTCAACGATCTCCGCGATGCTCTCTACGCAGCCAAAATCATATCTTATACGCAGGGTTTTATGCTCATGCGTGCTGCGGCAGGTGAATACGGTTGGAATCTCAACAACGGCGGCATCGCCCTGATGTGGCGCGGCGGATGCATTATCCGCTCAGTCTTTCTGGGGAAGATCAAGGATGCCTTCGAGCGTGACCCAAGCTTGAGCAATCTGCTGCTCGACCCGTACTTCAGAGAAGAAATCGAAGCTGCCCAGCCTGCCTGGCGGCGTGTGGTTTCCAGGGCAGTTGAGATGGGGATTCCTGTCCCGGCCATGTCCAGCGCACTAGCCTTTTACGATGGCTATCGAAGCGCGCGCTTGCCCGCCAACCTGCTTCAGGCGCAGCGCGATTACTTTGGCGCCCACACCTACGAGCGCGTTGACAAGCCGCGCAGCGAGTTCTTCCACACGAACTGGACCGGACACGGTGGTGACGTGACTTCGAGTACTTACCAGGCTTAGTATTTCCCATTCTTTCAGGGTAGGTAGCCCAACCGTCACTTCGACAGACTCAGTGCAGGGTTGGGCAGGTCCGTAAGTGGTATTTTTCTCGCTTACGACGGTCAACGCAATTGGCTCGCTGCCCGAATGTGAGGTGATGATTATGATCAATCCAACCAACGTTGTCGTCGCGCAGAGCGGGGGCTGCACGCACGTGATCAACGCATCTTTGCACGGCGTTATCGACGGATGCCGAGCCTACCCCAACGTGTTCGGCACAATCTATGCCGGGCGTCAGGGAATTGAGGGGGTATTGCGTGAAGAACTGCTAAATCTGTCTGCCCAACCGGAAGAAGAAATCGCATTACTGAATACGACACCGGCTGCTGGAGCGATTGGCACTTGCCGCTATAAACTCAAAGACCACCAGCAAGAAGACTTCGAGCGCATAATCGCTGTTTTTAAAGCCCATAACGTCGGCTGCTTTTTCTACAACGGGGGAAACGACTCTATGGATACCGCTCACAAAGTGGCGCAATTAGCGCAGGAACGCGGCCTGGACCTGATGGCTACCGGAGTTCCAAAAACGATCGACAATGACGTAGGGGATAGCGCCCGCCAGTTGATTGATCACACCCCCGGATATGGCAGCGTATCCCGGTTTTGGGCTTACGCGGTTCAAGGCGCGAATCAGGAAAATGCGGGAGCTTGCACATCCGACCCGGTACTGGTCATGCAGGCTATGGGACGCAAGATTGGTTATATTCCTGCCGCAGCCCGTCTGGCGGACCCCACCCGGGAAATGCCTTTGCTCATTTTTATTGTTGAAGCCGGACTCACTCTGGCTGATTTGACCGACAAGGTCAATGACATGGTAAAAGAGCGTGGACGGGCAGTGGTTGTGGTCGGTGAGGGCCTTGATGTTGGGGATATTGGCATTGTTCAAGACTCCTTTGGACACACCATGCATGCTTCGAGCAAAATGTCTGTCGGGCAAATTGTGATCAACCACCTCAACCAGGTCGGCTTGCCCACACATGGGGTTGCGCGGGTCAATATCCCCGGCACTGGACAGCGCGATAGCGCCATATTTGCCTCCACGGTTGACCTGGAAGAGGCTTATCGCTGCGGGGTCAAGGCAGCACAAATCATGGTGGAAGATGGAAGCGGATACATGTCTACGATACTCCGTAATCCGGGCCCGATTTACCAGGTAAGGTACGACAAAGTGCCCCTCGAATTAGTCGCTAATTCTGAGCGTTCTTTCCCGCAAGAGTGGATTGCCCCGTCCCGAACAGATGTTACCGATGACTTCATCGACTATGCTCGTCCGTTGATTGGCGATCACTGGCCTACAATTCCGTTGGTAGATGGCATCCAAAGATTCACCCGGTTCGAACTCATCTTCGCAGAACAGAAACTGGATGAGTATGTTCCGGTGGCGTATCGGAGCTAATTAGCTTTACTGGGTACAATCACACCGGCTCGCCACCGATTCCACACGTGCGCACAACTGGTCGGTATCATTTGGGATGATTTTCCCGAATCCTGGCTCCACTACAATCTTAACACCATCCTCTGGCGCATGCGCCGCTCGGTTCCCCTCGACTACATCCTGGCATGATGAAAGGAAACAATTAAATTTCGTGTATTGCATTTAAAGTACACAGGGCAATCGTATCTAAATTCTGCGCGGCAATTTACATAGCATATGAATGGTTCACCCCCTGACTGTCTAGACATTGCACACCCGAGCAACGCGTATGAATAGACTCGCGCTAATATGGGTTTAATTTTGAATCAGTTGGGGAAATTGTCATGGGAGGGGGTATGGCGAAATTTAGTTGTAAATTGCTTTGATCCGTTAACAGAACACCCTTAACCCTGGGCGTGGGAGCCGGCTCAAAAAACGTGAGCTTGACAGCTGGTGGAGGCGAAGGCGTGGGAGCCGAGGGGGAATCTCAGGTATAATCTGGACATGCCCAGTATTACCAATCTTGAACCCATAGACTACTTAATAATCGGACACCTGACGATTGACAACACTCCATCTGGACCGCAGTTGGGAGGCACTGCCACTTATACCGCGCTGACGGCGCAGGTCTTGGGACTGCGGGTCGGGATTCTCACCGCCTGGGGGGCTGAGATTGACTCGGGTGCTCTTGAATCTATCCCCATCTTTAATATTAACTCTGAACGCAGCACCAATTTCAAGAACATTGAAACTCCTGCTGGTCGAGTCCAGCGCATCTTTCATGTCGCTTCTCGCCTGGAGAGCTGCCATATTCCCGAACCCTGGCGTCGGACCAGGATCGTTCATCTGGGTCCGGTGGCTCAGGAGGTAGAGCCTGCCCTCGTTCACCAGTTTCCTGCGGCATTAATTGGAGTGACCCCGCAGGGCTGGCTGCGCGCCTGGGGTGAGGATGGGCGGGTGTATGTCACGGATTGGCCGGCATCGTCTCATATTTTACAGAATGTGGGCGCGGCTGTGATCAGCATTGATGATTTGGACGGCGATGAAGGTCGTGTGGAGGAGATGGCGGTCTCATGTCCGGTGCTGGCGGTGACTGAAGAGAAACAAGGTGTGCGTTTGTATTGGAACGGTGATGTGCGCCGCTTCCGCTCTCCCGAGGTTGAAATTGTTGACAGAACCGGAGCCGGAGATATTTTTGCAGCGGCTTTCTTCGTCCGTCTGTTCACAACCCGCGATCCGTGGGAAGCAGCCCGCTTCGCAATCCGGCTTGCTTCATTCTCCGTGACCAGAGCGGGTCTTGCGTCGATTCCTACTGCAGGTGAAGTCAATGCGTGTTTGGTAGAAGTGATATAGGAATTTTATGGGACTGATCTACACGTTTGCCAATCAAAAAGGTGGTGTCGCTAAGACGACGACAGCCATTAACCTGGGCGCTTATTTAGCCAATTATGGCAAGCGTGTCCTCCTGGTGGATATTGATCCCCAGGCAAACGCCACTTCTTGTTTGAAAATTGATAAAT